>ERZ501033.90-NODE-90-length-18252-cov-7.134747_pt1 | contig 18252 bp, 25 predicted proteins | sample MGYA00248844_ERZ501033 | MGnify/ENA primary metagenome ERZ501033 (study PRJEB25958, sample SAMN03398539) | human skin metagenome | study: EMG produced TPA metagenomics assembly of the Human Skin Microbiome Metagenome (human skin metagenome) data set.
GCGGCCGCGTGCCCGTGATGGTGATCGCCGCGATCCTGTTCCTGGTCTCCGCCATCGGCTCGGGCCTGGCGTTCGGCGTGGTCGGCCGCGTAGGCACCCACCACCCGCGCGTACCCGGGCACCGAGGCCATCAGCTCCGCGTGGCTCCCGGTGGCCACGATCCGCCCGTCCTCCAGGTAGGCGACGCGGTCGGCCAGCGCGGCGGCCTCCTCGTCGGCCTGCTCCTGCGTGGCGGCCTCGACCATCACGCGCACCACGGGCTCGGTTCCGGAGGGACGCAGCAGCACACGGCCGGTCTCCCCCAGTCGCTTCTCCGACTCCGCCACGGCCTCCGCCACGCCCTCGTCGGTCGAGGCGGCGGAGCGGTCCACGCCCTTCACGTTCAGCAGACGCTGCGGCAGGCGGGTCATGACCGTGCCCAGCTCGGACAGCGGCAGGCCGGTCCCCGCCACCTGAGAGGCCAGCATGAGGCCGGTGAGCAGGCCGTCGCCGGTCGTAGCCCAGTCCGCCATGATCACGTGACCGGACTGCTCGCCGCCCAGGTTGAAGCCGTGCTCGACCATGGCCTCGAGGACGTAGCGGTCCCCGACCTTGGTCTCGACGATCCGGATGCCGCGCTCCTGCAGGGCGAGCTTGAGACCCAGGTTGGACATCACCGTCACCACCAGGGTGTCGTCCTTCAGGCGCCCGGCCTGGTGCATGGCCACCGCCAGGATGCCCATGATCTGGTCGCCGTCGATCTCCTGCCCCTGGGCGTCCACGGCCAGGCAGCGATCGGCGTCGCCGTCATGGGCGATGCCGAGATCCGCCCCGTGGGCCACCACGGCCTCCTTCAGCGGCCCCAGGTGCGTCGAGCCCACGCCGTCGTTGATGTTGAGGCCGTCCGGCTGGGCGCCGATCACGACCAGCTCGGCCCCGGCATCGCGGAACGCGTCCGGAGACGGACCGGAGGCGGCGCCGTGGGCGCAGTCCAGAACGATCTTCAGCCCCTCGAGGCGGTGCGGGATGGCCGCGACCAGGTGCATCACGTAGCGGTCCTCGGCGTCGGTGAGGGTGCGGATGCGTCCCACCCCGGCGCCGGTGGGCCGACGGAAGTCCTTGGCGTCGTAGACGGCCTGGATCCGGTCCTCCACGGCGTCCGGCAGCTTCTTGCCGCCGGCGGCCAGGAACTTGATCCCGTTGTCCGGGGCCGGGTTGTGCGAGGCGGAGATCATCACGCCGAAGTCCGCCTCGGTGTCGCCCACCAGGTAGGCCAGCGCCGGGGTCGGCACGGTGCCGGCGTCCTCGACGTCGACGCCTGAGGCCGCGAGCCCGGCGGCTACGGCCGCACCCAGGAACTCGCCCGAGGCCCGGCCGTCCCGGGCGAGCACAGCCCTGGGACGGCGGCCATCAGCCGCATGGTCGTGGCCCAGCACGATGGCCGCTGCCTGAGAGAGGTCCAGGGCCATGTCTGCCGTGAGCAGCTCATTGGCCAGACCGCGTACGCCGTCGGTTCCGAAGATTCGTGTCATCGATCCAACATCCTAGGCCCGTGGGCCGCGCTGACGCATTCCATCCACCACATGCGGGGTCGTGGCTCGGCTGGACACTGGGCCCGGGTCTCGCCGCCGACGAGTCGCAGCGGCGCGGACAGCCGCCGAGGAGTCCCGTCGCAGGCGCCCTGTCGACGCGACAGCGCCCCGCCGCTGACGGACGATGTCCGTGTGCGACGGGGCGCTGGGGCAGGCAGTCCCGATCAGGCGGGAGCTGCGCAGAGGCGCTGGATCAGCGCTTGGAGTACTGCGGGGCCTTGCGGGCCTTCTTGAGGCCTGCCTTCTTGGACTCGATGACGCGGGCGTCACGGGTCAGGAAGCCTGCCTTCTTGAGGGTCGAGCGGTTGTGCTCCGCGTCGATCTCGTTGAGCGCGCGGGCGACGCCCAGGCGCATGGCACCGGCCTGGCCGGAGGGGCCGCCGCCGTGCACCAGCGCGATGACGTCGTAGGCGCCCTGCAGGTCCAGCAGCGTGAAGGGGTCGTTGACCTCCTGCTGGTGCAGCTTGTTGGGGAAGTACTCCTCCAGCGTGCGGCCGTTGATCTTCCACTGGCCGGAGCCGGGGATCAGGCGGACGCGAGCGACAGCCTCCTTGCGGCGGCCGGTGCCCTGGCCGGGGACGGTCAGCGCCGGACGCTCGGTGGCGACGGCGGACTCGGCGGGTGCGCCGGTGGACTCGGAGGTGTAGGAGGTCAGCTCCTCACCGTCCTGCGCGAACTGCTCATCAGTATTCTGAGCCACGATGTTCTCCTTGTGTCAGTCGTTCTCGTAGGCCCGGATTACTGGGCGACCTGGTTGAACTCGAAGGTCTTGGGCTTGTTCGCACCGTGCGGGTGCTCCGGGCCGGCGTAGACCTTGAGCTTGGACAGCTGCTGAGCCGCCAGCTTGTTCTTGGGGAGCATGCCCTTGATGGCCTTCTCGACCGCACGCTCGGGGCTCTTGGCGAGCAGCTCGGCGTAGGTGGTCGCGGTGAGGCCGCCGGGGTGGTTCGAGTGGCGGTACGCGATCTTCTTCTGCAGCTTGTCGCCGGTGAGGGCGACCTTGTCCGCATTGACGACGATCACGAAATCGCCGGTGTCGACGTGAGGGGCGTAGGTGGCCTTGTGCTTGCCGCGCAGCAGGACTGCCGCGTGGCTGGCCAGACGGCCCAGGACGACGTCGGTCGCGTCGATGACGTACCAGTCACGCTGGACGTCACCGGGCTTCGGGGTATACGTGCGCACGTTGATCTGCCTTCGTTCGATGAAGAGTGGCCCTGAGTTGGGGTCAGGGGCCGGGTTCCGTGTGCCTCCGGGGCTCGGGTGAGGGCCGAGCAGCATCCGGGTCCCCAGAACCTCAGCGCACCAGATCGCCCTGTGCCCTGCAACTGGACGGCGGATCCGGGTACACGTGAACCGAGGCGGGACACGCACAACAGCAGGCCACCCTACCCGAAGCGGCCGTCCGTTTCCACCGGGGCCGGCCGCGGCTCAGTCCCCTTCCCGACGCGCTCGCGTGAGCCGGGCTCGCTGCGCCAGCTGCGAGTCCTCCGGATACACGACCTCCTCCAGGACGAGCCCCTGGGCAGGCGCCAGCAGCGTCTCGGAGGACCGGGACCGCTCCTCCAGCCTGTCCCGCAGCCAGGAGGAGGGCCGCTCGCCCTTGCCCACCCGGACCATCGAGCCGACGATCGAGCGGACCATCGAGTGGCAGAAGGCATCGGCGCGCAGCTCGACCTCGAGCAGACCGCTGTCGGTGCGCCGCAGGGAGATCTCCTGCAGCTCCCGGATGGTGGTCGCCCCCGTCCGGGGGCGGCAGAAGCTCAGGAAGTCGTGCAGCCCCGGAAGCGGCTCGACGGCCTCCCGCATGGCGGTCTCGTCCAGCCGATGATCGAGGGCCCAGGTGGACTTCCGGGTCAGCGGGTCGTGGCCGGCCGCTCCGTCGTCGATCCGGTACACGTAGCGCCGCGCGACCGCCGAGAATCGGGCGTCGAAGCCCTCGGGGGCGGGTCTGGCTCGTCGCACGACGATCGCCCCCGGGATCTCCGGAAGCCCCCGTCGGCGCCTGTCGGAGCCCAGGATCCGGCTCAGGCCTCCGGCCAGGCGCCGCTCCAGTCCGTCCGGTCGCGGACCCTCCCGACCGCTGAGCACCCGCATCGCCTGCTCCCCGGTGAGATCGGCATGGGCGACCTGCCCGCGGGCGTGCACACCGGCATCGGTGCGTCCTGCCACCACGAGCCGGGCCGGAGCGCGCACGACCAGCTCCAGGGCAGCCTCCAGGCTGCCCTGGACCGTCTCCAGCCCGGGCTGCACAGCCCAGCCCGCGAACGGCGTGCCGTCGTAGGCCAGGTCCAGGCGGAAGCGCACCGCCTCGGCGGCGCCCGCCCTTGCTGGGCTCTGCATCTGCGTGCTCATCGCCTCGCCTCCCTCATCCGTCGTCGATCGATTGCCGCGCACCTGGGTGGTTCACCGGGGCGGATCCTTCAGCCTCGGCAGCGTCCTGTGCGGGATCGCTGCCCGACCAGCGCACGGCCCGGCTGCTGTCGCAGTCGGCCCTGCGGAAACGCGAAAGCCGCCGTGCGGATGCGCAGGCATCCGCACGGCGGCCATCGTCGGCCCGAGACCCGAGAGCCTCAGAGCCCGAAGATCACTCGCCGTCGATCTTCTGGGCGGCTGCGCCGCCTGCCGGGGCGAACCCGGCGGCCTCGGCGTTGGCCTTGGTGTCGAACCAGACCTCGGCGCGGGTGGAGGCGTACCAGCGCGAGCCGGGCACGTGGAACTTCATGGAGTCCTTGTTGCCCTTGATGGTGAAGCCCTCGGGGGCCTCGCCGGACTCGAGCGGCTTGGCGGAGCCGGCGAACTCGTCGGCCTCGATGTCGCCGGAGGCCTGGGCCTCGGCATCCGCGGCGGCGGCGCTGACGCCGCCCTCCTCGGCCAGCGGGGTCGAGGGGTCGGACACGACGTCCTCGGCAGCAGCCGGCTCAGCGGCAGCGGCCGGCTCAGCGGCCGGAGCCGCAGTGCGCGTGGCCGCCTCGGCCTCGGCGACGGTCGCCTTGGTGGCCACGGGCTCCATGACGAGCTCGATGACCGCCATGGGCGCGTTGTCGCCCTTGCGGTTGCCGATCTTGGTGATGCGGGTGTAGCCGCCCGGACGGTCCTCCATCGCCGAGGCGATGGTGGTGAACAGCTCGTGCACGACGGACTTGTCGGACAGCTGGCCCAGGACCTTGCGGCGGGCGTTGAGATCGCCCTTCTTGGCGGCGGTGATCAGGTTCTCGGCGTACGGGCGCACGCGACGAGCACGGGTCACCGTGGTGGTGACGCGCTTGTGCTCGAAGAGCTGCTGCGACAGGTTGCGCAGGATCAGGCGCTGGTGCGCCGGGCTGCCGCCGAGACGGGGTCCCTTGGTAGGTGCAGGCATGGTGATTGGTCTCCTGGAAGTGACTCAGCCGTTGCCGTCCGGCGCTCGGGGCGCGCGACGGTCCGGATGAGGAGAGGCGGAAGGATTACTGAACGTCGAACGGGTTCTCGTCGTCGATGGCCGCGGGCCGCGCGGCGGCCTCGAACCCGGGAGGCGAGTCCTTGAGGGCCAGACCCAGCTCCTGGAGCTTGGCCTTGACCTCGTCGATGGACTTCGCGCCGAAGTTGCGGATGTCCATGAGGTCCGCCTCGGAGCGGGTCACGAGCTCGCCCACGCTGTGGATCCCCTCGCGCTTGAGGCAGTTGTAGGAGCGCACCGTCAGCTCGAGATCCTCGATCGGAAGCGCCATGTCGGCGGACATGGCGGCGTCGGTCGGGGACGGGCCGATCTCGATGCCCTCCGCCTCGATATTGAGCTCGCGAGCCAGGCCGAACAGCTCCACCAGCGTGGTGCCGGCCGAGGCCATGGCATCGCGCGGGGAGATGGACTCCTTGGTCTCCACGTCCAGGACCAGGCGGTCGAAGTCCGTGCGCTGCTCGACACGGGTGGCCTCCACGCGGAAGGTCACCTTGAGCACCGGCGAGTAGATCGAGTCGACCGGGATGCGGCCGATCTCGGCATCCGCCAGCTTGTTCTGAGCGGCGGTGACGTAGCCGCGGCCGCGCTCGATGGTCAGCTCGAGGTTGAGGCTGGCCTTCGAGTTCAGCGTGGCGATCGGCAGACCCGGGTTGTGGATCTCGACCCCGGCCGGCACCTGGATGTCAGCGGCAGTGACCTCGGCGGGCCCCTGCTTGTTCAGGTACGCGGTGACGGGCTCGTCCTCCTCGGAGGACACGGCCAGCTTCTTGACGTTCAGGATGAGCTCGGTGACATCCTCCTTCACGCCCTCGATGGTCGAGAACTCGTGGAGGACGCCGTCCATGCGCACGCTGGTGACAGCGGCACCGGGGATCGACGAGAGCAGGGTGCGGCGAAGCGAGTTGCCGAGGGTGTAGCCGAAGCCGGGCTCCAGCGGCTCGATGGTGAACCGGGAGCGGTTGTCGGCCACGACCTCTTCGGAAAGGGCAGGACGCTGTGCAATGAGCACTGATGTTTCCTTTCGGCGTGCCTCCGCTATATGACGCACGCAGGTGGTGGAGCACTCTCTGGACGCTGCCGTCGGAATCGGGCCCGACGGCTGCGGAGGGCACAGCCGGCGCGAGGGGCGAGGCCCCGTCGCGGCTCAGCCGTGCCGGTGATCAGACGCGGCGGCGCTTCGGGGGGCGGCAGCCGTTGTGAGCGCTCGGGGTGACGTCCTGGATCGAGCCGACCTCGATGCCGGTGGCCTGCAGGGAGCGGATCGCGGTCTCGCGGCCGGATCCCGGGCCCTTCACGAAGACGTCGACCTTGCGGACGCCGTGCTCCTGCGCGCGCTTGGCAGCGGCCTCGGCGGCCATCTGAGCGGCGTACGGGGTCGACTTGCGGGAGCCGTTGAAGCCCATCTCGCCGGCCGAGGACCAGGAGAGGACCGCACCCGACGGGTCGGTGATGGTGACGATGGTGTTGTTGAACGTCGACTTGATGTGGGCCTGGCCCTGGGTGACGTTCTTCTTGTCCTTGCGACGCGGCTTGCGAGCGGCGGTCGCACGAGTCTTAGGGGGCATTTCTACTCCTGCTGCGTGGTGGTCTTCTGTGCATTCGGCGCGACGAGCGGTCGCACCGGTTCAGATCAGGTGAGCGCGTTACTTCTTCTTGCCGGCGACGGTGCGCTTGGGGCCCTTGCGGGTGCGAGCGTTCGTCTTGGTGCGCTGACCGTGCACAGGCAGACCGCGACGGTGGCGGATGCCCTGGTAGCTGCCGATCTCGACCTTGCGGCGGATGTCGGCGGCGACCTCGCGGCGGAGGTCGCCCTCGACCTTGAAGCTGCCCTCGATGAAGTCGCGCAGTGCGACCAGCTGGGAGTCGGTCAGGTCCTTGACCCGGACATCGGAGGGGATCTCGGTGGCCGCGAGGGCCTCCTTGGCGCGGGTCGGCCCGACGCCGTAGATGTACGTGAGTGCGATCACCACGCGCTTGTCGCGCGGAAGATCGACGCCTGCGAGACGTGCCATATCGGCTGTTCTCCTCGGTTCGTTCCGGAGGTCTGGAGCATCGCTGTCCATCGGTGGGCATGAGCCCTGTTCCGTGGTCCCCGGCCTCCGTGCCCGGGGGTGCCCGCCTGGATCTCTCCGGTCGGGAGCGGTGCCTCTGTCATCCGCCGCTGGTGCGGCGGATATCTCGCCTCAGGGCTGATTCAGCCCTGACGCTGCTTGTGGCGCGGGTTCTCGCAGATCACCATGACTCGTCCGTTGCGGCGAATCACCTTGCACTTCTCGCAGATCTGCTTCACGCTCGGCTGGACCTTCATCGCATTCCTTCGCGTTTGCTGGACGAATCGGCGCCGCCGGCAGGACCGACGACTCTCCGACTCACTTGTAGCGGTAGACGATCCGACCCCGTGAGAGGTCGTAGGGGCTCAGCTCCACCACCACACGGTCCTCCGGGAGGATCCTGATGTAGTGCTGGCGCATCTTTCCGGAGATGTGGGCCAGGACGATGTGGCCGTTGTCGAGCTCAACCCGGAACATTGCGTTCGGGAGCGCTTCGACCACGCCGCCTTCGATCTCGATGACTCCGTCTTTCTTAGCCATGTACTCCGCTCACTTCAGTGCCCGCTCCCGAAGGAGACGGGCGGGGTTCGGCTCTCTGTCTGCAGATCTCTGCTGCTTCCGGTCCCGCGCACGACAGCCGACGCCCGGGGGCGAGACAGGTGCGGGGCGATGTCCGGGCACGCAGAGGGATACGCAGACAACCAGCAGAAGACATTACGCTACTGCGGCCCTGTGGACAAGATGGTCCGGGGCCTCCTTCGGCCGCAGGAAGGGTGATCTCGATCCCTCCGGGCGGTCGCCCAGTGCTGCTCGGCTCAGCTCGCGGCGGCCAGCTGCCCGCAGGCGCCGTCGATGTCCGAGCCGCGGGTGTCGCGAACGGTCGTGGGGATGCCGTGGGCACGCAGGCGCTCGACGAAGTTCTGCTCCACGCCCCGGCGCGAGGCCGTCCACTTGGAGCCCGGGGTGGGGTTCAGCGGGATCGGGTTGACGTGGACCCAGCCTGCTCCGCGGGCGTTGAGCTTCTCCCCCAGCAGGTCGGCGCGCCAGCCCTGGTCGTTCATGTCCCGGATCAGGGCGTACTCGATGGACACACGCCGTCCGGTGGCATCGAAGTACTCACGGGCCGCGTCCAGCGCCTCGTCGACCTTCCACCGGTTGTTGATCGGGATGAGCTCGTCGCGCAGCTCGTCGTCGGGGGCGTGCAGGGACAGCGCGAGGGTGATCGGCAGGCCCTCGCGGGTGAACTTGCGCATGCCCGGCACGAGCCCGACGGTCGACATGGTCAGCCCGCGCGCCGAGATGCCCAGGCCCTCCGGCGCCGGGTCGATCAGGCGGTGGACCGCCTGCATGGTCGACTTGTAGTTGGCCAGGGCCTCCCCCATCCCCATGAAGACGATGTTCGAGACACGCTGCGGATCCTGCTCGCGGCGCCCGACCTCGCCGTCGCGGGTCATGCGGATGCCCTCGACCACCTGGCCCACGATCTCGGCGGCCGAGAGGTTGCGGGTCAGCCCCGCCTGCCCCGTCGCGCAGAACGGGCAGTTCATGCCGCAGCCGGCCTGGGATGAGATGCACATGGTCACGCGGTTCGGATACCGCATGAGCACCGACTCCACGAGGGCTCCGTCGAAGAGCCGGTGCACGCGCTTGACGGTGTCTCCGCCGTCGGCCTTGAGCGTGCGCACGGTGCTGAGCAGCTCGGGCATGGTGTCGTGCACCAGCTGCTCGCGCCCGTCCTTGGGCAGATCGGTCATATCCGCCGGATCGGAGGCGAAGCGCTCGAAGTAGTGGCGCGAGAGCTGCTCGGCGCGGAAGGGCTTGTGCCCCATCTCCTTGAGCATCTCCCGGCGTCCTGCCATGTCCGTGTCGGCGAGATGGCGCGGAGGCTTGCCGCGACGGGCGGCCTGGAACACGAGCTGGCCCGGCACCGGGCGCGGGGTGTCCGCGGTGCCGGCATCCGGATCGGTCTGCTCCATGTCCACCGGCGGCTGGGCGGTCTCGACCTCCGAGATCTCGGTCTCGGCGTCATCTCCCAGGATCTGCGCCTCGTCGAGCTCCTCGACGGGGGCGATCGGCGTCTCGGGCCGACCCACGGTCGGATCCGGCAGCGGCTGGCTGGTCTGGCTCACGATGTCTCCAGGCCCCGGTGGGGCGGTGTCGGTTCTGCGGCGCGACCCGATCAGGGTCGCTCATGAGGGGAGGGGTGTGTCTTCTCAGCTGCCGGGGATCGGCACGGGCGTGACGCCCAGGGGCTCGAGCTCGGAGGCACCGCCGTCCTCGGCGGTCAGCACCCACAGCCCGCCGCGGTGGATCGCCACGGAGTGCTCCCACTGGCTGGCGCGGCCGCCGTCGTCGGTGACCACGGTCCAGTCATCGGACAGGGTCGAGGTAGCGATGCCTCCGGTGACGAGCATGGGCTCGATGGCCAGGCACATGCCCGGCTTGAGCGCCGGCGAGCCGCCCGAGGCGCGGTAGTTGAGCACGTCCGGGGCCATGTGCATCTGCGAGCCGATGCCGTGGCCCACGTAGTCCTCCAGGATCCCCAGGCGCTGGCCCACGCGCTCGCGCACGTGGTCCTCGATCGCCGCGCCGATGTCGCCGACACGGGTTCCGGTGGCCGCCGCGGCGATGCCGCGCCACATGGCCTCGCGGGTCACGTCCGAGAGCAGCTGGTCCTCCTCCGACGGGTTGCCGAGGATCACGGTGCGGGCGGAGTCGCCGTTCCAGCCGTCGACGATCGCGCCGCCGTCGATCGAGAGGATGTCCCCCGTCTCCAGGACGCGCTCGCCCGGGATGCCGTGGACGACCTCCTCGTTGACGGACACGCAGACCGTCGCCGGGTAGCCGAAGTAGCCCAGGAAGTTGGACGTGGCCCCGTTGGCGGACAGCACCTCGCGGAAGGCGGCGTCGACGTCTGCCGTCGTGGCCCCCGGGCGTGCGGCGGCCACCGCGGCGTCGAGCGCGCGGGAGGTCACCACGCCGGCACGGACCATGCCGCACAGCTGCTCATCGGTCTTGTACTCGATCTTGCGGCGGCCGAACATGCCGCCCCCTCTCTTCTCGGGCAGTGCGCAGGGCCGGTGCTCGCGGCACCGGCCCTTCGCTGTCGTGCGACCCCGCTGGGGCCATGGTGGTCTCCGCCGCGCCGCGCACCCATGGGTGCATCATGGTCCCGGAGGCTGCGCCGTCCGGCGGCGGATCAGGCCAGGGCCTGAGCGATCCGCTCGGTGACCTCGTCGATCGTGCCGAGGCCGTCGACCTCGGTGACCAAGCCGCGGTCGGCGTAGAGGCCGATCACCGGGGCGGTCTCGCGGTCGTAGACGTCCAGTCGGTGCCGGATGACGTCCTCGGTGTCATCCGTGCGGCCCTGCTCCTGGGCGCGGTTGAGCAGTCGCGCGACCAGCTCGTCCCGATCCGCGGTCAGCTGCAGGACGACATCCAGCTGGGTGCCGGACTCCTGCAGGATGCGGTCGAGCTCCTCCGCCTGGGCGGTGTTGCGCGGGTAGCCGTCGAGCAGGAAGCCCTCAGCGCAGTCCTCCCACGACAGCCGATCGCGCACCATGCGGTTGGTCACGGAGTCCGGGACCAGGTTGCCGGCATCGGTGTAGGACTGGGCCTCCTTGCCGAGCTCGGTGCCGCCGCGGATGTTCTCCCGGAAGATGTCCCCGGTCGAGATGGCCGGGATCCCCAGGCGCTCGGCGATGCGCACCGCCTGGGTGCCCTTGCCCGCACCGGGCGGGCCGATGATCAGCATGCGAGTCATGTGCTTCTCCTGATCTGGAGCGGATGGTGGATGGCTGCGCCGGGCCCGCTCTGCACGCCGACGTCAGCGCCTCAGCGCAGCAGGCCCTCGTAGTGGCGCTGCTGGAGCTGAGCGTCGATCTGCTTCACAGTATCCAAGCCCACGCCCACCATGATGAGCAGCGACGGACCGCCGAACGGGAAGTTCTGGTTGGCATCGAAGAGCACCAGGGCCACCAGCGGGATCATCGAGATCACGCCGAGGTACAGCGCGCCGGGCAGCGTGATGCGGCTGATGACGTACTGCAGGTACTTCTCCGTGGGCCGCCCGGCGCGGATGCCCGGGATGAAGCCGCCGTAGCGCTTCATGTTCCCGGCGACCTCCTCCGGGTTGAAGGTGATCGAGACGTAGAAGTACGTGAAGAACACGATCAGCAGGAAGTACGTGACCATGTAGACCGGGTGGTCACCGGAGGCCAGGTAGGTGTTGATCCAATTGATCCACCCCGGCATGGGCGAGCCATCCGTGGGCGCCGCGAACTGGGTCACGAGCCCGGGCAGCATCAGCATGGACGAGGCGAAGATGATCGGGATGACGCCGGCCATGTTGACCTTGAGCGGGATGTACGTGGTCGAGCCGCCGATCGTGCGGCGGCCGATCATCCGCTTGGCGTACTGCACCGGCACGCGGCGCTGCGACTGCTCCACGAAGACCACGCAGATGATCACCACGAGGCCCACCAGGCAGACGAGCCCGAAGACCAGCGCGCCCTGCGTGTTGAAGATCTGGCCCAGGGCCGACGGGAACGACGCGGCGATCGAGGTGAAGATCAGCAGTGACATCCCGTTGCCCACGCCGTGCTCCGTGATCCGCTCGCCGAGCCACATGATCACGGTCGTGCCGGCGGTCAGCGCGATGATGATGATCGCGATGCTCAGCACCGAGTCGTTCGGAATGATCGGCAGCGGGCAGTCGCCCAGCAGCTGGCCCGACCGGGCCAGGGAGACGATCGTGGTCGCGTTCAGCAGTGCCAGCCCGATGGTCAGGTAGCGCGTGTACTGCGTGAGCTTGGCCTGGCCCTGCGGACCCTCCTCATGCAGCTCCTGGAAGCGCGGGATGACCACTCGCAGCAGCTGGACGATGATACTCGCCGTGATGTAGGGCATCACGCCCAGGGCGAAGATGGACACCTGCAGCAGGGCTCCGCCGCTGAAGAGGTTGACCAGGTCGTAGACGCCGCCGCTGGCGTTGCCCAGGGCCAGGCACTGCTGGACGTTGCCGTAGTCCACACCGGGAGCCGGGACAAAGGTGCCCAGGCGGTAGATCACGATGATCCCGATGGTGAACAGCAGCTTGTTCCGCAGCTCGGGAGTCTTGAACGCCCGTCCGAAAGCGCTGAGCAATCGACTCTCCTCTGGTCGTGGGGGCAGACCGTCGGCCGGTCTTCCGTCATCCGGCAAACGCCCTGGGACGGGCGGGGGTCGGCATGAGGCCGTGATGGCCCGTGCAAGTCTAACCATCGTGTCCAGCATCGGCGCATCGGGCCCGGGAGCGCCTCCTCACATCCGAAGGCGGCCCTCCGCCTGCGCAGACGGCAGAAGGGCCCGTCCCCCGTGCGGGAGACAGGCCCTTCTGGTCGCGATCCGGTGGCGGACTCGGGGCGGATCCTCGGGGATCGCCTAGTCCGCCGCCAGGATCACAGAGCGGTGGTCGATCCGCCCGCGGCGGAGATCTTCTCAGCGGCCGACTTGGAGAACTTGTGCGCCGTGACGTTCACGGCCACAGAGATCTCGCCGTCGCCCAGCACCTTGACCGGCTGGTTCTTGCGAACCGCGCCCTTGGCCACGAGCTGGTCGACGTCCACCGTCCCGCCCTGAGGGAACAGCTCCCCCAGGCGGTCCAGGTTCACGACCTGGTACTCGACACGGAACGGGTTGGTGAAGCCGCGCAGCTTCGGCAGGCGCATGTGCAGCGCGAGCTGCCCGCCTGCGAAGCCCGGGCGCACCTGGTAGCGGGCCTTGGTGCCCTTGGTGCCGCGGCCTGCGGTCTTGCCCTTCGACGCCTCACCGCGGCCCACGCGCTGGCGGGCCTTCTTGGCGCCCGGAGCCGGACGCAGGTGATGGATCTTCAGGGCGCTCGAGGTCGTGCCGTCCACGGACACGACGCTGTCGGTGTTCTGCTCAGCCATGATCAGGCCTCCTCAACCTGCACGAGGTGGGCGGCGGTGTTGACCATGCCGACCGTCACCTCATCCGCCTTGCGGACGACCACGTTGCCGGGGCGCTTGAGGCCCAGGGAACGCAGGGTGTCGCGCATGTTCTGCTTCTGGCCGACCACGGAACGGGTCTGGGTGATCCGGATCTCCCGGCCGTCAGCCTTGATTCGCTTCGGAGTGGTCATCACGCACCTGCCTTCTGCTGGATGCCGCGCAGGGGCGCCGGGATGGCGTCCTCCATCGACAGGCCGCGACGAGCAGCCACAGCAGCGGGCTCCTCGAGCATGCGCAGCGCCTCGATGGTCGCGTGCACGATGTTGATCTGGTTCGACGAGCCCAGCGACTTCGACAGGACGTCGTGGATGCCGGCGCACTCGAGCACGGCGCGCACCGGACCGCCGGCGATCACGCCGGTACCCGGAGTGGCCGGACGCAGCATGACGACGCCTGCGGCGGCCTCGCCCTGCACGCGGTGCGGGATGGTGCGGTCCTCGATGCGCGGGACGCGGAAGAAGTTCTTCTTCGCCTCCTCGACGCCCTTCTGGATCGCCGCGGGGACCTCCTTGGCCTTGCCGTAGCCGACGCCGACCATGCCCTCGCCATCGCCCACCACGACGAGTGCGGTGAAGCTGAAGCGACGGCCGCCCTTGACGACCTTGGACACGCGGTTGATGGTCACGACGCGCTCGAGGAACTTGTCCTTCTCCTCGTCGCGACCTCCGCGGCCGCCACGGCCGCCGCGGTCGTTGCCGCCGCGTCCGCCACGATCGTTGCGACCGCCGCGGTCATTGCCGCCGCGCCCGCCGCGACCCTGGTTGGACTGCTCTGCACCGGTGGACTCGGTCTGAGTCTCGGTGGTGGTGTTCTCGGTGTTCTGCTCGCTCACAGTGCCAGACCTCCCTCACGGGCGCCGTCAGCGACGGCTGCCACACGACCGTGGTACTTGTTGCCCCCGCGGTCGAACACGACGGCCTCGATGCCGGCTGCCTTCGCGCGCTCGGCGACGAGCTCGCCCACGCGCTTGGCCTTCTCCGACTTGTCCGACTCCGCGGCGCGGAGCTCGGCTTCCATGGTGGATGCGGACGCGAGCGTCACACCGGCCTTGTCGTCGATGACCTGGACGAACATGTGCCGGCTGGAGCGGTTCACGACCAGGCGCGGACGCTCGGCGGTTCCCGAGACGTGCTTGCGGACGCGAAGGTGACGGCGGTTGCGCGCCGCGGACTTCGACTTGCCCCTCTTCAACTTGAGAGCCATGGTCACTTACCTGCCTTTCCGGCCTTGCGACGGATCTGCTCGCCCGCGTAGCGAACGCCCTTGCCCTTGTAGGGCTCCGGGGCGCGCAGGGCGCGGATCTTGGCGGCCACATAGCCGACCTGCTGCTTGTCGGTGCCCTTCACGAACAGCTTGTTCGCGCCCTCGACGGCGAACTCGATGCCCTCGGGAGCCTCGAACTGGACCGGGTGCGAGTAGCCGAGGGCGAACTCGAGGTCCTTGCCCTTCGGCGTGACGCGGTAGCCCGTGCCGACGATCTCGAGGCCCTTCGAGTAGCCGTCGGTGACACCGACGATCATGTTGTTGATGAGAGTGCGGGTCAGCCCGTGCAGGGACCGCGACTCGCGCTCGTCATCGGGTCGCGACACCGTGATCACACCGTCCTCCAGGACGGCGGTGATCGGCGCTGCGATCTGGTGCTGGTGCTCCCCCTTAGGTCCCTTGACGGTGACCAGGGAGCCATCGATCTTCACCTCGACGCCGCTGGGCACAGAGATGGGGAGACGTCCGATACGTGACATGTTCTCTTCCTTCCTTCCTCTGCTAGCGGGTCACCAGACGTAGGCGACGACTTCGCCGCCCACGCCCTTCTTCGCGGCCTGACGATCGGTCAGCAGGCCGGAAGAGGTGGAGATGATCGCGATGCCCATGCCGCCCAGGACTCGGGGCAGGTTGGTGGACTTCGCGTAGACGCGAAGGCCGGGCTTGGAGATGCGGCGCACACCCGCGATGGAGCGCTCGCGCTGAGGGCCGAACTTGAGGTTCAGGACCAGGGTCTTGCCGACGCGAGCCGGCTCCTCGGTCCAGTCCTCGATGTAGCCCTCGGCCTTGAGGATCTCCGCCAGGCGGGCCTTCAGCTTCGAGTACGGCATGGCCACGGTGTCGTGGTAGGCCGAGTTGGCATTGCGCAGACGGGTCAGCATGTCTGCGACAGGATCTGTCATTGTCATGGTGGGCTCTAGCCCTTCCTCGTCATGGTTTCCCGCCCGGGGGCGGGACCTGCGACGTAGTGGTTCAGTTGGTCTTGAAGGGGAAGCCGAGCGCCTTGAGCAGTGCGCGGCCCTCATCATCGGAGGTGGCGGTCGTGACCACGGTGATGTCCATGCCGCGGACGCGGTCGATCTTGTCCTGATCGATCTCGTGGAACATCGCCTGCTCGGTCAGGCCGAACGTGTAGTTGCCGTTGCCGTCGAACTGACGGTCCGACAGACCGCGGAAGTCGCGGATGCGGGGCAGAGCCAGGGTCACGAGGCGATCCAGGAACTCCCACATGCGCTCGCCGCGCAGCGTGGTGTGGCAGCCGATCGGCATGCCCTCACGCAGCTTGAACTGAGCGATGGACTTGCGGGCGCGGTTGATGACCGGCTTCTGGCCGGTGATCGCGGTGAGGTCGCGCACGGCGCCGTCGATGAGCTTGGAGTCCTTGGCGGCATCTCCGACGCCCATGTTGACGACGACCTTGGTGATGCGCGGCATCTGCATGACGTTCTTGTAGCCGAACTGCTCCTGCAGCGCCGGCGCGACGACCTCGTCGTACTTGGTCTTGAAGCGCGGGGCGGTGGTGGTCTCAGTCATCACAGATCCTTGCCGGTGGTCTTGGAGACGCGGACGCGCACGGTCTTCGTCCGGCCGTTGCGCTCCACCGTCTCGGTGCGGTAGCCGACCTTGGTCGGCTTGTTGGTCTCGGGATCGACCAGGGCGACATTCGAGATGTGGATCGGGGCCTCGACCTTCTCGATCCCGCCGGACTCACCCTGCATGGTCGGGCGCTTGTGACGGGTCATCACATTGACGCCCTCCACGACCACACGCTCGGTCTCGGTGATGACACGCAGGACCTTGCCCTGCTTGCCCTTGTTTTCCTTCTTGCCGGTGATGACCTGGACCAGGTCGCCGGTCTTGATCTTGAACTTGGGCATCAGAGCACCTCCGGTGCCAGGGAGACGATCTTCATGAACTTCTTGTCGCGCAGCTCGCGCCCGACCGGGCCGAAGATGCGCGTGCCGCGCGGATCGCCGCCCTCGGACTTGAGGATGACGGCCGCGTTCTCGTCGAAGCGGATGTACGAGCCGTCCGAGCGGCGACGCGACTTGCGCGTGCGCACGATGACGGCCTTGACGACATCGCCGCGCTTGACGTTGCCGCCGGGGATGGCGTCCTTCACGGTGGCGACGATGGTGTCGCCGATGCCTGCGTAGCGTCGACCAGAGCCGCCGAGGACACGGATGGTGAGAATCTCCTTCGCACCCGTGTTGTCGGCGACCTTGAGTCGCGACTCCTGCTGAATCACTGTTGCTCTCCTGTCGTCACGCTGGTTCTCGCACCCTTCGAGAGCAGGGGCGGGCCTTGCGGAACAGTTCGTCGGATGGATCCCCCTCCACCGGCTCCGCGCGAGGCGCTCCCGGCAGGGGCTCCGCCGCACCGTGCCAGAAGCATCTGGACTCGTGGTCTTGCCGGTGTGCCCGAAGGCGCGCCGAAGCCGCGAGCATTATGCGCTGGCACGGAAGGCAGAGGGTCGGGGGCATAGAGATGCCCACACAAGGGAGAAACTTTAGCACATGAGGCACCCAACCGACAGGCCGTGATCCGCGCCAGGACGCGGATCACGGCTTGAGCCGCATCACGTCCTGGCGGGCAGGACCGGCCGGCGGGGATGGCGAAGCGCCCCTCCCCCGCGCGAGCGGTGAAGGGGCGCTAGCCCTGCGGTGCCCCGCATGCGGCGGGGTCCCATGTGGCTCCCGCAGCGCGGGAGCCACAGATCACTTGGCCTTCTCGACGATCTCCACGATGCGCCAGTTCTTCTGAGCCGACAGCGGGCGGGTCTCAGCGATGCGGACGAGATCGCCCACGCCGCACTCGTTGGCCTCGTCGTGGGCCTTGACCTTCTGCGTGCGGCGGATCACCTTGCCGTAGAGGGCATGGGTGACGTTGTCCTGCAGCTGCACGACGACGGTCTTGTCCATCTTGTCCGAGACGACGTAGCCGCGGCGGGTCTTGCGATCCCCGCGCTGGTCGGTCTCAGCGGTCTTCTGAGGCTGCTCGGTCACTTGGCACCATCCTTCGAGGTCTCGGCTGCGCCGCGGATGCCCAGCTCGCGCTCACGCAGCACCGTGTAGATGCGCGCGATGTCGCGCTTGACGGCCTTCAGACGGCCATTGCTCTCGAGCTGGCCCGTGGCCGACTGGAAGCGCAGGTTGAACAGCTCCTCCTTGGCCTTCTTCAGCTCGGACTGGAGAGCGGCGTCGTCGAGCTCGACGAGCTTCTCCATGTTCAGATCCTTGGATCCAACGGCCATTGATCATTCACCGCCTTCGCGACGCACGATGCGCGCCTTCATCGGGAGCTTGTGGATGGCCAGGCGAAGGGCCTCACGGGCCACCTCGTCGGACACGCCGCCCAGCTCGAACATCACGCGACCCGGCTTGACGTTGGCGACCCACCACTCGGGCGAGCCCTTGCCGGAGCCCATGCGGGTCTCAGCGGGGCGCTTGGTCAGCGGACGGTCCGGGAAGATGTTGATCCAGACCTTGCCGCCACGCTTGATGTGACGGGTCATGGCGATACGCGCGGCCTCGATCTGACGGTTCGTGACGTACGCCGGGCTCATCGCCTGGATGCCCCACTCGCCGAACGTGACCTGGGTTCCGCCCTTGGCCTGACCCCGACGACGCGGGTGGTGCTGCTTACGGAACTTCACACGACGTGGGATGAGCATTACTTACCACCCTCTGCGTTGGTCGCCTCCGCAGCGGTGTTCTGCTGCGGGGCTGCGGCGGAGTCGCGCTCACGGCGTCCACCACGGTCGTTACGGTCATTGCGACGACGCCGCTCGCCACCGCCGCGACGGTCGTTGCGTCCGCGCGAGGACGGAGCAGCGGCCTGCTGGGCGGCGAGTTCCTTGTCGGTGAGGTCGCCCTTGTAGATCCAGACCTTCACGCCGATGCGGCCGAAGGTGGTCTTGG
>ERZ501033.91-NODE-91-length-18233-cov-4.720651_pt1 | contig 18233 bp, 15 predicted proteins | sample MGYA00248844_ERZ501033 | MGnify/ENA primary metagenome ERZ501033 (study PRJEB25958, sample SAMN03398539) | human skin metagenome | study: EMG produced TPA metagenomics assembly of the Human Skin Microbiome Metagenome (human skin metagenome) data set.
CCTCGCCGTCGACCGGATCATCATCGGGGGCGCCGACGTCCAGGAATCCGTCCGGCACACCGCGATGGCCGGACTCGCCTGCAACTTCGACGTCATCGTCCTCGCCGACGGCACGCGCCAGCTCGGCGGGGCCCCGGTGGACTGGCTCGCCGATGCCGAGGCGAGCGGCGCCATGGTCAAGGACGTCGCCGACATCTGGCTGCGGATGTAGGGAGCTGCCCGCCGGTCCGGCGGAAGCGTCCGGGTCCGGTTGAGCGATCGCACCCCGGACGCGGACCGGCCCCGCAGCATGGATGCTACGGGGCCGGTGCGATCGCGCAGACCGTGGCCGCGCGGCGGCGGGAGCTCAGCCCGCCATCGTGCCCGCGGTCCAGTTGTCGAAGAACTCCTGGTTGTCGCCGGCCCACTCCTCGACCGCGGCGTCGAGGTCCTCGCCGCCGTAGTTCTCCTCGGAGAACATGACGTTCTCGAGGCTCGACAGGGACTCGTCGTCGATGACGAGGTTCTTCAGCAGCTGCGCCGCCTTCGGGTGCTCCTCGCCGAATCCGGTGCGCGAGAAGTTGTAGATGAGCTCCGCCTCACCCATCGCGCCCTCGGGGTCCTCGAGGTCGCGCACCGGGAACGCGTCGTAGGCCCAGTGCGGCCGCCACAGGGTGACGGCGATGTTCTCGCCCTCGTCTGTCGCCTTCTGCAGCTCGGAGAGCATCGCCGGGGTGGAGGACACGACGAACTCGTAGTCCTCGAGGCCGTAGGTGGGGATCGCGGCTTCCTCGGTGGTCTTCGTCAGACCGGCTCCGGCCTCGATGCCGACGAGCCGGTTGCCGTACTCGTCGCCCATCTCGGCGAGATCGGCGATCGACTGGGCCGGCGAGTCCTCATTGACGGCGATCGTGAGCTTGGCGTTGTCGTACCAGCAGCCCTGGGCTTCGAGATCCTCGCCGTACTGCTCGAGGTAGTCGGCGTGGGTGAGCGGCAGCCAGCCGTCCATGATCACGTCGATGTCGCCCTCGGCGAGCCCGGTGTATCCGGGTCCGGCCTGGAACGACTGGATGTCGACGGTGTAGCCGTCCTGCTCGAGGACATGCTTGTACAGGTGGGCGGCTGCGAAGGACTCGTCCCAGCCGTCGAAGGCGCCGACGGTGATCTCGGTCTCGGCGTCGGCGTCCATCGAGGCGGTGTCCGCGGACTCCTCGCCCGGGGTGCAGTCGGACCAGTCGACCTCGGAGCCGGCGGCCTCGTCCCCGCCTCCGCCGCCGGTGCCGCCGCCCTCATTGGACACGCCGCAGGCGGTCAGTGCCAGCACGGAGGCGGCGAGAACGCCGCCGACCTTCGTCATCTTCGTGGGTTTCATCGGTGCTCCTTCGAGTGTGATGCGATTCTGTTCCGATAGCAGGGAGTGGGGTGCGGCCGGTCAGCCGCGGCTCAGGCCGCCTGCGCGCGCTCCAGCGGAGTGCGCCTGCCCAGAGCGGCGGTCACGCGGTCGAGGAAGACCGCGATGATGACCACGGCCAGACCGGCTTCGACGCCGAGGGCGATGTTGAGCGAGCTGATGGACGAGATCACCGCGCCGCCGAGGCCCTGCGCACCCGCCATGCCGGCGAGGACGACCATGGACAGGGCGAGCATGATGACCTGGTTGATTCCGGCCATGATCGTGCGCATGGCGAGCGGCAGCTGGATCCGGGTGAGGATGTGCCCACCGGAGGCGCCGAACGCGTGACCGGCCTCGACGACCTCGGGGTCGACCTGCCGGATCGCGAGCTCGGTGAGGCGCACACCCGGGGGCAGTGCGAAGATGATCGTCGCGATCGCGCCGGGCACCTGCCCGATGCCGAAGATCACGATGATCGGAACGAGGTAGGCCAGCGCAGGCATCGACTGCATGAAGTCGAGGATCGGTTTGACGATCGTCGACACGATGTTCGACTTCGCGGCGAGGATGCCGAGCGGCACGGAGATCGCGACGGCGATGAGTACCGCGACGAGGACGAGCGCGAGCGTCGACATCGAATTGCTCCACTGGTCGAGCGCGCGGATGGCATAGAAGCCGAGCGCGGTGAACAGTGCGAGCTTCCAGCCGCTCGCGAGCCAGGCGATGGCCGCGAAGACGAGGATCATCACGAGGTAGATCGGGGTGTTGAGCGCCCAGAAGAAGAGGTCGTAGAGGCCTCCGAGGACGAACGACAGCAGGCTGAGCAGGAAGCCGAAGGTGTCGGTGAACCAGTCGATGAACGCTTCGATCCAACGGCCGAACGGGATCCGGGGATTGAGGACGTCGAACTCCACGGCTCAGACTCCCTTCTCGTCGATGGTGTCGGACAGGCGGCTGATCGGCAGCTCTCCGGTGGTGGGGCTGACCGAGGCCATCGAGTTGAGCAGTGCGATGCGCGGGATCACTCCGACCAGGCGTTCCTGCTCGTCGACGACGGCGAGCGGCACCGGTGAGGACGAGCTCTGCGCGAAGAGCTCCGACATCGGGGTGTCGGGTCGCACGGTGAGCACGTTCTCGGTGGTGTAGACGCTGCGGAGGTCCGTGACGCCCTCCCGGGCGGCGGCGACCGCCGACCGGTCGCTCACCTGGCCGAGCAGTCGTCGGTCGCGGCTCGTCACCAGCAGGCCGGAGGCCTTCGTGTCCTCCATGACGCGGATCGCCATGCGTGGTCCGGCGGTGTCGGTGACGACCGCTCGCGGCTTCTGCATGATCGACGACGCAGTGAGGACGCGGGTGCGGTCGACGTCCTGGACGAAGCTCGCGACGTAGTCGTCGGTGGGGTTCGTGAGGATGTCCTCGGCAGTGCCGATCTGGACGATGCGCCCGTCGCGCATGACCGCGATGCGGTCACCGAGGTACATCGCCTCGTTGAGGTCGTGGGTGATGAAGATGATCGTCTTGTTGAGCGTGGACTGGAGCTCGACGAGCTGATCCTGCATCTCGCGCCGGATGAGCGGGTCGAGGGCGGAGAACGCCTCGTCCATGAGGAGGATGTCGGTCTCCGCAGCGAGCGCCCGGGCGAGTCCGACGCGCTGCTGCATGCCGCCGGAGAGCTGTCCGGGATACTTGTCCCCCCAGCCGTCGAGTCCGACGACCTCGAGCCAGTGGTCGGCTCGCTCGAGCCTCTGGGACGTGGGAACCTGCTTGATCTCGAGTGCGTACGCGGCGTTCTCCCGGACCGTCCGGTGGGGGAGGAGCGCGAAGTGCTGGAACACCATGGCGATGTTCTCCGCCCGCAGCTTCCGCAGCCGGGCCGCCGGCATGTGCGAGATGTCCTCACCGGCGACCTCGACGGTGCCGGAGGTCGGTGCCCACAGTCCGTTGATCATCCGGATGAGGGTCGATTTGCCGGAGCCCGACAGGCCCATGACGACGAAGCTCTCGCCCTTCTCGACCTCGAAGCTCGCGTCGATGACTGCTGCGGTGCCGAGGCGTCTGAGCTCGTCGCGGGAGCTTCCGGCCTCGAGCCTCTCGACGACCTCACGGCCGTTGCGGCCGAAGACCTTGTAGACGTGGGAGGCACGGACGACTGCCATGGTGGCGGGTCCTTCCTGTCGGGGACGTGCATCGAGGTCGGCCGTCGGCGAGCGCGGCGTCAGCTGCAGCCGGTGGTCGGCGTCCGGGGGCCGGGGGCGCACGGAGGTATGGGCGTCGACCCGGGGTGCGACCTCTGTCCCACGACACTATCGACCCGCTGTCACGGAGCACCGGCGATTATGTGTGCCACAGCGGTGGCCGGCGTCCCCCGGACCGCCGAAGAACGCCCCTCACCAGGAACGATGATCGATAAGAGGCGTTACTCGATCGTTACTCCCGGTCGCCGCGGAGAGCCGGGTGGCGTCGCCGCCCGAGAATGAGGCCCGACGGTGGGGCCTCGGATCCGCGACGGTGCGCCCGCCCTGTGCGAGGGAGCGCTTTCCGGTCGCCTGGGAAGTGCGGGAGGGGTTCTACCGGCGGTAGAATCGGGACCGGCACCGCGATGACGACATGGGAGGGGGCGGGAATGGAGCGTCGAGCACGCCTGTGGCGTTCGACCGCCGCCGCCCTCATCGCGACCCTCACCGCCCTCGCATTCCACGCCGAGGCCGGCGGGGCCGGCTCCGTGCTCGCCGTCGGCGTGAGCTTCGTCCTCACCCTGTGGGTCGGCGTGGTGCTGGCCGGCAGGCGCCTCGGGCCGCTCGCGCTCGGCGCCGTCGTGGCGCTCGCACAGATCCTCCTCCACTGCACCATGACGGTGTTCTCCGCCGGGCCCCTCGTCGTCCGCAGCATGCATTCCGGGTCGGTGCTCTTCTCGCTCGGGACGGCGGATCACGGTGCCCATCACGCCGCTCCCCACCTCTCCGGAGCCGCCGGCGGATCCCTCGACGCGGCGATGATCGCCGCCCACGTCGCGGCCGCTGTCGTCATCGTCGCGTTCCTGCGATACGGCGAGACCATGGTGCTCGCGCTCCACGAGGGGCTGCTCGGCCCCCTCGCGCTCCTGTTCCTGTCCGGCGGCGTGCCCCCGGTGCGCCGCGTCCGGAGCATCCCCCGCGATCCCGAGGTGCGGGCCGTCACGGCCGCGGTCGTCGACTCGCGCTTCCGCCGCGGACCTCCGCTGCTCCTTCCCGCCTGACGCTCTCCGCGCTCGGGCACATGCGCACCCGCTCGGGTGCTCCCATCACTCACCGAACGGACCGCTCGCCCTGCGGCCGATGCTCCGCGCACCCCGCCGGGGTCCCGCTGCGGCAGCCGTCGTGCTCGACCGGCCGCCGCGCTCGGCGACCGATCCGTTCGCATCGGAAGGACACATCATGTCAGCACTGTCACGCACCATCCTCACCTCGACCTCGATCGCTCTCGTCCTCGGACTCGCCGCCTGCGGCGGGGGCGGCGATGCGACCGCGGAGAACAAGAGCACGGCCGCCGCGTCCGAGGGCGCGGCCGCTCCCATCGGCTCCGAATCGGAGGCGGAGGACGCCTCCCTCGTCTGGGAGGACGCCTGGGTCAAGGCGGCCGACGAGGGGATGACCGGCGCGTTCGGCACGCTCCGCAACGACTCCGAGAACGACATCAGCGTCACCGGCGCCGCGAGCCCCGTGGCCGGCTTCGCCGAGCTCCACGAGACCGTGAGCGACGACGGCGGCAGCACGATGATGCAGGAGAAGGAGGGCGGATTCGTCGTCCCGGCGGGAGGAGAGCTCACCTTCGAACCGGGCGGCGACCACGTCATGCTCATGGACCTCCAGGAGCCGATCGTGCCGGGCGACGAGGTGGCGATCACTCTGACCACCGATGCCGGGGACATCGAGACGACGGTCGTCGCGAAGGAGTTCACCGGCGCACAGGAGGAGTACGTCCAGGGCCACGGCGGTGAGGACGGCGCCTCCGAGGGCGAGGACTCCGAGGACACCGACGGCGGTCACGGCGACCACGATCACTGATCGCGAACGCCCACCCGACACGACAAGGAGATCGACCATGGACATCGGACGTCGACACGTGCTCGGCGCCTCGGTCCTCGGTGTCGGCGCCGGGGTCGGTGCCGGATTCCTCGCTCAGCGGGATCCGGCGCCGGCCCCGGCCCCCCGGCCCGATACCTCCGGCCTCAACGGCGCACAGCTCGAACCCTTCCACGGCCGCCACCAGGCGGGGGTGGAGACCGTTCCGCAGGCGCACGCCCTCTTCATCGGCCTCGACCTCGAGGAGGCGATCGATGCCCGGCGGACGGTGAACATGCTCCGTCTGCTCACCGACGACGCCGCCGCGCTCACCCGGGGCACCGCGCCCCTCGCGGACCCCGAGCCCGAGCTCACCCCCGATCCGGCCCGTCTCACCGTGACCTTCGGGTTCGGCGAGGCGCTCGTCGCCCGCGCGGGGCGACGGCACGTCCCCGACTGGCTCCACCCGCTCGAGGAGTTCTCGATCGATCGGCTCGAGGCGGACCGCAGCCGGGGTGACCTGCTGCTCCAGATCTGCGGGGACGATGCGCTCGCCGTGTCGCACGCCGCGCGCATGCTGCTCAAGGACTCCCGCGCCTTCGCCCGCGTCGCGTGGTCCCGCACCGCATTCCGGCGCGCCTACGGCTCGCGGCCGCTGGGCACCACCCAGCGCAACATGTTCGGCCAGGTCGACGGGACGGCCGATCCCGGACCGGGGTCCGAGGACTTCGCCCGGCTCGTCTGGGGTGAGACCACCGGACAGGCGACGCCGGTGTTCTCCGCCCGCGGGGAGCCGCCGCTCGACCTCGGCGCACGACACCCCGCGTGGCTGCGGGGCGGCGGCACCACGCTCGTCCTCCGGGACATCGCCATGGACATGGAGACCTGGGACGAGGCGGACCGGCCGGCCCGCGAGTTCGCGGTCGGGCGCGACCTGGCACGCGGAGCGCCCCTCACCGGTCGTGAGGAGCACGACGTCCCCGACCTCGCGGCCGTCGATGCGCGCGGCCTCACGGTGATCTCGCCGGCCAGCCACGTGGCGCGGTCGCGCAACGAGCGGAAACCGGAGGAGCAGATCTTCCGACGGGTGTACAACTACCACGCGGTGCCGACCGCCGACGCCGCGGGCACCGGACCGACGGGCTCCCGGCAGGTGAGCACGGTGGGTCTGATGTTCGCCTCGTACCAGGCCGACATCGAGCGGCAGTTCCTCCCGATCCAGCGCCGACTCGACGGCATGGACCTGCTCAATCAGTGGACGACGCCGATCGGCTCGACAGTGTGGGCGATCCCCCCGGGCGTCGAGGACGGCGACTACGTCGGGAGCCGGCTCTTCGAGGGGTGAGCACGCGGTGCGGATGAGCGGCGGCCCGCTCTACAGTGGTGCCATGAAGTCCTTGCCCTTCGTCCCCGCGGACACGTTCCCCGCCGTCATCGTCCCCCTCTCCGCCGTCGACCCCGAGGAGCTCGGCGAGCAGTCCGCACGCTGCGCGGCGACGGAGGGCGTCGATGTCATCGAATGGCGCGTCGACGCCCTCGCGGAGTTCGGCGCGGTCGACCACGTCCTCGAACCCCACGAGCTCGAAGGGATCCGCGACCGGGTCCGCGCCGGCTGGGAGGCACTCCGCGCGAACACCGCTCAGCCGGTGCTCGTCACCGTCCGGACGCGGGGCGAGGGCGGCGCGGCCGCGCTCACCGACGAGGCCTACGCCGGACTCGTCGGCACCTTCATCGAGCTCGGCCCGGAGGCCGTCGACATCGAGTTCGAGCGGACCACCGCCGAGGCGCTCATCGCCCGCGCCCATGACGCGGGCGTGTCCGCGCTCGCCTCGTTCCACGACTTCGAGCGCACGCCGCCCGCCGAGCACCTGCTCCGCCTGATGTCGACGATGCACCGGGCCGGGGCCGACGTCGCGAAGATCGCCGTCATGCCCGAGCACCGCACCGATGTGCTCGAGGTGCTCAGCGTGGGGGACCGGGCCCAGGCCACCCTGCCGATCCCCGTCGTCGCGATCTCGATGGGCGAGCTCGGCAAGGCGACCCGGCTCGTCGGCAGCGAGTTCGGATCCGCCGCGACCTTCGCCGCGGTCGGCCGTCTCTCCGCTCCCGGGCAGCTCACCGTGCCGCAGGTGCGCGCCGCCCTCGACGCGCTCGGCGCCGACTGACGCTCCGGCCGCCGCGCCCGCGGCGGACCGGTGGATCGATCGAGGAGGATCGGACATGATCGAGCAGACCACCCGCGCGGAACTCGCCGCGCAGTTCGCCGAGGCCTACCGCAGCGGTGAGCCCATCGACCCGCCGAGCGCCTCGCACCCGGGCCTCGATCTCGACGACGCGTACGCCGTCCAGCGGCTGCAGGTCGAGGCCTGGGAGACCGCCGGCGACCCGGTCCTCGGCTACAAGATCGGGCTGACCTCGAAGGCGATGCAGGACCAGTTCGGCGTCGACGAACCCGATTTCGGCGTTCTCCCGGCGAGCGGCTTCCTGCTCTCCGGCACCCCGGTCGAGGCGGAGCGCTTCATCGCCCCGCGCATCGAACCGGAGATCTCCGTCGTCCTCGGACGCGATCTCGCCGGACCCGGCGTCACCGCGGTGCAGGCGCTCGCCGCCATCGACTGCGCGCTCGCCTCGATCGAGGTCATCGATTCCCGCGTCGCGGACTGGCGGATCACGGTGGCGGACTCCGTGGCGGACAATGCGAGCTTCGGCGCCGTCGTCCTCGGTTCGCGCCCGCGGGCGTGGAGCGACATCGATCCGATCCTCACCGGCTGCGTGGTCCAGGTGGGCGGCCGCGTCGTCGCCTCCGGAGCCGGCGGCGCGGTGCTCGGCGACCCGCTCAATGCGCTCGTGTGGCTGGCGAACGCGCTCGGCTCCCGCGGCACCGTCATGCGCGCCGGGTCCGTCGTCATGCTCGGCAGCGTGTGCGCCGCGATCCCGGTCGCCCCGGGTGACGTGGTCCGGGCGGACTTCGCCGGCCTCGGGCCGGTCACCCTCCCCTTCGTCTGAGGTCGCTCCGGCGCCCGGACGCCGAGGATCCCCCGTCCGACCCGCAGTGCGGGCCGAGCGGGGGATCCTTCGTGCGTCGGGTTCCCGGTCCGGGCGATCAGGCCGGCGCGGGCTCCTCCGCGCGTCGTTCGCCGCCCTGGCCGCCCTGGCCGCGGCGGACGCCGGCGAGGAGCATCTGAGCGACGTCGAGCACCTCGACGCCCTCGGAGGCATTGCCCTCGGACTGCTCGGCGGTCAGACCGTCGGAGAGCATGACGCGGCAGAACGGGCAGCCGACCGCGATCTGCTCGGCGCCGGTGGCCACCGCCTCGCGCGTGCGGTTGACGTTGATGCGGGAGCCGATGGTCTCCTCCATCCACATCCGGGCACCGCCGGCGCCGCAGCAGAACGACCGCTCCTGCGAGCGCTCCATCTCGCGGTACTCGAGGCCGGGCAGCGAGCCGATGAGCTCGCGCGGCGGGGTGTAGATGCCGTTGTGGCGACCGAGGTAGCACGGATCGTGGTAGGTCACCGGCGTGCTCACCGTCTCGCCGGCGGCGGGTGCCACCGGGGTGAGGCGCTTCTCGCGGACGAGCTTGTTGAGCAGCTGCGTGTGGTGGACGACCTCGAACTTCCCGCCGATCTGCGGGTACTCGTTGGCGATGGTGTTGAAGCAGTGCGCGCACGACACGACGATCTTGCGGGCCTTCATCTCGTTGAGCACCTCGACGTTCGCCTGCGCGAGCATCTGGTAGAGGAACTCGTTGCCGGCCCGGCGGGCCGGATCGCCGGTGCAGGACTCGCCGTCGCCGAGCACGGCGAAGTCGACTCCCGCGGTGTGGAGCAGCTCGGCGATCGCCTGGGTGGTCTTCATCGCGCGGTCCTCGAAGGCTCCAGCGCAGCCGACCCAGAACAGGTACTCGACCTCGCCGAGGTCCTCGATGTCGGCGCCGACCTGCTTGATCTCGAAGTCGAGGTTCTTCGCCCACTCCATGCGCTTGCGCTGGGACATGCCCCAGGGGTTCTGCTTGTTCTCGAGATTCTTGAACAGGCCGGAGAGCTCGGTCGGGAAGGCCGACTCGATGAGCACCTGGTAGCGGCGCATGTCGACGAAGTGGTCGACGTGCTCGATGTCGACCGGGCACTGCTCGACGCACGCGCCGCAGGTGGTGCACGACCACAGCGCGTCGGGGTCGATGACGCCCATCTCGGCGAGCTCCTCGACGTCCTGCGCTCCGACGAGCGGGCGCACGGCCTCGGTCTGGGCGGACTGCGACAGGGTGCCGAGAAGGTCGAGGTTCTCGTGCGGATCGGTGATGCCCTGGTATGCGGCCATCTCCTTGGCGTGGGCCTTCTTGGCCTTCTTGTCCGCGTCCTCGGCGAGCGGCTCCGGCGGGACCGCCTCGGCCTGGGCCTTCTTGGCCGCCTGCAGCCACGGCGCCTTGGCGTCGGCGTGGTTGCGGAGATTGATCATCATGAGCTTGGGGCTCAGCGGCTTCTCGGTGTTCCAGGCCGGGCACTGGCTCTGGCAGCGACCGCACTCGGTGCAGGTGGAGAAGTCGAGGAGGCCCTTCCACGTGAAGTCCTCGATCTTGCCGACGCCCATGACGGCGTCCTCGTCCATGTCCTCCATGGCCTCGAAGTCGATGTCCTCGCCCTTGTTCTTCATGGGCTGCAGGGCACCGAGGCTCGTGCGGCCGTCGGCGTGGCGCTTGAACCAGATGTTGAAGAACGCGAGGAAGCGGTGCCAGGCCACGCCCATCGTCGGGGTGAGCGCGACGGTGACCATCCAGGCGTAGGACACGAGGATCTTGATGAGCGCGATGACGACGACGAGCGCCTCGATCGCCCCGGTCGACAGGCCGGAGAACAGCTCCCCGATCCAGAACGTCAGCGGGAAGTGGAGGAGGAGGTTCTCCTGGCCCGCACGGCCCTGGAGCACGTACTCGAGGCCGCGGAGCAGCGCGATGCACAGGGCGACCATGAGGATGGTGAACTCGACGTAGTACGCCTGCCAGAAGTTCGAGCCGAAGAACCGCGACTTGCGGTTGAGGTCGCGCGGGTGGTTGCGCTGGCGGATGATGATGAGCGCGATGATGCCGAGCAGGCCGGTGACGGCGAAGAACTCGGTGATCCACTCGTACGGGAAGAAGTGCCCGATGAGGGGGAGGACCGCATGCGGGTCGAAGAGCTGCATCGTCGCCTGGGCGAGCGTGAGCACGAGCACGCCGAAGGAGATCATGGTGAACCAGTGCGCGATCGCGACGATCGGGAGGCGCGCCATCCGGGTGTGGCCGAGGAACTCCTTGAACAGGGTCGCGGTGCGCAGACCCGCCTGGGAGGTCCGCTCCCCGGCGCCGGTCGGGGCGCCGAGCTTGAAGAAGCCGACGAACTTCCCGACCCGGGTCAGGAAGAACGACCAGCCGACGATGGTCGCGATGACGCCGATGACGATCGCGACGACCTGGAGGGCGTGCATGATGGAACCTCCCAAGGGGCCCGAGGGGAAGTCGGGCACGGATACAGTTGTGGGGCAATTCTACTGTTCCGCTCAGGGTAGCGTAACCAGCCTGTCGAACGCACGTTAAGAATCCGTCATGACCTGGGCTGATGCCGGCGGACCGGAGACGCGGACGGGGGCCGTCGGCACACGGCCGACGACCCCCGGGACGGTGGTGGGATCAGCGCCGGTCGTCGTCCGCGCTCACGCGGGCAGCGCTCTGGAGCTTCTTCGGCAGGGCGTTCTCGCCCCAGGTGTTGCGGACGGTGGTCGCGGCGTAGCGCTCGACGACGAGCCGCACCACGGCCACTCCGACACCGGAGACGATCGTCCACGCGATGGCCTCCGAGAGGCCGACCTCATCGTCCTGGGTGTTGAGGGGGACCGGCTTGTGGGTGGTCTTCTCCCACACGATGCTCAGGACCTTGCGCGCCGCGAGCGCGGCGAGGGTCGCGCCGCCGACGCCGATGATCTGCCATGCGATTTTTCCGCCCATGCGAGTGATCTCCTCAGGAGTCGAGTCCGATGTATGAGGTCCAGCCTAGACCGTGCCCGGGTCCTCGAGCACCCACGTGCGCATCCGTTCGGAGAGATCCGCGTCGTGGGCGAGCGCGGTGCCGTCGAGCGCGGTGACCGGGACGCAGGTCCGCGCCGAGGACGTCAGCCACACGCCGTCGGCGCTCGTGAGGTCGTCGACGGTGAGGTCGGTGTAGGAGCACAGGAGGCCGGCCTCGGCGGCGTGGGAGAAGATCGTCTGCTGTGTGGTCCCGTGGAGCAGGCCGGCCTTGGGGTCGGGGGTGAGGAGCTCGCCGCCGCGGCGGATGACGACGTTCGCGCTCGGTCCCTCGAGCACCCGGCCGTCGTGGGACAGGTAGATGACGTCCTCGGCGCCGTGCGCGGCGGCCCACCGCCCGGCCGCCTGGTTCGTCGCGTACGACAGGGTCTTGGCGCCGATGAGCATCCACGGCGCGCTCTGCCCGAAGTAGGCCGGGTAACCCTTGTCGAGGGTGACGACCGCGATGCCCTGCGCGCGCTGGCGAGCGTACTTCGGGTCGAGCGGGATCGTCAGCGCCCAGCCGACCGGCGCGTCGACCCCGCGGGACAGGGTGTAGCGGACGGTGAAGGGCTCGTCGTCGCCGCGGGCGGCCCGGTGCTCGGTGACGACGGCGTCGAGCGCGGCGTGCCACAGGTCCGGATCCGGAGCGGGGAGCTCGAGCATCGCCGCCGAGGCGCGGAACCGCGTGAAGTGGAGGTCGCGGGCGTGGACGTGGTCGGCGGCGCCCCGGCGGGTGACGAGGACGGTCTCGAAGATCCCGTCCCCGCGGTGCGGGGCGAGGTCGTCGACGCGCAGGTGGGGGTCGCGGGGGTCGACGAGCGTGAATTCGGCGCGCGCGAGGTCGAGGAGCGCGAGCGAATCGGGGGCGGGTGCGGCTGCCATGGGCTCATCCTATTCCGCGGTGCCGCGCCCGGCTGCGCGGCGCTCCCTTGCGGCTCCCGTGCCCGACTGCGCAGTATCCGCCGATCTGCGCGTCATTGCGCGCAGATCGGCACATACCGCGCAGTTCGCTCGGAGGCCACCCGTCGGGGCAGGGCTCGGAGGCACCCCCGTGCGCCGGCGGCGGTCCGGCCGGCTCAGCCGCCGAGCAATCCGGGGACGGCGCGGCCCAGACGGGTGAGGAGCGCGTCCGCGTCGGCGAGGACCCCGTCGGAATGGACGAAGCCGTGCACGGTGTGCGGGTACTCCCAGAGCTCGCACGGGGTTCCCGCTGCGGCGAGACCGGCGGCGAACGCCTCGCCCTCGCTGCGGAGGACGTCGCAACCGGCGGTGACGACGACGGTGGGCGGGAGGTCGTGGAGAGCGGCCCGGCCGACGGAGGCGAGCGGGTGGAACCGGGTGTCCGGCCCGGCGTAGCAGTCCCAGTAGTAGGCCATCCGGTCCGCGGTGAGGCCGTGGTCGGTGCCGAACTCGCGATAGGAGTCGGTGTCCTGTCCGGCGTCGGTGGCCGGATAGAGGAGGACGAGGGCCGCAGGAGCGTGGGTGCTCGCGCAGCGGTGGCCGTCGAGTTCGACGGAGTCGCGCAGGGCGAGCGCGGTCGCGGCTGCGAGGTTGCCGCCGGCGGAGTCGCCGATGATGCCGATCCGACCGGGGTCGATCCCGAGGGTGCTCGCGCGTTCGACCATCCACTGGAAGGCGGCGACGCAGTCGAGGAGCGGGAGGGGGAACGGGTGCTCGGGCGCCTTCGCATAGGTCGCCGTGACGACGACCGCCCCGGTGTCGCGGGCGAGCCGTCGGGCTGCCACGTCGGCGATGTCGGCGGTGCCGGTGACCCAGCCGCCGCCGGGCAGCATGAGGAGGGCGGGCGCACCGCCGGGAGCGACTCCCGTGCCGCTGGTCGGCTCGCGTCGGTGCGGGACGTGGATGCGCACCGGGACGTACCCGTGCGGTCCTACGGCGAAGGTGTCGCGGACCTCGGCGACGGGCACCGGTGCGGACTGCCGCCAGCCGAGGTCGACCGCCGCCGCTCGGGCCGCGGCGAGGGTGAGCTGCTCCGCGGGAAGCGGATTGCGGCGGGCGTTCTCGGCGAGATAGGCGCGCGCCTCGTCGCTGAGCGAGCAATGGGTCATGCGAGCGAGAGTACCGGCTCAGGCGACCGCGGTGCCGAACAGCAGGCCGAGGAGGAACGTCACCCCGGCCGCCCCGTAGCCGATCGCGAGCTGGCGCAGCGCGCGCGGCAGCGGGGCGCGGCCCGACAGCACGCCGACGACGCCGCCGGTGAAGAGGAGCGCGAGTCCGACGAGGCCCGCGGCGAGGAAGATCGCGGGATAGCCGGTGAGCCCGAAGACGTAGGGGAGGATCGGTATGATCGCGCCCGAGGCGAAGAAGCAGAAGGACGAGGACGCCGCACCGAGGCCGGTGCCGAGCTCCTCGTGCTCACCCTCGATCGGGATGTGGAGGACGTGGCCGTCCCCGGGCCGTCCGGCCGTGCGGATCGCCTCGGCCGCGGCGGACTCGGCGGCGTCGGAGTCCATGCCGCGGGCGCGGAACACGAGCGCGAGCTCGTTGGCATCGATGTCGAGGGCGCGGATCGCGTCGCGCGATCCCGGGTCCGGGGTCGAGGCCTCGAGCAGCTCGCGCTGGGAGCGGACGGAGACGTACTCGCCGGCGCCCATCGACAGTGCGCCCGCGAGCAGGCCCGAGATGCCGGTGAGGAGGATCGTGCCGGTCGACACCCCCGCGGCCCCGACGCCGAGGACGAGCGCGAGGTTGGAGACGAGCCCGTCGTTCGCACCGAACACCGCGGCCCGGAAGTTGCCGGAGAGCTTGGCGCGGGAGCGGGCGGCCAGGGCGCGGATGACCTCGGCGTGGATCTTCTCGTCGGCGGCCATCGCGTCAGTGGCGTACCAGTCCTCGTCGTAGGGCGAGCTCGTCTCGGACTGCTGGGCGAGGGCGAGGACGAAGATCGAGCCGAAGATGCGGCCGAGCGTCGACAGGATGAGGGTGCCGAGGTCGGGCAGGCGGCGTTTGTGCGCGTGATCTCCGAGCAGGGTGATCCAGTGCTGCTGGTGCCGGTGCTCGGCGTCGGCGAGGGCGAGGAGGATCTCCGCCTCCTGGCCGGTCTTGCGGGCGGCGAGGCTGCGGTAGACGCGCTCCTCGAGCCGCTCGTTGGCGAGGTGTCGCTGCCACCGATGGATGAGCTTGTAGGAGGGCTCCTGGGGGACGGATCTGCGTTCGGGCACGGCCCCAGCATAGAAACCCCGGCGCATATTTTCAATACTTGCGCAATTACTTGAATGAACGACCGGCGGTGCGGTGGGGAGCGCCGGGGCCGACGCCCGGTGCGCGGGTGCGTGGGAGCCACCGGGCGCGTGAGAGGCATCGGGCGCGCGGGAGGTGCCGTCCGCGAAGGTGGCGCCTCCCGCCGGACTCAGCTGCCCGGTCGATCCGCCGTGAGTCGCATGCGAAGCGTGTCGCCGGGGGCGAGCGGCCGGGAGATCCGCGTCGGCTCGACGCAGAGGAAGCCGCGGTGGGCATCCGGCGTGGTGTCGCCGAGCGGCTTCCCCGGATTCCACACCACCGCGTCCGAGGCGTCGGTACTGATCCGCAGGCGGCGACCCAGCGTCGGATCGTCGAGGGTGAGGGTGCGGTGGGCGGATCCGCCCGTGAGCGGATAGACCTCGTCGAGTCCGGCGGCGGGGATCGGCAGCGGGGCGCTCCCGATGCCCTCCACCGTCGTGCGCGTCGGATCGCCCGTCCGGAGGTAGGCGTGGAGGGCGGCGGTGACCGGCACGGCGGCCCCGGTGTCCGCCGGGTCCGGATCGGCGCGGTGGGTGAGCTCGACGGCCAGGGCGTCGTCGAGTCGGACGGTGAGCCCGGCCGCGCCTCCGCGATGGGCGAAGCCCAGGCGCACCTCGGCGCCGGCGTCGTCCACCGCGAGCGCCTCGACGTCCCAGGGGTGCAGGCGGGCCCAGCCGTGCTGCGGTTCGGCCGCAGGCCCGAACCACGGCCAGCAGACGGGGATCCCGCCGCGGATCGCCGCGCGGCCGTCGAGGTGGGCGAGCGAGGAGGTGAAGAGGGTGTCCGGTTCGGCGGCGTGCGGGCGGTAGGTGAGCACCTGCGCGCCGAACCGGGACACCACCGCGACGGCCTCGTCGAACCGGAGGACGAGGAGTTCGACCGCTCCCATGCGGGTGCTCTCGATCCGTCCTCGGCCGTGCTCGGCGAGTGTCGTGCCGGGCAGGCTGAGGAAGTCCTCGGTGCTGAGCAGATCGTCGTTCGGCGCGGTGGGGCCGGAGGTGTGCGAAGAGGGCTGTGCCATGCCCCCACTCTTCCATCCGGGAGCCGAAGCGCCTACCCGGGCTGCCGTGAGCGCACCGGCGGATGGGGTGGCCGTTCCGTGACATCTGTCCTGAAAAATGGGACTCCGGCCCGTTGTTCGTTACCTATTCGTGACTTTACGCCCGAATCTGACGATTATCTGTGTACTACCGTGGTGCACCATGTGACGCCCGTCACCAAAACGTGACATGGCGTCACGCCCTGCTCGATCGATCAGGCACTGCACTGCACGACAGAGAAGCACCATTCGCATCGAAAGGCTGACATGTCCAGAAGACTGACGCACAGCGCGCTCGCCGTCACCGCGGCCGCCGCGCTCGGGCTCACCACCGCCGCCCCCGTGCTCGCGGCTCCCGTCACCGAGCACACCGATATGGGCGTCACCGGCGCCGCCGCCCTCGCGCACCTCGAGGAGCTCTCCGACATCGCCCTCGCCCATGCCGACGAGGGGTACCGGGCCGTCGGCACCCCCGGCTACGCCGCATCGAGCGAGTACGTCGAGGAGGTGCTCGAGGCGACCGGCGCATTCGAGGTCTCGCGGCACGAGTTCACCGTTCCGACCCAGACGTTCGGCGAGGTCTCCTTCAGCGTGGAGGGCGAGGCGCAGGAGACGTTCTCGACGCTGTCCAACGCCGAGGGCACCGAAGCGCCGCTCACCGACACCGCGGTCACCCTGCCCACCGACGACGCCTACGGCGACAAGGCCGGCGGCGAGCTCGGCTGCGAGGCGGGCGACTACAGCGATGCGAACGCCGGGACCATCGTCCTCGTGCAGCGCGGCGTCTGCGCCTTCGGCGAGAAGGTCACCGCGGCCACCGAGGCGGGCGCCGCCGCGGTCGTCATCTACAACCACTCCGAGGGTCCGCTCAACGGCACCGTCGGCGACCGCATCGAGGGCAACATCGCCGGTGCATCGCTGGAGCTCGCCGAGGGCGACGCGCTGCGCGAGCAGATCCTCGCCGCCGGGGACGCACCGGTGCTCGCCGACCTCACGGTGGAGACGACCTTCGAGGACGTCGAGACGTGGAACGTCATCGCCGAGACCACTGCCGGCGACCCGGACGACGTGCAGATGATGGGCGCGCACCTCGACGGCGTCGCCGAGGGCCCGGGGGTCAACGACAACGCCTCCGGCGTCGCCGGCCTGCTCGCCGTCGCCGAGGCGCTCGCCGAGCAGCCGGACGAGGTCGACAACCAGGTGCGCCTGGGCTTCTGGGGAGCGGAGGAGATCGGGCTCGTCGGCTCCACCAAGTACGTCAACGCCCTGTCCGAGGCCGAGCGGGAGCGCATCTCCTCGTACCTCAACTACGACATGATCGGCTCCGAGAACTACGTCATCGGCACCCTCGACTCCGACGGGTCCGACGTCCCGATCCCCGACGGCGTCAACGTGCCGGAGGGCTCGGTCGAGCTCGAGCAGATCTTCACCGGCTACTTCGACTCGATCGACCAGCCGCACGTCGGCACCGAGTTCTCCGGGCGCTCGGACTACCAGGCGTTCATCGACAACGGCATCCCGGTGTCCGGACTCTTCACCGGAGCCGACGCGATCAAGACCGAGGAGCAGCAGGAGCTGTTCGGCGGCACCGCCGGCGTCCAGCAGGACCGGAACTACCACACGATCGACGACACCTTCGAGAACGTCAGCACCGAGGCCATGGACATCATGGTCCCGGCCATGGGCTACGCGGCCCACGTCGTCGCCTACGATCTCGACCCGGTCGCATCCGTCGACGCGGATCGCATCTCCGTGAAGGACCTCAAGAAGTCCGGCGTGGAGGTCACCGTGACCAACCTCGAGCCCGGTCAGACCGTGGACTGGACCCTCACGGCCGACGGCCGCACGAAGCCGGGGAAGACGCCGGCCGCGGGCACCGCGACCGCCGATGAGACCGGTACCGCGACGTTCACCGTCACGGACATCGACCCGAGCGCCGTCCGCGGCCTGCCCGGCGACTACACCGTGACGGTCGACACCGGTGACTCCGCTGTCGAGGTCGGATTCACCGTCGGCGGCAAGGGCTGATCCTCCGAGACCACCCACCGAAACAGCAGTTTCCTGCGGTTCCTGAGAGCGGAACCGCAGGAAATTGCTGTTTCCCCGCGGTGGTCCTCGGCTGGGTCCTGCTGGGATTCGGATTCCCTGTGTTTCCAACGGTGTTCGCGTGCATGTGCGGAGCCGTCTCGGGCTGGATCGGCCCTTCTCTGGACCAAAGAGGAGGCGTAAGTGGAGGGCTGGCCGGATCTAGCCACCGACCCTGTAGCGGAGCAGAGGAGCCTGCCGGAGTGGCCGGGTCAAGGGTGGACGGAGTCCATCACGGAGTGACGCGGAGCGCCCTTGATGCGGTCCGGAGGTGGGCGGAGAGTGAAGCGGAGGGTCGGAGGCGTGAAGGTGAGGTGATCGCTTCGGCCACCACCTAGCTGCTCGGTCGAAGGGAGCGGCGCTCGGGATGAAGCCCTGGGCGCCGCTCCTTCTGTTGTGCCGGCGGGCCGAAGGCC
>ERZ501033.94-NODE-94-length-18055-cov-5.551111_pt1 | contig 18055 bp, 15 predicted proteins | sample MGYA00248844_ERZ501033 | MGnify/ENA primary metagenome ERZ501033 (study PRJEB25958, sample SAMN03398539) | human skin metagenome | study: EMG produced TPA metagenomics assembly of the Human Skin Microbiome Metagenome (human skin metagenome) data set.
TTGGACCGCAGCGCGTCGTTCAGCCCCGGGAGCGCCTCCACCAGCGGCGACGGCGCGCGGGCTCCTCCTGCGGCGGCGCGGACTCCGCGGACTCCGCGGACGGCTCCAGCTCCTGCGCCGGCTCGGGCTGCTCGAGCTCCTCGGGGTCGATCCGCAGGCCGTCCTCGTCGACCCACACGTCGGTCCAGCCGACGTCGGACTCGTCCCGGGGCACGAAGGGGCGACGGCCCGGCAGGAGCTCCTCGACCTCGGCCGCCGCCGGCTCCTGCGGGACGCGGACCTCCTCGCCGCGGTGCGGCACCGGGCAGGTCCAGAAGAACGGGCACCCCGGACAGCCGGCGGTCTCCTCGTCGGGAGCCGCCTCGCGCTGCATCGCGACGGTGTCGATCTGCTGCAGCATGCGCAGACGCGAGTCGTAGGGGTTGATCTCCATCTCGTGGTCAGCCTACTGCCGCTCGGGGCGGTCGTCCGCCGGGCCCGGCCCCGGGGCAGTCGCCCGTAGGATCGGGGCCGAGGTCCCGCCCCACCGCACGAGGAGATCCCTGATGAGCACCCCGGCTGAGCGCGTCCACGACGCCACCCGTCGCCTCCTGACCCTGCTCGAGGAGGGCGAGTCGACGACGCCCGAGGCGATCGCGCTGCGCGCCGAGCTCGCCGAGGCCACGGCCGAGGCGGGCCAGCTCGAGGACGCCTACTACCAGGCCGACGAGCTGCTCAAGGACGCGCGCCGCGAGCACGGCGAGGAGCACGAGGCGACCGCCCGGGCCCGCGCCGCGGTCGAGACGGTCGAAGCGATCGCGCAGCGCGCGAGGAGCGCCCCGCAGGGCTAAGCGCCCGGGGCAGGCTCACCAGGGGAAGCCCGCCTCCGTGAGCTGCCGGTCCGCCTCCCCGCCGGCCGACTCCCTGCAGGTCGCCGTCGTGTGGTCCTGGTCGAACATGACGTGGACGTTCCCGATCAGCGGCGGGCACTCCTCCGCGGGGCAGACCGCCGGGAGCAGGTCGAGCCCGAGCACCTCGCCCTCGCCGAGGCCCGCGCGCTCCTCCAGCCGCGCCGCATCGGTGCGCTCGGCCGCGCGGTCGAGGGCGGCATGGGGATGGCGGCCACCGCCCGGGAGCGCTGCGGGGCGGCGTTCGCCCAGCGCCAGCGCGGGGACCACGGGCGGGGGAGCGGGGCGGCGGCTCAGCCGCGCAGGAACGCCGCGCAGGCCTGCTGCAGCAGCAGCGGGTCCGCGGTCGCGCACATCTCGCGGGCGGAGTGCATCGACAGCAGCGTGATGCCCACGTCGATGGTCGTCATGCCCAGGCGCGTGGCGGTGATCGGACCGATCGTGGAGCCGCAGGGCATGGCGTTGTGCGAGACGAAGTGCTGGTGCGGCACGCCGGCCCGCTCGCAGGCGGCGACGAAGGCGGCGATGCCGACGGCGTCGGTCGCGTACCGCTGCTGCGCGTTGATCTTCAGCATCGGGCCCTCGCCCAGCCGGGGTCGGTTCACGGGGTCGTGGCGCTCGGGATAGTTCGGGTGGACCGCGTGCCCCGTGTCGGAGGAGACGCACACCGAGCGCGCCATCGAACGGGCGAGCGCCTCGCCCGCACTGCCGCCCGCGTCGCCGGTGAGAGCGGCGACGATGCGAGCGGTGACATCGGAGAGGAACGGTCCGCTCGCGCCCGACCGCGTCGCGGAGCCGACCTCCTCGTGATCGAAGGCCGCGAGGAGCGGGATCGATCCGAGGCCGGCGGGCTCGACGAGCGCAAGCGCGCTGACCCCGGCGTGGACGGAGGACAGGTTGTCGAGCCGCGGCGAGGCGAGGAACTCCTCGTGGAGGCCGAATCGCGCCGGGTCCTGCGCGGCGATCGTCACGACGTCGAAGCCCACGACGTCGCTCGGATCGATTCCCGCCGAATCCGCGAGAGCGCGGATCACGTCTGCACCACCGGGCTCCCCGCCGGTCAGGTGCTCGAGTCCGATGACCGGCTGCACGTGACGCTGACGGTCGAGTGCGAGCTTCTCGTTGACCTGCCGATCGAGGTGGATCGCGAGCTGCGGGATGCGGCCGATCGGCGGGGTCCGGGTGAGGACCTCCTGCCCGTCGAGCGTGACGAGGCGCCCGGCGAAGCAGAGCTCCCGGTCGAGCCAGGAGTTGAGGAGCGGGCCGCCGTAGATCTCCACCCCGACCTGCTGCGTGCCCTCGACCGTGAAGTCCGGATTCGGCTTGAGCTTGAACGCGGGGGAGTCGGTGTGGGTGCCGAACACGCGGAACCCGGGGCCATCCGGTCCCGTCGCCCCCGTGTCGGACGCTCCCGCGCGGCCGGTGCCCGCCGGCATCACCCACGCGAGGATCGCGCCGTCGCGCACGACGAGGTGCTTCCCGCCGGCCTGCAGATCCCAGTGCGCGCGCTCATCGAGCTCGACGAATCCGGCTGCGGTGAGCCGGCGGCGCGCCGCGTCCGCGGCGTGGTAGGACGACGGGGACTCCTGGACGAACGCCGCGAGATCGGCGGCGACGGCATCGGGCAGGGATTCTGTCGTGAGACTCATAGCCGGTAGCCTAGTCAATCGTGCTCATCACCCTCGGACGCATGGTCGGTTGGGGAATCCTCCCCCTGGGCGTCATCGCGAAGCTTCCCTTCGCGATGTCCGTCGTCGCCGTCATGACCGCCGTCTCCTCGACCCGGGAGAGCTTCACCCTGGCCGGGGCCACCGCCGCCCTCGTCGGGGTGGGCACCGCGATCTCCGGGCCGCTGCTCGGCGCCGGTGCGGACCGCTGGGGCCAGCGCGTCGTGCTCCTCGTCGCCGCGTCCGCCCACGGCCTCGCCCTGTTCGGCCTCGCGCTCGCCCTGCGCGCCGCCGCGCCCACCGCGCTCGTGCTGGGAGCCGGTCTGCTCATCGGGCTCACCGCGCCGCAGGCCTCCTCGATGGTGCGCACGCGCTGGCTCCACGCGATCCGCGCGCGACTGTCCGGCGCGGAGGCGCGGAAGGCCACCTCGGCGGTGCTGTCCTACGAATCCATGACCGACGAGCTCGTGTTCGTCTTCGGCCCCGTGCTCACCGGGTTCGTCGCGGTGCTCCTCGGGGTCGTCGTACCCCTCGAGTTCGCCGCCGTGCTCACACTCGTGGGCGTCACCGCCTTCGCCCTCCATCGCTCGTCCCGCTTCACCCGCGGTCATGCTCGCGACTCCCGGCATGCCATCGGCACGGCGGAGGACGCGGCGGTCCGACGGCTCGCGCCCGTGGCCGAGCTGCGGCGTCCCGCAGTGCTCCTGCCGGTCGCCGGAATGGTCGCGATCGGACTGTTCTTCGGCTCGTCGCTCACCTCGCTCACCGGATTCATGGAGGAGCTCGGCCAGGGGGACGCCACCGGGATCTACTACGGGATCATGGGGGTGAGCTCCGCGGCGTGCGCCCTCGGCGTCGTCCTCCTCCCCGAGCGCTTCACCTTCTCCGCCCGGTGGCTCGTGTTCGCCGCGCTCGCGGTCGCCGGCGGGATCCTCTATGTCCTCGCGGGCGGCATCGGCGCGATCGTGCCCGCTCTCCTCGTCATGGGCGCCGGCATCGGACCGAGCCTCGTCACGCTCTACTCGATCGCCTCGGAGGTCGCACCGCTCGGCCGGACGACGACCGTCATGGCGATGATGTCCACCGGGGTGGTCGTCGGCCAGTCGGCCTCGGCGGCGCTCACCGGGGTCGTCGTCGACGTCACCGGATACCGGCAGGGATTCGGGGTTGCGTGCGCCGCGCTCGTCCTGCTCCTGTGCCTCGGCGCGGTGCAGATGGCGGCCCTCCGGAGGGCGGGGAGCATTCCCGCCGAGCGCTGAGCGCGATCCCCTACTATGAATGCCAGGACGACGAACACCGCGGCGAACGTCGAGACGAGGACAGTGTGGAACAGTACATCGCAGAATGGCAGGAGTGGCACGACGCGCGCCTGTCCGCCCTCGCGACAGCGTTCGGATGGCTCAGCCTCACCGGTCTGACCTGGCTCGACGACGGCGCAGAGGTGTCCTGGGAGGACGGCCCCGGGACCTTCGTGCGCGACGGCGAGTGGGTGCACCTCACCCTCGCGCCGGGCACGAGCGCCGGACCCGGCAAGGACGCGCTCGAGATCATGGGGCGGCCCGGTCCGCTCGCCGAGGTCCGCACCGATCCCGAGGGACGGATGTCCGCCCGCGTGGCCCCCGGCGAATCGCTCGGCTGGGTCGTCGTCGGGCACGTCCTCTACGAGCTCCTCAACCGCGACGGTTCGGTGGGCCTGCGGCGGCACGACTCCAAGGCCCCGCTGCTCTCCCGCTTCATCGACGTCCCGACGTTCCCGGTGAGCCGGGACTGGGTGGTGAGCGCGGCGTTCACGCCCTATCCGGTCCCGGAGGAGCGGCGGATCGCCTCGGCCATGCCCGGGATCGAGCTCGACGAGCAGGTCACCGGCGAGGTCACCTTCGAGCTCGGCGGGCACACCCACCGGCTCAAGACGACCGGCGGACCCGACAGCGGTCTCACCGTGCGGTTCCACGACTACAGCAACGGCGTGACCACGGCGACCTGGCGCACCCTCAACATCGGGCTGCCCGGGTCCGGCGGCGCGGTCATCCTCGATTTCAACCGCACGCTCAACGACCCGTTCGCCTTCACGCCCTACGCCACCTGCCCCGCGCCGGTGCCGGAGAACATGCTCCCCCTCGCCGTCGAGGCCGGCGAGCGCAGGCCCACGCAGACGCTCGGCGAGGCGGGCATCAACACGCCCGTCCTTGTCATCGAGACGAGCGCTACGCCCGGCGTCGGGTCGATCCTCGAGCGCTTCGATGACAACGGCCTCGACATCACCCACGTGCGCGTGTCCGAAGGGGAGTCGCTGCCCCCGCTCGCCGGCTTCGCCGCCGTCGTGCTGTTCGGCGGGCCGGAGGGCGACGCGCTCACCGCTGAGCAGCGCGCGGAGATCACCGAGCTCCTCACCGATGTCATGGCCACCCGGCTGCCGGTGGTGGGCGGAGGATCGGCGGCGCAGTTCCTCACCCAGGCCGCCAGCCACGACACGCTCACCGCCGGACGGCTGACCTTCGAGGGGATGCCCGACGACGTCGGCCGGAGCCCGCTCGCGGTGAGCGCGGACATCGCCGACGACGCGCTGTTCCGCGCGAACATCTCCAAGCTCGGCTCCGACGGGATCGGCTACATCGAGCTCTCGAAGCTTGCCGACGCGGCCCCCGGCGACGACCGGTCCGAGGCGTACACCATCACCTGGCGCGATCTCGTCGAGCGGTTCGCCCGCCTCGTCCACACCAACGTCTGACCCGGCCCCGCGGTGACACGCGGGACTGTCGTCCCGGCCGGCCGGCCGTGCCGCGCCCTGCCCAGGCGCCGACGAACCCCGCACACGACGGCGGCCGGCGGCACCGCGATCGCGATGACGCCGGCCGCAGCTGCGTGCGCTCAGCCGCTCACCAGATGGTGACGCGCTTGTCCGGGGCGAGGTACATCCCGTCGCCCTCCTCGACGCCGAAGGCCGCGGCGAAGGCATCCATGTTCTTGACCACCTGGTTGCAGCGGAACTCCTCCGGCGAATGCGGGTCCACCGCGATCCGCCGGATCCGCTCCGCCGGGCGGAACTTCGAGCGCCAGGCCGAGGCCCAGGCGTAGAAGAACTCGCGCTCCTCCTCCTCGCTGAGCTCGCGCTGCTCGTCGCGGGCGAGGATCTGGAGGGCCTTCCATGCGATCGACATCCCGCCGAGGTCGCCGATGTTCTCGCCCACCGTGAGCGCACCGTTGACGTGGTGCTTGGGGTCGATCCCCTCGGGCACGAGCACGTCGTACTGGTCGACGAGGCTCGCGGTGCGCACCTCGAACCGCTCCCGGTCGTCGTCGGTCCACCAGTTGACGAGGTTCCCGTCGCCGTCGTAGCGCGAGCCCTGGTCATCGAAGCCGTGGCCGATCTCGTGCCCGATCACCGCGCCGATCGCGCCGTAGTTCGCCGCGTCGGAGCCGTCCGGGTCGAAGAACGGGGGCTGGAGGATCGCGGCGGGGAAGACGATCTCGTTCATCACCGGGTGGTAGTAGGCGTTGACCGTCTGCGGGGTCATGAGCCATTCGGTGCGGTCGATCTCCTGTCCGATCCGACCGATCTGCCGTTCGTGCTCGGCGATCGCGGCGCGGCGGACATTGCCGATGAGGTCGTCGGCGCGCATCTCCGCCGGGTACTCGCGCCACACCTCGGGGTAGCCGACCTTGGGGACGAACTTCGAGAGCTTGGTGAGCGCCCGCTTCCGGGTGTCCTCGCCCATCCAGTCGAGGTCGGTGATCGAGGCCTCGTAGGCGCGGGTGAGGCGCTCGACGAGAGCGGTGATCGCCTGCTTGCTCTCCGGCGGGAACTCGCGGTCGACGTAGAGCTTGCCGACGGCCTCGCCGAGCAGGCTCTCGACGAGTCCGACGCCGCGCTTCCAGCGCTCGCGCTGGGTGGGCGTGCCCGACAGGGTGCGGCCGTAGAAGTCGAAGTTCTCCTCCGACAGCTCCTCGGTGAGGAGTCCCGCGTAGGCCGCGACGATCCCGAACACCATCCAGGCCTTGAGGTCGTCGAGCGGGGTGCGCGCCCATTCCTGGGCCATCCCGACGAAGAACGACGGCTGGGACACGACGAGGTACTCGAGATCGCTGACTTCCGCGCCGGAGAACCAGGCCGGGAAGTCGAAGCCCTCGGCGAGCTCGAACAGCTCGGCGGCGGCGAACTTGTTGTACGTCTTCTCCGCATCGCGGCACGCGACCCGGTCCCAGTGATGCTCCGCGAGGCGGGTCTCGAAGTCGAGGACGAGAGCGCCGAGCTCGTCGTGCGGGCGGTCGGTGAAGCGGGGCAGGTCCGCGATCTCGGACACGCGCGCGATATGGGCGAGGAAGGCCTCGCGGATCTCCTCGTAGTCGTCCGAGGAGTAGTAGTTCTCGTCGGGGAGGTGGAGGCCGGCCTGCATCGCGTAGAGGACGTACGTCGAGGAGTCCTTCGCATCGGCGGACACGAAGCCGCCCACGACGTTCGGCACGCCGGAGCGCTCGAGGGCGCCGAGGACGCGGGCGAGCTCGGAGTGGTCGGCGGCGGCGAGGACCGCGTCGATCTCGCCCCGGATCGGGTCGAGCCCGTTCGCCTCGATGGTGTCGGTGTCCATGAAGGACGCGTAGAGGGCGCCGATCTTCTGCGCCTCGGAGCCGGGCTCCGCCTCGTGCTCGCCGAGGTGGGTGATGAGATCGCGGACCTTGGCCTCGGAGGCGTCGTACAGCGCGCGCATCGTGCCGTCGCCCGCCCGGTCCTCCGGGATCTCGAAGGAGTCGAGCCAGGCGCCGTTGACGTGACGGAAGAGGTCCTCGCGGGCGCTGATCGCGGGGTCGCCGTGGGGCAGTCGAGTATCGCTCATGCCTCAACGGTATCCCGACCGGGGCGGAGGCGGAATCTGCGACGATGGAGGGGACGAACGGCCTCGAGAAGGAGACAGCGCGATGGCGACAGCAGCGGAGGCGGGGACCTCCCCGTCGGTGGTGTTCGTGTGCACCGGGAACATCTGCCGCTCGGTGATGGCCGAGCGGGTCCTGCGGCACCGGCTGGCCGAGGACGGCATCGATGACGTCCTCGTCGATTCCGGGGGGATCAGCGACGAGGAGGCGGGAAACCCCGTCGACCCCCGCGCGGTGCACGTCCTCACCGGGGCCGGGTACGACGCCGCGGATCATTCCGCGCGGCAGGTCACCGGCGAATGGCTCGCCGAGCGCGATCTCGCGATCGCGATGACGCAGCGGCACCGGGAGGCGCTCGAGCGGCTCGTCTCCCGGCTGCCCGAGGAGCGCCGACCGGAGATCCGGATGTTCCGCTCCTACGATCCCGCGGCCGACGGGCTCACCGGCACCGACCTCGACGTCGCGGACCCCTGGTACGGCGACCAGGACGGTTTCTTCACCACGCTCGACCAGGTCGAGGCGGCTGTCCCCGGCATCGTCGACGAAATGCGTTCGCGTCTGCGCGGCTGACGGAACCCGGCGGTCCTTGCGCGTCGGATGTGTACCCGCGCCGGGCTTCTGCGGGATAATGGGCGCGAGCAGTCAATCGATTGGAGCCTCCGTGACCGTCCGCAGCTCTCGCATGTCCCTCTTCGCCCTCGTGGCGGCATTCTTCGTCGGCCTCGGCCTCGTGTTCGCCCCGGCCGCCACCGCCCATGACCAGCTCGTGTCCTCGACCCCCGAGTCCGGAGCGGAGCTCGACTCGCAGCCCGAGTGGATCGAGCTCGAGTTCAGCGGCGAGGTCCAGGAGATGGGCTCCGAGGTCCAGGTGATGTACGAGGGCGAGAACGTCTCCGCCGGTGAGCTCACGGTCGACGGCACCACGGTGAGCTCCGCCCTGCCGGCGGATCTGTCCGCCGGCGAGTACACCGTCGTGTGGCGGGTCGTGTCCTCCGACGGCCACCCCATCAGCGGCGAGATCCCCTTCACCATCACCGACGGCAGCGGTGCCGGCGGCGAGGCCGCGACCGAGGGCGAGGCCTCCGAGGGTGCTGAGGGCGCTGAAGGGGACGGCCCGCAGCTCGGTGCCGGCGCGGTCGACGAGGAGCCCCAGCTCGGCGGCGAGCAGCGCGGATCCCTCGAGGAGGGCGACGCCGAGGCGACCTCGAGCGGCATGTCCACGCCGATGATCGTCCTGCTCGGCGTCGGCGCCCTCGCCGTCGTCGTCATGGTCGTGCTGCTCCTCGCCCGCAAGAACAAGGGTCTGCCCGGCACCGAGGGCGAACCCCGCCGCTGAGACTGGGTCTGAAGTGCGCGTCTCGCCGACCACTTCCCGGTCGAGCGCGTCCCCCGACCTTCACCTGCGACAGATGTCCCGTCGGCGCGCGACGGCGGCCTTCGCATGCGACAGATGTCCCGGATTCAGAGAGAATCCGGGACATCTGTCGCAGGTGAGCCGTGCTGCCGCCGCGAACTGCACGCGCAACGGCTCCTACCCGCGTCGCCGGCATCCGCACGCAGAACCCGCTCCCGCACGCGGGACCGACGCCGCTGCTCCGGGCGGGGTGATCAGCGCATGCCCTCGGCGAGGCGCGGAGCGAGGAGTTCGAGCACGCCGGCCGGTTCGGAGAGGCAGGAATCGAGGTCGGCGACATCGGTCATGCGATGGACGCCGGCGATCCCGAGGTCCGCGATCCGCTCCTCGGCGATCTCGCTCGATCCGCACACGACGTGGACGGGCAGGCTGCGATCGCGTGCCGCGGCGATCACCGCTCCCGGCCCCTTGCCGGACAGGGTCTGCTCGTCGAAGCGGCCCTCGCCGGTGACCACTGCGTCGGCCTCGTCGACCGCTCGGGTGAACCCCACGAGGTCGAGAACGTAGTCCGCCCCGGGCACCGAGGCGGCCCCGAGGAGCGCGAACGCGCCGAAGCCCATGCCGCCCGCGGCACCGGCTCCGGCGCGGCCGGCGTGGTGCTCGCCGTCGGGGACGAGGGAGGCGAAGTGCGCGAGCGCCCGGTCGAGGCGCTCGACCTCGGCGGGCCCGGCCCCCTTCTGCGGGCCGTAGACCGCTGCGGCCCCGTCCGGGCCGGTGAGCGGGTTCTCGACGTCCGAGGCGAGGATGATGTGCGCACCGCCGTCGCGGAGGGCCGGATGGAGGCCCGCGGTGTCGACCTCGTCGAGCCTTTCGAGGCCCTGACCGCCGGGCGGGATCGGGTCACCGGCCGCGTCGAGGAACCGGATGCCGAGCGCGCTGAGCATCCCCGCGCCGCCGTCGCTCGTGGCCGAGCCGCCCACCCCGAGGACGATCTCCGTGCAGCCCGCGTCGAGGGCCGCGGCGATGAGCTCCCCGGTGCCGGACGAGGAGGCGGCCAGCGCGGACTCGGCGTCGGGGTCGATGAGGGCGAGGCCGCTCGCCTCGGCCATCTCGATGACCGCGGTGCCGGAGCGCTCGGCCCACCGTGCGGTCACCGGGGTGCCGAGCGGTCCGGAGACCTGCGCGGTGCGCTCGGTGAAGCCGGCGGATACGGCGGCGGCGACGGTGCCGTCCCCGCCGTCGGCGATCGGCACGGCGGTCACCGTATGGCCAGCAGCGGTGAGAGCAGGAGTGAGGGCGGCGTGGACCTCGGGGGCGGTGAGTGTGCCCTTGAACTTGTCGCAGGCGAGGAGGATGCGCATGCCCCCACCGTAATGGGCGCCGCAGCGGAGGTCACCGGTAGGCGCGGCGGCGGAGGTCACCGGTAGGCGCGGCGGCGAAGGTCAGCGAATCCGCACAGGGAAGCCGAATGCGGGGGTCGCCGGATCAGAATGCCGACGATGGGATCAGGGTGCGAACCCTGAATGTGAAAGCCGTGACAGCCCGACACTTTTCCAGCCTGACCGCCACGGTGAGAACAGCATAACCGACCGGTAATGCGTCGTCATCACGATCCCGGTCACGCGGATTCCTGAGTGTCGAGCAGGTTCGGCCGTCCGCGAAGCGCATGCGACGTCGGGGGACCTGAATGCGACGCGGAGACCCGATCGTTCGCCCCCCACGGTCGGTGCTCCCCGACCTCTGGACCAGGAGGGTGCGACCCCCGCGAAGTCGGTCTGAGCACGGTCCGGCGGGAGAGGAGCATCCGCACCCCGACGGACTCCCGGGGGCCGGGGTCGTACAGGCGGGCAGCGGCCCACCGCCGTCCGGCTCAGTCCCCGGTGTCGACCACGGTCCGGTCGGCCCGTGCGGCGTGACCGCGCACTGCCGGATCCATCGACCGGATGCACAGCGCGACGACGACCGCGGCGATTGTCGCACTCACTGCGGGCACGAGCACGGCGGTGCGGGCGCCGGCGGCGTCGATGATGATGCCCGCGAGCGCGGAGCCGATCGCGACCCCGAAGCCCAGCGAGGTGCTGATCCACGCGAGTGCCTCGGTCAGCCGCCGCGGCGGGGCGAGATCCTTGACCACGGAGGACGCGGCGATGAGGCTCGGAGCGATGGTGAGTCCGATGGCGAACATGATGACCCCGAAGCGGAGCATGTCGGTCGCGAGCATGAGGAGCCAGATGGCGGCTGCGAGGGCTGCGATCATCACCGCGAACCGCTGGTGCGCGGACGACTTCCAGGTCACCCCGCCGTAGATCACGCCGGCGAGGAGCGACCCGGCGGCGAAGGTGCTGAGCACGACGCCGGCGAGCGCCTTGTGGCCCTGCTCCTCGGCGAAGGCGACGGCGATGACGTCGATCGCCCCGAAGTTCACGCCGAGGAGCACCTGGGCGATGACGACGACGAAGATGCCGAGGTTGGTGAGGACCTTGCCGGTGTCGGCGCCGGTGCTCCGGATGATCGGCGGCTCGGTGGACTTCTGGGTGTAGAAGAGCAGCGAGCCGATGATCGTCGCGGCCATCGAGGCGAGGATGCCGGCCGGCGGGAGGACGGCGGTGGCGAGGGCGGTGACGAGGACGGGGCCGGTGACGAAGAGGATCTCGTCCGCGACGGCCTCCCAGCTGAAGGCGGTGTCGAGCTGACGGGGTGTGCGCACTGCGGCGTTCCAGCGCGCACGGACGAGGGAGCCGAGGGAGCCGACCGTGCCGCCGGAGAGGGCGGCGAACACGAAGATGAGTCCGGACCACCACCCGGAGTAGACGGTGACGAGGAGGCCGGTGAGCGCGAGGACATGGATGACGACGACGGGGGCCATGACTCTCGCCTGCCCGTGGCGATCCACCAGGCGGGCGATGAGCGGATTGGTGATCGCCTGGACGACCATGAAGGTCGCGGTGACAATCCCGGCGATCGCGTACGAGCCGCTCGTACCCTGGATGAAGAGAAGGATGCCCAGGCCGAGCACGGCGATGGGCAGCCTGGCGAGCAGCCCGGCGAGAGAGAACTTGAGCGCCCCGGGCAGAGCGAAGATCTCGCGGTAGTTGCGCAGCACCCGGTCAGTCTAGCCAGTGGGTGCGGGGACCGGGCAGGCGATGCGCCCGGGTGCGCAGCGGTCCGACGGGTCTGTGCGGGCCCGGTGCGCTCAGCGGGCGGATCAGCTGCCGATCACCGCGTCGACGACAGCCTTCGCCTCCTGCTGCACCTGGGCGAGGTGCTCCTCGCCCCGGAACGACTCGGCGTAGATCTTGTACACGTCCTCGGTGCCGGACGGGCGGGCGGCGAACCAGGCGCTCTCGGTGGTGACCTTGAGGCCGCCGATCGCAGCCCCGTTGCCGGGCGCCTCGGTGAGCTTCGCGGTGATCGCCTCGCCGGCGAGGGTGTCGGCGGTGACCTGGGCCGGGCTGAGCTTCTTGAGCGCGGCCTTCTGCTCGCGGGTGGCGGGAGCGTCGATGCGGGCGTAGGCGCTGCTGCCGAACTCGGCGGTCAGCTCGTCGAACCGCTGCGAGGGTGTGAGCCCGGTGACTGCGGCGATCTCCGCCGCGAGCAGGCACAGGAGGATGCCGTCCTTGTCCGTGGTCCACGTGGAGCCGTCCCGGGTGAGGAACGAGGCCCCGGCGGACTCCTCGCCGCCGAACCCGACGGTGCCGTCCATGAGCCCGGGCACGAACCATTTGAAGCCCACCGGCACCTCGAGGAGGCGGCGGCCCCGCGCGGCGGCGACCTTGTCGATGAGCGAGGACGAGACGAGCGTCTTGCCCACCGCGGTGTCCGGGCCCCACTGCTCGCGATGGCCGAACAGGTAGTCGATCGCGACGGCGAGGTAGTGGTTGGGGTTCATCAGGCCCGCGTCGGGGGTGACGATGCCGTGGCGGTCGGCGTCGGCGTCGTTGCCGGTGGCGATGTCGTAGCTGTCGCGGTTGGCGATGAGGGAGGCCATCGCGGACGGCGAGGAGCAGTCCATCCGGATCTTCTCGTCCCAGTCGAGGGTCATGAACGCCCAGGTGGGGTCGACGTCGGGGTTGACGACCTCGATGTTGAGGTCGAGCTGCTCGGCGATCGCGGCCCAGTAGTCGACGCTCGCCCCGCCCAGCGGGTCCGCTCCGATGTGGAGACCGGAGTCGCGGATCGCGGGGATGTCGATGACGAGGCCGAGGTCCTCGACGTAGCTCGCGGTGTAGTCGAAGTTCGTCGTGTTCTCGAGGTGGAACGCGCGCTGGAACGGGCGCCGGGCGATGGACTCCCAGCCGGCCTCGAGGAGCGCGTTCGCACGGTCCTCGATCCAGCCGGTGGCGTCGGAGTCCGCCGGTCCGCCGTGGGGCGGGTTGTACTTGAAGCCCCCGTCGGCGGGAGGGTTGTGGCTCGGGGTGATGACGATGCCGTCGGCCAGTCCCTGCGCGCTGCCGCGGTTCGCATTGTGCTTGATGATCGCCCGCGAGAGCACCGGGGTGGGGGTGTAGCCGTCGCGGTCGTCGATCATCGTCGGCACCTCGGCGGCGGCGAGCACTTCGAGGGTGGTGAGGAAGGCCGGCTCGCTCAGCGCATGGGTGTCCCGCGCGAGGTAGAGCGGGCCGGTGTAGCCCTGTTGCGCGCGGTACTCGATGATCGCGGCGGTGATCGCGGCGATGTGGGCCTCGTTGAACGACCCCTTGAGGCTCGATCCGCGGTGTCCCGAGGTGCCGAAGGTCACGCGCTGGTCGGGGTTCGCTGGGTCCGGCGCGACGTCGTGGTAGGCGTCGAGGAGCTCGGGGAGGTTGACGAGGTCGGATTCTTCGGCGGGGAGGCCTGCGCGTGAGGTCATGGTCCCACTATGCCGAAGTCATGCCGGGGTGGAGTAGTCGAGCCGGGAAAATCTCGCCATGCGGTCGGCGGTCATGGGACGGCCGGGATCCGCAGGCTCACTTGACCCAGGGATCCTCGCCGGTCTCGGAGACGATGGGCATCCCGTTGTCGAGGTTCCACGCGCCCATCCCGCCGCCGACGTTGATCGCGTCGAAGCCGTTCTGGTTGAGCCAGGTGGTCGCGCGGACCGACCGGCCGCCGGAGCGGCAGATGACGTAGACGTCCTCGTCGAGGGGGACCTCGCCGTAGCGGACGGGCAGATCGCCGAGCGGGATGTGCTGGGCGCCGGCGATGTGCCCGGCGTTCCACTCGTCGTCCTCGCGCACGTCGAGGATGTTCGCCCCCTCGGGGATCTCGGTCACGGAGACAGTCGGTTCACTCATGCCACCAGTCTAGGGCGCATCGCGGACGCGGGGCGAGGGGCGGGCGTTCGGGCGGCAGGACCCGAGTCGCGTCGCTCGGCGGCTCCGCGCTCAGCCGAGCTGCTTGCGGAGCTCCGTCTTGAGGATCTTCCCTGCGGCCGAGGTCGGCAGCTCGTCGACGATGTGGACCTCGCGGATCTTCTGGTAGGGCAGCACGCGCTCGGCGACCCAGGACATGAGCTCCTCGGGCGTGAGATCGGTGGAGGCGGGCTCGACGAAGGCGACGGGGATCTCCCCGGCCTCGTCGGCCGGGCGGCCGACCACGGCGATCCGGGCGACGCCGGGGTGTCCGGCGGCGATGTCCTCGAGCTCGCGCGGATAGACGTTGTAGCCCTTGTAGATGAGCATGTCCTTGGCGCGATCGTGGATCCGGATGAAGCCCTCGTCATCGCGCGAGGCGATGTCGCCGGTGCGCAGCCAGCCGTCGACGAACTGCGCGGCGGTCTGCTCGGGGGCGTTGCTGTAGCCGTCGGTGACCTGCGGGCCGCGGACCCAGAGCTCGCCCTCCCGCCCGTCGGGGAGGACCTCGGTGCCGGTGGTGCTGCGGATCTCCACCTCGGTGTCGCACACCGGGATCCCCACGGAGCCGATCTTCTGCGTGGTGCCCGGCTGCACCGGGGTCGAGGTCACCATGCACGTGCCCTCGGTGAGGCCGTAGCCCTCGCCGATGACCGCGTTGGGCAGCGCCGCGGCGATCCGGCTCACCGCGGTCGAATCGAGCGGAGCGGCACCGGAGATCGCGAGCTTCATGCTCGGCATCGAGTTGCCGGTCGCGCGGCAGTGGGCGGCGAGCGCGAGGTACATCGGCGGGTTGCCCGAGGCGTAGGCCGCCTGCCAGCGGTTCGTCAGCTCGACGAAGGTCTGCGGCTTGAACCGACCCGCCAGCACGATCGTCACGCCGCCGAGGATGAACATGCCCCCGCTCGTCAGGCCCTGGGCGTGGAACAGCGGCGGGACCTGGATGGTCGCGGCCTCTCCCGGCACGACGTACGGGGTGCCGAGGCTCTCGATGTGGGTGAGGCGCAGGATCCCGTCCTCGTCCCGGTCGATCGTCGAATGGAGGCGCCACGCCGCCATCTGCGTGATGTTGCCGAGCACGTTGCGGTGGAGGACGCGCACGCCCTTGGACTTGCCGGTGGTGCCGCCGGTGTAGGCGTAGTGCGCGACCGCGTCCCGGTCGGCGAGGACGGGCTCGAAGTCCGGCGCGGGCGCGGCGAGCACCTCGGCGAAGGAGGCGTACGGTCCCGTCCCGGTGACCTCGGCGGCGAGGGCGAGCTGCTTCTCGTCGGCATCGGCCGACCACGACGGTGCGGTGACGAGGACGCGGGCGAGTCCGAGCTCCTCGGCGACCTCGGTGACCGGACGCAGATGGGCCGGGTGGGTGATGAGGGCCTGCGCCCCGGCATCGGCGAGCTGCTTGGCCAGCGCCGGTGCGGGCTGGAGTGGGTTGACGAGGGTGACGGCCGCTCCGGTGAGCAGCGCCCCGTAGTACGCGGTGAAGTAGTGGAGGATGTTCGGCATGTGGAGGCCGACGACGCTGCCGGGTCCGATCCCGTGGGCGGCGAGGTCGGCGGCGACGGAGCGGGCGCCGGCGAGCATAGCGTCGTAGCCCAGGGTCTCCTCCCCGTCGACGACGGCGGTGCGGTCCCCGTAGGTGTCCGCGGCGGCGATGAGCACTTCGGGAACGGCCGCAGTCGGGTAGTCGAGGTGGCGGGGCATTCCCGGCGGGAAATAGTGCGACATGGCGGTGTCCTTCTTCTGTGCTCAGGTCCGAGGCCCGCAGTGGCTGTCGCAGCCGGACTCCGGGGAGGTGACCGCGATCACGGGCGCTCAATCCCGATGGTAGCGGAGCGGAGGATCAGTGCTGCGGGTGGGGTTGAGCCGCGTGCGGTCCGACGGTCGTGGACGCCGGTCGAGACCCCGGAGATCAGGGCCTGAGACACCCTTGACGGGCTACTTATCGAACGTTCATACTAAACTCACGCCCGAGGTCGCGCTCCCTGCCGCGACGGCGCCGGATTCAACGGGGGTCCGGCACCGCTGACCGGGCACCGGTGGTGGCGAACGGAGCGGTCCGGCACCGGGACACCAGGAGATCGCATGACAGCACGCACGCAGCGTTCACGGATGATCGGACTCGTCGCCGGGGCCTCGGCCCTGGGAATCGCCCTCAGCGGCTGCGCCGGCTCGGCCGGCGGCGGAGGCGGAGGAGGCGAGGGCGGCTCGGGCGAAGGATACGAGTACGGCGCCTCGGACGAGGAGATCAAGGCCGCGTTCGCCGACGTCGAGCCGATCACCATCCAGTACCAGCCCTCCGCACAGTCCGGCGAGGGCCTCGACGCCCACCGCGCCCATGCCTTCATCGAGAACCTCGAGACGCTCTCCGACGGCAAGATCACCGTCGAGACGACCTATGGCCAGGGCATCGCCGGCTACACCGAGCTCGCCGACGCGCTCGTCGACGGTCGCGTGGACGTCGCCTACATGCTCCCGATCTACCAGCCCGACCAGTTCCCCGTCTTCCAGTCGTGGGTCACCGGCACCACCCTCACCGGCACCTCGCCGCTCGTCGACGAGATCGCCGCGAACGCTGCGATCGGTGAGCTCACCTGGCAGGACGAGAATCTCATCAGCGAGTTCCGCGATCAGGGGATCGAGCCGCTCAACATCTTCAACGCCGCCGGCGCCGTCGTGACGACGTGCGCGGACCCGCACACCACCGCGGAGGACTGGAACGGCAACCAGGTGCGCGCGTCCTCGGTCGCCCAGACCGCACAGCTCGAGGCGCTCAACGCCTCGCCCGTCTCCCTCCAGTACACCGAGACCTACGAGGCGCTGCAGCGCGGCACCGTCGACTGCACCCTGTCGACCACGCTTGCCGCCGACGCCGCGGGCTTCATGGAGGTCGCGCCGAATATGACCTACACCACCGACGTCACCTTCGCGCGGGGCCCGGGCGGCGTGTACGCGGGCAGCGCCTGGCAGGAGTGGCCGCTCGCGGTCCAGCAGCTCGTGTTCGACTCGATGGAGGACGAGTTCAACGAGTCCCGCCGCGGCGACCTCGAGGCGAACTACGTCGGTGCAGAGACCGTGCGCGAGGCCGGCGGCACCTTCGAGGAGATGGAGTCCGGTCTGCAGAACGAGCTGAAGAACTCCTCGCAGGGGCTCGTCGACGAGGCCATCGAGGCCGGCACCCTGCCCGAGGGCTCGACCGAGTCGATCCCGGAGGCCGTCGACCGCTGGCGCGGGGTCGCCGAGGAGCTCGGCTACGAGGACGAGGGCACCTTCTCCGACTACGACGAGTGGTACCCGATGGGCGATGAGGAGTTCCTCGTGCCGTTCGGCGAGCGCTACTTCGAAGAGGTCATGCTCCCGCACCGTCCGAGCTGATCCCTACCCTGCCCCACCCCTGAAACAGCAATTTCCTGCGGTTCCTGAGAACGGAACCGCAGGAAATTGCTGTTTCAGCGGGGTGCGCCGGGACGCCGGCTCCCGCGCGGTCGACCGCGCGGCAGCGATCTCACATATGGCCCTCTTCGGCGAGGCGGATGTGCCAGCTCAGCGCCTCGGACAGGATGTGCGGGGTGTGCGCGGCCTGCGGCGAGGCGGCGATCGCCCGGTCGAGGTAGTCGTGCAGCCGGTCGCGGAAGTCCGGGTGGGAGCAGTTGTCGATGACTCGCTTGGCACGCGTGACCGGCGAGGTCCCGCGAAGGTCGGCGATGCCCTGCTCGGTGACGAGGACATGGACGTCGTGCTCGGTGTGATCGACGTGCGAGGCCATCGGCACGATCGAGGAGATCGTGCCGTCCTTCGCGGTCGAGGGGGACACGAAGAAGTTGAGGAAGGCGTTGCGGGCGAAGTCCCCGGAGCCGCCGATCCCGTTGATCATCTTCGAACCCGAGGCGTGGGTCGAGTTGACGTGCCCGTAGATGTCGGCCTCGACCATCCCGTTGATCGCGATGATGC
>ERZ501033.99-NODE-99-length-17317-cov-5.655718_pt1 | contig 17317 bp, 14 predicted proteins | sample MGYA00248844_ERZ501033 | MGnify/ENA primary metagenome ERZ501033 (study PRJEB25958, sample SAMN03398539) | human skin metagenome | study: EMG produced TPA metagenomics assembly of the Human Skin Microbiome Metagenome (human skin metagenome) data set.
ATCGCCCCGCAGATCACCGCCGCCCGGATGGTGCGCGACTACGTCACCGACCTCTACCTCCCGGCCGCTCGTGCCGCGGGCGCCTTCGCTGCGGATCCCGCGCTGGCCGGGGCGTTCACCGAGTGGAAGGCCCGTGTCAGCCAGGTGTGGTCGCAGATCGCCGTGCGCGATGTGCGCCTCGAGGGCACGACCGGGGACCGGGTGGCGACCGGCGCCGAGGTCACCCTCTCGGCCGAGGTCGACCTCGCCGGCCTCGCGGACGAGGACGTGCTGGTCGAGGCGGTCCTGGGAGAGGTCGCCGACGGGGATGAGATCATCGATCCGCAGCTGATCCCGCTGCGACGCGGGGACGACGGGCGCTTCGCCGCCCGCTTCGCCCTCGCCGCCCCCGGCCGGGTGGGCTTCACCGTGCGGGTCACCCCGCAGCATCCGGTGCTGTCCTCCCGCGCCGAGCTCGGGCTGGTGACCACCGCCTGAGGCTCCCCGCCCCACGCACCCGTCAGAGAGGCCCCGAACCCGTGCCGACCCGTCGACAGCTCCTGCTCACCGCCGCCGCGACGGGACTGGCCGGGGTCGGGGCCCTCTCCGGCTGCTCCCGCGGCGGCCCGGCCGAGCTCGAGGACGGCGACCGGCTGCGGATGCGGGTGTGGAGCGAGGCGGCCGGCGCCGCCTACGAGGAGTCGCTGGCCGCGTTCACCGCGGACAGCGGCATCGAGGTCGAGCTCGAGGTGCTGAGCTGGGACGACTACTGGACCCAGCTGCCGCTCGACGTCGCCGGCGGCACCCTGCCCGATGTGCTGTGGATGAACACCGCCCATCTCGCCGAGACCCAGGCCGCGGAGGTGCTGCTGGACGTCGGCGAGATCGTCGGGCGCGACAGCTCCGCCTGGGAGCAGGTCGCCACCGACCTCCACCGGATCGACGAGACGCTGTGGGGCGTGCCCCAGTACTACGACCAGAGCCTGCTGATCGCGAACCAGGGCCTCGTCGCCGCCGCGGGCGGGGACGCCTCCGCGCTGGTGTTCGACCCCGGCGCGGGCTCCGATCCGCTGCGGGAGCTCGCCACCGCCCTCACCGCCGACGGGGAGGGCCGCCATCCCGGGGACGAGGGCTTCGACCCCGCCGCCCGCACCACCCACGGCTTCAGCGCCCATCCCGACCGCTCCTCGGTGCTCGGCCCGTTCCTCGCCGGGCAGGGCGGGGCCTGGCAGGACGAGGAGGGCGCCGTCACCCTCGCCACCGAGCAGGGCGTCGCCGCGATCCAGTACCTCGCCGACCTCGCCTCCTCCCATCTCGCGCCCGCCGCGGCCGAGACCCTCGAGGAGCCCGGCCGCTGCCGGGACCTCTTCGTCGGCGGGCGGCTGGGGCTGCTGCAGACCGGCACCTACGACCTCCACACCCTCGTCGAGGAGATCGACGGCGCCTTCGAGTGGACCCTGCACCCGGTGGTCTCGGGGCCCGAGGGCGCCCGTCCGCTGGTGCACTCCGTCGCGGCCGCCGGCGTCGATCCCGACGACGAGGACCGCGCCGCGGCGATCGGGAGGCTGCTGGGCTGGCTCGGCTCGGTCGAGGGGCAGCGCCCGCTGGCCGAGAACCGCCTCGGAATCCCCGCGCACCGCGACCTGCGCGGCGCCTGGGAGGAGAGCTGGGCGGGGGTCGGCGTGGACGTCTCCGCGGTGGAGGTGCCGCAGGAGCCGGCCCTCCCCGAGCACGGGGCCCGCTCCGCGGAGGCGACCGGCGAGGCCCTCGCGATCATCGCCGAGGTGTTCCGCGGCGGCTGGCTGCGCACCGGCGTGACCACCACCGCCGGGCTGATGTACGCGATCCCGTCCCTGCCGCTGTTCGTGCTGCTGCCGGGCTTGATCGGCACCGGCGTGCGCAGTCCGCTGAACATCGTCGTCGCCCTGACCCTCTACGGCCTCGCGCTCATGGTCCCCACCGCCTCCGACGGCTTCCGCTCCGTCTCCCGCGACGTGCTCGGCTCCGCGACGGCCCAGGGCTTCGCCCCGGCCGCCCGCTTCTGGCGGGTCGAGCTGCCGCTGGCCGGGCCGGTGCTGCTGGGCGGGGTGCGGGTCGTCGCGGTCAGCACGATCTCGCTGGTCACCGTCGGCGGTGTGCTCGGCGTGCCGAGCCTGGGGATGCTGTTCGTGGACGGGGTGCGGCGCGGGATCGTCGCCGAGATCGCCGCCGGCGTCGTCGCGACCGCCGCCCTCGCGCTGCTCATCGATGCACTGCTGGTGCTGCTGGGCCGCCTGCTGATGCCCTGGCACCGCGGGCGGAAGGAGGGCAGGCCGTGAACGAGAACCCCTTCGCCGGCGCCCTCGAGTGGCTCTCCGACCCGGTGCGCTGGACCGGGCCGTCCGGGATCCCCGTCCGTGCCGCCGAGCATCTCGGCTACACCGCGCTCGGCGTGCTGGTCGCGGCGCTGATCGCCGTGCCCGTCGGGCTGTACGTCGGCCACAGCGGCCGGTTCAAGGGCCTCGCCGTCGGCGCCGCGGGCGTGGCCCGCGCCCTGCCCACCCTGGGGCTGGTGACCCTGTTCGCGCTGCTGGTGGGGATCGGGCTCACCGCGCCGCTGCTCTCCTTCGTGATCCTGGCGATCCCGTCGCTGCTGGCCGGGGCCTACTCCGCCGTCGAGTCCGCAGATCCAGCGACAGTCGACGCCGCCCGCGCCCAGGGCATGACCGAATGGCAGATCCTCACCCGGGTCGAGCTCCCGCTGGGGATGCCGCTGCTGGTGGGCGGGGTGCGCGGCGCGACCGTGCAGGTCGTCGCCACTGCCATGCTCGCCGCCTATGTGGGCAGCGGCGGCCTGGGCCGGTACATCTTCCAGGGCCTCGGCTCGCAGGACTACCCGCAGATGATCGCCGGGTCCCTGCTGGTCATCGTGCTCGCCCTCGTGCTCGACCTGGCCCTGCTGCTGCTCCAGCGCGCCACCGCACCGCGCGGGACGGCCGCCGCATGAGTCCCGACTGTTCCCTCCCCGCCGCCCGCTCCGTCCGACCTCACCTCCCAGGAGAACCCTCATGAGCATCCACAGCACCCGTCGTCACCTGCTGGGCGCCCTCGGCGCGGATGTCCGCGGGAACGCGCTCGAGCGCCATGACGGCCACGGCACCGGCGTCCTCGGCGATGCGGGCCTGCTCCGGGGTGACGACGTCCATGATGACGCCGCCCTTGAGCATCTCGGCCAGGCCTCGCTTGACGAGGGGCGATCCGGTGGCGGCAGTGGTGTTCTCAGTCATGTCAAGCATGGTGTCCCGGCTTACTGGTCCACCACAAGATCCACTTCCTGCCGTTTCGAATGGACCAGTGCGGCAGACTGAGGTCATGACCGCACGTTCCTCCGTGGCGCTGGCCGTGGTGCTCGATCGCTCCGGTGCTCTGCCGCTGCCCGTCCAGCTGGCCGACGGCATCCGCGCCCAGGTCGCCTCCCGGGCCCTGACAGCCGGCGACGCGCTGCCCTCGACGCGCCTGCTCGCCTCCCGGCTCGGGGTCTCGCGCGGGACGGTCGTGGCCGCCTACGACCAGCTGATCGGCGAGGGATATCTGCGGGCCGAGCAGGGACGGCCCACCACGGTGCATCCGGGGCTCGAGAGGATCCATCCGCCGTCGTCGACCCGCCGCGCCTCCACAGCCCCTGCGCCCCGCGAGCGGCCGAATCCCCACCCCGCACACATCGACCGGCCGATTCGTCACCTCCCCGCCCACGACCGGCCGAATGCTCACCGAGTCGACGCCGAGACGGTGGGTGATCGGCCGCTCGATGTGGAAGCGGTGGGAAATCGACCTGTCACCGGCGAAGAGGACCTGCTCGACCTGCGCCCCGGCCAGCCGGACACCAGCCGCGTCGAGGGGCCTGCGTGGCGGGCGGCATGGCGCCATGCCGCGGGACAGCCGCTGCCCGTCCGCCCCGATCCTGCGGGGCAGGGCGTCCTGCGCCGCGCCTCGGCCGAGCACCTGCGCCTGATGCGCGCCCTGCCTGCGAGCCCCGACCGGCTCGTGATCACCGCCGGGGCCCGTGAGGGTCTGAGCCTGCTGCTGGGCGTGCTGTCCGCCAGGGTCGGGCGCGCACGGCTGCGCGTGGGGGTCGAGTCGCCCGGCTACCCGACCCTGCGCGCAGCTGTGGAGGCGCTGGGGCACGAGCGCGTCGCCTGCCCGGTCGACGACGACGGGCTGCGGGTGGATCTCCTGCCCGCAGGAGACGACGCCCCCGACGTCCTGATCGTGACCCCCAGCCATCAGTACCCCCTGGGCGGATCCCTGAGCCTGCAGCGACGGCTGGAGCTGCTCGAGTGGGCGCAGCGCCATGACGTGCTGATCGTCGAGGACGACTTCGACTCCGAGCTGCGCTACGTGGGCGCCCCGCTGCCCACGCTGTCCGCGCTCGATCCCACGGGCGGGTCCGTGGCTCTGCTCGGCACGTTCTCCGCCCTGCTGAGCCCGGCTCTGGCCACCGGCTATCTCGTGCTGCCTGACTCGCTGCTGGGTCAGGTGCTGGAGCGGCGCCGCCAGCTCGGCGTCCCGGTCTCCGCGGTGACCCAGTCCGCGATCGCCCATCTGCTCGACTCGGGCTATCTGCGCCGCCACACGCGTCGGATGCGCTCGGTCTACGCCCGGCGCCGCGACCGGATCCGGGCGGCCTTCGCCGAGACGCGCCGAGCCCGACTGGCGCCCATGCACGGCGGTGTGGACGTCGTGATCACGACCGACGACGAGGAGGCCGCCGTCGTGGGCCGCTGCCGCGATGCCGGGCTGCTGGTGGGACGCCGCTCCGCCTACTGGAGCGCTGCTTCGCCTCTGCCGAGCGAGGCCAGCGACGTCGACTGCGCGGACCGCAGCGACTGCGGCATCCATGGCGGCAGCGACGGTGAAGTCGCCGGCGACATCAGGGGCGGTGCAGGTGGCAGGGGCGGCGGCGGCATCGTGGTGGGCTTCGCCCGCACCGACGACGCGGTGCTCTCCCGCGTCCTCCCCCAGCTCGTCGCCGCATGCGAGGCCACCCCCACCCACCCGCCGAGTGGACGCTGAATTGCGCTGAGAGGGCCGATAGCGCAACTGGGTATCCACTCGGCGGGAGGAGGACTGTCTTGGCGGGAGGATGAGAGGGGAATCGTCCTCCAGGGTGAGGCGGATCGTGCGCGGGGAGGGCGACCCGGGGACGTCGGCATTCCTAGCGTGGAGCCATGCACACCACCACAGCACCGGACGCCTCAGCGGCCCCGCACACTCCTGCCGGACCTCACCCGGGTGCCCGCTTGCACCCGACGCCGCAGATGGCGCATCTGCTCTGGGCCATTGCGGCGTTCGTCGGGAGCCTGGCGGGAGCGGCCATCGGCGGCATCGCCCTCGGCTTCCTGCTGCGCTCGGGGACGGCCATCGCCGTCGGCGTGATGGTGGGAGGCGCGCTCGCCGGGTTCGGGCTGCTGCGCCTGGGCCTTCTGGGGCGGATGGGATGGAGCGTGCGCGATCTGGGCTTCCACCGCGGACGCCACAGCCTGCTGCACCTGCTCTGGTTCACCCCGGTCGGCATCATCGCCGCGCTGATCGCCACGGCCATCGCAGGCTCCGCCCTGGGCGCCTCCCCGGCCCAGAGCACGACGAGTCTGCAGACGCTGGAGGCAGGCCCCCTGCTGGGAGTGCCGATGCTGCTCCTGGCCGCAGTGGTGCTGCCCCTGCTCGAGGAGATCGTGTTCCGCCGGGTCCTGCTGGACTGGATGGCCTCGCACATGCCCGTCGGGCTGGCCGCGGCGCTCGTGGTGGTCGTGTTCGCAGCGGCCCATGCGGTGCCGGCGGTGATGCTCTACATCTTCTTCCTGGGGATACCGCTGGTGCTCGCTCGGCTGTGGTTCGGGAACCTGTGGGCGCCGCTGATCGTGCATGCGACCAACAACGCGCTCGTCAGCCTGGTGGCCCTCACGACCCTCACCTGAGCCCGCACGACTCCGCCGAGTGGATCCCCAGTTGCGTTGAGAGCCTCAACAGCGCAACTGGGAATCCACTCGGCGGGGTGGGGTTGGGGGTGAGTCAGACGGAGGTGTACCCGCCGTCGATGACCAGGTTCTCGCCGGTGACCATGACCGCGTCGTCGCTGGCCAGGTATCCGATCGCCGCGGCGATCTCCTCCGGCTCCGCGAAGCGCCCGGCGGGGATGGCGGCGCGCATCTCGTCGCCGACCGGCCCGGCCCAGGCCTTCTTGCCCAGCTCCGTGGCCACGACCGTGGGCGAGACCGTGTTCACGGTGACGCCACTGGCAGCCCACTCGGCGGCCAACACCTTGGTCAGCCCCAGCAGCCCCGCCTTCGAGGCGGCGTAGGCGGCGTGGCGCTCCAGGCCCACGAGCGCACCCTGGGAGGCGATGCTCACCACGCGCCCATGGCCCTTCTCGCACATGACGCGCCCGGCGGCGCGGCTGAGGCGAAACACGGCCGAGAGGTTCAGGGCGATCGTGGTGTCCCACTTCTCGTCCGAGAGCTCCAGGGCCGGATCCAGCAGGGCGACGCCGGCCGAGTTCACCAGGACGTCGAGGCCGCCGGCCGCATCCACGACGTCGGCGATCACCCGGTCGGCCACGCCGTCCTCGAGCAGATCTGCGACGACCGCGTGATGGCCCTCGCCGAGCCCCGTCATGACATCGATCAGGCGCTCATCGCGGTCGATGCCCACCACGGTCGCCCCGGCGGCGGCGAACCACTGCGCGGAGGCCAGTCCGAGCCCGTTGGCGGCGCCGGTGACCGCCACGACCTCGCCGCTGAAGTCGGCGCTCAGGCGGCTCATGCGTCCTCCTGCAGACCGGTCGCTTCCTTCTCATACTCGCTCAGGACGGCGACCTTCTCGGCCGAGGCGCTGGACTCATCGAACGTGTAGCCCAGCCACTCCCTGGCCAGGCGACGAGCCAGCTCCAGTCCGATCACGCGCTCGCCCATGCACAGCACCTGCGCGTTGTTGGACAGCACCGAGCGCTCCACCGAGAACGAGTCGTGCGCGGTCACGGCGCGGATGCCCGGAACCTTGTTGGCGGAGATCGCCACGCCCAGTCCGGTGCCGCAGATCAGCAGCGCGCGGTCGGCCTCGCCGGCGGCCACCTTGCGCGCGGCGTCGACGGCCACGTGCGGGTAGGCGGTGTGCTCGTCGTCGCCGACGCCGACGTCGATGACCTCGGCCACACGCGGATCCGCCTCCAGATCCTTCTTCAGCGCGGTCTTGTAGCTGTAGCCGGCGTCATCCCCGCCGACGACGATGCGCAGTCCCTGATCAGCCATGTCCTCCTCCTTCTGCCGGGGCACCCGCCCCGGCGCTTCGTCTGGTTTCAGCTCCAGGCTCGGACGGATCGTGCGCGCGGCACAACCGGTCCGAGCCGGAATCCCTGTCAGTTGGCGGCGGTCGCATCCGTCTGGCCCAGGGTCTCCCCCAGCGAGACCAGGATCAGGCCCATGGAGGTGGCCCCGGCGTCCGGGGTCCCCACCGACTTCTCCGCCAGCGGGCGGGCGCGGCCCACCTTGGGCCGCAGCTCGGCTGTGGCCTCCGCCTGCTCCTGCGCCGTGACGGCCGCCTTGGTCCAGGCCTCCTGCAGGGGAAGCTCCGCGTGCTCCTCGCACAGGGCGTCGACGAACGGCAGCAGCGCATCCAGCAGGGTCTTGTCCCCGCGATGGGCCCCGCCGAGCTGCTGGATGGACTCGGCGAACGAGCGTACGGCCCGGCGGACGTCGTCCTCGGAGTACCCGTCGGCGGCATCGTCGATCTCGCGGCCCGCGGACTCCAGGGCCGCGCCCCACAGCACGCCCGACGTGCCGCCGGCGTACTCGGCCCAGGCCTGGCCGCCGCGGCGCAGCGTCCAGGAGGCTCCCCCCTCGGCGGCTGCCGCGTCCACAGCCCTGCGCGCCGCGGAGATGCCCTTGACCATGCCGCGGCCGTGATCGCCGTCTCCGGCCACGGCGTCGATCTCGCCCAGGCGCTGCTCGTTGTCCCGCAGCAGCTGCTCGATCCGCACGGTGGCGTCCTGGACGACGCCGGCGGCCCGACGCCCTGCCTCCGAGGACTCCGGGGCCTGCTCCCTCTCCTCGGCGTCGGCGGCCTCCTCCGCGGAGCTCATGCCCTGCAGCGGCGCCGCCTGCTTGCGGTAGGCCGGGGTGTAGGCATCCGAGGTCCACAGGCGCTCGAGCTCCTCGTCCAGCCAGAACAGGGTCAGCGACGCGCCGCCCATGTCCAGGCTCGTGACGAGCTCACCGACCTCGGGATCGACGATCTCCAGCCCGGCTTCACGCAGCCGCGGGGCGATGCGGCTCCACAACAGGAACAGCTCCTCGTACTTGGTGGTGCCCAGCCCGTTGACGATCACGCCCACGCGCGAGCCCCTGTCCTGCGGGACGTCCTCGAGCAGCGGGGTCACGAGCATCTCCGCCAGACCGTCGGCGGTGGGCAGCTCGACGTCGCGGATGCCGGGCTCGCCGTGGATGCCCAGGCCCAGGCCCAGGTGGCCCTCAGGCACGGAGAACAGCGGCTCATCCGCTCCGGGCATGGTGCACCCGGAGAAGGCCACGCCCAGGCTGCGGGTGCGCGCATTCGCACTGCTGCCGATGCGCTCGACCTCATCGAGATCGAGACCCTCGGCGGCAGCCGCCCCCATGGCGCGGAAGACCGTGAAGTCACCCGCGATGCCGCGGCGCTTGTCGATCTCCTCGGCGGAGGCGATGTCATCGGTCACCACCACGATGCGGGTGTCGATGCCCTCGTCGTTGAGCCGCTTGGCCGCGATCCCGAAGTTCATGTTGTCCCCGGCGTAGTTGCCGAAGGTCAGGATCACGCCGCGGCCGCGGTGGGCGGCCTTGGCCACCGAGTAGACCTGAGCGGCCGAGGGCGAGGTGAAGATGTTGCCGACCACCGCACCGGCCGCGAAGCCGGGGCCGACGAGCCCCGCGAAGGCCGGGTAGTGCCCGGAGCCGCCGCCGACGATCACTGCCACCTCGGGCTCGCCCTGCGGCAGCCGCACGACGCCGCCGGCCACCTTGCGCAGGCGGTCGGAGTACAGGTCCACGAAACCGTCGAGCTGATCGTCGCAGAACTCGGCGGGGTCGTTGAAGATCGTGGTCATGATCGGTCCTTCTCGATCCGCGGCGGATCGGTCGACTGAATGTGTGCGGGCTTCGGAATATGCGAGGGTCGCGGCCGTCGTCGTGACTGGATCCCGCGAGGTGCGCGGGCAGCGCCCGCCGAGACAGGCCCCGGCGGGCGCTTCGGCTCAGTGGGCCTCGCCGCGGACCTGCGGCACCTTGAGCACGTGGGTCAGTGCGAAGGCCACGCCGTAGAGGACCACGAAGGCCCACACCACGCCGGCGTCGCCGCCCCACGGACGCACGACCGCGACCACGAGCGAGCCCAGGAAGGCCGCGCCACCGGCGGCCGTCGTGTACATGGCCATCGCCGCGCCCTTGTGCTGGGGCGTGAGGTTCGGCATGACCGCGCCCATGGGCACGAAGCCCGCGAGCAGGATGCCGAACACGGTGCCGGCGATCACGGTCAGCCAGTAGCCGTAGGTGGAGCCGGGCTCGACCATGTGCGGGACGTACCACCAGGCCAGCAGGCCCAGGGCCGATCCGACGATGCCGAACCAGCGCACGGTGCGGATCCAGCCCCACTGATCGCCGATGTAGCCGAACAGGGCGTTGAAGGAGATGTTGCCGGCGAACACGATCGTGGTCATCAGCAGCCACTGGTTCTGGCTCCAGCCGAGGTCGTCGACCATCACGGCCGGCAGAATCACGAACATGCCGAACTGCGGGGCGGTGTTGATCAGGCGGACGCAGAAGCCGGCGAAGATGCGCGGCTCGAGCACCATGACGCGCAGACCGCCCAGGATCACGGTTCCGGCGGACTCCCCGGCCGGAGCCAGGCGCTGCAGGCCGCGGGGCTCGCGGACGCCGAACCAGGCGATCAGGAAGCCGGCGAGCACGAGCAGCGAGGAGACGATCATGGCACCGGTCTCGCCGCCGTTGCCGCCGCCGAAGCCCGAGATGGCGAGGATGGCCACCAGGGAGCCCAGGGTCGGCATGCCTCCGGTGAACATCACGTAGAACCAGCCCACGGCCGTGGCGTTGCGCGCTCGCGGAGTGACGTGGTTGATCCACACCAGGAACGAGAACGCGAACAGCGGGAAGCCGAAGCCGCGGAAGAAGTACGACAGTGCGATCAGCACCGTGCTGTCGAGCTGGATCGAGAGCAGGAAGGCCGCCTCGAACACGATCCACACCAGGAAGCCCAGCAGCATGACCCGCTTGGGGCCGAAGAGATCGGAGAGGGCACCGGAGAGGTAGGAGCCGACCAGCACGGAGATGCCGTAGATCGAGATGACCGTGGCAGCGAGGTTCTCGTCGCCCACGGCCCGGGCCAGGTGCGGGGAGATGAAGTTGGACTCCACGCCGTTGCCGGTCATGAAGATCAGGACGGCCAGGAAACCCCATTTGATGGAGTTCGGGATGCCCATGCGGTCGAAGCGGGTCTCCGTCACCGGGGAGCCGGTCGCTGTCGCGGTCTGAGTCATGTGCTTGCTTTCATCCGGGTCGGCGGCCGCGGGCAGTCGCGGCCGCCGACAGGCAGAGGTGGTGAGGTGCTCGGCGTATCAGCCGTGGACGATCGAGACCTTGACGGAGGCTCCACCGGAGTCCCCCACCAGATCCAGGGCGTCCTGGTACTTCTCGAGCGGGAACTGATCCGTGCAGATGCGATCCAGCGGGAGCTTGCCCGACTCGATCATCTTGATCGCGGCCGGCCAGGTGTGGGGGCCCAGGTGGGCGCCGCGGACGTCGAGCTCCTTGTCATCGGAGATGATCGACCAGTCGACCGTGACGTCCGAGCCGAAGACCGAGTACTCCACGAACGTTCCGAGCTTGCGCAGCAGGTTCAGCCCCTGGCTCACGGCCGACGGGTGCCCGGTGCACTCGATGTAGACATCGGCGCCGTAGCCCTCGGTGAGCTCCTTGACCTTGGCGACCGCGTCCTCGCGGCCGATGTTGATCGTGAGGTCCGCGCCGCAGGCCTTGGCCAGATCGAGCTTCTGGTCGTCCATGTCCAGGGCGATCACGGTCAGCGGGGACTTGGCCACCGCGCCGGCGATCGCGCCCAGGCCGATGGGGCCGCAGCCGGCGATCACGACGACGTCCTCGAACGTGATGCCCGCGCGCTCCACGGCGTGCAGCGAGCAGGCCAGCGGCTCGGCGAACGCGGCGTGCTGCGGGGCGACATCCTTGGAGATCCGGTGCACGCGGGCCTGCGGCGGGACGAGCATGAACTCGGCCATGCCGCCGTCGAAGTTGCGGAAGCCGAACATGTCGTGCGGGCCGCACATCCAGTACTCGCCGCGCTGGCAGTAGCGGCACTTGCCGCACGGGACGATCTGCTCGAGGACGATGCGGTCCCCGACCTCCACGCCGTGCTTGCCCAGGCCCTCCGTGCCGCCGCCGACGACCTCGCCGACCAGCTCATGGCCCGGGGTCACGCCGGTCTGCGCCCAGGCCGGGCGGTTGGCGTCGCCCCAGAACTTGGCGGCGCCGTGGTAGCACTTCAGGTCGCTGGCGCACACGCCGACGGCCTCCATGCGCACGAGCAGCTCATCCTCCTGCGGAGTCGGCTTGGGCCGGGTCTCCATGCGGTAGTCCTCGGGACCGTGCACGACGACCGCCTGCATGGTCTCGGCACCCTGGGTGGTCGTGGTGTCTTCCGACATGGTGTCCCCTCACAGCTCTGTGATCCGAATTACAGGACAACACTAGATCGCGCTGAACAGATGTCAAGAACAGATGTCCGGACATCCGTCCGGCGGGCGGGACATGTCGTCATGAAGCGCCGGATGACACGGATCGCAGGCGTTCGCGCGGCATCGGAGCGGCCGCGGGGTAGTGTGAACAGATGTTCACCACAGCCCAGGAGCCGGGGTCCCGATGACCGCTGCCGATCCTCGCCTGCAGCTGGCCTTCGAGGCAGCGGAGGCCTACTACACCCATGGCCGCACCCAGGCGGACGTGGCCCAGCATCTGGGAGTCTCCCGCCCCACCGTCAGCCGCCTGCTCGAGGAGGCGCGCAGATCCGGCATGGTGACCATCACCGTGACGCCGCCGCCCGGCGGAGCGGGCCTGCAGGCGCTGAGCGCCGAGCTGACGCAGGCTCTGGGCGTGCGCAGCGTGCGGATCTCCTCCGGCGGCGGGCGCGAGGCCTCGCTGGGCGCGGCCCTGGTCCAGCAGACGTCCCAGGCCCTGCTCGACTACCGGCTGCGGCCCGGCGACGTCCTGGTCGTGGCCTCGGGGCGCACGGTCTACGAGCTGAGCCTCGAGAAGCTGCCCCAGCTGCCCGGGCTCGTGCTGGTGCCCGGCGTGGGAGGGCAGGCCGACCCCGAGCCGTGGTTCCAGACCAACGAGCTCGTGCGCACCCTGGCGCACAAGACCGGCGGCAGCCCCCGGTTCCTGTTCGCCGAGGCCAAGCCGTCCCCCGCCCTCTACGAGGCGCTGCGCACGGACCCCAGCTTCCGCGGCATCCAGCAGCTGTGGGCCGGCGCCTCCGCCGCGATCCTGGGCATCGGCGCTCCGCCGCGGACCCGCAGCTCGGTCACCTCCGGCATCCCGGTGGACGACCCCGCGGTCCTCACCGCCGCCGGCGACGTCTGCCTGCACTTCATCCACCCCGACGGCCGCCCGCTGGAGTTCCCGGACTCCGAGCGGCTGGTGCGCATCCCCCTGGACGACCTCCTGGCGATCCCGCAGCGCCTGGCCGTGGCCGCTGGCACCGAGAAGGTGCCGAGCATCATCGCCGCCGCGCGGATGGGCTGCTTCCACGATCTGGTGACGGATCAGCCGACCGCCCGCGCCCTGGCCGAGACCCTGCTTCCGCCGCCTTCCTGACCCCCGCCGAGTGGATGCCCAGTTGCGCTATCGGGGCTCTCAGCGCAAAGGGGTATCCACTCGGCGGGGGGGGTTCAGGCCTGGACGGGGGTGTCGCTGCCGCGCTGCAGCTCGGCCAGGCGATGCATGGTCTCCCGGTTGTCCCGGTAGAGCTGCGTGTAGAGCCCGAAGATCTCGTCGTAGAGCTCGCGGTGCTGCGGATCGGGCTCCACCGTCTCCCCGATGCACGCCCAGTCCCGGGTGTCGATCCCCGACGTGGTCTCCGCCGCAAGCATGGCCGCCCCGTAGGAGGCGCCGATCGTCTGATCCGGGATCTGCTGCGAGCGCCCGGTGACATCGCTGACGATCTGCACCCACAGCCGCGACTGCGTACCGCCGCCCACGGCCACGAGCCGCTCCGGGCGCTCTACCCCCTCCTCGAGCAGGTCCAGGATCTGGCGCAGTCCGCAGGCGATGCCCTCGTAGGTCGCCCGGAAGATCTCGGCCGGACCGTGGGAGAGCGTCAGGCCGATGACGGTGCCGCGGGCGTCGGGATCGAAGATCGGGGTGCGCTCGCCCGCGAAGTACGGCAGCACCACGAGCCCGCGCGCCCCCGGCGGAACCGAGCCGGCCTCCTCGACGAGCTGCCCGAAGTCCGGATCGCCCCACTGCCCGCGCCACCACGAGGTCAGGCTGCCCGAGGTCGCGGTGCCCGCGGCCAGGCAGCGCGAGCCCTCCGTGATGCCGGCCGTGGACCACAGCTGCGCCTCATGGGCCTGGATGCGCAGGTTCTGCACGACGAAGAATGTGGAGCCGTACTGGAGCATGGTGTCGCCGGGGGCGCGCACGCCGGCGCTCCAGGCCTCGGTCCAGGCGTCGACGGTCCCGGCACAGACCGGGGTGCCCTCGGGCAGGCCGGTGGCCCGGGAGGCCTCCGCGGTGATCGACCCGACCGCCTCGTTCGCCCAGGCCAGGCGGGGGCGCTCGAGGTGCTCCGCGATCTCGTCGTACCAGTCCTCGGCCCAGGTCTCGGCGGTGAGGTCGTAGAGCGGATCCGACTGGCTGGCGGTGTGGTGATCGAGCACGTACTCGCCGGTGAGCATGCCGAGGATGTACGAATGCGCGCTCCCCCAGCGCACGGCTCGCGTGAAGCTGTCCGGCTCGTGATCGCGGACCCAGCGCATCTTGGGGCCGATCGACTGGCTGGACAGGGAGTTGCCGCACCGCGCGACGATCCGCTCGTCGCCGAGCTGCTCGGTGAGGTCCTCGATCTCCTGGAAGGCCCGAGTGTCCACGCCGTAGAGGATCGCTGCGCGCACGGGCGTGAAGTCCTCCTCCATGAGCACCAGGCACGGTCCCATGCCGCTGACGCAGACGCCGTGGACCTGCTCGGCATCCTGCCCCTCGAGCAGCCGCTGCGAGATCTGCTGGATCTCGGGCCACCACTGCTGCTGGGCGTCGAACTCGGCCCACCCCGTGGAGGGCGAGGACATCGTGTGGGTCACCGACTCCTTCCGCAGGATGGTGCCGTCGCCATCCACCAGGACGCCCTTGGTGCTGCCCGTGCCGATGTCGATGCCGATGTGCATGACCACCCCTCCGTCGCCGATGTGCCCCGAGCCTATCCTCGGGATCCGTCACGCCCGTGAGCCGCGCCACCACCCCGCTCCCCCTCCCGCCGAGTGGATGCCCAGTTGCGCTGAGAGCCCCGATAACGCAATTGGGTATCCACTCGGCGGGAGGGGGATGTGCGGATTGTTGACAATCAAACGCGGTGTCCTAGGGTCGGGATCGTGAGCAGAACTCAGTTCCCCATGGGAAACCGCGACTACGCCGCCCCGGAGCCGGAGCAGACGCCCGATGACGACGTCCGCCCGCCGCTCTTCACGCGCGCCGAGTACGACCGCCGGCTGAAGGCCGTGCGCGAGCAGATGGAGTACCAGGGCCTCAGCGCCCTGATCGTCACGGATCCGGCGAACATCTTCTATCTGACGGGCTACGACGCCTGGTCGTTCTACACCCCGCAGCTGCTCTTCGTGCCCGACGAGGGCGAGATGCTGCTGCATCTTCGGGAGATGGACGCCAACGGCGCCTTCCGCACCGCCTGGCTGCCGCCGGAGCAGATCGTGGGCTACCCGGAGCGCTATGTGCACCGCCCGCACCTGCACCCGTTCGACTGGATCGCCTTCAGCCTGCGCCGCCGGGGCCTCATCGCCCGCGCCACCCGCGGCGCCGTCGGCCTGGAGATGGACGCCCACTTCTTCTCCCCCAAGGGGTTCCGCAGCCTGCTCAACGCCTTGCCGGAGTGGAAGCTCGTGGACTGCTTCGAGCTCGTGAACTGGGTCCGCGCCGTGAAGTCGGAGGCCGAGATCCAGTACATGCGCACCGCGGCACGCGTCACCACGGCCGCCATGCAGGCCGCGATCGACACGATCGGCGTGGGAGTGCCGCAGAACATGGTGGCCGCCCAGATCGCCCGTGCGCAGGCCGAGGGCGACGGCGAGGCCTGGGGCGACTTCCCCGCGATCGTCCCCATGCTGCCCACCGGAACCTCCGCGGACACCCCGCACCTCACCTGGTCGGACCGCGTGCTCACCGAGGGCGACGCCGTCGTCGTCGAGCTCGCCGGCGCCCACCGCAGGTACCACGTGCCCCTGGCCCGCACCGTGATGCTCGGCGAGCCGAGCGACAACCTCCTGCGCCTGGAGGACGCCGTGGCCGAGGGCCTGCAGGTCGTGCTCGACACCGCCGCCGAGGGCGTGCCCGTGCGCGAGCTCGCCCATGCGTGGAACTGGTCGCTGGCCCGTCATGGCCTGGAGAAGGACAGCCGCCTGGGCTACTCCGTGGGCATCGGCTACCCGCCGGACTGGGGCGAGCGCACCATCAGCATCCGGACCGAGGACGAGACCGTCCTGGCCAAGAACATGACCTTCCATGTCATCTGCGGCATGTGGATGACCGGCTTCGGCTACGAGGTCTCCGAATCGGTGCGGATCACCCGCTCCGGGGCGGAGACCTTCACCTCGTTCCCGCGTTCCCTCATCAGGAAGTGAGCAGATCATGACGACCCCGCACCTGAGCACCGTGCCCGGACTGACTTCCCGCCCGACCGAGGGCATCGCCGGCGATCCGCACGAGGGCCGCCTTCCGCTGGCCTCCCGCGCTGACGGCCTCGTGGGCTCGGTGATCGACTCCTCGACCTCGCTGCTGGCCGCGCAGACCCACGACATCGTGCGCTTCGCCATGGGGGCGCCGGCGGCTGAGGTCATCCCCACCGACGAGTTCCGCCGTCTGGCCGGCGAGGTCCTGGACGACAGCTCGTTCACCTACGGCGCCACCGAGGGCGAGCCCGGAATGCTCGAGACCATCGTCGCGCTCGGCACGGAGACCGGGCACCCCACCCGCCCGGAGCGGATCGTGGTGACCTCCGGCGGCATGCAGGGCCTGGACATCGCCTTCAAGCTCTTCGTGGACCCCGGGGACCTGGTGGTCGTGGAGAGCCCCACCTACACCAACGGCTCCGGCACCGCGCTGAGCTACGGGGCCGAGATCCTCGAGGTCCCCATGGACGACGACGGCATGGACGTCGAGGCCCTCGAGGCCCAGGTCGGCGAGCTGGGACGCACCCCGCGGCTGATCTACACGATCCCGAACTTCCAGAACCCCTCCGGGACCACGCTGAGCCTCGAGCGCCGCAAGCGCCTGCTCGAGCTGGCGCACGAGTGGGGCAGCGTCATCCTGGACGACGACCCCTACGGCGAGCTGCGCTTCGCCGGCCAAGAGGTGCCCAGCTTCGCCGAGCTGAGCCCGGAGGACCCCCTGGTCTTCTCGGCGCGCACCTTCTCCAAGGTCCTGGCGCCGGGGCTGCGCGTGGGATGGATCGACGCCGACCCCCGCCTGCGCGATCTCGTGATCGCCGCCAAGCAGGCCATGGACACGTGCACCAACGTGCCGAACCAGCACGTGGTGGACCGCTTCATCCGCCAGGGCGGCTACCTGGAGCACCTCGAGGGGCTGCGCACCGAGTACCGGCGCCGCAAGGAGGCCATGGACGCCTCGATCGCCCGCCACCTGGGCGATCGCGTGGTCACCACCGACCCGCAGGGCGGCTTCTTCCTGTGGGTCACGCTGCAGGGCGAGGATGCGCGGATCTCCACGAGCCGGCTCTTCGAGATCGCGCTGGCCGAGGGCGTGGCCTTCATCCCGGGACCTGCGCTGTCCCCGTCGGGCCGGTTCCAGGACGCCTTTCGGCTGTGCTTCGCCTCCTCGACCCCCGAGCGCACGGAAGAGGGCCTGCAGCGACTGGCCCGCGCACTGGACATCGCCCGCGCGGAGCTGGACGGCTGAGCCGCACGACGACGCGGCTGAGCGGGCCTCCCAAGAATACCTGCGGGGCGCCCAGCCGCTGAGCGCTCAGGAGCACGACGGAGGCGGGGCCCGGACCCATCGGT
>ERZ501033.100-NODE-100-length-17280-cov-4.859971_pt1 | contig 17280 bp, 14 predicted proteins | sample MGYA00248844_ERZ501033 | MGnify/ENA primary metagenome ERZ501033 (study PRJEB25958, sample SAMN03398539) | human skin metagenome | study: EMG produced TPA metagenomics assembly of the Human Skin Microbiome Metagenome (human skin metagenome) data set.
AACCCCTGCCGGACCGGCACCGCAGGGGCGCGCCCCAGCGATCGGGCGGCCGCGGCGGGGGAGCCGGTGGCGGACGTCCCCCGGGCGGGCGCGACATGTCGGCGACCTATCGCCGCCGGCGCCTCACCGTCGGGATCCTCGCCGCCCTCATCCTCGCGGTCATCGTCGTCTCCCTCGTCGTCATCGTGCAGGCGCTGCGCGAGCCCTCCGAGGAACCGGTCGCGGCGCCGACCGAGACCGCCGAGCCCACCGCGCCGATGCCCAGCGGCGACGACGCGAGCGGGAAGTGCCCCACCGAGGCGATCGCGGTGTCCGCGGAGACGGATGCGGAGTCCTATGAGCCGGGCTCCACGGCGACCCTCGAGCTCGTCGTCACCAACACCCACGACGCCGCATGCATCATCTCCGTCGGCACCGCGGAGCAGACCTTCTCCGTCCGCCGCGACGGCGAGACGGTGTGGAGCTCGGACTACTGCGCCGATCCCGAGGCCGACGGCGACGCCGCCGAGGCCGAGGTGGTCTTCGCCGCCGGCTCCGAGAAGCGCTCGGCGCTGACCTGGAACATGGAGCGGGTCGACTCCGACTGCAACCGGATGGCCGAGGGGTTCGAGGGCGGGAAGTACGAACTCGTCACCGAGCTCGGCGACGCGAAGAGCGAACCGGTGGCGTTCGAGATCGTCGTGCCCGAACCCACCGAGGAGGAGAGCTCCGAGGAGGAACCCGCCGCAGACGACGGCGAGGGCTGAACCGCGGGCTGAACCGCGGACTCAGCCGCTCAGCCCTCGGTGGCCTCCTCGACGATCCGGTTGAGCCCTTCGCGGACGATCCGCGCCCGGTGCTCGCCCACGCCCTCGACGGACTTGAGCTCGGTGACGTCGGCGGCGAGGAGCTCGGTGAAGCGACCGAAGTGCTCGGCGAGCCGGTCGACGACGAGTGAGGGGACCCGTCGGATCGAGGACAGCACGCGGTAGCCGAGCGGGTACACGTGACGATCGAGCGACTCGCTCGCCGCCGAGGCGCCGAGCGAGCGGGCGACGACATCGATGTCGACGAGCTCGCTGCCCGACAGTCGGGTGAGGTTGTCCATGACCCGGGCGATCTCCGCGTGCTCGGGGATCGCGTCGATGTAGTCGCGGAGCAGGTTGAACTGCACGTTGCCGAACGACCCCATGAGCTCTTCGTGCTGGAGGGTGACGAGGCGTCCGTCCTCGCCGAGCTCGAGGATGTAGGTGGAGATCTCCGCGGAGATCCGGCGCACCATCTCCTGCCGCTGGAGGACGACGAGGACGTCGGCGAGGGTGGCCCGGTCGACGACCTCGAGGTAGGTCAGGGTCGCGGTGACCTCGTCGAGGCGCGACTTGTACCGTTCGAGGGTGTCGAGCGCCTGGTTCGCGTGGGACAGGATCCGGTCGGAGACCTGGAGGACGTGGCGGCTGTTGTGGACGTAGATCTGGACGATCTGCATTGACTGGCTCACCGAGATCACGGGGAATCCGGTCTGCTTGGCCACGCGCTCGGCGGTGCGATGGCGGGTGCCGGACTCGGTCGTCTCGATGGAGGGATCGGGGAGCAGCTGCACTCCGGCGGAGTGGATGCGGGAGGCATTGCGATCGAGGACGATCGCACCGTCCATCTTCGCGAGCTCGCGCAGCCGGGTCGCAGAGAACTCGATGTCGATGGGGAAGCCGCCGGTGGAGATCGACTCGACCACCCGGGAGCTGCCCAGCACGATGAGTGCGCCGGTGCGTCCGCGGAGGATGCGCTCGAGGCCGTCACGGAGCTCGGTGCCCGGGGCTGCGGCGGCGAGGGTCGATAGCAGCAGATCGCGGCTCGCGCGGTCCTCGTCCGACTGCGGATCGAGGATGTGCGGGTTGGAATGGGTGCGCACCGAACGGCCTTTCGCGACAGAGCTGACAACTTCCCCAGCCTATCGAGCGGCGCGATCCCCGCTCCCGGGGCGCAGATAACGAATGGAGTTCGAAATGGCGTCGGTTTCGACAAGTACCGTTGGTTACTCGCCGGTTGCCTCCCCGGAGCCCGCCCGACCCGCACCAGCGGCTGCCGCCCCCGAGGTCGCAGCTGCCGGGCTCGAGGTCGCGGCTGCCGCACCCGAGGTCGCAGCTGCCGAACCCGCGGCTGCCGCACCCGCAGTCGACTGATGCGCGGCCGGTGCCCCGGTGATGACGAGCTCGATGGCGTCGACCACCGTCTCGCACTCCTTCACCCGCATCCCGGGAGGCACGCCGACGTTCTCGAGCGCCCCGCGGGCGACGACCGCATTCGTCACCCCGAGCCGCGCGGCCTCGGCGAGCCGCAGCCCGATGTTCGGCACGTTCCGGATCTCACCGGACAGGCTGATCTCGCCGATCGCGACGAGCCGGGAGTAGAGCGGTCGGTCCACCGCGGCGGACACGAGCGCGAGGCACACGGCGAGGTCTGCTGCGGGTTCGGCCACCCGCGCCCCGCCCACCGTCGCGACGAACACGTCGTGCTTGCCGAGCTTCGTGTACTTCGAGGTCACGGCGATGTTCATCGCCACCCGGTTGCCGTCGACCCCGCTCACCGTGCGTCGCGGGCTGCCTCCGGTGGCCTCCTCGACGAGGGCCTGCACCTCGACGACCATCGGCCGTCTGCCCTCCTGGCTCACCGCCAGGCACGTCCCCGGAGCCCGGGTGTTCGAGCGGGAGAGGAACAGCCCCGAGGGGTCGGCGAGGCTCTCGATCCCCTTCTCCGTCATGTCGAAGCAGCCGACCTCGTCGGTGGGCCCGAACCGGTTCTTCGTCGCGCGCAGCAGACGCAGCCGGGAGTGCCGGTCGCCCTCGAATCCGCACACGACGTCGACGAGGTGCTCGAGCAGCCGGGGCCCGGCGACGGTGCCGTCCTTGGTGATGTGGCCCACGAGGATCGTGGGGATGCCGTGGTCCTTGGCCGCCCGGATGACCCCGGCGGCGACCTCGCGCACCTGGGTGACCCCGCCGGGCACCCCGTCGACGTCGCTCGAGGCGAGCGTCTGCACCGAGTCGATGACGAGGAGATCGGGCTGCTCAGTGCCGATCATCCCGAGCACCACGCCGAGGTCGGTCTCCGCGGCGAGGAGCAGGTCGTCCTCGAGTGCGCCGATCCGCTCCGCCCGCAGCCGCACCTGCCCCGCGGACTCCTCGCCGGTGACGTAGAGCGCCCGGCCGGAGGTGCGCGCGGTGCGGGCAGCGACGTCGAGGAGCAGGGTCGACTTGCCGACACCGGGCTCGCCGGCGAGGAGGATCACCGCCCCGGGGACGAGGCCCCCGCCGAGCACGCGGTCGAACTCGCCGACGCCGGTGGGCCGGGCGCGGGCCAGCGTGCCGTCGACCCCGGTGATCGGTGCCGCCCGGCGTCCCGCCGGAGCGGCCTTGGCCTTCGTCCGCACCGTGCTCGCAGCGGGTCCGGTCTCCTCGAAGGTGCCCCACGCCTGGCACTGGGGGCAGCGGCCGAGCCACTTGGGGTTCGAATGACCGCATTCGGTGCACGTGTACGCCATGGTCATCAGTCTGGCACGCGGCCCGGACACGCCGATGCCGCCGCTCCCCGGAGGGAACGGCGGCATCGGCGGCGGGCTGCGCGCGGCGGATCACCCGCGCCCGCAGCGATCCGGACTCAGAGGAACTCGACCCCCTGTGCGAGCGGCAGCTCGCCGGAGTAGTTGATCGTGTTCGTCGCCTGCCGCATGTAGGCCTGCCACGAATCCGTGCCGGACTCGCGGCCGCCGCCGGTCTCCTTGTTGCCGCCGAACGCGCCGCCGATCTCCGCACCCGAGGTGCCGATATTGACGTTCGCGATGCCGGTGTCCGAGCGCGCGATGAACCGCTCCGCCTCGGACAGCTCGGAGGTGAAGACCGCCGAGGACAGCCCCTGCGGCACCGCGTTGTTGAGCTCGATCGCGGCGTCGAAGTCGGTGTACTCCATGACGTAGAGGATCGGCGCGAAGGTCTCCTCCTCGACGATCTCCGTCTGCCCCGGCATCCGCACGACCGCGGGCTCGACGTAGAAGGCGTCGGCCGCCTCGTCCTCGAGCACGCGCTTCCCGCCGCACAGGATCTCCCCGCCCTGGGCCTCGGCGGCGCGCAGCGACTCCTGCATCCGCTCGAAGGATGCCTGGTTGACGAGCGGGCCGACGAGCACGCCGTCGGCGGTCGGCGAGCCGATGCTCAGGGTGCCGTAGGCGGCGACGATCTTGTCGACGAGCTCTCCGGCGATGTCGGAGTGGACGATGAGCCGGCGCAGGGTGGTGCAGCGCTGTCCGGCGGTGCCGGCGGCGGCGAACACCACGCCGCGCAGTGCGAGGTCGATGTCCGCGCTCGGGGTGACGATCGCGGCGTTGTTGCCGCCGAGCTCGAGGAGCGAGCGGCCGAACCGCTGGGCCACGCGCGGGCCGACCTCACGACCCATCCGGACGGAGCCGGTGGCGGACACGAGCTCGACGCGCGGGTCGTCGACGAGCACCTCGCCGATCGCGCGCTCGCCGATGAGCAGCCCGTTGAGCCCGTCCGGCCCGTCGTGCTCCTCGATCGCGCGGGCGAGCAGCGCGTTCGCGCCGATCGCCGACAGCGTCGACACCTCCGAGGGCTTCCACACCACGGAGTCGCCGCAGATGAGCGCGAGCGCGGTGTTCCACGAGTAGACCGCGACAGGGAAGTTGAAGGCGGAGATGATGCCCACGACGCCGAGCGGGTGCCAGGTCTCCATGAGCCGGTGGCCGGGCCGCTCGCTCGGCAGGGTCTTGCCGAACAGCTGCCGGGACTGCCCGACGGCGAGCTCGCAGATGTCGATCATCTCCTGCACCTCGCCGGCGGCCTCGGACGGGGTCTTCCCGGCTTCGAGGGTGACGAGCTTGGCGAGGTCCTCCTTGTGCTCGGTGAGGAGCTGTCCCCAGCGCTGGACGACCATGCCGCGGACCGGTGCGGGGACGTCGCGCCAGGCGAGGAACGCCTCGTGCGCCTTCCCGATCGTGTCACCGGCGGACTCGGGGGAGTCCGCCGGGAGCTGTCCGAGCACCTGGCCGGTGATGGGGGAGCGCAGCGTGATCGTCTCGCCGCCGGACCCGTCGCCGGCGAGCAGGGTGTCGAGGTCGACCCCGCAGGCGGAGAGCCCGCTGCGGGCGAGGTCGAGGATCGCGTCGTGGCCGGGCAGGGCGGTCGCGGTGGAGGGAGCGGTCATGGGGTGGGGTGTCCTCTCTGAACGGGATCGGTGCTGGGTTCGGTCTGGTGCCATGGTGCCATGGCTCACACGATGTTGAGCTCCACCCGCAGGGCGTCCGCGGCGAAGCGCTCGACGCTCATCGGGGCGATGTCGACGAAGGGCTCCCGGCCGAGGTAGAGGTCGCGCAGGACCTCGCCGACCGCCGGCCCCTGGAGGAATCCGTGACCGGAGAACCCGCAGGCGTAGAGGAAGCCGTCGACGTCCGCGGCGGAGCCGATGAGTGCGTTGTGGTCCGGCGTGCACTCGTACAGGCCCGCCCAGCCGCGGCGGATGCACACGTCCTCGAGGGCGGGCGTCCGGTGGGCGATGAGCCGGCTCAGGTGCTCGATCCATTCCGGATCGCGGTGGGTGTCGAACTCGCGCACGTCGGTGAGCTCGGGAGCGCCCATGAGCAGCCCGTCGCCCTCGGAGTGGAAGTAGTACGAGGTGGAGAAGTCGATGGTGAACGGCAGCTTCCGGGCGTCGAAGTCGACCGGCTCGGTGACCATGATCTGGCGGCGCAGCGGGGTGACCGGCAGCTCGACCCCGGCCATCGCGCCGAGCGCCTGCGACCAGGCGCCGGCGGCGCACACCACGGTCGAGGTGGCGATCGGGCCGCGGCTCGTCTCGACCCCGGTCACCGCGCCGTCTTCGACGACGATGTCGGTGACCGCGGTGTGCCTGAGCACGGTGACGCCGCGGCGGCGGGCCGCGCGGGCGAATCCGGCGACCGCGGCCTCGGGGGTGCAGTGCGCGTCGTCGGGGTTGAAGGCCCCGCCCACGAGGCCGGCGGTGCTGATGACGGGGGAGAGCTCGGCGGCCTCGGCGACGGTGACCATCCTGGAGCTCTGGCCGAGCGACTGCTGGAGCGCGACGTTGCGCTCGAACCGCGCGGCGTCCTCCTCGTCGTCGAGGAGGAACAGGTAGCCGCTCGTCACGAGGTCGATGTCCTGGTCGAAATCGGAGCGGAACCGCCGGAAGGTCTCGAGGCTGCGCGCGCCGAGCGCGATGTTGACCTCGTCGGAGAACTGGGAGCGGAGGCCCCCGGCGGCCTTCGAGGTCGAGCCGGAGCCGAGCTCGTCGCGCTCGACGAGGACGACGTCCTCGACCCCGGCCTCGGCGAGGTAGTGGGCCGTGGCCGTGCCCATGATGCCGCCGCCGACGATGACGACGGAGGCGTGCGTCGGAGCCACCTGTGGGGTTGATCCCGTGGTCATCGATCCTCCCGCGGTCTGGGAACTCGGTGTCGAGCGGGGCGCGGTCGCGCCCGGCCCGGGATGCGCATGTGAGGCGCATCACGTTCGCTGTGCTCCCATCGTGGGGCCTCGTCATCGTTGAGACAAGCGAACAATCGTCAACTGTTCTGTCAGTAAAACTGAAATGTAGGCTCTCACCATGCAGTGGACGATGAATTGGTCGCTCGGCCAGCTCCGGACCTTCGTCGCGGTGGCCGACCACGGGACGATGACTGCGGCCGCCCGCCTGCTCGGCTACACGCCCGGGGCGGTGAGCCAGCACATGAGCGCGCTGCGCCGGGTCGTCGGGACCGACCTCGTCGTCCGCTCGGGCCGCACGCTCACCCTCACCGAGACCGGGCGGCTGCTGCTCGGCCGGGCGCGGGCGATCCTCGCCGCCGAGGCGCAGGCCGCCGAGGCGATCCGCGGCCGGGTCGACGACAGCCTCCACGGGGTCACCCTCGGGGTGTTCGGATCCGCCTCGGTCGTGGCGTTCGGCCCCGCCGCCGCCAAGCTCGCCGGTTCCGGGATCGGTCTCCAGGCGCGCGAGGTCGACGTCGAGATCATGCCCTCGGCGGTGCTCGAGGGGCGGATCGACGTCGGGATCGGCATCGACTATCCCTCGTCCCCGCTCGCCCCGCAGCGAGGGCTGCTCATGCGGACCGTCCGCGAAGAGGCATTCGGCGTCGTCACCGCCTCCCACCTGCCCGACCCGACCGCCGCGGATCTCGCCGATGGCTCGTGGATCCTCCCGCGCAACGACTCGACGTTCGGCCGGGCGATGCGCTTCGCGTGCGCGGAGCTCGGCATCGCGCCGCGGGAGTCACACATCGTCGTCGATTCGGCCGTGGCCCTCGCGATGGTCGGCAGCGGAATGGGCTTCTCGCTCGCCACGCCCGTGACGATGTCGCTCGCGCCGTCGACCGCCCGGCTCGTCCCCGGGTGGAGCGCCGGGGGCAGGCGGATCGTCGTCCTCGTGCACGAGGCGATGGCCGACCAGCCCGCGATCTCCCACGTCGTCGACGTGCTCGCAGAGGTCTTCGCCGAGCTCGTGCCGGCCGCGGACCCGGGCGGGCGGGGCTCCGGGTCCGTAGGATGACCGCATGACGTACTCGCACATATGGGATCGGATGCGGGAGCGCGACCCCGAGCACTCGGCGCGCTACGCGCAGCGCTGGCGCGACCTCGCCGCCGACGGGCGCGACCTCGACGGCGAGGCGCGCTTCATCGATGCGATGGCCGAGAGGCGCAGCCGCATCCTCGACGCCGGCTGCGGCACCGGCCGCGTCGGAGGCTACCTCGCCGAGCGCGGCCACGAGGTGGTGGGCGTCGACCTCGACGACTACCTCATCGCCGAGGCGCAGGAGACCTACCCGGCCGCCGACTGGTACGTCGGGGACATCGCCGAGTTCGACCTCGCGGCGCTCGACGGCGGCGCCCACGAGGGGTTCGACATCATCGTCTCGGCCGGCAACGTCATGACCTTCCTCGATCCGGCCAGCCGCGCGGCGGTCATGGGCAACCTCGCCGGCGCGCTGCGCCGCGGCGGCCGCCTGGTATGCGGGTTCGGAGCCGGGCGCGGGTACGCGTTCGAGGACTTCGAGGCCGATCTCGCCGGCGCCGGGCTCTCCGTCACCGCGCGGTTCTCCACCTGGACGCTGCGGCCGTTCACCCCGCCGGGGGACTTCCTCGTCGCCGTCGCGGAAAGACCCGCCTGACCACGGCCATGTCGGATCCGCAGGGGGTTGTGCCGCCGCATCCGCTGGGATCTCTGCCGTTCCCGCAGGGAGGGTGGCGGTGCCGCTGCGGTCGATCCGGGACCGGTGCGCCGGTTGCGGGGATCGTGCTCCTCGGTGCGGAATCCCGCGCTCGGTGTCCCGGCCACTCGGTGCCGCTGCCCCTTGAACAGCGAGAACCCTCGCCGATCCACCCCACCGCCAGAACACCCCGATGAGAGGACTCCGCCATGAGCACCCGTCCCGGCAGCACCGCCGCCATCGCGAACGCGACCGGCCTGAGCTGGTCGGATATCACCGCAGCCCTCGATCACGCAGGCGGTGCCGAGGCCGACCATGCGGGACTCGCGGAGGCTGCGCACACGCTCTTCCGCGATCGCGTCGACAACGCCGGCTGGTGGGCGCAGAGCGCGGCGGTCGCCTATGAGCAGCAGATCGGGCGCCGGGTGCCCGGCCAGTCGGGGGATGGGACCTTCCAGGTGAGCGTGTCGAAGACGGTGCCGGGCGATCCCGATGCCGCGCTCGCCGCGGTCGAGGCCCTCATGGCGGGCCGGACCGGGCTCGGCGACGTGCCCTTCGCGGAGCCGCCTGGCAACTCGGCCACGGAGAAGTGGCGGTACTGGCGGGCGCGGCTGGCCGACGGCACCCGCGTCGATGCGACGATCGGCGCCAAGACCGTGGGCCGCAAGGGCGCCGACCCTGCCGCGAGCGGGCGTCCATCCGATGTCCGCATGGCGGATGCGAAGAGCAGTGTCGCGTTCCAGATCAGCAGACTGGGCAGCGAGGATGCCGTCGAGCACTGGCGCGCCTGGTTCAAGACCCTGCTCCGGGAGTTGTGATGTCCACCCAGCCCAAGTACACCCACGGATACGCCCCCGCGGTCATCCGCTCGCACTCGTGGCGGACCGCCGAACGGTGCGCGCCCGACCTCCTCGCGCGCCTCGAGCCGGGCATGCGGATCCTCGACATCGGCTCCGGGGCGGGAACCATCACCTGCGATCTCGCCGCTCACGTCACGCACGTCACCGCGGTCGAGCGCGTCGAGGAGAGCGCCGCGCTCACCCGCGCCGAGGCCGAGCGCCGCGGGGTGTCGAACGTCGAGACCGTGATCGCCGACTGCCACGCGCTGCCGTTCGCCGACGCCTCCTTCGACGCCGTCCACATCCACCAGGTCCTCCAGCACGTCGCCGGCCCGGTGACCGCACTCGCCGAGGCGATCCGCGTGGTCCGCCCGGGCGGCACCGTGTCCGTCACGGAATCCGACTACGCCGGCTTCCGCTGGCACCCCGAGTCCCCGGAGATCAGCCGCTGGCTCGAGCTCTACCGGGAGACGGCCCGGCGCAACGGCGGCGAGCCCGATGCCGGGGTGTTCCTCCGCGCCTGGACGAACGCCGCGTCCCCGCGGGTGCTCGGCCACGGGCCGGCCGCGGTCGACTACCTGTCCCGGCCGTGGGTGTTCGCGAACCCGGAGGACTGCGGCTGGTGGTCGCAGACCTGGGCCGACCGCGTCTCACGCACCGCGCTCGCCGAGGACATCGTGGCCTACGGGTTCGCCTCCCAGGAGGAGCTCGAGCGGATCGCCGACGGCTGGCGCAGCTGGTGCGAGGGCCCCGACGCCTGGTTCACCGTCGCCCACAGCGTCGCCCTCATCACCCGCTAGGGCGACCGCGCCCGTCACTCGGTGACACGCGCCCTCACCTGGCCGCTCACTCGCGCGCCCTCACCGTCGAACTGCGGAGTATCCAGAACGCGACGCGCAATTGCGCGCCTGCTTTCGGATACTCCGCAGTTCGGTCAGCCGCGCCGCACCGCCCGCGCCCCCGCACCGCCCGCGCCCCCGCGCCCCCACGCCCCGGGCGCATCTCACACGATGAGGTTCCAGGAGCCCGTCGCGATCGCCGCGCCCACGGCGGTCGCGGCCATGAGCAGTGCCCCGGCGAGGAGCCCGAGGTCGCGCGCGGCGAAGCGCGAGGTCCGGGCCCAGGTGCGGCCCGGGGCCCCGAACGCGCGCCCCTCCATCGCCATCGCCAGGCGGGTGCCGCGACGGATCGCCTGGACCAGGAGGGCGAACATCACCGGGAAGAACGCGCCGAGGTGGGACAGCGGCCCGGAACCGCCGACCCCGCGCGCCCGCCGCGCCATCCGCAGCACCTGCCACTCCGCGATCCACAGGGAGACGAGCCGCCCGGCAGCAAGCGCCGCCAGGGCGAAGCGCTCCGACACGCGGAGCTTCTGGATGAGCCCGTCGGCCAGATCCGTGGGGTCGATCGTGGCGAGGAGCACGACCGCCGGCAGCGCGAGCGCCATGGTGCGCAGGCCGATCGCCGCCCCGGCCGTGAGCGAGTCCGCGGTGAGGAGCACCGGACCGAGGTCGACGACGGTCGCCCCGGTCTTCTCCGCCAACAGCGCAGTGCTCCAGCCGCCGGTGAGCGCGATGATCGGGAGGAACCACGTCCGACCCACGACGGTGCGCCACGGCAGGCCGGCGAGCGGCAGGAGCGCGAGCTCGAGCAGGAGGAGCACCCCGGCGGACACGACGTCGACGCTGAGCAGGACGGCGAACATGAGGATGAACCCGGCCGCGAGCTTGGTCACCGGGTTGCAGCGCACGAGCGGCGTGGCCCGGGGTGCGAGTGTGCTCATGCCGCGCCCTCCGCCGTGCGCACCCCGACGGGGTGCTCGTGCGCCCCGAGCGCTGCGATGAACGGCTCGTCGTGGGACACGAGGAGGATCCCGGTCCCGCGGTCGAGCTCCGCGGTGAGCAGCAGGCGCAGCCCCTCCCAGGTCGCGGCATCCTGCCCGAACGTGGGCTCGTCGAGGACGAGCAGGGGCGGCGAGCAGGCGAGCATGCACGCCACGGACAGCCGCCGCTTCTCCCCACCGGACAGGGTGTGGGGGTGGGCGCGGGCGAGGTGCGCGAGGCGCAGCACGCCGAGCAGCTCCTCGACCCGGTCCCGGATCCGCGCCTCGGGGAGCCTGGCCCGGTGGAGTCCGAAGGCGAGCTCGGAGGCGACCGAGTCGGTGAGGAACTGGTGCTCGGGCTCCTGGAACACCGAGCCGATGCGGGTGACGAGCTCACGCGAGCGCCACGCGGCCGGTTCCCTGCGGCGGGGGACCGGCCGGTGGGTGCGGAGCAGCGCGTCGGTCGCCCGGATCGCGCCGGCCGCCGGGCGCAGCAGCCCGCCGAGGGTGAGCGCGGTCGTCGACTTCCCCGCTCCGTTCGGCCCGACGAGCGCGGTCGCCGTGCCGGCGCAGAGCGTCAGGTCGATGCCGCCTGCGACGGGTTCCCGCCGGCCGGGACGGGTGACGGCCAGGTCGCGGGCGGTGAGCAGCGCCTCCCCTCCGGCGGCGGGCCGTCGTGCCGGTGGCGGGGGAGTGCCGGGGATGCGGACGCCTGCGGTGCGCAGCAGGTCGCGGAGTCCGGGGTCGGTGAGGAGGTCCGGGGTGCCATCGGCGACGATCCGCGACCGGTCGAGGACGACGACGCGGTCGACGTGATCGCACCACAGGTCCACGCGATGGTCGACGACGAGGAGGGTGGCCCCGGTGACCGCCTGCGCGCGGAGCGCGGCATCGCGCAGCACCGGGGCCGAGGCTGGGTCGATGTTCGCCGTCGGCTCGTCGAGTGCGATGAGCCCCGGTTCCATCGCGAGCACCCCGGCGAGCGCGAGGCGCTGCTTCTGCCCGCCGGACAGGGTGCGGGTGAGCCGGGCGCGCGCCTCGGCAGCGGCGGCCCCGCCCGGACCGAGGCCGACGGTGTGCAGCGCGGCGTCGACGCGCGGCCAGATGTCAGCGGGGTCGATCCCGAGGTTCTCCATCCCGAAGGCCGCGTCGTCCCCGGCCCGGGCGAGGATCACCTGGGATTCGGGATCCTGGAGGACGAGCCCGGAGCGGCCGCGCGCTGGATCGGGATGACGGCCGTCGACGAGCAGCTCCCCGGTGCGGTGCCCGGAGTCGGCCGGCAGCACTCCGGTGAGCGCGTGGAGGAGCGTCGACTTCCCCGAGCCCGAGGCGCCGACGAGGAGCACCCGCTGACCGGCGGGCACGGCGAGGTCGATGTCGGCGAGCGCGGGCGCCTTCCGGCCGGCGTGCCGCCAGCCGTAGCCGCGGGCGGTGATGACCGCAGGCCCCCGGGAGGTGCTCACTGCCGGGGCCGGGCGGCCGGTGGTGCGCATCGGCCGGCTCACACCTCGGCGGCGGTGCGGCCGGAGGCGAGCGGGGCGAGCACCCCGGTGCGGCGCAGCGCCCGGACCGCCAGCAGGGTGCCGCCCCCGGCGAGCACGAGCCCAGAGACGCCGGCCGCGGCGAGGTAGACGAGCTGCCAGGCCGGCTGCCATTCGGTGTTGTACATGAGGTTCTCGCCGAGGCCCAGGAACAGTCCGGCCCCGAGTCCGGAGAGCAGGATGACGACCGGTCCGAAGCGGCGGTAGAGCAGGAGGAGGACGACGAGCTCGGCGCCGAGGCCCTGGAGCGCGCCGGAGATGAGGACCTGCATGCCCCACTGGGTGCCGAGCACGGCGGACACGGCGGCGGCGAGGATCTCGCAGTAGAGCGCGGCGCCGGGCCGGCGGATGATCATCGCGCCGAGCGGCCCGGCGAGCACCCACACGCCGGTGAGCAGGCCCGCGGCGGGCGGGAAGGCGAGGAACGGCAGCGAGAGCGTCGACCAGGCCGTCGACCACACCCAGAACACGACGCCCACCGCGACGCCGAGCACCGAGGCGACGACGATGTCGACGACCCGCCAGCGCAGACGGCTCGGCGGCGCGGGGTCCGGTTCCGGGGTGGGCGGATGCGCGTCTGCGCCCGAGGCCGAGGCCGGGGACGGAGCCGTGTCCGCGGGAACTCGGTCGGAGGAGACGGAGTCCGCGGGAGCAGTGTCCGCGGGAACCCGGTCCGCGGGTTCGGGGAATGACGATGAAGGTGCCATGGTGGATCCTCCTGTGAATGGCAGGAGGGGATGAAGAGACTCGACTTCCTCCGGCGGTATGAACCGCGTCAGGTTCGAGGGTCTGCGATGCTCGCACTCTCAGCGCCCTGGTGGCGCTCCCCTGTCGTGAGGACGAGCATAGCGCAGAGGTGGGGTCCGTGCAGTCCGTGGGGGGACTCGTGGACGAGAAGGCCCATGGGCGGGAGGACCCATGGACGAACTGCGCGGTATCCGGAACCTGAAGCGCAATTGCGCGCTCGGTCTCGGATACCGCGCAGTTCGAGTGGCGGTCTGCGCGCGAGGGCGCCGGGACCTCAGTGCTCAGGCCTCCAGACCACCAGACCTTCAGGGCTTCAGGCGTTCAAACCTTCAAGCCTTCAGATCCAGGCGCCTCGGAACCCCAGGCTTCTCAGAACCTCAGGGAAGGATGCCGAGGTGGGCGAGCGCGGCGCGGACGATGTGCTCCTGGCCGTGGCACATCTCGGCGACGACGTCCTCGCGCACGGCCTCGACAGGGGTGAGCCAGTCGAGGCTGAGGGCGTCGCGGCGCGGGGAGCACTCGCCCTGGACGGGGAGGATGTAGCACAGGGCGACCGCGTGCTGACGCGGATCGAGGTACGGCGAGGGTTCCATCTCCGTGGGGAAGTATTCGGCGATGTGGAAGGGGGTGAGCGCCGGCGGGACCTGGGGCAGGGCGAGCGGGCCGAGGTCCTTCTCGATATGGCGCACGAGCGCCGAGCGCAACGGCTCGTGATAGCGCACTCGGCCCCCGACGATCTCCCGGCCGAGCGTGCCGTCCTCGGCGGTGCGCAGCAGCAGGCCGATCTTCTCCACCTGCCCGTGGTCCGCGAGCTGCACGGGGACGGCGTTGACGTAGGTGATCGGCATCCGGCGGCGGATGCTCGCGAGCTCGTCCGGTTCGAGCCAGTTGTCGTCGTAGTCGAGTGCGGTGCGCGTCATGGTTTCATGCTGTCACACGCGACCGCCGCGGGGAAGGAAGGCGGTTCCCCTGGGCCCCGGCGGGGTTGCCGAGTCGCCCGCGCACCAAGTATCTTGATATCGAGATACATTGTCGCCCGCAGCACACCCGCCCGCACCCAGGGCATAGAGTGGAAGGGACGGCCGCTCGCCGAACACCCGCGCCCGCCCTGTCCGCGGTCGACGTCGACACGAGGAGAATCTCCATGATCAATCACGAAGTCCGGACCTACAGGAGCTCCGAGGACCTGCCCCGCGAAGAGCAGCTGGCCTGGAAGATCGCCGAGGTCGCCTCCGATCCGGTGGCCGTCGACGCCGACGTCACCGACATGGTCATCAACCGCATCATCGACAACGCCTCCGTGGCCGCGGCCTCGGTGCGCCGCGGGGCCCCGACCCACGCCCGCGAGCAGGCACAGACCCACCCGTCGAAGCCGGGCGCCCCGGTGTTCGGCCTCCAGCTGTCCGAGCGCATCTCCCCGGAGTGGGCCGCCTGGGCCAACGGCGTCGCCGTCCGCGAGCTCGACTTCCACGACACCTTCCTCGCGAAGGAGTACTCGCACCCTGGTGACAACATCCCGCCGATCCTCGCCGTCGCCCAGCACAAGGGGATCAGCGGCCAGGACCTCATCAACGGCATCGCCACCGGCTACGAGATCCAGGTCGACCTCGCCAAGGGCATCTGCCTCCACGAGCACAAGATCGACCACGTCGCCCACCTCGGCCCCTCGGCCGCGGCCGGCATCGGCGCCCTGCTCAAGCTCCCCACCGAGGTGACCTTCCAGGCCATCCAGCAGGCGCTCCACGTCACCACCGCCACCCGTCAGTCCCGCAAGGGCGAGATCTCGACCTGGAAGGCCCATGCCCCGGCGTTCGCCGGCAAGATGGCCGTCGAGGCCGTCGACCGTGCGATGCGCGGCGAAGGCGCTCCCAGCCCGATCTACGAGGGTGAGGACGGCTTCATCGCCTGGATCCTCTCCGGACCCGAGGCCCGCTACACCGTGCCGCTGCCGGGCAAGGGCGAGGCCAAGCGCGCGATCCTCGACACCTACACTAAGGAGCACTCGGCCGAGTACCAGGCGCAGGCGCTCATCGACCTCGCCCGCAGGATGGGGGCGCAGATCGAGGACAAGTCGAAGATCCGCACGATCACCATCCACACCTCGCACCACACTCACAACGTCATCGGCACCGGTGCGAACGACCCGCAGAAGATGGACCCGAAGGCCTCCCGTGAGACCCTCGACCACTCGATCATGTACATCTTCGCCGTCGCCATGGAGGACCAGGGCTGGCACCACGAGAAGTCCTACGCCCCCGAGCGCGCCGGCCGCCCGGAGACCGTCGAGCTGTGGCACAAGATCGTCACCACCGAGGATCCCGAGTGGACCCGGCGCTACCACTCGACCGATCCCGACGAGATCGCATTCGGCGGTCGCGTGGTCGTCGAGATGGAGGACGGCTCGGTGATCGAGGACCAGATCGCCGTCGCGGACGCGCACCCGCAGGGCGCCCGTCCGTTCGCGCGGGAGAACTACGTCGAGAAGTTCCGCACCCTGGCCGAGGGCATCGTGTCCGACGCCGAGCAGCAGCGCTTCCTCGACCTCGCGCAGAACCTCGAGAGCCTCGGCGCCGACGACGTCGCGCAGCTGAGCTTCGCCGTCGACGGACTCGAGCACACCGGGTCGAAGGGAATATTCTGAGATGCTCGGAGCGACCACCACTCCCGCTGATCGGCGCAGGCGGTTCCGTGAACTGCTCGCCGGCAGCGAGATCGTGCAGTTCCCGGGAGCGATCAACCCGATCAACGCCCAGATCATCGAGCAGATCGGGTTCGAGGGCATCTACATCTCCGGCGGCGCGTTCTCCGCGGCGCAGGGTCTGCCCGACATCGGTCTGACCACCCTGACGGAGGTCGCCGACCACGGTCGTGCGATCTCCCGGGTGACGAACCTCCCGACCTTCATCGATGCGGACACCGGCTGGGGCGAGGCGATGAACGTCGCCCGCACCGTCCAGGAGTTCGAGGATGCCGGCCTCGCCGGCATGCACCTCGAGGATCAGGTCAACCCCAAGCGGTGCGGCCACCTCGACGGCAAGGAGGTCGTGGGCACCTCGGAGATGGTCAAGCGGATCTCCGCGGCCGTCAAGGGGCGCCGGGACGAGAACTTCGTCATCTGCGCCCGCACCGACGCGCGCGCCGGGGAGGGCCTCGACGCCGCGATCGAGCGGGCCAAGGCCTACATCGACGCCGGAGCGGACATGATCTTCCCCGAGGCGATGCGCGACCTCGGCGAGTTCGAGACCTTCGCGCAGGCCGTCGACGTGCCGATCCTGGCGAACATGACCGAGTTCGGCAAGAGCGAGCTGTTCACCACCGAGCAGCTCGCCGGCGCCGGCGTGCGCCTCGTGATCTACCCGGTCACGACGCTGCGGCTGGCGATGGGCGCGATCAAGTCCGGTCTGCAGACCATTCGCGACACCGGCACCCAGGTCGAGCTGCTCGACGGCATGCAGACCCGGGTCGACCTGTACGAAACCATCGACTACGCGGCGTACAACGACTTCGACGCGGATGTCTTCAACTTCTCACAGGAGGGTCACCAATGACCGATCAGGAAATCAAGAAGGGCCTCGCCGGTGTCGTCGTCGACACCACGAAGGTCTCGAAGGTCGTCCAGGAGACGAATTCGCTGACCTACCGCGGCTACCCCGTCCAGGAGCTGGCCGCGAACTGCACGTTCGAAGAGGTCGCGTACCTCATCTGGCACGGCGAGCTGCCCACCGAGGAGCAGCTCGCGGAGTTCACCGCGCGCGAGCGCGGCCAGCGCGGGATCGACCAGAAGCTCGTCGACCTCATCCTCTCCCTGCCCACCGACTGCCACCCCATGCACGTCGTGCAGACCGCGGTCGCCTACCTCGGCGCCGTGGACCCGGAGGCCGAGATCGAGGGGCCCGAGGCCAACCAGGCCAAGGCCGAGCGGATGTACGCCCAGCTGCCGACCATCGTCGCCGTCGACCACCGCCGCCGCCACGGCCTCGACCCGGTCGCCCCGACCGAGGACCTCGGCTACGCGGCGAACTTCTTCAAGATGGTCTTCGACGAGGTGCCGGCCGAGGAGGTCGTGCGCTGCTTCGACATCTCGATGATCCTCTACGCCGAGCACTCGTTCAACGCCTCGACGTT
>ERZ501033.101-NODE-101-length-17083-cov-4.694268_pt1 | contig 17083 bp, 12 predicted proteins | sample MGYA00248844_ERZ501033 | MGnify/ENA primary metagenome ERZ501033 (study PRJEB25958, sample SAMN03398539) | human skin metagenome | study: EMG produced TPA metagenomics assembly of the Human Skin Microbiome Metagenome (human skin metagenome) data set.
GAGGGGACAAGGCCCCCCCCGCGCGGGGGGTTCACCGGGAGGCCGGGCATTTACCCGCCGGTCGAGGCGACGCGGGCGCGCGCCGAGGAGCTGCGCGGCGCCGACGACGCCGAGGAGATCGTCACCGCCGACGCCCGCCGCCGGAAGTCGGCGCAGGCCGCGGCAGAGGTCGAGGGCCGAGGCGGCACCCGGGCCCGCCCGCGTCGCGGCCGGCTGTTCGAGCGGAGCATGTCCGACGCCCGCGCGTTCTCCAACCAGGAGATCGCCCCCGGCGAGGAGCACCGCACCTTCTACGCCCTGTCGGTGCCGCGCCGGCTCGTCGTGATGTTCGGCGGGCCGTTCGTCAACCTCGTGCTCGGCATCATCATCATGGCCGTCGTCATGCTCGGCTTCGGCGTCGTCCAGCCGACGACCACGGTCGCGACCGTCGTCGAGTGCGCGGTACCGGCCTCGGAGGCCGCCGAGCGACCGGCGGAGGAGCGCAACAGCTGCCGCGAGGGCGACCCGCTCACCCCCGCGTGGGAGGTCGGGATCGAGCCCGGTGACGTCATCGTCGCCATCGACGGGCAGGCGACGCAGTCGTGGGACGAGCTCTCACAGGCGGTCCGCGACTCGGCGGGCGACACCGTGCCGGTGCGCATCATGCGCGACGGCCACCAGTCCGACATCGAGGTGCCGATCATCGCCACCGAACGACCGGTGCTCGACGACTCCGGTGCCCCCGTCGTCGGCGAGGACGGCACCCCGGCCACGGAGACCACCGGCTTCCTCGGCGTGAGCCCCACGCAGGAGCGCCGGCCGATGGCCCTCGCCGAGTTCCCGGGCGAGATGGTCGGCATGATCGGCCAGACCTTCACCGCGCTCTTCACCCTGCCGGAGAAGCTCATCGAGATCGGCGGGGTCGCGTTCAGCGGTGCCGAACGCGATCCGGAGGGCCCGATCGGGATGGTCGGCGTCGGCCGCGTGGCGGGGGAGATCGTCAGCACCGAGCAGCTCGAGATCGTCGAGAAGGCCCAGGTGGGGCTCTCGCTGCTCGGTTCGCTCAACCTCTTCCTCTTCGCCTTCAACATGGTGCCGCTGCTCCCGCTCGACGGCGGGCACATCGCCGTCGCCCTGTACGAGGGGGCCCGGCGCCGGATCAACCTCGCGCGCGGGCGCGGGATCATCGGTCCGTTCGACACCGCGCGCCTGCTGCCGCTGACCTACGTCGTGGTCGGGGTGCTCCTGTGCATGACCGCGCTCCTGCTCTACGTCGACATCGTCGAGCCGGTCCGCCTGTTCGGCTGACGCGGCGGGTGCCCCGGGGTACGATCGTCCCCGATGGGCGCGACCGGTCGCCCTGAGACCACTCGGAGCACGATGATCCCCTCACCCCCTCCCGCCCTCTCCGATCCCCGACCCGGACTCGCCGTCGAGGCCGTCGGCCTCCGCAAGGTGTTCGGCACCGCAGTGGCCGTTGACGACATCGATCTCGCCATCCCCCGCGGGGGCGTGTACGGCATCCTCGGCCCCAACGGCGCCGGCAAGACGACGACGATCCGGATGCTCACGACCCTCCTGCCGATCGACGGAGGACGGGCGAGCGTTCTCGGGCACGATGTCGCGAACCGGCCGCACGATGTCCGCAGGAGCGTCGCTCTCACCGGGCAGTTCGCGTCGCTCGACGAGGACCTCACGGGCCGGGAGAACCTCTTCCTGCTCTCCCGCCTGTTCGGCTTCCCCGGGGCGGCGGCCCGCGCCCGGGCCCGGGAGCTCCTCGGCGCCTTCGACCTGCTCGAGGCCGCCGACCGGCAGGTCAAGCGCTACTCCGGGGGGATGCGCCGCCGTCTCGACATCGCCGCCTCCCTCGTCGTCAGCCCGGAGCTCCTGTTCCTCGACGAGCCGACGACGGGGCTCGATCCGCGCAGCCGCAACCAGGTGTGGGACATCGTGCGCTCCCTCGTCGCCGCCGGGACGACGGTCGTCCTCACCACCCAGTACCTCGACGAGGCCGACCAGCTCGCCTCGCGGATCGCGGTCATCGACCACGGCAGGGTGGTGGCCGAGGGCACGAGCGATGAGCTCAAGGCGCTCGTCGGCCAGGGGACCGTCAAGGTCCGCCTCGCCGACCCCACCGATGCCGAGCGGTCCTCCGCGGTGCTGCGCGACGTCCTCGGCGTCGAGCCGCTTCCGCAGACCGACCCGGCCGAGATCCTGTGCACCGTGGCACCGGGCACCTCGGTCGCGGCAGTGCTGCCGGCCCTCGAGGCCGCGGGGATCGCGATCTCCGCGTTCTCCCTCGGCCAGCCGAGCCTCGACGAGGTGTTCCTCACCCTCACCGGCGCCCTTGTCGCGGACGACCGGACCGACCACCGTCCCGCGACGGGGAAGGACGACCGATGACGACCACGTCCCGCCCGGAGGTCACCGCCGTCCTGCACGGCGCGGCCGACCGCCCGCGGCCCGCCGGGCCCGTCGCCGCGGCGCTCGTGTACGCCCAGCGCGCCCTCCTCAAGATCCGGCACGTCCCCGAGCAGCTCTTCGACGTCACGGTGTTCCCGGTGATGATGACCCTGATGTTCACCTTCCTGTTCGGCGGTGCGCTCGCCGGGTCGATCGACGCCTACGTCCAGTTCCTCGTCCCCGGAATCTTCGCCCAGACCATCATCATGATCACGATGTACACCGGTCTCACGCTCAACAAGGACATCGAGAAGGGGGTGTTCGACCGCTTCCGCTCGCTGCCGGTGTGGCGTCCGGCTCCGCTCGTCGGCGCCCTGCTCGGCGACCAGGTCCGCTATCTGCTCGCCGGGACGATCACCCTGGGCCTCGGCTTCCTCCTCGGGTTCCGGCCCGCCGGCGGGTTCCTCTCGGTCGTCGTCGCCACCGTCCTCCTCCTCGTCTTCGCCTTCGCGCTGTCGTGGCTGTGGACGATGATCGCGCTCATCGTGCGGACCGAGCAGGCGCTCATGGGGATCTCGATGTTCATCCTCATGCCGCTCGTCTTCGCGAGCAACATCTTCGTCGACCCGGCGACGATGCCCCGGTGGCTCCAGGGATTCGTCGAGGTCAATCCGGTGAGCGTCGTGGTCACCGCGATGCGCGACGTCATGGCCGGGGACCCGTCGTTCGGCGGGATCGCCCTCGTCTTCGTGTGGTCCGGGGTCCTCGTCGCGATCTTCGGCCCGATCTCCATGGTCCTCTACAACCGCCGCACCTGAACGGGAGCGCTGATCCTTCGGGTCCGGGGGCCGACGGCGGACCTGAACCGGTGCGCCCGCTCCCAGCAACCGGGCAGACACGGCGAGTACGATGGAAGGCGAGTCTCGCGCCCGCGCCCGGGCGCACTGCAGTCGTCGAAGGGAAGCACGTGACCTCGGTCAACCTCGGAATGCCCGCCGCCCCGCCTCCGGTCCTCGCCCCGCGTCGACGGACCCGCCAGATCCGGGTCGGCTCCGTGGGCGTCGGCTCGGATTCGCCGGTGAGCGTCCAGTCGATGACGACGACGAAGACCACCGACGTCAACGCCACCCTCCAGCAGATCGCGGAGCTCACCGCCGCCGGCTGCGACATCGTCCGCGTGGCCTGCCCGAGCGCCGACGACGCCGAGGCGCTGCCCGCCATCGCGGCGAAGAGCCAGATCCCGGTGATCGCCGACATCCACTTCCAGCCCAAGTACGTCTACGCCGCGATCGACGCCGGGTGCGCGGCGGTGCGCGTCAACCCGGGCAACATCCGCAAGTTCGACGACCAGGTCAAGGAGATCTCGCGGGCCGCCTCGGACGCCGGCGTCTCGATCCGGATCGGCGTCAACGCCGGCTCGCTCGACAAGCGGATCATGGAGAAGTACGGCAAGGCCACGCCCGAGGCGCTCGTCGAGTCCGCGGTGTGGGAGGCGTCGCTGTTCGAGGAGCACGACTTCCACGACTTCAAGATCTCCGTCAAGCACAACGACCCCGTCGTCATGGTGCGCGCCTACGAGCTCCTCGCCGAGGCCGGCGACTGGCCGCTCCACCTCGGCGTCACCGAGGCCGGGCCGGCGTTCCAGGGGACGATCAAGTCCGCGACCGCCTTCGGCGCGCTGCTGAGCCAGGGGATCGGCGACACCATCCGCGTCTCCCTGTCGGCCCCGCCGGTCGAGGAGATCAAGGTCGGCAACCAGATCCTCGAATCCCTCAACCTCCGCCCCCGCAAGCTCGAGATCGTGTCGTGCCCGTCGTGCGGTCGCGCCCAGGTCGACGTGTACACGCTCGCCGACAAGGTCACCGCCGGGCTCGAGGGGATGGAGGTCCCGCTCCGCGTGGCCGTCATGGGCTGCGTGGTCAACGGACCCGGCGAGGCTCGCGAAGCCGACCTCGGCGTGGCCAGCGGCAACGGCAAGGGACAGATCTTCGTCAAGGGCGAGGTCATCAAGACCGTTCCGGAGAGCGAGATCGTCGAGACCCTCATCGAGGAGGCCATGCGCATCGCCGAGGAGATGGACGCTCCCTCCGGCCCTGCCGAGGTGGTCGTCGGCTGATGCGCCTGGCCCGGCTCGGCCACGAGCACACCGACTGGCTGCGCCGGCTCACCGAGGCCGACCCGGCCCAGCACGTCTTCCTCGCGAGCCTGCTCGAGCTCACCGGGAGCGCGCAGGTGTCCTCGCCGGCGGGGACGCTGTGGGGTGTGTTCGACGGCGAGTCCCCGGTGGCCGCCTATTGGATCGGCGGCAGCATCATCTCGATCGCCGCGACCCCGCGCACGAACGTCGAGGTCGCGCACATGCTCAACTCGCGCGGACGGTCCGCCTGCTCGCTCATCGGCGATCACCGCGCCGTCATCGACCTCCACCGGCGCCTGCGCTGGGGCCCGGCGCGCAACGTCCGGGCGGATCAGCCGTTCATGGTCGCCGACCGCAGTCCGCGGGTGGCGCCCGCCCCCGCCGTGCGGGTGGGGGACCTCGGGGACGTGAGCGAGGCCTATGCCGCAGCGGTCGAGATGTTCACCGAGGAGGTCGGGTTCTCGCCGGTCGAGCACGGTTCGGCGGCGTACCTCGGCAAGGTGCGTGCGAACCTCTCGAGCGGCAGCACGCTGCTCTACACCGCCGAGTGCGGCCCCGACGGCGCGCCGCTGTCCCGGTGGCCGGCGCCGAACTCCGCGCGGCAGGTCGTCTTCAAGGCCGACATCGGGATCCGGTCGCGGTCCGCGGTGCAGATCCAGGGCGTCTGGGTGCACCCGGTGTTCCGCGGCACGGGCCTCGCCGCCCCGGGCATGGTCGCGGTGACCGACCACATCCGGCGCACCGTGGCGCCGATCGCCAGCCTCTACGTCAACGCCTTCAACGCCCCGGCACTGCGGACCTATCGGAGCGCCGGATACTCCCAGACCGGCCGCTTCGCCACCATCATCTACTGAGACCTCAATTTCCGAAGGTTTCTGAGAACGATTCCGCAGTTCTTCGCAATGTCACGCGTCCCGATGAGCCGGGTCAGCCATCGCGGGGATCGAACCGGAACTCGCCCGCCGGGATGTCGGTGCCCGGCCCTCGTCCTCGGAGCGCCTCGAGCGCACGTCGGTCCTTCTTCGTCGGTCGTCCCGTGCCCTTGTCCCGCCGGGGCACCCATCCGCGCAGCGTCGGATCCGGCGGCGGCGTGAGGTCCTCGTAGCACCGCTGGGCGATCGGGGCGCCGCCCCGGGTGTCGAGCAGCGCGGTGATGCGGAGGATCTTCTCGAAACCCGTGCGCCGGATCCGCACCTCCTGGCCGATCCGCACCTTCTGCGAGGCCTTGACCCGCTGGCCCTCGAGCTGGACATGGCCGCCCCGGCATGCCGCCGTCGCCGCCGAGCGCGTCTTGAACATGCGCACCGCCCACAGCCAGACGTCGATGCGCTGGGATTCGCTGGAGTCGAAACGGGGCTCGGGCATGGGACGAGTGTAGTCGGGTACCGGTCCGGCGGCCGAGGTGCGGGCCGGGACACGGGTAGTCACAGCCTCCCGGACCGGGTCCGCCGGGACGCCGAGGTAGCCGACACCATTCGCCCCGCGCTCGCCGGAACGCGGAGGCGGTCGAGACCGCTCACCGGGTGCGCGGGGGAGCACCGAGGCGGTCGAAGCAACCCGGTACCGCGCCCGCGCGCATGTGGTGTTGCCGGGTCAGTCGGTGAACTCGACGCTCGGCTTGGGTCGCGTGTCGACGCTGAGCCGGAAGACGTCGGGGCGCGAGTAGTGCCCCACCGCGTCGAAGTCGAAGGTCGTGCGGGACCGGGCGGAGACGTCGATGTCCGCGGTGAGGATCGCCTCCTCGTCGTAGACCGGTCCGGCGAGCAGTTCACCCGAGGGGCCGTAGATCGCTGAGCCGCCGCGGATCAGCCACCCCGCGTCGTTCGGCTCGAGCGTGCTCGCGTAGTCGTCGCCGTAGTCCTCGGCGCGGATCGCCTGGCAGGCGGCGAGCACGAAGCACCGGCCCTCCATCGCGATGTGCGCCATGGTGTGCTGCCAGGTGTCCCGGTCGTCGACGGTGGGCGCGCAGTAGACCTCGACACCCTGGGCGTACATCGCCTGCCGCAGCAGCGGCATGTAGTTCTCCCAGCAGATCACCGAGCCCACGCGGCCGGCGGGGGAGTCGTGGACCGGCAGGGTGGATCCGTCCCCGAATCCCCAGATCAGGCGCTCCGAACCGGTCGGCATGAGCTTGCGGTGGTGCCCGACGATGCCGCGCTCGGCGTCGATGTGGACCGCCGTGCAGTAGAGCGTCTGGCCGAGGCGCTCGATGATGCCGAGCACCGTGAATACACCCGTGCGGCGCGCGGCCTCTGCGACCTGTTCGAGCTCGGGCCCGTCGAGGGCGACGGCGCCGTCGAAGTACCGCTGGTACTCGTCCCGGCCGGCGTCGGTGCGCCGACCCACCGGCGCGCCGAACGTCAGCCCCTTGGGGTACGTGCCGAGGGTGGCCTCCGGGAAGACCGCGAGCTCGGCTCCGGCGAGAGCGGCATCCTCGAGCAGGTCGCAGATCCTCCGGGTCGTGGCTGCGGTGTCGAAGGGGACGGAGCCGGTCTGGACGACGGCGACGCGGGTCATGGTGTTCTCCTCGGGTGGGTCGGTGTCCGTGGGTCGGTCGCCGGTATGCGTGAGCGGTCCAGCGGGTGGAGCCCGGCAGGAGCCGGATCCCATCTGCCATCGTGCCATCACCGGTGAGGCCCCTGATACCGGCAGCGGCGGTGAGGCGCCGAGGGCGAATCGGAATCATCTGCGATCGGGGCGCCTCGGCTCCGTCCACAGTTGTCGGACCATGGGAAAAGTGGTCGTAAGTTTTCGAACGAACGGTGGATAAAGGAGTGTTTGCACTGACTTGATCACTCCCGTGTCCGTGCCTCGCGATAGCGTGGAATCACGGAAGCACCACCGCTCATGGGGTCTCGATCACGGGATGCCGCGTTCGACGGCAACGGTACGGGGCGGGTGGGGTCGAAGGCGCCGGGCCGGAGTCGCATGACTGCGGCTGAGATCAGCCCGGACGAGGGAGGAGAAGAGGTGAGCAGCTGATGACCGAGACGACGTTCGAACCCGCCGGCGCCCGGACACCCGCCGATGTCCCGGCACTGCTGCGGCTGCGGGACTCCCTGCCCTCCTACGATCGGCTCATGCTCGCGCGGATGCGGCTCATCGCGGACACCGTCGTCGAGGAGTGCCTCGAACTCGAGCCTCAACCGGCATCCGCACCCGAAGCGAGGACCGCAGTCGGAACCGAGGCCGCGTTGGAGTCAGGATCCCCAGCCGCAGCCGGATCCACGCTCGGGGCCGGATCCACCGGCGAGGCCCGATCCGAAACCGGCGCCGGGCCCGTACGCCCGGGTCTTCCCGCTGAGGAATCCCTGTCGAAGTGGGTCCTCGAAAGGATGACGGGAGAGCACCTCACCTGCCTCGCGGCCGTGCTCGACTCGACGATCACCCGGGCCTACTCGACTGCCCGCGACGCGCTCATCGCCTGCTTCAGCCTCCATCGCTCGCGCGCGCTCGTCGAAACCGGGCGGATGCGCTTCGATCGACTGCAGTACGCGGCACGGCGCGCTCATCGCCTGGGTGACCCCAAGCTCGCCGAGCTCGATGCGGGGATCGCGGAGCTGCGCGCGGATCTGTCGTGGGAATCGTACTGCCGAGCGGTCAACGATCTCATCCGTCTGCTCGCCGATGATGACGAGCAGGCTGAGGACGTCCACACCCGCAGGCGCGTCGAGTTCTGGCGCAGTGACCCTCATGAGGGGAAGCTCCAGCTCACCGGTCCGCTCGAGCCGCTGTACGCACTGCACCGTCGGCTCGAGGCCACCGCTCGGGCGATCGCGCGTGCACAGACCGGCACCTTCGGTGAACAGCTCCCGCCGGGGTCGGTGATCATCGACGATCGCACCGTCCCGCAGCTGATGTTCGACCTCATGAGCACGCTTGCGCCCGGCACCGAGGTCGAGGTCCTCAATCCCGTCGACTTCGGTCGCGCCACTCCGGACTCACGCACCGCCACCGGCAGCCGTGCCGAAACCAGCCTCCGCGACGCTGCTGGCACCTGCACCGTCTCCGTCTCTCGAACCACCACCGAAACCGACTCATGTGCTGATACCGACTCTCGAACCGCCGCCGACGCTCGAACCGCTGCCGACGCTCGAACCGCTGCCGGCGCTCGAACCGCTGCCGACTCTCGAACCGATGCCGCCACCCGCACGACGTCGGACGCGGAAGCAGGTTCGACGGCGGATGCGTCCGATCGGACTCGACCTCGAACCGCGGCGACTGGGACCGGTGCGGGAACCGATCCCGGGCTGCGGGATTGCGGCGACCTCGCTGAAGCGCTTCTCCGCACCGCAGGTACCTCGCCCGAGCATGTCGGAATCGCATTGCCGACTGATGCACGACCGGTCCCGGAACCGGAGCGGCCGCCAGACGACCTGAGCCGTGTCGTCATCACCTGCCCGACGAATCAGGAATGGCTGCGCCGCCAGGCGACCGTCGTCGTCACGGTCCCGTTCCTCACCCTCACCGGACACTCCGACCTGCCAGGGCACTGGTCCGACCGCGGACCCGTGCCGGTGGAGATGGCCCGGCGACTCGCTTCCCGCAGCTCGACGTTCCACCGGATCCTCACCGATCCTGTCACCGGTGTCGTCTGCGACGAGACCGCCCGGTCCTACGCGATCCCCAAGGGCATCCGGATGACGATGAACGAGAAGTGGACCTGGTGCACCGCACCCGGGTGCACGCGGCGTGCCGAGACCTGCGACGCCGACCACGCGATCCCGTTCGATCATGCGGATCCGGCAGCCGGTGGCAGGACCGACCTGGAGAACCTGCACCCCCTGTGTCGGTCGCATCACCTGATGAAGACCGAGGGGACCCTCCGGCTCCGTGCCGGTCCCGGGAACATGAAGAGGTGGGAGTTCCCGCACGGCATCGTTGCCGAGATCCGTGCCGCCGAGCGCATCATCGACCGCGCCGCTGCCCGTGAGATGCTCCGCATCCTCGGTTCGACGGGTTCGGACGACCGCGCCGGGCCGGAGACCACGGACGACCGCACTGGACAGGAGAACCTGGACGACCGCGCTGGACAGGAGAACCTGGACGAATGCGCTGGACAGGAGAACCTGGACGAATGCGCTGGCCGAGCAGGTCCGGGTGAGCGCGGGAGACCGACTGAATCTGACCGCCGGGACGAACCGGGCGATCATGAGCCTCGGTCCGGACCCGGTCGTTCGCACCGCCGTGCGGAGGATGGCCGTCATCCACGGCCCGCTGCGCCGCCCGATCCGTGGACCAGCCGGAATGATGTTGCCGGGGAGCTCTGGACCCACGCGGACGATGACCCGCCGCCGTTCTGAGTACAGTCGGGCACCGTCGCCAGTGCGCCTGCGTCGTTGCCTCCTGACGTTCGGGCCAGGTGCACCGCCGGACAGAGTCGGACTCGCCGCCCTTCTGAGTACAGACAGGTACCGGCGCCGGTGCGCCTGGGTCAGGTCTTCCCGCGGTCTCGGACACGTGCACCGCCGGACCGGGCCGGCCCATCCGCCGCTCGGACACGTAATCCGTTCCGGCATCTGATCCATCGATCGCGGCCGGACCTGCAACCGATCTGACATGTGCCAACCGCTCCCGCGCTGCCCCGAATGCTCGACCCACGCGGTTCCGAGCGTCGGTTCCGCGTGGTCTCGCGTGAACGAGCGCGGTGTCGTCGCTCCGGTCGCAAGCAGTTGCAGGCGGTGTTGTCGATCCGCTCCTGCACGCGGCCCTGTCACGCCCGGGCCGAGCGACAGCTCAGGCTCCGCTGATCACCCACGGGAAGGCGTGCGCGGTCGATCGTGCGCCCTGTGCCGACTTCGAGGCGTTCCGCTCGCCGAGGCGCGCGGTGAGATCCTCACCCAGCTCGACGATGCGTCCGAACCGCTCAGGGGTGAGCCACTCCGGTTTCGTCGCGAAGAGGATGTCCTCGCTCGAGGTGTTCCCCGAGGCCCCGGGCGCGAACGGGCATCCGCCGAGGCCGCCGAGCGCACCGTCGACCGAGGTTGCCCCCGCCCCGATCGCCGCGAGGGTGTTCGCCACGCCCAGACCCCACGTGTCGTGACCGTGGAACACGACGCCCGCATCCGGCCGCAGACGCGCGGACTCCGCCACGAGGTGTGCCACCTGGGCCGGATCGGCCTGCCCGAGGGTGTCGGCGATGACCGTCTCGCTGCACCGGGCCGCGCGCGGGTCGGCGACGAGCGCGAGCGTCCGCTGCGGGTCGACCGGCCCGTCGAACGGGCACGTGAACGACGTCGCGAGACACAGCTGGAGCTCGGCCCCGGCCTCGGCGGCGATGTCGAGCGCACGGGGGAGCGCTTCCATGGACGCCTCGGTCGAGCGCCCGATGTTCGCCTCGTTGTGCGCATCGGACACCGAGAGGCAGTACTGCAGACGGGTCACCCCGGCGGCGACCGCGCGCTCGACATGGCGCGGTGTCGCCACCCACAGCCAGCAGCTCTCCAGCTCCTCCGGCGTGAGCTCGGCGACGACCTCGAGCGTGTTCGCCATCGGCGGCACGAGATCCGGCCGCGCGAGCGAACCGATCTCGAGTTCGGGCACCCCGAGAGCGAGGAGCTCACGGATGAGCTCGACCTTGCTCGCGGTGTCGAGCACTCCGCCGGTGAGCTGCAGTCCGTCGCGCAGCGTGACGTCCCGCAGTCGAGCGGTCGCCCGCGGACCGGATCCGGTGGGGGTGTCGTCGATCATCGTCGTCCTCCCTCGGTCCCGGATGCGCTCCGTGCCCCGCCGACCTCGTGGTCGGCCTCACCACCGCCCAGGATCGTCTCGATGGTCCCCGCTTCGACTCCGGCGGCCTCGAGGACCTCGCGCGTATGCTCCCCGAGGTCGGGGCCGAGGTGGTCGATGTCGACCGAGGCCCCGCCGATCACCGGCGTGATACCCGGGAAAGCCACGTCGGTGAGCACCCCGTCGCCGGTGTCGACGTCGAAGTGCTGGAGCATGTTGCGCGCCCGGTACTGCTCGTCGTCGAGGATGTCCACGGCGGTGTAGATCGGACCTGCCGGGACTCCGGCCCCGTCGAGTGCGGCGAGCGCCTCGTCGACGGTGTGCTCCGCGGCCCATGCGCCGATCGCGGCGTCGAGCTCGTCCCGGCGCGCCCAGCGCTGCGCGTTCGACTGCAGGTCCGGGTCGGCGGCGAGGTCCGGCCGGCCGATGACCTCCATGTACCGGCGGAAGATCCCGTCGCCGTTGCCGGCGATGACGATCGACTTCCCCTCCGCGCACACGTACGCGTTCGACGGCGCGATCCCCTCGGTCCGGCCGCCGGTCCGTGTCCGCAGCCGACCGAAGGCGGAGTAGTCGGGCACGAGCGATTCCATGACGGAGAACATCGCTTCGTTGAGCGCGACGTCGACCGTGCGCGGGGGAGCCGCCGCTCCGGACTCCCCGGTGCCGGAAAGCTCGCCGGTGCCCGGACGCACGCCGGTGCCGCGACCCGCTTCGCTCTCCGCCGTCCCCGAATCCTCGGCCCCGGCCGCCTCGGCCGCCTCGCTCCCGGCCGCCTCCGCGCGTCGGCGCTCGCGCTCGAACAGCATCATGCACGCGCCGAACGCCGCCTGCATGCCGGCGATCGAGTCCCCGATCGACACCCCGACGCGCGTCGGCGGCCGGTCCGGGTCGCCGACGAGCTCGCGGAACCCGCCGTAGGCCTCGGCGACGGCGGCGAACCCCGGCCGGGCCGAGAGCGGACCGGTCTGGCCGAACGCGGAGACCCGCACGAGGACGAGCTCAGGGTTGAGCGCGTCGAGCACCTCCGGGCCCAGGCCCCACTTCTCGAGGGTGCCCGGACGGAAGTTCTCGAGCACGACGTCGGACTGTGCGACGAGCGCCTTGACCGCCGCGAGGCCGGCGGGGGAGCGGAGGTCGAGCGCGACCGACTTCTTGTTCCGGTTGATCGTCCGGTAGAGCAGCGAGGTCGTGCCCTGCTGGAGCCGCCAGTTGCGGAGCTCGTCGCCGGTGCCGGGCCGCTCGATCTTGACGACCTCGGCGCCGAAGTCGGCGAGCATGCGCCCGGCGGTGGGCGCGGCGATGTAGTTGCCGAGCTCAAGCACCCGCACTCCGGCGAGCGGCAGATGTGAGCGATCGGTCATGGAACCTCCCGGGACCAGCGATGGCGACGCATCCGGCAGGGGAGCGTCGACGGCGACGAAGAACGGTACCGGCAGTGTGGCACAGCGGCCGCGACGGCACCGGGCCGTCTCATCCCGCGAGGCGCCCGCGCACGCCCGGCCCGGGAGCCCGCGCACGCCCGGCCCGGCGGGCCCGCGGTGATACAGTCCCAAGTGATCGCCTGTGCCGATCGCCCCCGTCTCTAGAGGAGAGTCCTTCATGCCCCTGCGGATGTCGTCCCTGTTCGTGCGCACCCTCAAGGAAGATCCGGTCGACGCCGAGGTCGCCAGCCACAAGCTCCTCCACCGCGCCGGATACATCCGCCGGGCGGCCCCGGGCATCTACACCTGGCTCCCGCTCGGTCTCACCGTGCTGCGCCGGGTCGAGGAGATCGTCCGCGAGGAGATGAACGCCGCAGGCTCCCAGGAGGTCCACTTCCCGGCCCTGCTGCCCGCCGAGCCCTACCAGGCGACGGGCCGCTGGGTCGACTACGGCGACGATATGTTCCGTCTCCAGGACCGCCGGAAGAACGACTACATCCTCGCGCCCACCCACGAAGAGGTCTTCACCCTTCTCGTCAAGGACCTGTACTCCTCGTACAAGGACCTCCCGCTCTCGATCTACCAGATCCAGACGAAGTACCGCGACGAGGCCCGCCCGCGGGCCGGAGTGCTCCGCGGCCGCGAGTTCATCATGAAGGACGCCTACTCCTTCGACATCGACGACGAGGGGCTGTCCGCCTCGTACGAGACCATGCGCCGGGCCTACATCCGGATCTTCGACCGGCTCGGCCTCGAGTACATCACCGTCAAGGCCACCGCGGGAGCGATGGGCGGATCCGAGACCGAGGAGTTCCTCCACCCCTCCGAGGTCGGCGAGGACACCTTCGTCCGCTCGCCGGGCGGGTACACCGCGAACGTCGAGGCCGTCACCACCCCGACCCCCGAGCCGCTCGACTTCGCCGACGTGCCGGCGGCCCACGTCGAGGACACCCCCGACACCCCGACGATCGCCACGCTCGTCGCCGCCGCGAACGAGCAGCACCCGCGCGCGGACCGCGAGTGGACCGCCGCCGACACCCTGAAGAACGTCGTCGTCGCGATCACCCACCCGGACGGCGAGCGGGAGATCGTCGTCATCGGGCTGCCCGGCGACCGCGAGGTCGACCTCGACCGCGCGGCCGGCTCGGGCGCGCTCGGCGCCGGCGAGATCGAGGTCGAGCCCGCCACCGAGGCCGACCTCGTCGCCCACCCGGGTCTCGTCCGCGGTTACATCGGCCCCGGCAACAGCATCGACGCCCCCGTCCTCGGGCTCGAGGGCTCGACCGGCATCAAGTACCTCCTCGATCCGCGGGTGGCCCAGGGATCCCGCTGGATCACCGGCTCCAACGAGCACGGCCGCCACGTCTTCGACCTCGTCCACGGCCGCGACTTCACCGCCGACGGCACGGTCGAGGCCGCCGAGGTCCGCACCGGCGACCCCGCACCCGACGGCTCGGGTCCGCTCGAGCTCGCGCGCGGGGTGGAGATCGGTCAGATCTTCCAGCTCGGTCGACGGTACGCCGAGGCGCTCGGCCTCACCGTCCTCGACGAGAACGGCAAGCGGGCCGTCGTCACCATGGGCTCCTACGGAATCGGCGTCACCCGGGTCATGGCCTGCATCGCCGAGGGCAACCACGACGAGCGCGGCCTCATCTGGCCCCAGCACCTCGCCCCCGCCGACGTCCACGTCGTCGCCACCGGCAAGGGAGACGAGATCCTCGCGAAGGCCGAGGAGATCACCGCCGAGCTCGAAGCCGCCGGCGTGCGCGTGCTCATCGACGATCGCCCCAAGACCTCCCCGGGCGTGAAGTTCGGCGATGCCGAGCTGCTCGGCGTGCCCACCGTCCTCGTCGTGGGGCGCGGCCTGGCCGACGGCACCGTCGAGCTCCGCGACCGCCGCACCGGGGAGAGCCGCGATCTCCCGGTCGCCGAGGCCGTGGCGGAGACCACGCGCTTCGTCGACGAGCAGTACGCCGCGCTCGGAGCGCAGCGCACCGGCCGGTGACCGAGGCCGCCGTCTCCCTGCCGGTCGTCCTCCTGGCGCTCTTCGCCGCCGGGCTGGTCGCCGGCTGGGTCGACGCGGTGGTCGGCGGCGGCGGGCTCATCCAGCTCCCGGCGCTCCTCCTCGTCCCCGGGATCACCCCGCTCGCCGCGGTCGCGACGAACAAGGTCGGATCGATCGCCGGCACGGCGGTGTCGGCGACGACCTACATGCGGCGCATCCCGCCCGACCTCTCGGCGGTGATCCCCGCCGCGGTCTGCGCCTTCCTCGGGGCGGTGGGCGGCGCGATGCTCGCCGCCTCGGTGCCGGAGGCGCTCTTCACCCCGATCATCCTCGCCGCCCTCGTCCTCGTCGCGATCTTCACGCTCCTCAAGCCGAGCCTCGGCGCCGAGGCCGCCCTGCGGTACCCCGAGCGGGGCCGCCGGTACCATGCGTACTCCTGGCTCATCGGCGGGCTCGTCGGCATCTACGACGGGGTGCTCGGTCCGGGAACCGGATCGTTCCTCGTCATCGCCTTCGTCTCGCTCATCGGGCTGAGCTTCCTCCGCGCCTCGGCGCAGGCGAAGATCATCAACTTCGCGACGAACGTCGGCGCGCTCGCGTACTTCATCCCGCAGGGCCACGTCGTCTGGGAGTACGGACTCGCGCTCGCCGCGGGCAACGTGCTCGGCGGATGGATCGGGTCGCGCACCGCGCTCCGGCGGGGCAGCGGATTCGTGCGGATCGTGTTCCTCGTCGTCGTCGGCGCGCTCATCGTCCGGCTCGGCTGGGACTTCGTCAGCGGCCTCCGCTGACAGCGGACACCCAAGGCCTCCGCTGACGGCGGACCTCGGTGGCCTCAGCCGAGGCGCTTGAGCGAGTGGGCGTCGACGCCCTGCACGCCGATCCCGCACAGCGCCCGGCACACCCACAGCGATCGCGCGGCGTCGCCGAAGGCCTTCTCGTTGCCCCCGTAGGCCGAGCGCAGGTACCAGAACATGTTCTCGACCTCGCGCGCCACCGCGGCCCCGATGCCGTAGGCGGGGTCGATCTCCGCATGGGTGCACAGTCGCGTCGCGAAGTCGTGGAGCCACCGGGCCTGCGCCTCGGGCGTCGGACCCGGCAGCTCGAACAGGCGGTTCCACAGGACCGGCGCGACCATGTAGGCCGTCGGTCCGCTCAACGGCTGCGGATCGATCGCCTTCCACGTCGCGACCCCGCGGTGATCGGGGTTCCCGGCGAGGATGTTGTAGTAGTGGAGGTCGGCGTGGATGAGCCACGACTCGTCCGAGCGGGCGAGCGTCTCGATCCACGCGCGGGCGGAGTCGAGGATGTACCTGTCCGCCGGGGTGAATGCGGGGAAGTCGCCGGCGAGCGCGACATCGGCGGGGAACTTCTCGAGCCAGCCGGCCGCGATGTCCTGGACCCGCACGAAGCCCGGCCCGGCGGGGACCTTGAGGGAGCGGGCGAGCTGGCCCCAGATCGGGGCGACGGACTCGAGCGGCTCCGCCGACAGGTTCACCGAGGTGCGCAGCCGCTCCTGCAGCGTCGCCCGGAACGAGGAGTCCTCGCTGATGACGCGGACCGCCCCGTGCCCGCCCCAGGCCTGGAGCGCGTGGAGCACCTGGGTGTGGACGAGCGGATTGTCGGTGTTCGGCCACGCGAACCGCAGCACCGCGCGGTACCGCTCCTGCGTGAGGACGGGGATGACGAGGCTCTCCGCACCCGCCCACGGGGCCGAGGGGATCGGGTCGGCGGTGAGCTTCCACCGGTCGAGGAGCTCGAAGACCATGTGGTCGAGCGCATCCTCCCACGCCTGTGCGCGCGGCGCCCCGATGATCTCCGCGGCGGAGTTGAACAGCACCTCGGGGATCTGCATCACGCGCCGCCTTCCGCGTTCGGGGAGGCCGTTGCGGCATCGCGGATCGCGTAGCGGAGCAGCTGCCGCTCGCCGGTCCGGGCACGGGCCTCGCCGGTGAACCACAGCTGGGCGGCGGCGAGGAACGCCGCGCCCGGGGTGTCGAACAGGCCGAGCACGGCCCCGGCGACGAGGTCCTCGAGAGCGCGCGCCGTGACGAGGGCGGTTTCGGCGTCCTCGGGGACCGGCTCGACCTGCCAGGCGGGGGCGTTGGTGACGGCGGATCCGCCCGCGGTCTCGAGCAGCTCGTTCGCCTGGATCGCCGCATCGTCGAGTCGCCCGATCCGATCGCGGGCGAAGGCGCCGTAGTCGGAGTCGGCGTCGTGGAACACCGCGAGCCGCTCATAGCCGTAGGCCGCCTGGTAGCACGCGCGGATGAACGCCCCGAGGCCCAGTGCGCCCGGCTCCGCACCGTCCCCGTCGCCGCCGGTGGTGCTCGGCGGAGTGGTCACGCTGTACCTGTTCCGGCCCGTGCTGGAATGGCAGCGCCACCCCGACGGGCACGACCCGAC
>ERZ501033.103-NODE-103-length-17013-cov-5.384008_pt1 | contig 17013 bp, 19 predicted proteins | sample MGYA00248844_ERZ501033 | MGnify/ENA primary metagenome ERZ501033 (study PRJEB25958, sample SAMN03398539) | human skin metagenome | study: EMG produced TPA metagenomics assembly of the Human Skin Microbiome Metagenome (human skin metagenome) data set.
CACCACCCCGACATTCAAAACCAAGGAAATCCTGCCAACTACTTGACGCGGGACAAGTCGACCAGCGCCGCCTCCATCCGGTTCATACGCATGTCACCCTCCGGTCCAAGAACATCATCGGGGAATGATTCCATTGTGATCGGTGACACGGGTCCCCCGGATCGAGAGCGCCGCTTCACCGGTCACTGCCTACTGTATAGTTCAGTGGATGCTGACTATTACTTCTCGTTTAGATGTAATGCACCGGCTCGGCAGAGCCATGACCGATCCCACGCGTTCACGGATTCTGCTGCAGCTGCTGGGCGGGCCGTGCTATCCCGCCACGCTCGCCCGCAACCTGGGACTGACTCGTTCGAATGTGTCGAACCACCTGACATGCCTGCGGGAGTGCGGGATCGTCGTTGCCGAGCCGGAAGGACGCCAGACACGGTACGAGATCGCTGACCCGCATCTGGCGGCGGCGCTCACCGCCCTGGTCGATGTCACCCTGGCGGTCGACGACAGCGCGCCGTGCCTTGATCCGGCGTGCTCGGTTCCCGGGTGCTGCGAGGCAGGGGCTGACGCATGATCCTGTCATCCGTGCTGCAGGCGATCGGCCTGTTCATGGCCACGAACATCGACGACATCATCGTGCTCTCGCTGTTCTTCGCCCGCGGCGCGGGCCAGCGGGGCACAACGGCCCGGATCTTAGCCGGCCAGTATCTCGGGTTCGGCGGCATCCTGGCCGCCGCCGTGCTCGTCACGCTGGGGGCGGATGCTTTCCTGCCCCCGCAAGCCATCCCGTACTTCGGGCTCGTCCCATTGTTCCTCGGCATCTGGGCTGCCTGGCAGGCGTGGCGCGGAGACGATGACGACGATGATGAGGCAAAGGTCAGCGGTACGAACGTCGGCGTGCTGACCGTCGCCGCTGTCACCTTCGCCAACGGCGGGGACAACATCGGCGTGTATGTTCCGGTCTTCCTCAGCGTGGGGCCGGCCGCCGTCATCGCCTATTGCGTCGTGTTCCTCGCGCTCGTCGCGGTCCTCGTCGTGATGGCCAAGTTCGTTGCGACTCGCCGGCCGATTGCTGAGGTGCTCGAACGATGGGAGCACGTCCTGTTCCCGATCGTCTTGATCGGTCTCGGGGTGTTCATCCTCGTCGAGGGTGGCGCGTTCGGCTTCTAGACAGCGAAGGCGGCGCGTGGAGGCGACGCAAGCTGTTCCTGAGCTCTCTCATCGCCGTTTGGTGTTATCATCTCCGTATGGCGATTACTCGTTCGGCTGAAACCGTTTGGTTCGAGGACCGCAGTGCCTATGCGGCGCTGTTCCATGCGCTGGCCGAGCCGACGCGACTGGCACTGCTTGAGCACTTAGCCAGTGGCGAGCACCGGGTGCGTGATCTGGTCCACCACATGCATCTGGCGCAGTCGACAGTGAGCAAGCACCTGGCCTGTCTGCGTGACTGCGGGCTGGTGACGGTGCGCGCTGAGGGCCGGTCCTCGTGGTTCTCGCTGGCCGATCCGACCCGCCTGGAAGATCTCGTCGAGAGTGCAGGTGAGCTGCTGCGGGGGTCCGGGGTGTCGCTGTCGTTGCGTGACCACGACCATCACGCGCCGATCGTTGAGGAGGATGAGGGGTATGACAGAAGCTGACCGGGGTGGGCACGTGCACAGTCACGTCCCCGAGCAGGCGGATCGGGGGACGCGCCGTCGCTTGTTGATCGCGTTCTGCATCATCGCCGTCATTGTCGTGGCGCAAGCAGTGGGCAGCGTGATCACCGGCAGCCTGGCGCTGCTGACGGATACCGCCCATGCGCTGGCTGATGCATCGGGGCTGTTGGTGGCGGTCATCGCGGCGACGATGATGCTGCGCCCGCCGAGCAGTGAGCGGACGTGGGGTTTCGCCCGGATCGAGGTCATCGCCGCCCTGGGGCAGGCTGTTCTGCTGCTCGTGGTCGGCACCTATGCCGCCGTCGAGGGCATACGCAGATTGTTCGAGCCCACGGAGGTGCCCGGCACGGAGCTGCTGGTGTTCGGTGTGATCGGCTTGGTCGCCAACATCGCAGCGATCGCTGTGCTGGCATCCAGTCGCGATGCGAACTTCAATATGCGCGCGGCGTTTCTCGAAGTGCTCAACGACGCCCTGGGATCGCTGGGCGTGATCATCGCAGCGATCGTGATCACGACCACCGGGTTCCAGCGCGCCGACACCATCGCCGGATTGTTCATCGCGGCTTTGATCGTTCCGCGCGCGTTCCGACTGCTGCGGGAGACGGTGCGGGTGCTGATGGAGTTCACTCCCAAGGGCGTCGACCTCGAAGACGTCCGCGCCCACATCTTGGAGCTCGAGCATGTCCGTGATGTGCACGATCTGCACGCCTCGATGATCGGCACTGGCCTGCCGGTCATCTCCGCGCACGTCGTCGTCGACGACGACTGCTTCGAATCCGGTCACGCCCCGCAGATCCTGGAGGCGATCCTCGCCTGCGTCAAGGAGCATTTCCCCGTCGCCTTCGATCACGCCACGATCCAGGTGGAAACTGCCGCCCTGCGCGACCGGGAACTGCCCGCAGTCCAGCACGCCTGACGAACCGGGTGTTCGGCATCGCCTCCAGCCGGCGAACCCGACTGCGATGGGCCGCAGTCGATGCTGTCTGTCTGGTGTTAGGTCCGCGGTACCGCCGTGGTTGATGGCGGGGCGATCTGGTGCCGGAAGTGGTCATGATCGCCGGGGGATGGGACCGGCCGCTGCTCCCATGGGGGACGGGGCAGCGGCCGGTCGGTCTGTTCAGTTGAAGGAGACGTGGACGTGGTCCATGTGGTTGGCGGTGGCCGAGCCACGGTCCTCCATGGCCCGTCCCTCCCAGCCGGTGTAGGGAGCGTAGATCTTCTGCTTGTAGATCACGTATTTCACTCCGAGCTCGGACGCGTGCTTGATCGCGAACTCTGTGATCTGCTGACCCGTGGGATCGGTGATCATGATGTCGAGGGCCTGGCCGGTATGGTGGTCGGATCCCGGATCGTTGCGCGGTCCGCCGAAGGTTTTCACCTCGGGGAACTCGGCGCAGACCGCCCGGTAGCCCTTCTTAGCGTTCGCGGTGAGCTTGGGTTCAATCTCGTTGGACACCGAGCAGGGTTCGGTGGAGATGCTCGAGGATCCGCGGCTGTCGGAGCGCGAGGACTTCGAACCCCGGTCCGAGGATTCCCCGCCGGAGGTCTCCGACGACGCGCTCTCCTTCGGGGGCTCAGGGGCCGGCAGCGCGGCCTTCACCTCTGGCTTCTGGTTGTACTTCGGATCGTCTTCGAGGGACTTCCGATACTCCTCGGCGGCCGCCTCCCGCTCCTTCTCACGTTCCTCGGCATCCTTCGTGGGAACGTCTTGGGCGCCGGGATCCGCGCTGGCGGTGGCTGCCTGATCCTCGGCCGTGACGACGCTGGCGGTGTCCGTGGGTGCGAAGGCGAACGAGGAGGCCACGATCGCGGTCGTGGCAGCTGCCGGCAGTGCGATGGCGGCGACCATCGGGCGGCGCCTGACGGACTTGAGAACCCCGGTGGCGGTGCTCGGCTCCTGACCATGGCGACCAGCGTGCTTGCGGCCGCCCGCGGCGACGTTCCGGATCAGGGTGCGCGCGTTCGCGCTCCAGGACGGCTTCGGATCCGAGTGCTTACCCATTTCGACTAACCCTTAATACAGTGGTGACCATTTCGTTATCTTCGAGTGTACTGACGCACGAGGAGATGACAAAACGGTAACGAACGAGATAAGGGTGACGAGTGTCACGTGGTGTTGCGCGGGCGACATACCGCCACCGCGCCGGCTGGGTCGTCTCAGAGGGGGGAGGTGAAAGCGGGGAAGAACCGGAGGTAGACCGAGGCGGCTACCGCGATGTAGATGAGGGCCACCAGCGTCCATGCCCAGTCTGCGGTGAACCGGACCAGCCCGGCGGGGGCGGGGATGATGCCGTGGACGAGGTTGCGGATCGTCAGGAGGAGGAAGAGGGGGATCATCGCGGCCCACACGACCATGCAGTACAGGCACAGGAGGTAGAGGCTGAAGAGGGCTTGGGACCACAGCCAGATGACGAAGACGGTGCCCAGGCTCACAGCGACCTGCAGACCGATCCAGTACCAGCGTCCCAGCTGTGCTCCGGCGAGGACGGCCATGGCGGTGGTGATGATCACGGCGAAGGCGACGATCCCGATCAGCGGATTGGGAAACCCGAACAGCTCGGATTGCCAGCTGCCCATGACCTTGCCGCAGGAGACCCACGGATTGATGTCGCAGCTCGTGACGTGCTCCGGGTCCCGGAAGAGCGCCAGCCGTTCAGCGACGAGTACTGCCGAAGCCACCCACCCGATGATGCCCGTGACCAGCAGCAGGACCGCGAAAGGGCGCGGTCGGGCGAACCGGGGACTACTGGCTTCAGCGGGGCGATGATCGAGCGTGGCGGTAGCGTCCGGCATGGCCTGTCACTCCGCAACGGCTGCGTCGAGCGCAGCGCGGAGCTCGTCGAGACTGCTCGGAGCGAGGAGTTGCCCGTCGAGGAAGAACGTCGGCGTTCCGCTCACGTTCAGGGCGATGCCGTCGGCCAAGTCGAGTTCGACCCGATCCTGGGTGGCCGGATCTTTGACTGCCGCGTCGTAGGCTTCCATGTCCAGGCCCAGGTCTTCGGCGAAGGAGCGAAAGACCGCGCTCTTGTCGTCGGCGGATTCGCCCCATTCGGGCTGGGTTTCGAACATCTGCTGGTACATCGGTTCGTAGGCGCCTTGCTGGGCGGCGGCCTCCACGGCCAGGGCTGCGTTCATCGCGTTGCGGTGGCCGGGCAGCGGGAAGTAGCGGTGGACGAAGGTTACGGAGTCGGCGTACTCCGTGCGCAGCTCCTCGACGAGGGGATAGGCGGCCCGGCAGCCCTCGCATTCAAAGTCGAGGAACTCCACCAGTACCGCTTTCTCGTTCGGTGCCTGCGACAGGACTCGGCTGTTCTCGCGGACGAGCTGCCCGGTCTCCGCCGTCTCTGCCGGTGCTGCCGGCGTCTCGGACCCAGCGGTGGTGTCAGGAGTGTTGCCGCGCACGATGACGACCACGACGATGGCGGCGATCACGGCGACGGCCATCAGGATCCAGACGAGAGCCTTGCTCTTCGAGAGGGTGCTTCGGCCTTTGGTGGGGTTCATGGTCCGTTCCTATCCGGTCAGTGAGAGTTAGCGGAGGAGGGTTGAGGGGCACGTACAGTGCTGGTGGAGGTGGGCCGGTGCAGGAGCAGCATGGTGAGCAGAACCGCGAGCGGGGCGACTCCGGCCAGCAGCACCGAGGTGCCGGCGCGTTGCTGATCGGCGGTGATGGACGGCCCCCAGGTGCGGGCGAGGTTGCCGAACCAGTCCACCTGGAGAACCAGGGTGGCTCCGGACGCCAGCACGGTGGCCCAGATCAGGAGTGCCCCGGCAAGCCCGGCCACGGCGATGACTCGGGCGGAACGGGGTGCAGTCCCGGGGCGGGTCAGCGACGTCATGAACCAGAATCCGATGAGCAGGAAGTACAGGTTCGTCACCTGGTGGACGATCCAGAAATCCAGGGCCAGCCGCAGCACCGGGGTGTAATAGAGCAGACCGAGTGAGACCGCGAGCACCGTGCCGCTGAGCACCGGGCTCCTCACGGCTGGGCCGACCGTCGAGGCTGCGGCGTGGAGCCATTCACGGGGTCCCCGGCTGCCGTCGGTGCGTCGCTTGACGGTCAGGGCCAACAGGTCCAGGGGAGATCCGAGCGCCAAGAGCAGCGGAATGATCACCGCGAGGGCGAGCAGCATGATGGTGTGCGCGCTGATGAGCACCATGCCGTAGATCGTCGGGGCCGCGCAGGTGACATAGCCGAGTAATCCCAGTCCGGTCAGCCAGCTTCCGGTCCGCTGCCACCCCCACCGGTGGCCGGCGGCGTGGGCCTTGCGCACACCGAGAAGATAGACGGCGGCTGCGGTGACGGCAAAGGCCACCCACAGCCAGTCCCACCGCCACTCGGTGAACCACCGGAACCAGGCCAGGGCCGGCGGCAAGGGGTAGCCGGTGAGGATTTCGGCCGGCGTGATCGCCGGCTCCGGCTCCCGGGGGACCGGGGGTGCGGTCCGGCCGAGGGCCCCGGTGACGCCGATGACTGCGGCCATGATGAGCACTTCGGCGATGACCAGCCGCCAGGCCGTCCGCCCCCCGGACTTCCGCCCGAGCTGGGCGATGGCCCAGCTGCGATGGGCCAGGCCGATGGCGCCCAGCAGCAGTGTTGCAGCGAGCTTGATGAGGATCAGCTGACCGTACCGGCTCAGCAGCCCCTCCCACCCGCCGAGGCGGAGCACGGAATTGAGCACGCCGGAGGCCAGCACGACGAAGAACGCCACCCCGGCCAGCGCCGAGAAGCGGGAGAGAATCGTCTTCGCCAAGGACGAATCATCGGTTCCCCGAGCGGTGGAGAGCATCGGCGCCACGACGGCCAGGGCTGCCACGCCGCCGACCCACACCAGCACTCCGAGCCAGTGCACGGCCAGCGCACCGACGCCGGCGAAGTGATCGTCGCTGCCGGCCGCGTGCCCGATCAGCGAGATCGGGACGATGGCGGCCAGGGCGAGCAGCGCCGTGAGGGCCAGGCCGGTGGTGGTGCGGGCGAGGAAGGTCAGGTTGCACACGAGGAAGGCGATCAGGGTGATCGCCGCCCACGCCTGCCCGACGAGCAGATCGGTGACGAAGTAGACCAGCTGGCTGGCGAACTCCGCACTGTCCGTCACCGGCTGGCCGGCGAGATTGGCATAGGTCAGCACCAGCACGATCACCGCTGACCCCACCCATACCAGGGACACGCCGGCTGCGGTGGCCCGGACCCGGGCAAATGCAGGATGCGGGCGGGACGGCCCGGGGGCCGACTCGCTGCCGGGAGGCAGGATCGCGGCCGCGAAGATCAAGCAGCCAACAACGACGGCCAGCGCCAGGTGATGCACGGTCAGGGCGACCGGCAGCGCCCAGCGCACAAAGCCTCCCGGGTCCATCGCCTCGCGTTCTGTCGCAGCTCCGGAGAAGGCCGCGCTTGCAACGACGGCGGCGATCGCGACGGCAAAGGCGGTAACAAGCCAGATGACGGATCGCCAGCGCCCGGGCGAGGCGGCCCGCTCTTCGCGGACGCCGGTCGGCGTTGCGCTATCCATCGGATCGTATTCGCTGTTCGAGATTGCAGGTCATGCGTCGTCGTTCTCTAACCGGCGGCGGGCCATCACGGCGACCACAACGATGACGAGCGCGGTGACGAGGAGGGCCAGGATGATCACGAAACTCATCGGCAGTCCCTCGTCCGCTTCGCCGGTGGCAGGCTGCTGAGCTTCCCCCGTCTGCGGCTGCTCCGGCTCGGCCGGCCCGGCCTCGGTCTGCTCAGGGCTGGGGGTGGAGGCCGGGGACTCGGCAGACGCTGTTTCGGTCACCGTGAAGGCGAATGAGCCCTCGATAGGATGAGAGTCCGAAGACACGACCCGCCAGGTCACCGTGTACTCACCGGCGGGTGCTTCGGGGCTGATCGGCTGCACAGCCATGTTGTCGACGATCTCGACGTCGCCTGCGGCCCAGTCCTTCCCCTCAGCATCTGCGATGAGAACCTCGGAACCCATCGCCAACGGAGCGTTGGTGAACGAGATCTCAATGGCTTCGGGGACGGCATCCACGCTCTGTCCGTCCTCGGGGTTCGTCCCGGTCACGGCATCATGGGCTGAAACCGAGGAGACCGGAACCAGCAGTGCCAGCAGCACGAGAACGGCAACACCAAGGGCGCGACCGACTGGCATCACACTATTTCGCGGAAACACGTTCTACCTCCTGTAGAGAACACTTCGAGGGTATAGGAACATCGGCCGGCGAAGAAACCGTCAGATTCCGGAGTAGGAGTGCAAGCCGGAGAAGTAGACGTTGACGACGGCGAAATTGAAGATCACAGTTGCGAACCCGATCAGGTTCAGGGCCGCGACTCTGGTCGGTCCCCACCCGCGGGTGGCACGAGCATGCAGGTACGCCGCATAGACGACCCAGACGACGAAGGTCCAAATCTCCTTGGTGTCCCAGCCCCAGTAGCGGCCCCAGGCGACCTCTGCCCAGATGGCGCCGGCGATAAGCGTGAAGGTCCAGGTGATGAACCCGACCGCGGCGAGGTGATAGGACGTCTGCTCAATCTCGGAACTGGCGGGCAGCCGCTTCATGAAGGCCAGGAGCCGGCCGGGGGAGCGCTGCTCGGTGCGGGCCCTGACGATCTGGAATCCTGCCAGCAGCGCGGAGATCGCCAGCAGCGCGGTCGACAGGATGGCAATCGGGACGTGGATGACGATCCAATACGAATCGAGCGCCGGGATCAGCTGGGCCGCGGGAGTGTAGAACACGGTGATCGCCAGGCCGAGTGCGACGAGCACGAACCCGGCGACGAAGGTGCCCAGATACCGCACGTCCCGCCACCGCAGCACCAGCAGGTACACGAGGGTGATCAGCGCGGAGGCGGTCAGGGCATATTCCATCATGTTGCCCCACGGCACCCGCATCACCGACAGGGTGCGGGTGAGGACCGCGGCGAGGTGGAGTGCGAGGGCCAGGACGGTGAGGCCTGTCCCGATTCGTGCCATCCGCCGCCGGGCGATTCCGCTGGGGGTCTCGGTCGGGCCGGTCGGGGCAGCGTCCTCGTCGGTCGGGGGAGCGGGGGCATCGAGCACAGCGGTCGAACCGCGCCGGGAGGTGCGCCTGACCGCAGGCTTGGCCTTCCTCGTGGTTCGGGCTATGGCGGTCTGGTGGGCGGGGTGGCGGGTCGCCAGGCGGCGGCCGCCGAACAGGTCGAAGCTGTAGATGATGAAGGCCAGGGCGTAGACCGCCATGGCCGAGTAGATCAGCAGGTTTGACCAGGCGGCAAGGTTTTCGTTGACGTCCATGCAGTCATCACTCCGTTTCCGAGTTGTTCAGGGCGGTGGCCAGTTCGACTGCTGCGGGGCCCACGCGCGGGTCCTCGCCGCGGGCCAGGGCGGCGACTTCGACGGTGTCGTCGGTGGTTCTGACCCACATGCGACGGCGGGGTACGAACAGTGACAAACCGAGCCCGGCCATCAGGGCGAGGGAGATCACGAGCATCCACCCCTGGGTGGGGTCGTGACGGACGTCGAAAGCGATGAACCGGTCGACGCGATCGAAGGTCACCGATCCGAGACCGTCGGGCAGCTGCTGGGTCTGGCCCGGGCTAAGCTGGATCACCAGCGGGTCACCGGCGGCGTCGGTCAGCTCGGTCATGTTGTCGGCGTCGAGTTCGTACACCGATTGCGGGATCCCCTCGTCGAGGCCGAGGTTCCCGCGGTAGGCGCTCATCACCAGGTAGGGGTTGCGCAGGTCGGCGAAGGTGGAAACCAGCTCGCCGCTGTCGTTCTGCCCGACCGTCGGCAGCAGGATGCCGACGAAGCCGAGCTGGTCCGGGGTGGCATCGGGAACCTTCAGCACCCCGCGCGAGGTGTACACCCCGTCCTGGGGGAGGAACACGACGGGACCGGAATGGATCACGGTGCCGGTGGAATCGCGGACCGTGATCACCGGGGCATATCCATTGCCCAACAGGTAGACCCCTGCCCCACCGACCCGGATCGGCTCGTTGACCCGCAGCAGATGCTGGGACTCCTGCCCGCCGGAGAATTCGGTCACCTCGGCTTCGAAGGTGCGTGGCTGGCCGAACTGGTTGCCGGCCGCCTGATCGTCGAAGGTTGCCTCGAAGCTGTCCAGGCGCAACCGGAAATCCTGCATGCGATCCGGGTGGAAGAAGGGCCCGGGCTCGAACGAGTCGTAGGCCACCAGCGAGTTGGTGAAAGTATCGCCTTCGACGAGCACGCGTTGGCCGGAGTATCCGAACAATGATCCAACGCCCATCGTGATGACCACGCCGAGCAGAGCGATGTGGAACACCAGGTTCCCGGTCTCCCGGAGATAGCCCCGTTCGGCCGCGATGTGATCCGAGTGCCTCATGGTGCGATAGCCGTTCTTCTTCAACAGCTGCTCAGACTGGGTCAGCAGTCCTTCGGGCGAGGTGCTGACCGGTAGGGCAAAGCGTGCATATCCCGGCATCCGGGCAAGGCGGCGCGGCGCTTTGGGCGGGTCCTGGCGCATTGCCCTTAAGTGCTGCCGGGTGCGGGGCAGGACGCAGCCGACCAGTGAGACCATCAGCAGGATGTAGATGCTGGCGAACCACACCGAGGAGTGAACGTCGAACAGCTGGAAGGTGTCGAGGACTTCGCCCCATTGCCCGTTGTCCTCGATGAAGCTTGCCACCCGGGTCGGATCCTGGATGCGCTGGGGCAGCAGGGAGGCCGGGATGATCGCCAGCGCCAGCATGAGCAGCAGGATCAGCGCCGTCCGCATGGTGGTCAGCTGCCGCCATGCCCACCGCAACAGCCCCACGAATCCGATGCCTGCCGGTGCCGTCTGCTGTGTCGCCGCCTCCGGTGAGGAGGAGGGGTCTCTGGTGGGTTCGGGTATGTCCGGGCCGTGGGGGCGGGACTGCGTGGTCATGGGGTCCTTGGGTGGGAGGGAATGGGTCATCAGATGATGGTTTGGAAGCCGCCGATCATGCCTTGCAGGCTGTTGACCCACTGGGTCCACACCCCGGTGACCAGCAGCAGCCCGATGATGATGAGCATTCCGCCGCCGATCCGGCTGATCAGAATCTGGTGGTCTCTGGCCCATTGCAGCCTGCCGGTGCCCTTGACGATGAGTACGGCCACGATGATGAACGGCACCCCCAGCCCGAGGCAGTACATCAACGTCAGCGCCGCGCCGCGCCAGATGCCGTCGGTGCCGGTGGCGCCGAAGCTGGTCGACAGTGCCAGCACCGCCGCCAAGGTCGGTCCCATGCACGGGGCCCAGCTGAACGCGAAGGTGGCACCCAGGGCGGGGGCTCCCCACAGCCCGGCCTTCGGTCGCTTGCTGATCTGGGCGCTGCGCTGGAACATGCCGATGCCGCCCATGAAGACGATGCCGGCGATGATGACGACCACGCCCATCACCCGGTTGAGCGTGTCGGCCCACTGGCTGAGCAGCACACCGGCCACGCTGAACGCCAGGCCCATGGCGACGAACACGACGGCGAAACCGGTGATGAACAGCGTCACCCCGATGATGACCTTGCTGGTCTTCCGGTCGGTCAACGCACCGGCACCCAGCCCGGTGACGTAGCCGACGTAGCCGGGGACCAGCGGCAGAACGCAGGGGGACAGGAAGGACACCGCCCCGGCCAGGATGGCCACCGGAATCGCTAGCAGCATGGGCCCGGTCAGCACGGTCTGCGAGAACACTTCACCGATGGGGGCGGTCAGGGTCATGTCGACTCGTCCAGCACGTCAGCGATCAGCACCTTGAGCGTGGACTCATCGACCGCCCCGACCACGCGGGCGGCCGGCCTCCCCTGGGCATCGAGGACGACCGTGGAGGGCACTGCCTGCGGTGGCAGCACCGTGCTGAGTGCGGCCACGCCGACACCGTCCTGGTCGAGCATGGAGGGAAAGGTCAGGTCGAAGGTATCGGCGAACGCGTCGGCGGCCGGTGCCTGATCGCGGACATTGATGCCCAAGAACTTCACGCCGTCTTCTTGGTATCGCTCGTAGTTGGCCTGCAGGGCGGGTGCCTCTTTGCGGCACGGGGGGCAGGCTGCGTACCAGAGGTTGAGCACCACCGGGGCACCGCGCCACTCCGCAAGGTCAAAGGGCGTGCCGTCGGTGTACTCGCCGGCCAGCTCGATCGGTTCACCCCGCTCCTCAACAGCAAGCTGGGTGATGACGCCAGACCCGGCGACGTAGCCTTGCTCGCTGCCGGTCTGGCTGGCCAGCTCGTCTTCAGCCGGACCGCACCCGGCCAGCCCGAGAGCGATGATGGCGGTGAGACCACCGGAGCGGCGGAGCACTGATCGGCGCGACACGTGGGATGACATCATTTTTCTTTCTTCAAACTCCTGACGATGAGCAGGCGGACGCAAGAAAACCCCATGGGGTTAGGCCGCCGTCACCGGCCGCGGCAACAGCAGCACTGGCACTCCGACGGTTCTTACTCAGGCCGCGAACGGCGCCTTGGGATGACGGCAGTCTGCGTGGAGAAGGGGCGGCGGAGCCCGCCGGCCCCAGCACCGCGCGCTTCACGCATCACAGCAGCTTCCCGGAAGCGACCGCTGCTCGGCGTTGCGGATGTAGTTGCAGCACAAGCTGACCGACTCACCAGTGACAGCGAGCAGCGCCTCCGCCTGAGCCAGCAGGTCGAGCACCTCGGGCCGACTCAGCGAGTAGTACACGCTGCGCCCCTGCGCCCTGCCGTTCACAAGACCGCAATCGCGCAGGCACGCCATGTGCGCCGACACCGTCGATTGCGCCAGTCCCAGCTCGCCCACCGGATCCCGCACACGTGCCTCCGCCACGGCCAGACGCTGGACGATGGCCACCCGCGTGGGGTCGCTGAGAGAATGGAACAGGGCCGCCACAGGAGCAAGCCCTCTGGTCCGGTCCGACCGGGCCTCACTGATGATCGTCACGCGACGATGATATCCGGAATTTTGATCTCCTCCTCCCAGCTGCCGGGGGTGAGGCGTAGAGAGTCGATATGTCAGTGCTCAGTGTACAGTCACTGTATGCTGACTATTGCTTCGCGTTTGGACGTGATGAACCGTCTGGGACGGGCGATGGCCGATCCCACGCGGTCCCGGATCCTGTTGTCCCTGCTTGACGCTCCCGGGTATCCGGCAGGCCTCGCTCGTGAGTTGGAGCTCTCCCGCACCAATGTGTCGAACCACCTGGCGTGCCTGCGCGACTGCGGAATCGTGGTCGCCGAGGCGGAGGGGCGCCGGACCCGCTACGAGATCGTCGACGCCCACCTGGCCCGCGCCCTGAACGCCTTGCTGGAGACCACGCTGGCCGTCGACGAGAGCGCAGCATGTCTGGACCCGGCCTGCTCGGTGCCGGGATGCTGCAATATGGAGGGGAAGGCATGATCCTGTCCTCGGTGCTCCAGGCGATCGGCCTGTTCATGGCCACGAACATCGACGACATCATCGTGCTCTCGCTGTTCTTCGCCCGCGGCGCGGGCCAGCGGGGCACAACGGCCCGGATCTTAGCCGGCCAGTATCTCGGGTTCGGCGGCATCCTGGCCGCCGCCGTGCTCGTCACGCTGGGGGCGGATGCTTTCCTGCCCCCGCAAGCCATCCCGTACTTCGGGCTCGTCCCATTGTTCCTCGGCATCTGGGCTGCCTGGCAGGCGTGGCGCGGAGACGATGACGACGATGATGAGGCAAAGGTCAGCGGTACGAACGTCGGCGTGCTGACCGTCGCCGCTGTCACCTTCGCCAACGGCGGGGACAACATCGGCGTGTATGTTCCGGTCTTCCTCAGCGTGGGGCCGGCCGCCGTCATCGCCTATTGCGTCGTGTTCCTCGCGCTCGTCGCGGTCCTCGTCGTGATGGCCAAGTTCGTTGCGACTCGCCGGCCGATTGCTGAGGTGCTCGAACGATGGGAGCACGTCCTGTTCCCGATCGTCTTGATCGGTCTCGGGGTGTTCATCCTCGTCGAGGGTGGCGCGTTCGGCTTGTAAGGGAGCACAAGGGGCTTCGCCGGCGCAACGGCTGCTGCCGAAGACCCGGGCGGTTGGCCCCCTTGCCGCTCGACGACTACATGTCCTCATAGATGGGATCGCCCGTGAACCCCGCCTCTCGCACCGTCCCACTTTCCCAGACAGGATCAGCATGACCGACAGCACAGCCGCCGCCCTTGCTCTAGGTGTACTTCCCCGTGAGGTTGTGAACGCGGTCGGCTGGGGTGAGGCCTCCGATAGCGGTGTGGGCTCGATGCTGATTGTAGTCGTGGAGGAACGTCTCGTAGGCGGCTTCCCGCTCGGCTTCACTGGAGTAGGGCCTGGCGTAGGCCCATTCGACCATCAGGGTCCGGTTGAACCGCTCGACTTTCCCGTTCGTCTGCGGCCGGCGAGGTCTGGTGCGCTTGTGCTTGATGTCTGGGCCGAGAGCTTGTCTGAAGTCGCCGGACCGGTAGCAGGACCCGTTGTCGGTCATCACCGCCTCCACGGTGACGCCGATGGTGTCGAAGAAGGCGTTCGCCCGGTTCCAGAAGCCGGCGGCGGTGTGTTTCTTCTCGTCGTCGAGGATCTCGGAGTACACCAGCCGGGAGTGGTCATCGACGGCGTGGTGCAGGTACCGATACCCGCGTGATGGGGACCCCTTCGCACGGGCCGCCTTGGTGCGGGCCGACTGCGCCCGCAGGTCCTGGACTGAACCGCGGCCGTGAGCCCGCCAGCCGCCGCCGTCGGGGATCCGGCCCAGCTTCTTGACGTCGACGTGGACCAGCTGCCCGGGAGCATCGACCTCGTAGCGGTGCGGTTGTGGTCGCCGCACCGGCAGCCCGGTGGCCTGATCGATGCACTCCAGCTTCGGCATCCGGTAGCGGGCCAGCACCCGTCCCACCGTCGACCGCGGGATGCCCAGGTGGTAGCCGATGCGGTGCGGACCCCACCGCTTGGTGAACCGCATGGCGATGATCCGCCGTTCGGTGCGCTGCGCCAGCCGGTGCGGGCTGCGGTGCGGACGGCTGAAGCGATCCTGCAGCCCGGCCCCGGATCGGTGGCGGCGCACCCAGCGGGACACGGTGGCCGGGGAGACCTGGAACCGTTCGGCCACGCGGCGCTGGGACCAGCCGGCCTCAACAACCAGGGCGACCATCCGGCGCCTACCCTCGACGGTCATCGGTGCATTACGGTGAGTCATGGAAGACCTCCGGTTCGAGTGAGTGTGGTTACCCACTTCGATATCGGAGGTCTTCTTTCACCTCAAATCCCGATCACAACCTCCCGAGGAAGTACATCTAGGCCTCTATCTGGTCGGGCTGATCACCGCTTTCGGTGTGCGTACCTGGCTGCATCGCCGCCGCACCGGATCCGCCGGGTTCCGCGGCCTGACCGGGGCTCCTGGATCGGCCGAGTGGTGGGGCGGGATCCTCTTCGCGGCAGCCCTGGTGCTCGGCACCGCCGGGCCACTCCTCGCCTTGACCGACATCACACCGCCGTGCTCCCTACCCGCCGGTACCCACTGGGTCGGCCTGGTCATCACCGTCGCCGGCCTGCTCGGCGTGCTGGCCGCCCAGGCCGGCATGGGCACGTCCTGGCGGATCGGGGTCGACGCCACCGAACGCACCGACCTTGTCACCACCGGGGCCTTCGCGCTTGTCCGCAACCCCGTGTTCACCGCAATGCTGGCCGCCCTCGCTGGAATGGTGCTTCTGGTCCCCACCCCAGTGTCCGTTGCCGCCCCGGTGGTCCTGCTCGCCGCCGTCGAGCTCCAGGTCCGGTGCGTCGAAGAGCCGTATCTACTCCGCACCCACGGAGACGCCTACGCGCATTACGCGGCACGCGTGGGCCGCTTCTTGCCCGGAATCGGCCGCCTGAAAAGCCCAAGCCGAGACGAATCACGCCCCTAGGGAAGATCCACATCAGTCCAAGCCTTCAGCAATGGACACACATGCCCAGACCACACCCAAGTGATCGAACGCTTCCGGGTAGCGGGTATACCTGTTAGACAGAAGCCAACCAGCGGTGTGAATCGCCCCGGGGATAATAGAGGCAGGGAGATTGGACGAAGGAGTTTCTCTCATGCCAGTGAAGTACACTGGGCTGTGTCAAGGAATGTGGACAGTCCCTACGAGTTTTCCTTCTCTGCTCAGGCCGCCTGGACGAGGTCTTCAGCGGCGCCGTGGTGATCGTTCCAAGCTTGTACCGGTGTCCGGTAGCTCAGCGCTGAGTGGCGCCGACGGCGGTTGTAGAACACCTCGATGTACTCAGCCACCGCCAGCCGGGCTCGACCGCGGGTCTCGAAGACTTGCTGGTAGTACATCTCGTTCTTCAAAGTGGCGAAGAACGATTCGGCCGCCGCGTTGTCCCAGCACACCCCTGTCCGACCCATCGACTGGAAAACCCCGTTCTCACTGCAATAACGGGTGAACTCATCCGAGGTGTACTGCGATCCATGGTCGGAATGGAAAATCGCTCCTGCCGTGGCTCCGCCTTGCGTGCGCGCCATCTCAAGAGCATCGACGACCAGGCTGGCGCGCATGCGCTCGGCGATCTGCCAGCCGATGACCATGCGCGTAGCCAAATCGATCACCGTGGCCAGATACAACCAGCCTTGGCCGGTGCGCAGGTAGGTGATGTCGCCGACCAGCGCCTGCCCCGGCGCATAAGAGTCCGGGTCGAAGTCGCGTTCCAGCCGATCGGTGAAAACCTGGGCCTGCTCATCGACGACGGTAGTGCGCTTGTAGGCGCGCTTCTGGATCGCAGCCAGCCCCAGTTCGCGCATCAGATCGGCCACCAGTCCCACAGAGCAGGGGAACTCGTTGTCGTTGAGCTCGGCCGCGATCCGCCGGCATCCCGCAGTCCCGCGCTGCTGTGCGAAGACCCGTACGATCTCGCTCTTCAGCGCCTCGCGACGCGCCTGCGTCGCCGTGAGGGTCCCGACTCGAGCCCGCCACGCGTAGAACGACGACCGGGCCACGCCCAGCTTCTGACACATCCAGCTTATCGGATAGTTTCCCTTCTCCGCCTCGATCAGGGCTGACTTCTCATTCAGTCCTGCTCCCTGGCGAAGAAGGCCGCGGCTTTTTTCAAGAACGTGTTCTCCTCCGCCAGCCTGCGATTCTCCGCCTCCAGCCGCGCGATCCGCAGCGCCTCGGGCGCCGGCGGCGCCGTCTCAGGGTCGGGGTGCTGCGCCCGGTAGGTCTTCACCCAGTAGCCCAGCGAGCTCTCGTTGATCTCCAGCTCACGCGCGACCTGCGCGATCGGCCGGCGCCCCTGCACCACCAACTGGACCGCGTCGGCTTTGAACTCCGGCGTGAACGTCCTGCGATTCGTAGACATGATTCCCTGTCGTGCCTTCCTGGTAACGACTGTCTACGAGAAGTGTCACACCCCAGGTCTCCCTGGCCACGGCGATGCCGGTCTACTTCGCCGATCCCCACTCGCCCTG
>ERZ501033.105-NODE-105-length-16880-cov-4.149361_pt1 | contig 16880 bp, 13 predicted proteins | sample MGYA00248844_ERZ501033 | MGnify/ENA primary metagenome ERZ501033 (study PRJEB25958, sample SAMN03398539) | human skin metagenome | study: EMG produced TPA metagenomics assembly of the Human Skin Microbiome Metagenome (human skin metagenome) data set.
GGTCATGGGCACCGCCCAGTACCTCGCTCCCGAGCAGGCCACCGGCAAGGGCTCGGGTCCCGGCTCCGACCTCTACGCGCTCGGCATCATCGCCTACGAGGCACTCGCGGGCCAGCGTCCCTTCACCGGCGACTCGCAGGTGTCGATCGCGATCGCCCAGGTCAACCAGCAGCATCCGCCGCTGCCGACGACCGTGTCCGAACCGGTCCGCCGCTTCGTCGACTCCCTGCTCGAGAAGAAGCCGGAGCGTCGTCCCGATGACGCGATGGCCGTGTCCAAGGCGGCCGGACTCATCGCCGCAGGCGACATCGCCGGGGCCGAAGCCGTCCTGCCGCAGATGCGTCACGGCAATGCCGCCTCCGAAGCGCTCACCCAGGTCTTCAACGACCCCGAGCCCGTACCCTCGACGCAGGTGCTGCCTGCGACCTCGAGCAACGACGCCACCCGCGTCTACAGTGCCGACGGTCCGGCCGGGCCAGGCGGACCCGGCACGGGCTACGGTGCCGCGGTCGACCCCAACGATCCAGGCGGTCGGGACGACGAGGTCGACGATCGGAAGTCGAAGCGCGGGAAGATCCTCATCTGGGTCCTCGCGATCGCAGCCCTTATCGCCGTCGGCGCCCTCCTCTGGTTCTTCCTCGGAGGCCGCGGGGAGCCGACGCCGACTCCGAGCACGAGCGCTCCGACGACCTCGCAGGCCCCGCAGGAGATCGAGATCGACCGCAGCGACTACATCGGCCAGTCCGAGTCGTCGGCGACAGCGAACCTCGAACGCCTCGGCCTCCAGGTCGACACCGAGACGATCGATTCGAACCGCGCTGCGGGCACAGTCGCCGATGTCGGCGAGGCCGACGGCGGCGGGTACACCTTCACCGAGGGCGACACCGTCACCCTCTACATCTCGAGCGGTCCCGCCGAGGAGCCGGCACCCCGCCCGACGCGGACGTCCGGGTCCGACTCGGGGTCGGACTCCGGCTCGTCCTCCGGTTCCGATACGGGCTCGAACTCGGGCTCCGGGAGCGGGTCGAACTCGGGCTCGAACTCCGAGTCGAGCAGCGACTCGAACTCCGGTTCCGATTCGAACTCGGGCTCCGAGTCGGGGTCGGACTCGGGCTCCGAGTCGGGCGCGAACACGGACAGCGGCTCGTCCTCGGACTCGGAGACGTCGACCGGCTCAAACGCGAACGCCACCACCGGCAGCGGTGCGAACGCCAACGGCAACTCGGGCCGGGGCGGCGGACAGGGCGGTACCACCGAGGCGAACGGGACCGAGGGTTGAGAACCGTTCGGACGGACCAACAGTAGACTTGAGGAATTGCTGAGCAACCACCTCGAACGGGGTGAATCACGCGGAGGAAGTAAATGACTGAGCCCAAAGTGCTGTCGGAGAGGTACGAAGTCCGTACCCTCCTCGGCCGTGGGGGCATGGCAGAGGTGCACGAGGGCGTCGACACCCGTCTGGGGCGGCGCATCGCGATCAAGCTTCTGCGGTCCGATCTTGCGCGCGATCCGTCATTCCACACCCGCCTCAAGCGCGAGGCGCAGTCCGCTGCCGGTCTCAACCATCCCGGCATCGTCGCCGTCTACGACTCCGGGGAGGAGGAGTTCGTCGAATCCGGCGGCTCGAGCGTCTCCGTTCCCTTCATCGTCATGGAGTACGTCGAGGGCCAGACCCTGCGAGAGGTCCTCAACGAGCACGGCACCCTCACCGTCGACGAGGCGCTCAACGTCGTCGCCGGAGTCCTCGCCCCGCTCGAGTACTCGCACCGCAACGGCATCGTCCACCGCGACATCAAACCGGCGAACGTCATGCTCACCCCCGAAGGCGACATCAAGGTCATGGACTTCGGGATCGCCCGGGCGCTCAAGGACAACAGCGGGCTGACGCAGACGCAGTCCGTCGTCGGCACCGCACAGTACCTCTCCCCCGAGCAGGCGCGCGGCGAGGTCGTCGACGCCCGCTCCGACCTCTACTCGACCGCGTGCCTCCTCTACGAACTCCTCGCCGGTCGGCCCCCGTTCGTCGGCGACTCCCAGCTCGCCGTGGCCTACCAGCACGTCGGGGAGACCCCGCAGCCCCCGAGCTTCTACAACCCCACCATCCCGCCCGAGGTCGACCGCCTCGTCCTCCATGCCCTGCAGAAGGACCGCGACGAGCGCTACCAGGACGCCTACACCTTCCGTGAGGACGTGCTGGCCGCCCGCGACGGCCGACCGCTGAGCATCGACGGCGGTGACGAGGACCGCACCCAGGCCTTCGCCGCCGCCGGAGCAGGTGCCGGAGCCGGGATGATGGGGCCTCCCACGGGCACTCAGGTCTACCCCGCGGACTACGAGTCGGCCCCCGAGACGGGTCCGGTCTCGACGATCATGAACCGGCAGGAGGAGCGCCCCCCGCAGAAGCGGTCGAAGGCGTGGATCTGGATCGGCAGCATCTTCGTCCTCCTCGCTCTCGCCGCACTCGCCCTGTGGGTGTACGAGATCAACAAGCCACCGGAGATCGTCCAGGTCCAGGTGGCCGATGTCGCCGGGCTCGACGCGGACGCCGCCGAGGCGCAGCTGCGCAATCAGGGATTCCAAGTCACCCCGGAGGAGCAGTACAGCACCGAGGTCGACGAGGGCAAGGCGATCTCGACCGATCCCGCCGCCGGGCAGTCCATCCCGGAGAACAGCCAGGTCAAACTCCTCGTCTCCCTCGGACCGGAGAGCGTCTCGATCCCCGAGGTCGCCGGCAAGACCGAGGAGGAGGCCCGCCAGATCCTCAAGGACGCCAAGCTCCAGGCCGGCACGCACATCACCCAGAACTCCCCGGACGTGAAGAAGGGCGTCGTCATCGAGACGAAGCCCGGCGAGGGCGAGAAGGTCGATGTCGACTCGAACGTCGACCTCGTCGTCTCCTCCGGCATGGTCAAGGTCCCCGACGTCACCGGTCAGACCGCCGACGAAGCGTGCAACACGCTCAAGGGCGACGACTACAAACTCGGCTGCAAGGTCGAGGAGGTCGAGACAGCTGACCAGGAGGAGGGCAAGGTCTACGAGCAGTCGACGCCCGGCGGCACCGACGTGGCGCAGGGGTCGGAGATCACCGTGACCGTGGCGAAGAAGCCCCCGGAGCCCACCCCGACGATCCCGTCGGTCCCCGGCGGCATCCCGACCTCACCGTCCGATGACGCCGGCGGCGACGGCAACGACAACGGCAGCGGCGGCACCGAGACCGACGGTGCCGTCGGCGGCGGGGAGTCGTGGTTCGACGGCTGGTCCGACGGCCGTCGCGGCAACAACGGCAACGGCAACGGCCGCGACTGAGTCTCAGCCGAGAGTGACGAAGAGGTCGGTGCGCAGATCCGCCGGGTCCATCTCCGGGTTCGGTTCGGTCACGTAGACCTCGAAGAACGGCATGTCCGGATGGTGTCCGGCGGCCACCAGGGCCTGCATGTGCGCGTTCCACGCCTCGGCGAGGCCGTCGAACCCGCCGAGGTGGGAGATCGCCCCGATCGACCCGCCGGGCAGTTCGGCGGGAATCGCGGTGAGGTCGTCCCCGAGATCGAGCGCCTGGCTCAGCCCCGTGGCGACGGGAACGCCGACCTGGATGTCGACGGTGTCGGTGGGCGGGCGCGTGTAGAGCGAGAACGCCGGCCCGGCAGGCTCCACGCCCGCCTCGGCGAGGGCGGGGAAGAGGCGCGAGAAGACGGCGTCGAAGAGGGCGGGGAGCTCGTCCATCGGATGGCCCTGCGCCTCGACGACGACCGTGGGCACCGGCTGAGCCTCGAACACGGTGAGTTCGCGATACGGCTCGGTCGGGATGTAGCTGGGCTCGGGCATGGGGATTCCTCTCGCTGGCGATCGCCGGTGGACGGTCTGGATGAGTGTGGAACCGATCCTAAGCGCTCGGCCGGTGACGGGAAAGCTCTGCCGGTGACGGAGACGTGATCGCGCTGGCCAGCGGCGACATCGACGCAGCACGCTCGGCGGCGCCGGCGAGCCCACAGACTTCGAGCCAGTTGCCGAGCATGAGGTACCCGGATTCGGTGAGCACCGATTCGGGGTGGAACTGGACGCCGTGGAGCGGGGCGGTGCGGTGCTCGATGGCCATGACGACGCCGTCGGCGGTGCGCGCGGTCACGGCGAAGGTCTCGAGGTCGATCGTCTCATCGACGATCGCCAGCGAATGGTAGCGGGTGACCGTGAGCGGAGACGGGCATCCGGCGAAGACGCCCTGACCCTCATGGGTGATGACCGAGGTCTTGCCGTGCATGAGGACCGGCGAATGCGTCACCGTCGCCCCGAACACCTCGCCGAGGGCCTGATGGCCGAGGCACACGCCGAACAGCGGTTTGCCCGCCTCGGCGGCCCAGCGGATGACGTCGGGGCACACGCCGGATTCGGCGGGCACACCGGGACCCGGGGACAGCAGGATCCCGTCGTATCCGCGCGCCAGCTCCACGGCCGCCTCGGCGCCCAGATCGTCGTTGCGGATGACGTCCGCCTTCGCACCGAGCTCGCGGACGTAGGAGACGAGGGTGTAGACGAAGCTGTCGTAGTTGTCGACGACGAGGATCGAGGTCATCACGCGCCTTCGTCGGTGACGGTCGCGTTGTTGAACGGCATGTAGGGTGCGACGGCCGGGAAGACGTACTGCATGAGGAGGAGGACGACCGCGGCGATGAGGATGAGCGCGAAGACGAGCTTGACGAACCACGGTCCGGGCAGGAGCCGCCAGATGAATGCGTACATGTCAGGCACCACCGTTCTTGCTGACCTTTTCGTAGGCCTTCGAGTCCTTGATCGAGTCGGGCGCACCCTCGGAGGCCGGGGTCCACTCCGTGAGTTCGGCGTAGGCGATGTAGCGCTCGCGGGCGGAGAACATCGGGTTGCACGCGGTGAGCGTGAGGATCCTGTCCTTGCCCTTGTACTCGGGCTGGTCGGGCACGGGGGCGAGGACCTCGACGGCGTCGGGGAGGATGATGTCGAAGTTGCGGAACGTGTACGTGTAGAACCCGTCCTTCGTCTGGACGACGATCTCATCGCCGGGCCGCAGCTTCGCGATCTGGTTGAACGGCTTGCCGTACGTGACGCGGTGGCCGGCGACGGAGAAGTTGCCGACCTCCCCGGGCATCGCCGAGTTCGGGTAGCGGCCCACGCCCATCCGGTTGAGGACGGGTTCGAGGTCGACGCCCTCGGCGAGAGTGCGGTAGTAGTCGTCGCCGAAGCGCGGGATGTAGAAGATCCCGAACGCCGTGTTCTTCTCCACCGGTTCCGCGACGACGGGTTCGTCGGGGTCCGCGGGCAGTTTGTTCGGGTCCTGGTTCGCCCAGTCCTTCGTCAGCTGGTCGGCGAGGACCTCGTTGTCGCGGTCGGCTTCGATGTCCGTCCACCACAGCTGCCACGCGACGAAGAGGATGAGGACGAGACCGGCGGTGATGCAGAGTTCGCCGAAGGTGCGGATCGTTCCGCGGATCGGGCCGAGCGGCTGACGCTGCGGCGGCTGCTTCCTCCGGCCCCCTCCGCCCCGTCCGGATCCGCCTCCCCCGCCGAGGTGGGGCTCGCCTGCCGCGACCGCGCCCTGTGCCGCTGTGGCCGGGACGCCCTCCGCATAGCCGGTCTGGGGCCGGGGGTGCTGGGGCTGGCTGTACTGGGGAGCGGTGTACTGGGCGGCCGTGTACTGCGCCGGCATCGCCTGGGTCGCAGGGCCGTCGCCGAGGGGCGGGGCATCGGAGTAGGACGCGGGGGCGGCACCGGCGGCTTCGGCTTCCCGACGGCGCAGTTCGCGGCGGCTCGGCAGGGGCGCGTCGTAGCCACCCGCTGCGGCGGTGTCTCCCGGTCCGCGGGAGGCGCTCTCACCCTGGCCGGAGGAGGCGATCGCATCGGTGCGCATCGGCTCCGTCGCCGGGCCCGGGTCGATGGGCTGCGGGGCGGGCTGGCGTCGCTGCGCCGCGCGAATGGTGGGTCTCGAAGACGATTCGCTACCCGAGGAGAGACTGTTCACCACTTCTGCACCGTGCCTATGACCTTTGCAATCCGGGGCTCGACCAGTGATCGAGCGGGGACACCCTACAGAACTTTATCGCATGAACGTGACGCGGTGTCCCCTTCACAGCTCGTCTCGGCTTCGCACACAGCTGACTCTGAGCCTCCCGCGCGCAGTGCCGAAGCCGCTGACTCCGGGCGCCGTCGTGGCGTCGCCTGCGGGCACCGAGGCGCAGGCGAGGTTTTTCGCGCATGCTCGCCTCCCGAGTAGACTGGGTGCGATCATCCCCGACCAGAGCATCGGCGACCCGCCCGGGTTCGCTGTCGAAGGAGTTCACGTGGCCAAGTCCAAAGGACGGACCTCGCGCCCTCAGCGCACCTCGCGCACCACGGCGAAGCCCGAGTCGACGACCGACGACGCGGCCGTCGTCGAGGAGACCGACGTCGAGGTCACCGCGACCGACGCCACTGGAGACACCGAAACGGTCGAGGTCACGGAGATCGAGGTCACCGAGACCGGCGCGGACGAGGACACCGACGCTGAAGAGACGGACACTGACGACGACGCAGCCGCCTCGGCGAAGGACGAGAAGAAGTCCGAGGGCACGGCGAAGGACTCGAAGGACAGGGTCTCGAAGGACAAGGACTCCAAGGACTCGAAGGCTGACTCCGCGAAGTCCAAGGACGCGAAGGGCGGGAAGAAGACCGCGGCGAAGCGGACCTCGCGCTCGGGGAATCCCGCCAAGCGCTCGCAGGGCCGGAAGACGGCGAGCTACACCTCCGAGGCCGGTCAGCAGACGATCAAGCCGAACCCGCGCTGGTTCCTCCCCGTCCTCATCGGCCTCCTCCTCGTCGGCCTCATCTGGCTCGTGACGTTCTACATCACCCAGGGCGCCTTCCCCGTCGAGGCCTGGGGCAACTGGAACATCCTCATCGGCTTCGCGTTCTTCGTCGCGGGCCTCATCATGTCCACCCGCTGGCGGTAGCGCCGCGCAGCTGCGCCGCCGCCACGCTGTCGCTCACCACGCAACCCTCCACTCGCCCCGAACCGTACGGGCAGGTGGAGGGCTTCGTCGTTTCCAAACACGCTGAGTCCTTTCCCCAGGCCGCGACGTTTTCCTGTGCATAACTTTTCTTAACGCTCTCACCTGCGGAAACACACTCGTGTAAGTTTTCCACCATGTGGATAAGCCCTGTGGACAAAGCACAGATGCAGTGCCCGGTGGAGCATCGTGGGGACCGACCGCACCCCGGAGGTCACGGACGAGGCGCGTCGCTCAGGTGCCCGGTGGCGTCGATCAGAGACCCGGCGCCCCACCGGCGGCAAGGGTCTTGACGACGGCGGCGACGGCCATGAGGACGACGAGCGCCCCGGCGACGAGCCAGAACACGAGCGCAGACCGCTCCCGTCTGACGAGCAGCGCCGCGCAACCGAGGACGAAGCCGGTGAGCAGCCCGCCGAGGTGGGCCTCCCACGAGACTCCCTCGACGAGGAACCCGTAGCCGAAGTTGAGGACGACGAAGAGGACGACACCGGTGATGTTGCGGTCGAGGCGCTTCGTCGGCACGAGGAGGACGCCGATGATCGCGAACACGGCACCCGAGGCGCCGATGTTGTTCGTCACCCAGTCCCGGCTCCACGGTTCGGCGAGGAGGAGGACCATGACGGAGCCGCCGATCGCCCCGAGGAGGTAGACCGCAAGGAAGCGCCCCCGCCCGAGCGCCCGCTCGACGAACGAGCCGAAGAAGAAGAGCCCGATCATGTTCGCGAGCAGATGGATGGGAGAGGGCTGCTCGTGGACGAGGGCGACGGTGAGCAGGCGCCACGGCTGGTCGAGGGTGAGAGCGGGGACGAAGCTCAGCCGGTGGATGAGGTCGAGACCCGGCAGCAGCTGGAGGAGGAACGACAGTCCCGTGACGATCATGATCGTCCGTGTCACCAGGGGGATGGACACGGACAGGGCCCGGCCTGATTCCCTGGCCGGGCCCTGTTCTGGTGTGCTCATGGCACCATCGTACTGGTGCTCAGGCGTCCTTGATCTCGACGGATTCGATGACGACCGGCTCGACGGGCTTGTCCATCGCCCCCGTGCGCACGCCTTCGATCTCGTCGACGACCTTCTGCGAGGCCTCGTCGGCGACCTCGCCGAAGATCGTGTGCTTGCCGTTGAGCCACGGGGTCTCAGCGGTGGTGATGAAGAACTGCGAGCCGTTGGTGCCGCGGCCCATCTGCTTGCCGGCATTGGCCATCGCGAGCAGGTACTTCTTGTCGAACTGGAGTTCGGGGTGGATCTCATCGTCGAAGACGTATCCGGGACCGCCGGTGCCGGTGCCGAGCGGGTCACCGCCCTGGATCATGAAGTTCGAGATGATGCGGTGGAAGCCGACGCCGTCGTAGAAGGGGCGCTTCGTCGGCTCACCGGTCTGGGGATCGGTGAACTCGCGCTCACCCGTGGCCAGCTCGACGAAGTTGGCGACCGTCTTCGGGGCGTGGTTGCCGAAGAGGTTGATCGTGATGTCGCCGTGGTTGGTGTGCAGGACCGCTGTGTTCGTTGCAACTGTAGACATGCCCTCATTCTTCCATGCCGCACACAGGTCTGCGGTTCCATCAAGGTGGGTTTGTACGACTCTGCCAGCGTATCCGCAGGCAAATTCCTGGCCCTGAGGTGGCGTGCGCCCCCGGGCCAGGCCGTAGACTGGGGAGTGATCAGTTGCCCCTGACCCGGAGGATTGGGAATGTTCATGTCGAAGAAACCAGCTCGGAAGCCGCTCGCGTCGAAGCTCGATTCCGCGAAGAAGACGTCGCTCCGGTTCCTGGCCGACGCGTCGGATGCGGCGGCGCCCAAGCTCCGCGAGGCAGCCGACAGGGCGAATGAGCAGGTCGGTGTCTTCACGGAGAAGGCCCGTCCGCAGGTCGAGGCTCTGGCCGAGAAGGCCAACCGTCAGGTCCACGACATCGCCGACCGGATCGAGGCATACCGCCCCGAAGCCACGGAGAGGGCCGGGAAGGTCGCCGGAACGGCTGCCGCCTCGCTCGCGGCGATGGAGACCCCGCAGCTCATCGACAACCTCGCTGTGCGCCTCACCGGTGACAAGAAGGCGATGAAGAAGGCCCGCAAGGCCCTCGCCAATGCCGGCAAGCGGATCCAGAAGGAGACCGCACAGAAGTCGAACACGAGCAAGAAGGCCCTCGTGTGGACGCTCGTCATCGGCTCGGCCGCCGGCATCGGCTACTACGTGTGGAAGAAGGCCCAGCCGGTCGAGGATCCCTGGTCGACCCCGCTGCCGAACAACCGTCCCGCTGACGCCCGCCCCGTCGGCTCGACCCCGGCCTCGCGCCAGGGCACGACGCCCACGGTCTCGCAGGCTCCGGTGCCCGAGTCGAAGACGGATGCCACCCCGGCTCCGAAGCCGACGACCGCGCCGAAGCCCGCGACTCCGAACCCCGCGGCCGGCGAGGCGAAGGACACCAACGCCAAGCACTGAGACGCACCGACCGTCGCCGGTGACGACCGAGGCGGCCACCCGTTCGGGTGGCCGCCTCTGTGCTGTCCGGCCGCAGCCGGGGACGCCCCGTCCCCAGCCGGGGCACGCCTCAGTACACGGCGCCCGGGTTGAGGATGTTGTCCGGGTCGAGCGCGGCCTTGATCCGGTGGTTGAGCTCCATGACATCGGCGCCGAGGTAGTCGGCCAGCCACGGCTTCTTCAGCCGTCCCACCCCGTGCTCGCCGGTGATCGTCCCGCCGAGTGAGGTCGCCAAGTCCATCACCTCGCCGTAGGCGATGTCGGCCCGCGCCCGCTGTTCGGCGTCCGTGGGGTCGACGATGAGCAGCGGATGGGTGTTGCCGTCCCCGGCGTGGGCGATGACGGAGATGAGGACGTCGCGGTCCTCGGCGATCCGCTCGATCCCGACGACGAGATCGCCGAGGCGGGGCAGCGGCACGCCGACGTCCTCGAGCAGGAGGGTGCCCTTCTTCTCGACCGCGGGGATCGCCATCCGCCGGGCGGTGACGAAGGCCTCCCCCTCGTCGGCGTCGTCGGTCGCATAGACCTCGCTCGCCCCGTTCTTCGCACAGAGCTCCTCGACGGTCGCGATCTGTCCGGACGCATACTCGCCGGGTTCGTCGGACTGGATGACGAGCATGCCTGCGGCCTCCCGGTCGAGGCCCATCCGCAGCTCGTCCTCGACGGCATTGATCGAGGCGCGATCCATGAACTCGAGCATCGACAGGCGCATCTGCGCGCAGATGTCGAGGACGGTCTGGGTCGCTCCCTCGAGGGTGGGGAACGTGGCGACGAGGGTCGTCGGCGGCAGCTGCGCGGGGATGAGGCGCAGGGTCACCTCGGTGATGATGCCGAGAGTGCCCTCGCTGCCGACGAAGAGCTTCGTCAGGGACAGCCCCGCGACGTCCTTGACGCGGGGTCCGCCGAGCTCGACGGCGCGGCCGTCGGCGAGCACGACCGTCATCCCGAGCACGTAGTCCGTCGTCACCCCGTACTTGACGCAGCAGAGCCCGCCCGCGTTCGTCGCGACGTTGCCGCCGATCGAGCAGAATTCGTACGACGAGGGGTCCGGCGGGTACCACAGGCCGTGCTCGGCGGCCGCGGCCTTGACCTCGGCGTTGAAGGCCCCCGGTTGGACGACGGCGATGCGGGTCGCAGGGTCGACGGCGATCTCCCGCATCCGGTCGAGGCAGACGATGATGCCGCCCTCGACCGCGGAGCTGCCGCCCGAGAGGCCGGAGCCGGCGCCGCGGGGGACGACAGGGATCTTCGCGGCCGCGGCGATGCGCACGACGGTCTGGACGTCCTCGGTCGAGGTCGCGCGGACGATGGCCAGCGGCATGCCCGCATCAGGGTCGTTCGCGCGATCCCACCGATAGGCGTCCATCGAATCGGGGTCGGTGACGATCGCCTCGGCGGGCAGGGCGTCGGACAGGGCGGATAGGACCTCGGCTGACATCATTCTCCTCGGATCAGGGCGACGTGGGTCTCACTCTACGTGAGCCGTGTCACAGTGACGAGCTCGGGGTGCACAGCGACCTCGATGCTCAGCGCGGACAGCGCTCAGGCGAGCCGGCGCGGACCCATCCGCCCGGCGATCCGGGCCGCGAGGAGACCGGCGACGGTGAAGGACAGGGTCGCCGCCAGCACAAGGAGCTGCGGGACGACCCAGCCGTGGGTGACCGTGGCGAGCCAGCCCGCGAACGGCGGGGCCACGGTCGCGGCGAGGTAGCCGCCGCCCTGCACCCGCGCCGAGCCGGATGCCGTCTCCCTGTCGCTGCCGGCGGTGCGGGCGATGATCGAGAGGATCGCGGTGAACCCGCCGCCCTGGGCGATGCCGCCGGTGACCGCCCAGACGACGTACGCATCGGGGGCTGTGAGCATGCCGAGAGGCAGGGAGAGCCAGAGGGCGGCGACGATCGCCACGGGCACCCACGGCCGCGACCGCGCGGCGAGCAGGGGCACGCCGAAGGCGCCGACGATGGCCGAGACCTGGAAGAGGGAGGCGGTGCCGCCGGCGAGCGCCGGGTCGAGGCGTGCGGTGTCCGCGAGGATCGAGGGCAGCCACGTCGTCGTCGTGTAGTACGCGATCGACTGCCCGGAGAAGGTGATGACGAGGAGGACGACGATGCGCCGGAACTCCGGGGAGACCTCCCGCCACGGCCGTTTCGCCTCCGCTGGGGTCGGGGCACCCGCCTCGGCGCCGGCAGTGTCCCCGGCAGCGCCGTCGATCGGGGTGCGGCGGATCCGGGTGCGGATGAGGATCATCCAGTAACCGAGGCCGAGGAGCGCGAGGACCGCCCACAGACCGATCGCCCACCGCCAGCCGACGAGGGCCGCGAGCGGCCCGGTGCCGATGAGGGTGACCATCGAGCCGACGTTCATCATCGCCGAGTAGAGCCCGGTGACCATGCCGACCTGGTTCCACGGGACCTCGCGGCGGATGATCACGGGCACGACGATGTTGCCGAGGGTGATCGCGAGTCCGATGATGCCGGTGCCGAACAGGATGAGCCAGGTCGGCCCGACCGAACGCAGCACCGTGCCGAGCAGCACGCCCGACAGGCACATGAGCACCGTCGTCTCCGCGCCGAGGCGGCGGATCGTCTTACTCGCCAGCGGCGTGGCGAGGGCGAAGAGGAGGACGGGCAGACCCGTGAGGAGGCCCGCCCCGGCCGCACTCAGCCCCGTGTCCGCACGGATGTCGCCGAGCACCGCGGTCGGGGCGATGATCGGGGTGCGCAGGTTGAGCGCGAGGACGACGATGCCCGCGACGATCCACGGGAGCATCGCGGGTCGCAGCGTGCCCGTCACATCCTCTCGGGCACGCGGATGCCGAGGACGCTCAGTCCCGCCTCGAGGACGGAGAGCACGGTCGCGCTCAGCCGCAGGCGGGAGGCCCGCAGCTCAGGCGTCGCCGCCGTGAGCACTGGGCACTGCTCGTAGAACGTCGTGAACGCCTGCGCGAGGTCGAAGAGGTACGTCGCCATCCGGTGCGGCTGGGAGCCGGCGGCCACCTCGGCGAGGACATCGGGGAACCCGAGGATCGCGAGCGCCAGTTCACGTTCGGACTGCTCGCCGAGGTGGATCGGGGAGTCGGCGAACGTGATGTCCTCAGCGGCAGCCTTGCGCAGGATCGAGCGGATCCGGGCGCCGGCGTACTGGAGGTAGGGCGCGGTGTTGCCGATGGGCGCGAGCATCCGGTCGAGGTCGAAGGTGTACGAGGTGTCGTGGGCGACGGAGAGGTCGGCGTACTTGACCGCGCCGATGCCGACGATGTGGGCGACCTCATCGGCCTCCTCGGGCGTGAACTCGACGTTCGACTCCTCGAGGGTGACCTTGGCGCGGGCGATCGCCTCGTCGAGGAGTTCGGCCAGACGCAGCGGCTTGCCCGAGCGGGTGCGGAGGATCTTCCCGTCGGAGCCGAGGACATTGCCGATCTTCACGTGCTCGAGGACCATGTCCTCCGGCACCCAGCCGGCGGCCCGGGCGGTCGCGAAGACCATCTCGAAGTGGAGGGCCTGCGGGGCGCCGACGACGTAGAGGACGCGGTCGGCGTGAAGGACCTGGGCGCGGCGGCGGACCGCGGCGAGGTCGGTCGTCGCATAGCCGTAGCCGCCGTCGGACTTGCGGACGATGAGCGGCAGCGGCTGCCCGTCACGACCGGTGTAGCCGTCGGGGAACACGCACAGCGCCCCGTCGCTCATCCGGGCCAAGCCCTGGGCCTCGAGGTCGTCGCAGACCGCTTCGAGATCGTCGTTGTACGTGCTCTCCCCGGCGAGGTCGGCATCTCGGAGGGTGACGTCGAGGAGGGAGTAGATGTGGTTGAAGTACTCCCGGGAGTAGCCGACGAGTCGCTCCCAGAGTTCGAGGGTCTGTGCGTCCCCACCCTGGAGGGCGACGACCCGGGTGCGGGCGCGGGTCGCGAAGTCCTCATCCGCGTCGAACTTCGCCCGGGCGGCCTGGTAGAAGGCGTTGGGGTCCTCGGCGATCGTCTGCGCGGTCTCCGAGTCGATGCCGACGTCGAGGAGGTGCTCGATGAGCATGCCGAAGGGGGTGCCCCAGTCGCCGATGTGGTTCTGCCGGATGACGGTGTTGCCGAGGTATTCGTGGGTGCGGGCGAGCGCATCGCCGACGACGGTGGTGCGCAGGTGCCCGACGTGCATCTCCTTCGCGACGTTCGGCGCCGAGTAGTCGATGACGATCCGCTGCGGGTCCGAAGGTGCGTCGACGGCGGTCGCGTCCTCGGCCTCGAGGACGCCTGCGAGGAACTCGGGGAGGAACGTGAGGTTGATGAACCCGGGACCGGAGATCTCCGGGGGCTGACAGACGCCTGCGAGGTCGAGGTGCTCGACGATCTGCCCGGCGACCTCCCGCGGCTTGGCCCCGAGCTCCTTCGCCAGCGGGAGGGCGACGTTGGCCTGGAAGTCGGCGAACTGCGAGCTCCTGATGACGGGATCGCGGTCGGCGAAGTCCTCCCCGAAGGCGGCAGAGAGGGCAGCGGCGAACCGGTCGGTGAGCAGAGAGGTGAGCGTCGGCATGTCCTCATTCTATTCGCGCCGACCCGACCCGCGGCACCGGTCCGTGCACGCCGCTCATCGGCTGTAATGTGGATCACGTGACTTATCTCAGGTACCCCCACATCAGCGGCGATCTCATCGCCTTCATCGCCGACGACGACGTCTGGCTCGTGCCGACTGCAGGCGGCCGGGCATGGCGGCTCACCGCCGATCGTGCTCCGGCCCGCAGTCCGCGATTCTCCCCGGACGGCTCCCACGTCGCGTACGTCTCCCACCGCGACGGTCATCCCGAGCTCATGCTCGCCGAGGTGGCGACCGGTGCCCTGCGCCGGCTCACCTGGCTCGGCGGGACCGCGACGACGATGCTCGGTTGGGAGGACGATTCCCACATCCTCATCGGTTCGAACGCGGGCGAAGCCGAGGTCCGCGACCATGTCGTCAAGCGCGTGGGCCTGGGTGGTGAGGTCGAGCGCCTCACGTGGGGTCGCGCATCCGGGTTCGCCCGTCACCACTCGGGTGCCACGGCGCTCTCGACGCCGTACAGTCGTCCCCCGGCCCATTGGAAGCGCTACCGCGGAGGCACCGCGCCGAGGCTGTGGCTCGATCGGGCCGGCGACGCCGACGGTGCGGGGACGCAGTGGCAGCGGCTGCTGCGCGACGAGGCCGCGCCGCTGAGCGATCCGCTGTGGGTCGGCGACTCACTCGTCTTCACCTCCGACCGGGCCGCGACGTTCCCCAACGATGCCGACGAGCAGGCGAACCTGTGGATCTGGGACGGACTGGCCACGGCTGCCGGCGACCGCCTCGGCGAACCCCGGCAGCTCACCCACCAGACGGAGGCCGACGGCTACGTACGCGACGCGACGACCGACGGCAGAAGGATCGTGTGGCACTCCCGGGGTGAGATCAAGATCCTCGACGCCCTCGACGGGCAGGTCCGCACCCTCGACGTCACCCTTCCGGGCACGCAGGTGCAGCCGCGCTCGCTCACCGCCGATTCCGGGGTCGGTGCGATCGCCCCTGACCACGGCGGCAATGCCTCGGCGATCGAATGGCGGGGGAAGGCGTTCTGGCTCGCCCACCGCGAGGGTCCGGCCAGGGCGCTGGCGGCCGAGTCGGCCGTGCGGGTGCGTGAACCCGTCGTCCTCGGGCAGACCGGCGCGGTCGCCTACGTCACCGACGTCGACGGCGAGGATGCGATCGAGGTCCGGGAGACCTCCGGGTCGAAACCGCCTCGGCGGATCGGGGCCGGGGCTCTCGGACGCGTCCTCCACATGTCCGCCGATCCCGCGGGACGGATCCTCGCGACGATCTCCCACGACGGGACGGTCCGCCTCGTCGAGGTCGCCGGCGGGGGCAGCCGTGTCGTCGGCCATTCCGGCTTCGGAGAGGCGACGAGTCCGCGCTTCTCCCCCGACGGGAAGTACCTCGTCTGGGCGCAGCCGACGCAGGGCGAGGGGGATCTCAACCGGCTGATGATCGCCGAGGTGCGCTCGGATGAGGAGGGCAGGCCGCTGACGACGGGGCGGTTCAACGACTTCTCCCCCGCGTTCACGCGCGACGGGAAGTACGTCGCGTTCCTCTCCGACCGGACCTTCGATCCCGCGTACAACCAGCATTCCTTCGACCTCTCCTTCAACGGGGTGACGAGGCCGTGGCTGCTGCCGCTCTCGGCCACCGACCCCGCACCCTTCGGCCCGAGCACCGCCGGATGGGCGATCAGCGAGCTCACCGAGGAGAGCGAGAAGGGCCAGAAGAAGTCCGGAAAGGACACCGTGAGCACGGTCGAGCCCGACCTCGACGGCGCCGAGGAGCGGATCGTCCCGTTCCCCGTGTCCTCCGGAGTCTTCCGGGACCTCGAGTCCGTCGACGGCGGGGTGTTGTGGATGCGCAAGGGCGATGCCGAGGACGGCGAGCTCGGCGACCGGTACGCGGGTGTCACGGGGGACAAGCCGCGCGAGCAGGTCCAGTACTTCGACTTCGCCAAGCGCAAGCTCGTCACCGTCGTCGACAAGGCCGACGACTATCGGGTGAGCGGCGACGGAAAGCTCATCGTCGTCACCGACGGCGACGACGTCACCGTGCGCCCAGCGAACCGGAAGGTCGAGGCCGATGACGACGAGTCCGTGACCGTCGACCTCGCGCGGCTGCGCTTCGAGCTCGACCAGCGGGCCGAGTGGCTGCAGATGTTCGAGGAGAACGCCCGGATCATGCGCGACCACTACTGGCGGGCCGACATGAACGGCGTCGACTGGCAGGGGGTGACCCTGCGGTGGCGCCAGGTCGCGGCGAAGGCGCTCACCCACGACGACCTCGTCGACATCCTCTGGGAGACCGTGGGCGAGCTCAACACCTCCCACGCCTACGTCACCCCGCCCGAGCCGCTCGGGGATGAGTCGAAGCGGCTCGGCTTCCTCGGCGCGGACCTCGCCCGCACCGACAAGGGCTGGGAGATCGTCCGCATCCTCCCCGGTGAGACGAGTGAGCCGGCGGCACGGTCGCCGCTGCGTCAGGCCGGCGTCGGGGCGCAGCCCGGGGACGTCATCGTCGCCGTCAACGGGCAGAGCGTCGATGAGGACCTCGGTCCCGCGCCGCTGCTCGTCGGGGCAGCCGACCAGATCGTCGAGCTCACGCTGCGCACCGGGCGCAGGGAGCGCACGGTCGCGGTCGTGCCGGTGAAGTCCGAGGAGAAGCTGCGCTATCAGGACTGGGTGCGCTCGCGGCGCGAGTACGTCAGGGAGGCGACGGGCGGCAGGCTCGGCTACGTCCACATCCCCGACATGATGGCCGGCGGCTGGGCCCAGCTGCACCGCGACATCCGGCAGGCGATGGCCGCCGACGGCGTCATCGACGACGTCCGGTTCAACAGATCGGAAGAGCGTCGTGTAG
>ERZ501033.107-NODE-107-length-16718-cov-6.029046_pt1 | contig 16718 bp, 13 predicted proteins | sample MGYA00248844_ERZ501033 | MGnify/ENA primary metagenome ERZ501033 (study PRJEB25958, sample SAMN03398539) | human skin metagenome | study: EMG produced TPA metagenomics assembly of the Human Skin Microbiome Metagenome (human skin metagenome) data set.
GCATGCTCTCGAGCAGCTGCTGGACCTGCACGCCGGTCTCCTGACCGGTCGGCTCGGCGCTGTCCTCCGGGGCACCGGCCCACAGCACGGGCCGCCCGGAGCCCTCGCCGGCGGCGGTGCGGCGCAGGGCGTCCAGGATGATGAGCATCCCCAGGGCGCCGGCGTCCACGCGCCCCGAGCCCTGCAAGGCCCCGAGCTGCTCGGTGGAGCCGAGCACGGCCTCCCGGGCCGCGGCGACCACGCGCTCCATGTGGTGCAGCAGCGTGCGCTTGGAGCCGGGCTCCTCGGCCTCCGGGACCTGCACCGCGGCGATGTCCCGGATCACCGAGAGCATGGTGCCCGGCACGGGATCGGTCAGGGCGGACCAGGAGCGCAGCTCGCCCGAGGACAGGGCCTGGGCGAAGGCGTCTGCGGTGAGGCCGCGGCCCTCGAGCGAGGCGCCCACGGCGCACAGCCACACGGCGAACAGGGAACCGGAGTTGCCGCGGGCGTCATCCAGCGCGGCCTGGCCGGCGAGCGAGATGAGCTCGCCGACATCCGGGGTCTCGAGCACCTGGGCGGCCTCAGCGGCGGTGCCGACGGTGGTCACGAGGTTGGCGCCGGTGTCCGAGTCGGCCACCGGGAAGACGTTGATCGCGTCCAGGATGTCGGCGCTGGCGCGCAGCTCACGGACGGCGAGGTCGAACCACCGCCGAACGGCCTCCGTGCTCGCTGTGCTGCGCTCGTTCAAAGTGGTCCCATCCTCCGCTGCGGCTCCCGCCGATCAGCTGGTTCGCGTCATCGCCCGCCACGCTCACGCCCCAGCCGCCGACGGGCTCCTGGGGCTGCGCGCGTCCGGGAGGACCGGCTGCTGGTCCGCCGGAGGGAGCTCCCGGAAGGCGCACAGAGCCTATCGCACGGACTCCCTCGGGCACCTGGGCATCCGCCGGGAGACAGGCCAGCAGACCGTGGTCCTCCCCGCCTGCGAGCACCCAGTCCAGGGGGTCTGCACCCAGCAGCTCGGCCGCCGGCCGCAGGGGCTCGGCAAGCTCCTGCAGGGACTGGGGATCCAGCTCCAGGTGCACACCGGAGGCCGAGGCGATCCGTCCGCCGTCGCGCACGAGGCCGTCGGAGACGTCGATCATGGCGGTGGCCCCTGCCTGCGCCAGCCGCGCGCCTGACGGGACGGGGCTCACGGGCCGCAGCTGCCAGCCTGCGATCTCATCCAGGACGGCATCCTCCCCGGGGCGGTAGTCGCTCGAGAGCAGCAGCGCCAAGCCGGCCGCCGCGCGCCCGACTGTCCCGGCCAGCACAAGACGCTGCCCCGGCGCGGCTCCCGAGCGGCGCACGGGCTCGCGGCCCTGCAGATCCCCGGTCACCGTCACGGTCACGGAGATCTGCTCGCCGCCGCCCAGATCACCTCCAGCCACCGACAGCTGCGGTGCCCCGCAGGCCTGGATCCCGCCGCGCAGCCCGCGGGCGAAGTCCAGGACCCACTGGCACGGAGTCTGCGCCGGGAGGGTCAGGGACACGACCATGGATGACGGCACCGCGCCCATGGCCGCGGCATCCGCCAGGTTCTGCGCGGCGGCCTTGGCACCGGTGTCCGCACCGCCGGTCCGTGCGCCGCTGAGCCACACCGGGAGGAAGTCCTGGCCCTCGACCTGGGTGTCCGTGGTGATCACGAAGCGCCCGTCCGGGGCGGCGATCACCGCGCAGTCATCACCAGGGCCCAGCTGCAGGTACGGCGAGTCCTCGCCCTGCAGCAGCGGCAGGAAGGCGGAGAGCAGCTCTGATTCGGAGGTCTCCCCCACGCTGCGGCCGGCGAGAGCCTCCGCAGCCGTGGACGGCTCGGCGGAAGCCTCCGACGAGCCGTCCACGGCCGCTGCGCGAGCAGTCCCAGGCCCCTGGCCTCGCAGCGTCGAGCCGCCCGTGCTGTCCTGCCTGGTCATCTGCGCCGCCTCTCGGTTCATCGGGGCTCACGCTAGCCGCCTGGGCGGACAGCACAGCCGCTCGCTGCGCCCTGAGGGCGTGCGTGCCGGCGGTCCCGTGCGGCGGTTCTGCGCGATTCGAGGCCCGCTGGAGCCGGGCGATAGGATCCGGGCCATGCGCTCCGGTCCGAATCCCCTGCTCCCCCTCCGCGCTGCGGCTCTGACGGCCGCCGGCCTGGTCCTGCTCACGGGCTGCGGCTCGAGCACCGCGCAGGTCGAGGCTGCCGAGGACGCCGCGAATCCGGAGTGCGCGCCCGCCATGCTCGCCATGCCGGAGCAGATCAGCGGGCAGGACCAGCGCCAGACCTCGAGCCAGGGCACCACGGCCTACGGGGATCCCTCGGCGGCCGTGGTGCGCTGCGGGGTGACTCCCCCGGAGCCCACGACCGATCTGTGCACGCGCGTGAACGGTGTGGACTGGCTGATCCGCGATCTCGAGTCCGACAACCAGTGGCAGGCCACGACCTACGGGCGCGACCCCGCCTTCGAGATCACCTTCGACACCACGGTCGTGCCGTCCTCGACCGCTCTGGTCGATCTGGGCAGCGCGGTCTCGACCGTGCCGCAGGACTCCGAGTGCCTCTCCGTGGACGAGGTCCCGCAGACCTGAGCCGGGCTCAGCGCAGCCCGATCGGCCGCTCGAGGGCCAGGCGCAGCAGCTCGTCGAGCAGGGCGTCGTAGGGCAGGCCGGAGGCCTCCCACAGCCGCGGGTACATGGAGATCGAGGTGAATCCCGGCATGGTGTTGACCTCGTTGATGAGGGCGCGGCCGTCGTCGGTCAGGAAGAAGTCGGCGCGCGAGAGCCCCTCGCCGTCGACGGCCTCGAAGGCCCGGGCGGCGTCCGCGCGGATGCGCTCGGCGGTCGCCTCCGGGACCTCGGCCGGGCAGCTGAGCTGCGCGGAGTCCTGCGCGACGTACTTGGCCTCGAAGTCGTAGAACGAATGCTCGTCCACCACGACGATCTCCCCGAGCAGCGAGACGCGCGGAGCGTCCTGCCCGTGGCCCTGCAGCACGGCGCACTCGATCTCGCGCCCGGAGATCCCGGCCTCTACGACCACCTTGCGGTCGAAGGACCGGGCCTCCTCCACCGCGGCGGTGACAGCCGAACGATCGCTCGGGTCATCCACCCGGGTGATGCCGAACGACGATCCGGCTCGGGCGGGCTTCACGAAGACGGGCGCCGCCAGCTGAGCGATCTCGTCCAGGACCGCCTCCGGCTCGCTGCGCCAGCGCCGGTCCTTGGCCACGATGTACGGCCCGACCTCCAGCCCGGCTGACTCGAAGGCGACCTTCATGAAGTGCTTGTCCATGCCCACGGCCGAGGACGTCACCCCGCAGCCGACGTAGCGCATGTCGGCGAGCTCGAGCATCCCCTGAAGGGTGCCGTCCTCGCCGTAGGGGCCGTGCAGCAGCGGCAGCACGACGTCGATGTGCTCGCGGCGCTCCTGGGCCGGGCCCTCGCCGGAGATGTCGCGGATCAGCAGCTCGGTGTCGCCGGAGCCCATGGGCAGCGAGACCATCTGCTCGCCGACCGGCAGCTCGGTGATGGGGTTCTCGTCGAGCAGCGCCTCGAGCTCGTCCTGCGAGAAGAGGAACCACTCGCCCGTGCGCGCGATCCCCACGGTCACCACGTCCCAGTGCTCGCGGTCGATCGCCCCGAGCACGCCCCGGGCGGTGACCAGCGAGATGCTGTGCTCGGAGGAGCGCCCGCCGAACAGGATCGCCACACGGGGGCGGGACGACGGGGCTGCGGTCTGCGGTTCAGCGGCTGCGGGATCGATGGTGCTCATGCGGTGGTTGCCTCCGCTTTCAGTTCGCGGCCCAGCAGCAGCGGGGCGAGGTGTTCGACGGTGATGCGACCGTCCAGGATAGCCACGACGGCCTCGGTGATCGGCATGTCGACCCCGTGCGCCCGCGCGAGCTGCAGCACAGCAGGCGCGGACTTCAGGCCCTCGGCGGTCTGCGTCATCTCGCGGTCGATCTGCTCGAGCGTGCGGCCCTGTCCCAGCAGGCGCCCGGCCGTCCGGTTGCGCGACAGCGGCGATGAGCAGGTGGCCACCAGATCGCCGATCCCGGCCAGCCCAGCCATGGTCTCGCTGCGAGCCCCGAGCGCCAGGGCTAGCCGGGTGGACTCCGCCAGCCCGCGGGTGATCACGGAGGCCTTGGAGTTGTCGCCGTAGTGGCGGCCGTCGCAGATGCCCACGGACAAGGCGATCACGTTCTTGGTCAGTCCGGCGATCTCCGTGCCCACGGCATCGGTGTTCGTGTACGGGCGGAAGTAGGGCGCGGCCACGGCGCGGGCCACATCGGCGGCCAGCTGTGGATCGGCTGCCGCCACCACCGAGGCGGTGGGCTGCTCGTCGGCGATCTCCATGGCCAGATTCGGGCCCGAGACGATGCACAGCCGCCGGCTCCAACCCTCGCGGTCGCGCCCGCCCAGCGGGTGGCCCTCCGGGCGCTGCTCGGCCAGGACCTCGGCCGCGACCTCGCTCATGCGCAGCCCCGTGCCCCGCTCGAGGCCCTTGGCCAGCGAGACCAGCACGGCCTCGTGCTCGAGGTGCTGCGCCACGGCAGCCATCTGCGCGCGCAGGGCCTGAGCGGGAACAGCCAGCACGACCAGGTCCGCCCCCTCCAGGGCCTGGGCCAGGTCCGCGGTGACCTGCAGCGGATCGGGCAGGTGCGTGCCGGGGACGTAGCGCTCGTTGACCCGGGTGCGGGCGATGCGGGACATCGCCTCTGCGTCCCGGCCCCACAGCACGACCTCGGGGGCCGGGCCCTCGCCGCTGAGCCCGGCGTCGGTGAGGATCTTGGCGAAGGTCGTTCCCCAGGATCCGGCGCCCAGCACGGCGGCCCGGCGCGGGCTCCACCTCGGCTCGGGAGCGCCCAGATCCTGCGCGGCGTCGCCGTCGCGGGTCAGCTGCTCGGAATGCTGCGTCATCGTCGTCCCCTGAGGCGTCGGTCCCATCGGGTGGGCGGAACGGGTTCGTCGCGCAGGACGGACAGCTCAGCGGCGATCGCGTCCAGGATGGCATCGGTGGCCTCAGCGGCCGCGGCGCGCGGCACGGCCGCGACCCTCTCGGCATCCGTGCGCCCAGTCTGCCCGGGCGCACGCGTGCTGCGGAAGCGGCTCAGGTCCACGGGCTCGCCCACGCGCACCCGCACCGGCCGCCGGGGACGGAGGCTCACGTGCACCCGCCACCGGCTGTCGCGGCCCAGGATCTGCTGGTCTCCCCAGTGGGCGATCGGGATCACGGGGACGTCGAGGCCCAGAGCCAGCCGCGCCGCACCGGGGTAGGCGTGCATGGGCCAGCGCAGCGGATCCCGGGTCAGCGTGCCCTCCGGATAGATCACGACGACCCCGCCGCGAGCCAGGTGGTCCTGGGCGTCGCTGAGGGCCTGGGCGGTGTCGCGAGTGCCCCGGTGCACGGGCACCTGCCCGATCCGATGCAGCAGGAAGCCGAGCACGGGGATGCGGAACAGCGACTCCTTGGCCAGGAACCGGGGCGTGCGCCCGGCATCGACGACGCTGAGCCCCACCGTGATCGGGTCGATCTCGGTGACGTGGTTGGCCACGATCAGGCACGGGCCGTCGGACGGGATCCGCTCCAGATGCTCGACGCGGCGGCGGGCCAGCAGCCCGTAGGGCAGCCGCACGAGCCGCTGGAGGATCTGCAGCTCGAGATTGAGCTCGCTGCGTCGACCGGAGCGGCGGGTGCGGGCCATGTGCAGCTCCCTGCGGTTCGAGCGGATCAGCTGTTCGCGACGTCGAACGTGGCGCCCAGGGCCTCGAGCTTCGTGGTGAAGTGCTCGTAGCCGCGCTCGATCAGCTCGACGCCGGTCACATGGGAGACGCCCTCGGCGGACAGGGCCGCGATCAGGTGCGAGAAGCCGCCGCGCAGGTCCGGGACGTGGATGTCCTGGGCCCGCAGCTCGGTGCGTCCGGAGATGATCGCGGAGTGCACGTAGTTGGACTGGCCGAAGCGGCAGGGCGTGGAGCCCAGGCAGTCGCGGTGCAGCTGGATGTTGGCTCCCATGCGCTGCAGCGCGTGGGTGAAGCCGAAGCGGTTCTCGTAGACGGTCTCGTGCACGATCGACACGCCCTCGGCCTGCGTCAGCGCCACGACGAGCGGCTGCTGCCAGTCAGTCATGAAGCCGGGGTGGACATCCGTCTCCACGACGATCGGCTTGAGCGCCGTTCCCGGATGGGAGAAGCGGATGCCGTCCTCGCGGATGTCGAGATCGCCGCCGACCTTCCGGAAGGTGTTGAGGAACGTCATCATGTCCGCCTGCGTGGCGCCCTCGACGAAGATGTCTCCGCCGGTGGCCAGCGCGGCCGAGCCCCAGGAGGCCGCCTCGATGCGATCGGACATGGCGCTGTGGTTGTAGCCGGACAGCGATTCGACGCCCTCGATGTGGATCACGCGATCGGTCTGCACCGTGATGATCGCGCCCATCTTCTGCAGGATCGCGATCAGGTCCATGATCTCGGGCTCGGTCGCGGCGCCGCGCAGCTCGGTGCGCCCGCGAGCGCGCGTGGCGGAGAGCAGCACCTGCTCGGTGGCCCCCACCGACGGGTACGGCAGCTCGACCTTGGCGCCGTGCAGCCCGTTGGGGGCGGACATGCGGATGCCGGAGTCGAGCTTCTCGACCTTGGCGCCGAAGTGGCGCAGGACATCGAGGTGGTAGTTGATGGGGCGATCGCCGATCTTGCAGCCGCCCAGGTCGGGGATGAAGGCCTCGCCCAGGGTGTGCAGCAGCGGGCCGCACAGCAGGATCGGGATGCGGGAGTCGCCGGCGTGGGCATCGATGTCCGCGTGCTGGGCCCGGACCACGTTCGACGGGTCGAGGTGCAGCTTGCCCTGGCCGTCGTTGTCGACCGCCACTCCGTGCAGGGACAGCAGATCGGTGACGACCTGGACGTCCTTGATGTGCGGGACGTTGCGCAGCGTCGAGGGGGTGGCGCCCAGCAGCGCGGCCACCATGGCCTTGGGTACGAGGTTCTTGGCTCCCCGGACCTTGATCGTGCCCTGGAGCGGAACCCCGCCCGTGATGGTCAGTGCGCTGGACATGGTCTCCCGATCTGCCGTGAGCCCACGGCAATTGCTCGATGCGCGCAGCGATCGCGCTGCTTCGAGGGACCATCCTACGAGAGGACGGCCCCGCGTGTTCGCACTGCCCTCATGGGCGGTTCATCCGCCCAGGTCACGATCCGCCTCCTCGAGGGCCTCAGGTCCGAGCGGGGAGGGTCGTGGGCAGCCAGGCCGGGCGCTGGGCCTCGAACTCGCGGATCCGATCCTCGTGCTGCAGGGTCAGGCCGATGTCGTCGAGCCCCTCGGACAGCCGCCACGCGGTGTAGTCGTCGATCTGGAACGGCACGGTGACGCTGCCCACCGAGACGGTGCGCGCTGTGAGATCCACCGTGGTGGGGACCTCCGGCTCGGCCTCGATCTGCTTCCACAGCAGCTCCACGTCCGACTGCTCGACCTGGGCCGCCAGCAGCCCCTGCTTTCCCGAGTTGCCGCGGAAGATATCGGCGAAGCGCGGCGAGATCACGACCTTGAAGCCGTAGTCGCGCAGCGCCCACACGGCGTGCTCGCGCGAGGAGCCGGTGCCGAAGTCCGGACCGGCCACCAGGATGCTCGCGTCGCGGTAGGCGTCCTGGTTGAGCACGAAGTCGTCCTGGGTGCGCCACTGGGCGAACAGGGCGTCCTCGAAGCCCGTCTTGGTGATCCGCTTGAGGTAGACGGCGGGGATGATCTGGTCGGTGTCGACATTCGACTGGCGCAGCGGCGCTGCGATGCCGGTGTGGGTGCTGAACTTCTCCACGGGGTCCTCCTGGAGTGCTGCCGGGCTCGGCCCGGGCGGGTGCTGGACGTGTGCGAGGCTGGCGCTGGGCCCGATCAGACCGAGACGGGCTCGAGGTCGGACGGGGCCGAGAGCGTGCCGCGCACGGCCGTGGCGGCGGCGACGACGGGCGAGACCAGATGCGTGCGACCGCCCTTGCCCTGTCGACCCTCGAAGTTGCGGTTCGAGGTGGAGGCGCAGCGCTGCCCCGGGGCCAGCTGGTCCGGGTTCATTCCCAGGCACATGGAGCAGCCGGCGAAGCGCCAGTCCGCGCCGAAGTCCTTGAAGATCTGATCGAGGCCCTCCTCCTGGGCCTGCAGCCGGACCTTCTGGGAGCCGGGGACGACCATCATCTCGACGTTCGGGGCCTTGGTGCGGCCCCTGACGACCTCGGCCGCCAGGCGCAGGTCCTCGATGCGCGAGTTCGTGCACGAGCCCAGGAAGACCACATCCACGGGAACCTCCTTGAGCGGGGTGCCGGGAGTGAGGTCCATGTAGGTCAGGGCGCGCTGCGCCGCGGCCTTGGCGCTGTCGTCGGTGAAGTCCTCGGGATCCGGGACCTCCCCCGACAGCGAGACGCCCTGGCCCGGGTTGGTCCCCCAGGTCACGAACGGCTCGAGGGTGTCGGCATCGATCACGACCTCGGCGTCGAAGACGGCGTCGTCATCCGTGCGCAGGCTGCGCCAGTGCTCGACCGCCTGGTCCCACAGCTCGCCCTCGGGGGCGTGCGGGCGGCCCTTGACGTAGTCGAACGTGGTCTCGTCCGGGGCGATCATCCCGGCGCGCGCGCCCGCCTCGATCGACATGTTGCAGATCGTCATGCGGGCCTCCATCGACAGCTCCTCGATGGCGGTGCCGCGGTACTCCAGGACATAGCCCTGGCCGCCGCCGGTGCCGATCTCGGCGATGACCGCCAGGATGATGTCCTTGGAGGAGACCCCCGGGCGCAGGTGGCCGTCGATCCGGATGGACATCGTCTTGAACGGTGCCAGCGGCAGGGTCTGCGTGGCCATGACGTGCTCGACCTCGGAGGTGCCGATGCCCATGGCCAGCGAGCCGAAGGCCCCGTGGGTGGAGGTGTGGGAGTCGCCGCACACGACGGTCATGCCCGGCATGGTCAGCCCCAGCTGGGGGCCCACCACATGGACGATGCCCTGCTCGTCATCGCCCAGAGGGTGCAGCCGGACGCCGAACTCCTCGGTGTTCGAGCGCAGGGCCTCGATCTGCTTGCGGGAGGTCTGATCGGCGATCGTCGAGAAGATGTCCTCGGTGGGCGTGTTGTGGTCCTCGGTGCCGATGGTGAGGTCCACGCGCCGCAGCGGCCGATCCGCCAGGCGCAGGCCCTCGAACGCCTGGGGCGAGGTGACCTCGTGGATCAGGTGGAGGTCGATGTAGAGCAGGTCCGGCTGCCCGTCCTCGCCGCGGCGCACGAGGTGCTGCTGCCAGACCTTCTCGGCCAGGGTGAGAGGCGCTGACTGGGTCTCAGTCGACATGGTGGTCCTTCCGCTGAAGAGCTCCGCGCCCGCCCGATCGGGGCGAGGCGGAAGAGGGCGGCCATGCGGCCGCCGGAGTCATGCATTCAGGATCGGCCCGCCGCGCGGATTCCGCCACATTACGGGAGGACATCTCGCATCCTGAGACGTAGTATCGCAACATGGACACTCCGCGGGCCTCCGACCCCCTCCGCAGCACCTCCGCCGAGGCGGAGACCTCCTTCTCCCCCAGCGGAGTCGGGGTGATCGACAAGGCCTCCGGGATCCTCGATGCCCTCGAGGCCGGCCCCGCCTCACTGGCCCAGCTGGTCTCGGCCACCGGCTACTCGCGGCCCACCGTCCACCGGCTGGCCTCCGCCCTGGCGCATCACCGGCTGCTCGGCAAGGACGTCCAGGGCAGGTTCGTGCTGGGCCCGCGCCTGGTCGAGCTCTCCTCGGCCGCCGGCGAGGACCGCCTGATCGCCGCGGCAGGCCCCACGCTCGTGCAGCTGCGCGATGCCACCGGCGAGTCCGCGCAGATCTTCAGGCGCCAGGGAGAATGGCGCGTCTGCGTGGCCTCCTCGGAGCGCCCGATCGGCCTGCGCGACACCATCCCGGTCGGCACCCAGCTGTCCATGAAGGCGGGCTCGGCTGCCCAGGTGCTCACCGCCTGGGAGGATCACAGCCGCCTGCTCGAGGGCCTGCAGGGCGCCCGCTTCACGGCCACCATGCTCTCCGGGGTCCGACGCCGAGGCTGGTCCCAGTCCATCGGCGAGCGCGAGGCGGGCATCGCCTCGGTCTCCGCTCCTGTGCGCGGACCGTCCGGGCGCGTCATCGCCGCCGCGTCGATCTCGGGACCGATCGAGCGCCTGACCCGCCAGCCCGGGCGGCTGCACGCCGAGACGGTCGTGGCGGCGGCGCGTCAGCTCACCCAGGCCATCCGCCCGGGACTCTGAGCCGACGGTCCGCGGGCTGCCGGCGCTGGGCCCTCAGCCCCTGGTGCGCACCAGGGCCTCGGTGAGGCGCTCCTGCCGGGACAGCTCCGCCTCGACCGGATCGATCACATGGGTCTGGGCCGCGTCGGCGATCTGCTCGCGCAGCCTGCGCCGTACGCGCGCCCGTCGTCGGGAGGCCGACAGCCGCGCCAGGGCGGCCGAGAGCACCCCGAAGACCAGCCCGGCCACCAGGCCGGTGACCACCAGCAGGGTGGGCACCGGGATGCCGGTGTCCCGGACCTCGGGTGCGCTCGGCACCGGGATCTGCAGGTAGTCCAGGGCGAACAGCCCGGTGAGCCAGAGCAGACCCGCCACGGCCATGAGCAGCAGCAGCCACTGCACGATGCCCATGGGAACCCACCACCAGGACCGCGCGCCGCGGCGCAGGTCCGTGCGGGCGAGAGCCTGGTCCAGGGCGTCGGGCAGCTGCTCGTCGTGCGATCGGGCCGCCTCGCGGATCGAGCGCTCCCAGGCCGGTGACGCGCCATGGGCGGCCTCCTGCGCGAAGCGGCGCACCGCGGTGTCTCCTGCGGCGCGCTGGGCGGCGCCCATGGGAGGCAGAGAGCTGCGGTGCAGCGACGGTTCGGCCCCCTCTGCGGAACCCTGCTCAGCCCCCTGCAGGTGCAGGCGCTTGAGCGGATCCTTGCGGAAGGCTCCGAGCCACCGCACCGGCATCCATCCGGTGCGCCGTGAGGCGTGCAGGACATAGCTGCGGGAGGCCGCAGCGGCGATCCCGTCGGCCTGCGCCGCGGTCGCCAGGCCGTCCACGAGGGACTCGCGGGCGAACGGAGTGACGCCGTCGGGCCGGCCCGCGCCGTGGGAGGCCTCGAGCGCCTCGGCGGCGGAGTCGACATCCCCGGACAGGCGCTCCGAGGAGGCGGCCTTGGCCTCGACGACTTCGGCGATCGCCTCCCGCAGCTGCCCGATGCCCGTGCCCCGGGCCGCCGAGGCGGCGATCGGCGCGGCGCGGCCGTCCGTGCGCAGCCCGTCCTGGGCCAGGACCTCGCGCAGCGACTCCAGCACGCGCGGCACCTCTCCGGTCGGGAGGCGGTCGGCCTGGTTGAGCACCACCAGGGTGGACGAGGCGTGGCGCGACAGCGGAGCGATGAAGTGGTCGTGCAGCACCGCATCCGCGTACTTCTGGGGGTCCACGACCCACACGACGACGTCGACCATTCCCGCAAGACGCGAAGCGATCTGCCGGTGCTCGCGGGCCACGGAGTCCACGTCCGGCAGATCGAGCAGGATCAGCCCCTCGGGCACGGGCGTCCACAGCCCCGCCGGTCCCTGGGACCACGGCTCGGCCGCCAGCTCCTCGAGGACGCGCCGGTCGCGGACCTCCAGCCAGTCCAGCAGCGGATCGGCTCCCGGCAGCCCGCCCAGCACGGCCATCGGCTCGGAGGTCGTGGGCCTCTGAACCGCGGCTCGAGCCACCTGACGGCCCAGCAGGGTGTTCAGCAGAGACGACTTCCCCGAGCCCGTGGCTCCGAAGAAGCCCACCACGGTGTGCTCGGCAGACAGAGCGCGCCGTCCTGCCGCCCGAGCCAGGGCGTCCTCGCCGAGCTGCAGCGCCTCCTCGTCCAGGCGCCCGCGGCCCAGGTCGACCGCCTCGCGCAGGGCGCTCAGGCGCTGATCCAGATCGGCGTGCGGATCGCGGCGGGTGCGCCGCCCCGGGAGCCTCACAGCGCCTCCCCCGCCGCGCGGACGGCAGCAGCCGCCTCCTTCAGCCGCGCGGGCTCCGGATCGGCGACCGCCTCCAGGCGCTGCCTCCACGGCTGCTCGAGCTGCTCCACGAACTCCTCCATCCTGCGCTCCAGGTCCTCACGTGCCTGCTGGGCCATCCGGCGCACGGCGTCCTCGCCGAACACCGCCTCCAGCAGCTTGGTGCCCACCACTCCGGAGGCTCCGGCGATGCCGACCTCCGCTCCCGTCAGCCCCGCCGACATGGAGAACACGACCACCATCAGCCCGACCGTGACGATGTTCAGCCCGATCGACATCAGCCGAGCCTGTGTGCGCTTGCCCGCGCCCTCGCTCCGGATCATCGTCATGATCTCGCCCTGCCAGGCCCGGATCACCTCGGCGGAGCGCTCGGGGACGTCGTCGGGCAGTCGCCCCAGGTCATCTCCGCCGAGCAGCCCGCGCCCGGCGGCGTCCGCGCGCCACCGGCGCTGGGACTGCTCGCCGGCCTTGGCCAGCTCCTCGATGATCACGGCCTGCAGCCCGGTCTCCAGGGCCTGCTCGACCTGGACCTCCGGCGCAGGCCTGCCGCGCAGTGCCGCTCCGGCTCGATCGCGCCAGCGCCCGATCCTGGCCTCCAGCGAGCGGAAGAACTCGCCGGTGCCCACGTAGTCCTGCCAGCGCGAGAGCACCTCATCGCGCAGCAGGGAGCCGTCGCGCGTGGCGTCGTCGATCGCCTCCAGGGCCCGGCGGTAGGCCTCCTCGACGTCCGAGCGAAGCTGGTCGGCGACCTCCTTCTGCGCGGCCACCGCGTCGGCGACGTCGTCGGTGCGCTCAGCCAGCTGCTCGAGCGCACCTCCGAGCGTCCGACGAGCGACCTCGGAGCGGGCCTGGGCGTCGGCGGCCAGGTCGCTGAGCCACATGCGCAGCGGATCCACGGCCGCGACCGGCAGCATCTGGGCGGCGTTGAGCGGGGACTCGGGGATCACGAAGATCGGCGCCTCCCCCAGGCCCTTCTCCGTGAGCATGCGCCGCAGGTCCGGCTCGATCTCCTCGGCCGCCCCTGCCGGCACGCGGTCCAGGATCACGGCGACGGTGATCTGGCGGCGGCCGGCCTCGATGAGCAGGTCCCAGGCGGCTGCGTCGGCGTAGCGGTTCGCGGTCGTGGTGAACAGCCAGAGGTCGGCGGCTGCCAGCAGCTGCCCGGCCAGCTTCCGGTTCGCTTCAGAGATCGAGTCGATGTCCGGGGCGTCCAGCAGGGCGATGCCGCGATCCGCGCCCTCGTCGGCGAGCAGCACGAGACTCGTCCCCGCTGCTGCGGTCTCGGGCGCACCGAGCTCCCCGCCGGAGTCCTCCGTGCGCGCCAGCCTGCCTCGCACGCGAGCCAGGTGCGGCAGCACACGGGTGCCCTCGAAGGCCGCCGCGTCGTCGGGGTGGTGGATCAGCATGGGCTGGCGGGTCGTCGGGCGCACCACGCCCGCCCGGGTGACGGGGCGGCCGATCAGGGCATTGACCACGGTCGACTTCCCTGCCCCGGTCGAGCCGCCCACGACCGCCAGCAGCGGGGCGTCGAGGTGGCGCACGCGGGGCAGGACGTAGTCGTCGATCTGCTCGAGGCTGCGTCGGGCGGCGTCGCGTCCGGGCCGCGCGTCCGGAGTGTTCAAGGCCAGGCTGACCTGGGACAGGACCGTGCGCAGCTCGTCGACGGCCTCGGCGGGGGTGCGGCCGTTCGCGGAAGGATCTGGGGCGGTGCTCACGGTGGACCATCATGCCGCACCCTCCCCCGGCAGCGCTTCAGCCCCGCGCCGAAGCCGCCCGGCGCAGGCCGGCAGCCGATTGGTGACACATGCGCACCCCATCAGCGCTGATCGGATGCGCATCTGCCACGAACCCGCAGTGCACGGGTTCAGGAGCCCGCAGCGGCGTCAGCGGCCCGTGGACAGGAAGGCGTGTGCAGGATGGACCCGGAGTCCCGGCGCGCGAGAGCGTGACGCAGACATGGAAGAAGCCCCGGACCAGATGGTTCGGGGCTTCGCCTCGGTGTGACCCCAACCGGATTCGAACCGGTGTTGCCGCCGTGAGAGGGCGGAGTACTAGGCCGCTATACGATGGGGCCGCTGGGGTACCAGGACTCGAACCTAGAATGACGGTACCAGAAACCGTAGTGTTGCCGATTACACCATACCCCACTGTCAGCGCAAGTCCTCGACGTGAACCTCTCGGTCCGCCTCGCATTCCTGCGCGCAACAGGCTGAAACTATACCCAAGGCCGACCGCCTCAGCAAATCCATCCGACGGCCGGGCCTCGGGCGATCTCAGCCCAGTCGAGCGGCCAGTGCGTCGATGCGTGCCAGCGCCGCGTCCTTCCCCAGGATCTCCAGCGACTCGAACAGCGGCGGCGAGACCTGGCGCCCGGAGACGGCCACTCGCACCGGGCCGAAGGCCAGCCGCGGCTTGATCTCCAGCCCGTCCACGATCGCCTCGCGCAGGGCGGTCTCGATCGGCTCGGCCGTGAAGTCGTCCAGATCGGCCAGCGCCGTGCGGGCCGCGGCCAGCACCTGCGGCGCCGACTCCTTGAGCTTGGACACGGCGGTCTCGTCATGGACGAGCTCGGCGTCGTCGACGAACAGGAAGCCCAGCAGGGCGACCGACTCGCCCAGCAGGTCCATGCGGGTCTGCACGAGCGGAGCGGCCTCGTCCAGGATCTGCTCCTGGCGCTGCGTCAGGGTCTCGCCGAGCACTCCCCCGGCCTGCAGGTACGGCACCAGGCGGTCGCGGAAGTCCTGCGGCTCCAGCATGCGGATGTGATCCGCATTGATCGCCGTGGCCTTCTTGACGTCGAAGCGCGCGGGATTGGCCAGGACGTCGTGGATGTCGAAGGCCTCGATGAACTGCTGCGTGGTGAACACGTCCTCATCCGCGGACAGCGACCAGCCCAGCAGCCCCAGGTAGTTCAGCAGCCCCTCCGGGATGAAGCCGGCGTCGCGGTGAAGGAAGAGGTTGGACTCCGGATCGCGCTTCGACAGCTTCTTGTTGCCCTCTCCCATCACGTAGGGGAGGTGGCCGAACTCGGGGATCCGCTCGGCGACGCCCACGCGCACCAGGGCGTCGTACAGCGCGATCTGGCGCGGGGTCGACGAGAGCAGATCCTCTCCGCGCAGCACGTGGGTGATGCCCATGAGGGCGTCGTCGACCGGGTTGACCAGGGTGTACAGCGGCTGGCCGTTGGCGCGCACCACCACGAAGTCCGGCACGGAGCCGGCGCCGAAGGTGATCTCGCCGCGGACCAGGTCGGTGAAGGTGATGTCCTCGTCCGGCATGCGCAGGCGCAGCACGGGCTCGCGGCCCTCGGCGCGGAAGCCTGCGATCTGCTCGTCGGTGAGATCGCGGTCGAAGCCGTCGTAGCCGAGCTTGGGGTCGCGCCCGGCCTCCCGGTGGCGGGCCTCGACCTCCTCCGGAGTGGAGAAGGACTCGTAGATCGCCCCGGCGTCCTTCAGCTTGGCGATCACGTCCTGGTACAGCTCGCCGCGCTGGGACTGGCGGTACGGCTCGTGGGGCCCGCCCACGCCGTAGCCCTCGTCCCAGTCGATGCCCAGCCACTGCAGGGCCTCGACGAGCTGGTCCAGGGACTCCTGCGAGTCGCGGCTGGCGTCGGTGTCCTCGATGCGGAAGATCAGCTTGCCGCCGGTGTGCCGGGCCCACGCCCAGTTGAACAGGGCGGTGCGCACCAGGCCCACATGCGGGGTTCCTGTGGGCGACGGGCAGAACCGGACGCGGATGTCCGAGCCGGTCGCGGCTGCGCTGGGGGTGATCTGTGCTTCGCCCTGGGGGGCGTCCGTGGATGCGTCAGTCATGATGACCCCAGTCTAGGCACCGACGCCGCCTGGCTCAGCTCCGGGTCAGCGGCGCAGCACGGTGGCCAGGGTGCCGATGCCCTCGACCTCGACCTCGATCCGATCCCCCTCATCCACCTGGCCCACGCCCGCCGGGGTTCCGGTGAGGATGACGTCGCCGGGCAGCAGCGTGAACGCCGCGGAGGCGTAGGCGATGATCTCGGCGACCGAGAAGACCATCTGGGCGGTCGAGGAGTCCTGCTTGGTCTGCCCGTCCACGCGCGAGGCGATGCGCAGGTCCGAGGGGTCCAGCTCGGTCTCGATCCACGGGCCCAGCGGGCACGAGCCGTCGAAGCCCTTGGCGCGGGCCCACTGGCCGTCGGTCTCCTGGGCGTCGCGGGCGGTGAGGTCGTTGGCGGCGGTGTAGCCGAAGATGACCTCATCGGCCTTCTCCGCCGGGACGTCCTTGCAGATCCGGCCGATGACCACGGCCAGCTCGGCCTCGTAGGACACGCGCTCGGTCCACGACGGCAGCGTGACGGGGTCGCCGGGGCCCACCACGGAGGTGTTCGGCTTGAAGAACAGCATGGGGCTGGTGGGCAGCTCATTGCCCATCTCCGCGGCGTGGTCGGCGTAGTTGCGCCCCACGCACACGATCTTGGAGCGCGGGATCACGGGAGCCAGCAGGCGGACGTCCTGCGCCTTCCACGACGCGCCCTCGATCGGCTGGATGCCGTTGTAGAAGGGGTCGCCGGCGATGGGGACCACGACCTGGTCCTCCCCCTCGCCCTGGACGACGCCGTAGTGGATCTCGTTCTCGACGGTGAATCGGCTGATGCGCATGCTCTCAGCCTAAGCCCCGCCCCCGACGTGGCAGCGCCCCGGGACCGCCCGCTCTCGCGGGGGCCTCCAGATCGGAAGAGC
>ERZ501033.110-NODE-110-length-16613-cov-6.741877_pt1 | contig 16613 bp, 14 predicted proteins | sample MGYA00248844_ERZ501033 | MGnify/ENA primary metagenome ERZ501033 (study PRJEB25958, sample SAMN03398539) | human skin metagenome | study: EMG produced TPA metagenomics assembly of the Human Skin Microbiome Metagenome (human skin metagenome) data set.
CAGGGCGAGTGGGGATCGGCGAAGTAGACCGGCATCGCCGTGGCCAGGGAGACCTTCGCGTGCTGGGCCATCTCGCTGCCCTGGTCCCACGCCAACGATGCCTTCATCATCTCGGGCAGGTCGTTGAAAAACTCGATGACCGCGTCAGCGGTTGGCTCGGCGTGTTTCGAGGGCAGGGCCAGCAGCCCGGTGAACCCGCTCATCCGCTCCACCAGCGTCGCCGCGCACGAGGTGCCGTTCTTCCCGATGATCAGGTCACCCTCCCAGTGCCCCGGCACCCGACGCTGGGCGGCGTCCTCACCTCGCTCCGCGATCGGGACCATACCTACGATTGGGCCACCGCGCGTCCGCCCGGTCGTACGTGGTCGGCGCTTGGTCCGCTTGGACTGCAGGAAGATGCCCTTGCGGGCGAGCTCACCCTTCGGGATTGCGTAGATGTACTGGTAGATAGCCTCACCGGAGACGGTTCGGCCGCGTGCGTCAGGAGAGTTCGCCATGCGTTCAACGGTCGGGTCTGTCGCCTCCAGACGCAACCGGCCCGCTATCTCGTTCGGCGTCCAGGACGCGGCCAGGTCGGCGTCCACCCTCGCCTGCAGCACCGGATCCCCCGCGACCTTCCGCTGCTGCGGGCGAGCTCGCCGACGCTGCGCTCTGACGTCTGCGGTCACGGCCTGGTAGCCGCGGGTCTTCGTCGAGTTCCGGTGAAGCTCCCGCGAGATCACCGACGGGCAACGCCCCAGGTGACGGGCGATCCTCCGCACCGACCAGCCCGCTTTCGAGGCCGCCGAGATCTCCGACCTGTCGCTGAACGACAACCCCACCCGCGCCATCTGCACACTCCACCGATCAGACCCCCGCCGACCGGGAGTGTTGCTTCGACGCTATGACACCACCGCCCGCTCAGCGAGACCTGGGCGTCATGCACCTCCGACCGCGACGGCGACTGCTCGTTCACCGTTCCCCAGACCAACCGGAAATGGGTCTGCTCGCTCCTCGTCTTCTGTGGGTGGGAGAACCAGGCCAACCGCGACAAGCGATTCTGGGCCGTCCAGGAATCCGCTCCCGAAGGGTGGAGCGCCAACGACCGCCTCATCGTCGGCACCTCATCGAACAGCTCGAGCGAACGCTACGCCTTCCGCACCGGAACAGAGCTGCGCAATGGACAGACATACCGCTCAGGTGACCAGTTCATGAACACCGGCCGCCGCAACATCACGACGAATTCGACGGGCACCTGGCAGAACACCCGCCGCAACCCGGCCCTGCAGGTCTCATGCTCGGCCGGCCTCCGTGTCGCCCTCGTCCTCGACCTCTCGGGTTCCGTGTCGAACTCCGGCGCCCTGGGTACCCTCAAGGACGCGTCGAAGGGTATGGTCGACGCGCTCAAGGGCACGAGCTCGTCGATGGCCCTCTACACCTTCTCCAATGACTCGCCGCGCAGCAACACCGACGACGGCCGCAACTGGCCGTCGATGTCGATCGACCCAGGCAGCAACGCCGAGACGATCAAGTCCCGCATCGACGCCTACGCCACAGGCGGCGGCACGAACTGGGACAGCGCGATGTGGGAGGTCGCCAACACCGCAGACCCCTACGACCTCGTCGTGGTCGTCACCGACGGCATGCCGACCTACTCGATCAACAACACGAGCAACGCCGACTCCAACGGCTCGACCACCAGTTTCGACGAGATCGAATCAGCAGTCTTCTCCGCCAACGCCGTCAAGGCCAAGGGCAGCCGTGTCATGGCCGTCGGCGTCGGTGAGGGAGTCTCGAGCGGCGGAGCCAACCTCGCAGCGATCTCCGGCGGCACGAAGTACACCACCGGCGAGTCGATCAACGACGCCGACTACTTCCAAGCCGGGTGGGAGGAGCTCGCCGACCTCATGGCGAGCATGGCCAAGGGAGCGACGTGCCGTGCCGACATCGAGATCGATAAGAAGACCCTCGCCTACGGAGCCGCAAGCCCGAGCCCCGGCGGTGCGGGATGGACCTTCTCAGCCACCGCCTCGGCGCCGGGAACCCTCGCCCCGGCCCGGCAGCAGACGACCGGGGACACGTCGACGGTCGACTACCAGGTGAAGTTCTCCACCCCGAAGCCCGCAAGCGCCTCGAAGGTGACCATCGAGGAGCTCCTCAGCGACAAGCAGACCGCTGAGGGGTGGAAGCTCGACGGCGCCGAATGCCGCATCAACGGGAAGAAGATCTCCGTGACCGCGGACAGCATCGGCTTCGACGTCACCGCCGGCGACACGGTCAAATGCACCGTGACGAACAAGCAGACGCTCGTACCCGGCATCTCGATCGAGAAGAAGGCGTGGGACACCCCGACCGCAGCGGGACTCGACGGGGCGAAGGAGATCCCCGCCGGTGACTCGGTCCCAGACGGCACGACCGTGACCTGGACCTACCTCGTGACGAACACGGGCAAGACCCCCCTCGACGGCATCACCGTCGTCGACGACAGACTTCCCACTTCCTCGGTGAAGTGCCCGAAGACCCGCCTGAATCCAGGCGAATCCATGACCTGCTCCGCCTCTGGCGCAGTGAAGTAGAACCGATACACGACAACAGGAGAGAATCGTGAAGAAGCAGACCCTCGGAATCATCGCCGGAGCAGCTGGAGCAGCCCTGCTCCTCGGCGGCGGAACCTTCGCCCTCTGGACCGACAGCGCCGAGGCCGACGGCGGCCAGATCACCGCAGGTAACCTCGACGTCGCCGTCACCGGCTCCGCTTGGCAGGACATCTCGGCCGACCGCCCCGACAACCCGCACGACATCGACCTCAAGACCTTCAAGATCATCCCGGGCGACACCGTCCAGGGCACGTACGGCGTCGACGTCGGACTCGAAGGCGACAACATGGTCGCGAAGCTCAAGCTCGCCGGCGGCGGCCAGCTCGAAGGCGCTCTCGCCGAGGGTCTGAGCCTCAAGTACAGCGTTCAGGACGCCGCGGGCAAGGAGATCGCGACCGGTGACAACGCCGGTGTCGAGGTCTCCCTCGTCTCGTCCGACAACACCGCTCCCGGGGGCACCCAGGTGGCAGCGGGCACGGTCGTCGACGGCACCGCCGACTTCAACGTCGTCGTCACCGCCGAATTCGCCAAGGACACCCCGAACCGCGAGCTCGTCCAGCAGCAGGCTGCTCTGGCCGGCTCGAACATCCAGCTCCAGCAGGACCGCTGAGCAGACTGAACACCGCCGAGGCGGCTGAGACACGAGGTTGATGAGAATGGCGCGGCACTCCCGGACTTCAGGATTCGCACGCGGACTGCGGTCCGGGGTGTTCGCCATCCTCCTCCTCGGTCTCCTCGGCCTCGTCGTCGCCGTGGGCGTCGTGCCCAAGGTGATGAACGGTGCGGCCCTGACCGTGCTCACCGGGTCGATGGAGCCGACGTACGAACCCGGCGACATCGTCGTCTCGGTGCCGCAGGAGCAGTACCGCATCGGCGATCCGGTGACCTTCCAACCCCGGTCAGGCGACCCGATGCTCATCACCCACCGAATCGTCGCCGTCACCGACACCGACGAGGGCCGGACCTTCGTCACCCGCGGGGACGCCAACGGCAGCGACGACGCCCCCATCGTCGAAGCCCAGGTGATGGGCAAGGTCCTCTACTCGATCCCGAAACTCGGCTACGTCCAGCAGGCCGTCGGGGGCAACACGGGACTGCTGGTGGCCGGCATCGGCGTTCTTCTCATCGCCTACGCCGCTTTTGCGTTCGTCTCCGCGGCCGTGGACCGGCGCCGGAAGACGACGGCTTCCCAGGCATCCGCGGCAGGCGATGATGCGGCGCCCGCGATGAGCAGCGCTGCCGTGGGATCCGCGGGCAGCAGCGCTGAGACACACAGTACCGAGGCATCCGAGACGGAGGCGAGATCATGACGACGAGGACCAGCTGGCGCCTGCCGCTCCTGGCCACCGCAGTCCTCATCGCGGGCACGGCCGCCGGCGGCGGCACCATGGCCCTGTGGAAGACCGCAGGCAACACGGCGCCGGCAGCGATCATCGCCGGCGACCTCGACGTCACTGCGGGGGAGACCACGTGGACGGAGACGTCGAGCGATGTCGCGAACTCCGGCCGGACGATCGACCCGGAGACCTTTCTCGTCCGCCAAGGCGACACCGTGGAGATGACCCAGGACTTCACCACGCGCATCGAAGGCGACAACATGTCCGCCCGGATCGCCGTCGACTGGGCCGAACCCGCTGAGCTGCCCGAGGGTGTCACCGCGGACTACACAGTTCTCGACTCGACGGGCACCCGCCTCGGCGAGCCCACCCCCGTCGGCTCGGATCTCGTCCTCGACGAGAACCGTCTGGTGACCGGCAACGACGGACGCACCGATGACTTCTCCGTGGCCGTCACCCTCGACTTCGCCGATATGAGCGACCGCGTCGGGGCCGAGAGTCCCGTCCAGGTGGCCGACCTCGGCCGCTTCACCTTCACCCTCGACCAGGTGCGGGAGCCGGGAGTGCGCCCGTGAAGTCGAACATCTCACTCAAGAACACCCTCATCCTCAGTCTCGCGGCAGTGCTCGGCATCCTCCTCGGCATCGGCGGCGGCACACTCGCCCTGTGGAGCGACAACGCCTCCGGGACCGGTGAGATCTCCAGCGGCTACGAGTACTTCGCCGCGGGTCGAGTCGATGACACGCAGGCGGCAAAGGACAAGAAGGCCTCCGTCAGCCTCGGCGCCGCCGAAGCCGAGACGCTGCTCAAGGACGGCGAGGTCGCTGTTGCGCTGCAGACGGACTCGCTCAGCCAGGGCAACAAGGGCCTGCGGTACGAACTCACCCCACCGGATTGGTCCGGAGGCATCTTCGGTGCCTCCGATGTCAGCGTCTTCCGGGTGAGAGCACCGAGCGAGTGCACGGTCGCGAACACCCCGACCACAGCGCAGGACCTCCGGTCGACCCCGGTGAGCGCTGAGTACTCCGAGACCACCGATCCGACGATCGAGTACTGGTGCGTGAGCGCGAAGCTGAAGAACAACGGCGAGGTCGGCCAGTACGAGAACACTGCGACCGTCACCGCAGAGGATCCCGCCGGGACGAAGGTCGAGGCAAAGGACTCGTGGAACGCGAAGATTCGCCTCGGGCTCGACCCGAAGCAGGAGCCGAACCGGGACATCGTCTTCAAGTACGAGACCTTCCGTCCGGGAGGTGTCGGCCGGTGAGACTCGTCCGCACCCTTCTCGTCGCCCTCCTCGCCGTCCTGATCCCCGGGGCTCCGGCCCTCGCGGCAGACAGCAGCAGAGCCATCCAGATGTCCTGGGACGGCAGTGCCTACAGCGACACGACGACCGAGAGCTTCGTCGGGTTCCCCGTCACCGTCCCCGGTGACTCCACGTCGCGCACTCTCACGGTCCGCAACGATGGCCCTACCGGCGGCACTCTGCGGGTGAGCATCGTCAACGTCGACCTCCTCGAGACTCCGATCGCCGATGAGTTCTACGACGACCTCCGCATCACCTGGAACCGGGGATCCTCCTCGATCAGGGAGCTCGATTCCGCCGGTACGACGCAGGTCATGGAGATCCCGCTGGCCAAGGGTGCGACGACTCCGGTGACCATCGGCTACGACTTCCCGGTCGAGGCGACATCGGGCAACAGGTCGAATGTGGGTCTCCGGCAGGGAAGCTTCGATGTGCTCCTCGAACTCGGCGGTGATGACGCCGAGGCGGACGACAGCCCCGACTCGAACGCCGGGTCGAACGCGGTGGATGATTCGAGCACGGACTCGAGTGCGACGGCTGATTCGGACGCGACTGCGGAGTCGGATGCGACGGCGGGCTCTGACTCGACAGCCGATGCTGCCTCCTCCGACGCGTCAGCGGATCACGACGGCGCCTCCGGTTCGAGCTCTGCCTCCGCAGGAGCGAGCGCTGACGCCGATGTCGCAGCGAACGGAGAGTCGTCGGCGAACGGCTCTGCCGTGGTCGGTGACGGCGGGGGCAACCTGCCGCGCACCGGTGGTGCGATGTGGTGGCTCGCCGTCGTCGGTGCGATCCTCGCCGGCGTCGGTGCGGCACTCGTGCGCACCGTCCGCCGCCGCGACTGAGGCACCCGCAGCGACTGAAGCACCCGCCGCGACTGAAACACCCGCAGCGACTGAAACACCCGCAGCGACTGAGGCATCCGTAGCGACTCAGGCACCCGTCGCGACCACGTCACCCGGTCCAGCCTCCCGCATACCGCCTGCCCCGCGCGGCGCCTGGTCAGTCCCCGACGGCGATGCCCGATTCGTGGAACACGGCGGCGACCTGGCTGCGTCTGCTCAGCTCGAGTTTCCGGAGCACGTTCGAGACGTGATAGCGGACCGTGGCAGGGGCGACGAAGAGCTCGGCGGCGATCTCCTGATTGCTCCGCCCCTGTGCGAGCAGACGACTGATCTCCCGCTCACGCGCGGTGAGCGAGGAGAGGAGATCCCGCTCCGCCTGCGACACCGAGCCGAGGACGTCGCGGATGCTCGGCAGATAGGCCGCCGCGCCGATCCGCCGCACCGTCGCCAGGGATCGCTCGAGCATCGTCCGCGCCCGCGCCCGCTGGCCCTCGGCGATGAGGAACGTTCCGTAGTCACGGAGGGTGAGCGCGTGGGGGAGTGGGAAACGGTCGTCCCCGACCGCCTCGTCGAAGAGTCGGGCCACTTCCTCCGCGCCGATCCGATCGGGGGAGAGGCCCGCCCGCTCGACACCTGCCCGCGCCTCCTCGCTCCCGGCCCAGGCGGTGCCGAGGAACCCGGAGAGCAGCCTGGCCTGCGCCCATTCGAGTGATCCCCAGTACGGCTGCCACCCCCGGCCCCGCTTGTCGATGAGGGTGCCGATGAGCTCGGCAGCCTCGCCGAGGCGTTCGAGGTCGATGAGCGCATGAGTCCGATAGTTGAGGAACCCCCGCTGGGTGCCGACGAGCGAGCGCACCCTGTGCGGGGCCGAGGCGTCGATGACGCCCTGCGGATCGCCGGCGGCCCGCGCCCGCTCGCACTCGGCGTTGACGATCATGTCAGCGGCGTACGGCTGCCAGGCCAGACTCGTCTGCCGGTCCGTCTGCGCGTCGAGGTCGATGAAGTCGGGCACCCCGCGGACCGCATTCACCCACGCCTGCAGTCCGCTCAGCGGCAGCCTCGTCTCGACGTCGATCGTGCTTCCGCTCGACTCCGTGGCGAGTTCGACGAGCTCGGCCGCCTCATCGAGCGATCCGAGCAGCGAGGTCGTGTGCGCGTGGATGAGCCGGACCGTGCCCTCTCCCCATGTGCGTCCCACCTGCTCGAGGAGGTCGACGGCGGTCGCCGCCAGCGAACGGGACCGGTTGATCTCACCGATCATCATCGCCACGATCGCGAGCGGCGTGAGCGCATCGACCTTGTGCGGCGACGGCGGGAGGGCGAGGACCTGCGGCACAAGGTCATCGAGCATGCCGGAGACGGTGACGGCATCGGAGACGACGACGGACTGGAGCATCGTCAGGGTGTCCAGGAGCACGAGGACCGGTCCGGGGGCGACCATCCACGCGAGAGCGGGATCGCTCACCTCCTCCGGTGTCTCCGGTCCGCGGGCGATGATCGCCTTGGCCTCGGCGACGACGGCCGGCAGCTGGTCGTAGTCCTGACTGCGGATGACCTCGACGACGGAGAGGAAGCCGGCATAGGCCTGCAGAGTGCGCACATCGGCATCCGTGTGCTCGAGCGCGAGGAACTTCGCCAACCGCGCCCGGGGGAACTCCTGGTCCTTGCGGTAGGCCATGATCGTGAGCATGATGCACTCCCTCACCGGAGTCTCCGGCAGCGCTTCGAACTCGGGGGCGAGGTCGAAGAGCGAGTACACGGTCTTTTTCTCCATATTGATGAGGCCGAGCCGGATGAGGAGCGCATCCCGGTCGCTGCCGGTCGCCAAGTCGAGGCTCCGCCGGAGCACATCGTTGATCGTCGCATAGCTGCGTCTGACCACGGCGTCGTCGATGAACTCCCGCACCGCCTCGGCGAGTTCCGGACTCCATTCGGCGGCCCCGCTGAGCGAATACCACATCCTCCGGAACCCCTGCGCGCTCGGTGCCAGGGCCCGGTAGATCGCCTGGGCCCGAGCGCGCGGGAGCATCTGCCGCACCGCGTGGGCGATGAGCGAATGCCGTGGGGACACCGTCGAACCGAACCCGGACTCCGTGAGCACGGAGGCGGCGACAGCGGGACCGATCTCGACGTCCTCGCCGAGGCGGTCGGCCACTTCGGCGACGGTCGTCGGTCTGGTCTCCGGACCCGCACAGCAGACGATCTCCACGGCCGCCTTCGCGGCGGGCGGCAGCGTGTGGAACGGTCCGAGAAGGGGGTTGCGCGCCGGTTCGACGCCGCGGATGGGGATGTCCCAGAGGAGGTGGAGCTTGTTGCGCTCCTGCGGGGTGATACGGCGGAAGATGCTGTCGATGCCGAGGAACGACCCACCCGTCGAATTGCGCAGCGTCTCGGCGGTGAACGGGGAGATCGACGCCCCGAGCACGTCGACGGCCAGGGCCCGGATCTCCTCGACGCTGAGCGGTTCGAGGACCTTCGTGATCCCTCCAGGGGTCGATTCGGCGAGATCGGCGAAGAACGTCATCGCGGTCGAATCCATGTCGGGCAGTCGTCCGGCGACGACGATGAAGAGTCCCTGTCGCATCACGCGCGGCACGATGTAGCGGAGCACCAGCCGGGATTCGATGTCGATCCACTGGGCGTCGTCGACGATGATCGTCCGCAGCCGACCGTCGCCCTTGTCCATGAGCCCGAGCAGGATCTCCCGGGCGATCTCCATCGGCGGACGCGTCGGATCGATGATCGGGAAGGGAGCGGCGCAGGTGCTCAGGAGCCGTTCGATGAAGCTGTACGGGATCTCCTTCTCGAATTCGTCGGCGGTGGCGAAGCAGACCGTCGACGCTGTGATCATCCGCTCGCCGATCGCGCGCAGCAGCCAGGTCTTGCCGGTCCCCGCGTAGCCGGAGACCATGAAGAGCAGGCCGTGCTCGGTCACGGCCCGTGTGCAGGTGTCGTCGACCAGGCGGTCGCGTGCTCTGATGGGGCTCAAAGTCACTTCGGGATTCCTTTGTGGGTGGGGAGTGCTGCCCCTCCATGATCGGACATCGTTCACAACAGATGCTGTCAGTCATGTTGTGAGGCGCAACTCGTTATTCGACCGTAATAGATGGTGAGGTCCGCGCGTTACGCTGAGTCCATGGACTCAGCCCAGATCTCGGCGGCTCGCATGATCTCCTCAGGTCTCGTCGGGTCCGATGCCCTCACCCCCGCCGAGGCGGTCCGTCGGCTCGCGTGCGTGCAGGCCCAGGCGCTCGGCGGGGCGCTCGTCTCCGTGGCGCTGCGCACGCAGACCCGGGACCTCGCCGAGGTGCGCGCGGAGATCGAGTCCGGATCGATCGTGCGCACGTGGACCCAGCGCGGCACGGTCCACCTCACGACTGCCGAGGACGTCGGGTGGATCCTCCGCCTCACCGCGCCGCGGCGGTGGAAGGCCGAAGCCACCCGGCGGGCCCACTTCGGCGTCGACGAACCGCTGCTCGAGACCGCCGCCGCCCTCGTGGAGGCGGCCATCGCCGACCGCGGCCCGCTCAGCCGGGAGGACCTCGTCGCCAGCCTCGCCCCGCTGATGACAGGAATCTCCGAGGACGAGGAGTACGGACGACAGCGGCACCTCATCACCAACCTCTCGATGCAGGGTCTGCTCATCCAGTCCGGGTTCGTGCCCGGGCGCGACGAACTCGCCTTCGCCCTGCGCGATCCCTCCGCCGACGCCGGAATCGACACCGAAGCCGCCCTGCGCGAATGGATGCGCCGCTACGTTCTCGGTCACGGACCGGTCACCGTCGACGACGCAACCCGATGGACGGATCTGCCCAAGACCCCGATCCGCGCCGACCTGGCCTCACTCGTCGACTCGGGCGACATCGCGGCCGTGACGATCGACGACGTCGAGCACGTCCAGGCCCCCGACCTCGAGGACCGCCTGTCCGTCTGGGAGGATGCCGCCCACGCGCTCACCCTGCTGCCGGGCTTCGACGAGCTCATCCTCGGCTACAAGGACCGCAGCTGCACCCTCGATCCCGGCCACGAGCGCGCCGTCGTCCCCGGCGGCAACGGCATGTTCAAGAACACCGTCGTCGAGGGCACACGCGTGCGCGGCACGTGGAAGCGCTCACCGAAGAAGAGCGGCCCGCGCGTCCTCGTCGACCCCTTTCCGGGGGAGACGATCGACGCGGAGCGAGTCGACGCCGTCGCGAGCACCCATCCGGCGTTCGTCTGAGAGTTCGTCCAAGAGTTCGTCCGAGAGTTCGTTCAAGGAGGAGCAGGCACATGCGCATCGGGATCATCGTCAACCCGGTCCACGCCCGGACGCACCGCGCCCACCATCGCCTCGTCGGTCTGCTCACCGCACTCGACATCCGATACCGCACCACCTCGACGACCCCGGAGGCCCCCGGGTCACGGCAGGCGCAGGACCTCGTCGACTGGGGCGCCGAGGCGGTCGTCCTCCTCGGCGGGGACGGCACCCTCCGATCCGCCGCCCCTATCCTCGCGACCGCAGGGGTCCCCGTCCTCGTCGTCCCCACGGGCACAGCCAATGTCTTCTCCCGCGGGTTCGGCCTCCACACGGCACGGTCAGGTCTGGCGCTGTGCGAGGACTTCCTCCACGGAGCCGTCTCCCAGGCGGGCGTCCCCATCTCGGTCGCTGAGTTCCTCGACGCCTCTGGTGCGGTCCGTCACGAGCACTTCCTCTCGCTGGCGGGCATCGGCGGCGATGCGCGCGCCGTCGCCGCCCACGACCGCGCGTGGGGGCTGCTCGGCTATGCGAGAGGCGCGCTGCTCGCGCTCTTCGCCCCGCAGCTGCCAGCGCGCATCGACGGCGAGGAACTCGAGGTCTGGTCGGTCATGGCCGCCAAGACGCGGCGTCCCGCAGGTCCCGTTCCGGTCTTCCCCGGCGCCGAGGCGGTGAGCGAAGACCTCGAATTCCTCGCCGTCGTCCTCGGGCCCGGTGCGGCGGACCGTCGCCTCGGCGAGTGGGTCGGCATCGGTGCCGCCTGCCTGCGCGGGCACCCCGAACGGGACCCGGCGATGCGCTACTGGACAGCACGGCGGTCGACGATCACCGTCTCGGAGCCTGCGCCGATCGAGCTCGACGGCGACCACCTCGGCGAGGCGGTCGCCGTCGAGATCGACACCGGGGAGCTCATCCTCGACGTCATCGTCCCCGCCGAATCGAGGTCGCGCCGACGCTAACCGGTCTCCCGGGCGCCGCGACGGCTCAGCGGCGCCGGCGCGATAGACCGGCGGCGGGTTCAGCGGCGACGGCTCAGCGGCGTTGGCGACGCCGGCCCAGCGGAGGCCCAGCGTCGGCCCGGCGACAACTCAGCCGCGCCGCCTCAGCGGCGGCGGCGCGAGGTGCCGAAGATGCCGCGGGCGATCTCCCTGGCCGCAGTCCGGGTGAACTGCTTGAACGCGGAGGAGTTGACGACCTGCGAGAAGAGGTTCTCCTCCTTCTTCTCGGGAGCCTTCGACTGCGACCGCGGTGCCGGATCCTCGGGGAACGGGACCTTGTCTGCCGAGCCTGCGGCCCCCGACTCGGCGCCTGCTGACCCCGACTCGGCGCCTGCTGTGCCCTGCCCGGCGGCCTTGTCCTCGGCCTCCTTCGCTGCGGTTCCGCCTTCGAGACGGGCGGTGAGGATCTCACGGGCGGACTCGTTGTCGATCGCAGTGCCGTACTTCTTCTGCTGCGGGGAAGCGGCCACGGCGGCACGGACCTCGTCCTCGCTCATCGGGCCGATCTTCGACTCCGGGGCGCGCATCCGGGTCGGGGCAACGGGAGTCGGGGCGCCGTCGGGATCCATGACGGTGACGACGGCCTCGCCGATGCCGAGCGAGGTGAGCAGCTCCTCGAGGTCGTAGCCGGACTTCGGGAAGGTCTGCACCGTGGCCTTGAGCGCCTTCTGGTCATTGGGTGTGTGCGCTCGCAGCTGGTGCTGGATGCGCGAGCCGAGCTGGGCGAGCACGTCCTCGGGGACGTCCTTCGGTGTCTGCGTGACGAAGAAGACGCCGACGCCCTTCGAGCGGATGAGCCGCACGGTCTGGGTCACCGACTCGAGGAACGCCTTCGACGCGTCGGCGAAGAGGAGGTGGGCCTCGTCGAAGAAGAAGACGAGGGAGGGCTTGTCCGCATCGCCGACCTCGGGCAGATCCTGGAAGAGGTCCGCGAGCAGCCACATGAGGAACGTCGAGAAGAGCGCGGGGGACTGGCTGAGCTTCTGCAGCTCGAGCACGGAGACGATGCCCGCGCCGTTCTCGTCGACGCGGAGCAGGTCGGCGGTGTCGAACTCGGGTTCGCCGAAGAAGACGTCGCCGCCCTGCGCGGAGAGTTCGGCGATCTTGCGGAGGATGACGCCGCGGGTCGCCTTCGATGCCCCGCCGATGCCCTCGAGCTCGGCCTTGCCCTCATCCGAGGTGAGGTAGGTGAGCACCGCCCGGAGGTCGGAGAGGTCGAGGAGCGCGAGACCGGCCTTGTCCGCGTAGTGGAAGACGAGGGAGAGGACCGATTCCTGGGTGTCGTTGAGTTCGAGGACCTTCGAGAGCAGGATGGGCCCGAACGAGGTCACGGTCGCCCGGATCGGAGTCCCGAGTCCGGAGTCGCCGAGGGTGTAGAACTCCGTCGGGTTCGCCTTCGGGTCCCACTCCTGACCGGCGGCCTCGAGGCGCTTGGTGAGCTTGTCCGAGGGCACCCCGGGCGCCCCGATGCCCGAGAGGTCGCCCTTGATGTCGGAGGCGAAGACGGGAACGCCCGCGCGGGAGAGCTGCTCGGCGAGGACCTGGAGGGTGACGGTCTTGCCGGTGCCGGTGGCCCCGGCGACGAGTCCGTGCCGGTTGAGCATCGAGAGTGGAATCGAGATGGGTACGTCCGGTGCCGGGGTCTCCCCGTCGAGCGCCACCCCCAGGTCGAGGGTGGCGCCGTCGAAGGTGTATCCGGTCTTGAGCGTGTCGATCGCCTCAGTCGTCATGGCCCAATCTTCGCACGAACTCCGCGTGGAGTCTCGTGTCCGGACCCAACTCCGGATGGAAGCTCGCGCCCCAGACGTCTCCCTGCCGGACGAGGACCGCGGTCCCGCCGTGGCGGGCGAGCACCTCGGCGCTTCCGGTGTCGACGATCTGCGGGGCACGGATGAACGTGCCGTCGAAATCCGGGGTCATCCCGGTGATTGTCAGGGGAGCGACGAACGACTCCCGCTGGCGACCGTAGGCGTTGCGGGCGACCGTGATGTCGAGCCCGCCGAGGCGGTCGAAGCCTGACAGCGAATCACCGGTGAGGCGGTCGGCGAGGAGGATGAGTCCGGCACAGGTGCCGAAGACCGGCAGACCGTCCCGGATCCTCTCGCCGAGGCGGCCGAAGAGTCCCGTGGGGGCGGCGAGCCTGACCATGGCGCTCGACTCCCCGCCGGGCAGGACGATCCCGTCGAGTCCGTCGAGGTGCTCGGGGCGGGTGACCTTGCGGGTCCCGACCCCCAGGGAGCCGAGCACGCTCAGGTGCTCGCGGAACGCTCCCTGGAGGGCGAGGACGCCGACCGTCACCATCCGCGCTCGGCGAGGCGGTGCGGGGCGGGGACGTCGGCGACGTTGATGCCGACCATGGCGTCGCCGAGACCGCGGGAGGCGGCGGCGACGGCGGCGGGATCGTCAAAGTGGGTCGTCGCCTCGACGATGGCCTTGGCGCGGGCCTCGGGGTTGCCGGACTTGAAGATGCCGGAGCCGACGAAGACGCCGTCGGCGCCGAGCTGCATCATCATCGCGGCATCGGCCGGGGTGGCGATGCCGCCGGCGACGAAGGTGACGACGGGGAGGCGGCCGAGGCTGGCGACCTGCTTGACGAGCTGGTACGGGGCGGCGATCTCCTTCGCTGCGACGTAGAGCTCGTCCTCGCTCTTGGCGCCGAGTGCCCGGATCTCGGAGTTGATCGTGCGCAGGTGGCGCATCGCCTCGGAGACGTCGCCGGTGCCGGCCTCACCCTTCGAGCGGATCATCGATGCGCCCTCCTGGATGCGGCGCAGCGCCTCGCCGAGGTTGGTCGCCCCGCAGACGAAGGGGACGGTGAAGACGGACTTGTCGATGTGGTTGACGTAGTCGGCGGGGGAGAGGACCTCGGACTCGTCGATGTAGTCGACCCCGAGGCTCTCGAGGATCTGCGCCTCGACGAAGTGGCCGATGCGGGCCTTGGCCATGACGGGGATGGAGACGGCGTTGACGATCGAGTCGATGAGGTCGGGGTCGGACATCCGAGCGACACCGCCCTGGGCGCGGATGTCGGCGGGGACCCGCTCGAGGGCCATGACGGCGGAGGCACCGGCGGCCTCGGCGATGCGGGCCTGCTCCTCGTTGACGACGTCCATGATGACGCCGCCCTTGAGCATCTGGGCGAGTCCGGTGTTGAGCAGGGTCTGTGTCTCGGTCATTGCTGTGCCTTCGCTTCACTTCTGTCACCCGGATGCCCAGGGGGACGGGCACCCGTGGATGGGTGGGACAAGGGTTTGTCTGCACGTCGGTCGCCGACGTGTCCCCTCCAGGCTAGAGCTCAATGTGGCCCATCGAGAGAGCCAGAATCAATCGAGAAGTTTGGGCCAGTAGTGGGTAGCATGGGAGCATGCCCGCACTTCCGCGCTCGACCCGTGAGTCCCTCGGCATCGCACTCGACCACGACTCGCCGCTGCCCGACCAGATCGTCACCGGGATCCGGGACCTCGTCGCGCGCGGGGAGCTGCGGCCGGGAGAGCCCGTGCCTGCGAGTCGGAAGCTTGCCGGCCACCTCGGCGTCTCCCGCGGGACGGTCGAGACCGCGTATGCCCAGCTCGCGGTCGAGGGCTACCTCCTCACGCGGGAACGGTCGGCGACGATCGTCGACCCCGACCTCCCGGCGGCGCTGCTGCGGCGGGCGCAGGCCCCCGCACCGCCCACGGTGCCCCGGCGACCGCCTCGGCGACTCATCGATCTGCGGCCCGGTCACGGCGGCGACGACCCCTTGCGCGATCCCGCGTTCCGCAGGGCCTGGCGGGATGCTCTCGACGTCGACCCGGGCACGACCGATCCGCTCGGACAGCCGGGTGCCCGCTGGGCGATCGCCGATCATCTCCGTCTGCTCCGGGGGATGAGCGTCGACCCGCACGACCTCATCGTCACCAGCGGCTCGCGCGACGGACTGCGGCTGCTCTTCGCCTCGGGTCTGACCGGCCCGATCGGGGTGGAGAACCCCGGCTTCCCCGGGCTGCGACTGGCGATGTCCGACCGCGAGCTCATCCCCTTCGATGTCTCCACCGGACTCGACATCGGCCGGCTCTCGGACCTCGAGGGCCGGGTCGCGGCGATCGTCGTCACCCCGAACCACCAGTTCCCACATGGCACGACGATGCCGGTGAGCACGCGCATCGCGCTGCTGACGTGGGCGGCGGGGGCGGGGATCGTCGTCATCGAGGACGACTACGACAGTGAGGCACGGTTCCAGCGCACCGCGGTGCCCACGCTCTTCGATCTGGCCGGGTCGATGGAGCTCGACGTCGACCTCGTCCACATCGGCACCTTCTCGACCCTGCTGACCACCGCTGTCTCGACCGGGTACGTCGTCGCCCGCGGCGGGCGGTTCGGGACGGCGATGGCCGAGGTGCGTACGTCGTGGGGACCGGCGATCGCACCCGTGCTCCAGTCCGCGGTGGCCGGCTACCTCGAGTCGGGTGGCCTGCGGCGGCGCATCGCCCGGGGGCGTCGTCGTCTGCGGGCCGCCGAGGCGGTCGTCACCGAGGTCGGAACTCTGCCCGGACTCGTCCACGAAGGCAGGACGCTCGTCATCGAGACGAGCGCGCGGGAGGCGAGGAGGCTGCAGAGTGAGCTGCTCGAACGCGGTATCCGGGTGGCATCGCTCGCCGACGGCTGGAGCGGTGACAGCGCGGTCCGTCACGGCATCGTCCTCGCGCACTCGAACGTCGAGGCGAGCGTCCTGCGGCGGGTGCTCGGGGAGATCAGGGAGCTCGGCGACGGCGGTGCGTGACATGAGACCGGCGACGCTGCGCGGGTGGGCGGCGAGGCTGCCCCGGGTCAGGCCGCGGGGAACGACGGCGCTCTGAGGAGCCCGCCGCAGAGCCGATAGGATCGAAGCATGATCAAGCCCGTGTACGTCGTCGACGGAATCGTCAAGCTCCTCGCCGCGGTAGCCCTGCTCGTCTTCATGCCCGGGCTCCGGGACTTCTTCCTCGCCCCGACGTGGATCGTCATCACCGCGGCGGTCCTGCTCTTCCTCAGTTCGGCCACGGAGATCTCGTACGGCGTGAGCAAGGGTGCGAGAACCTACTTCTTGCACGTCATGCTCGCCGACTCGGCAGTCATCGTCGCGGTCTTCGTCGGAATCATCCTCGCCGCCGCGGAGAATCCTGCCGGCGGCTACATCCTCTTCGGCGTCCTCGCCCTCGTGTCGCTCGCGATCGCGATCGTCTTCACCACCGGCGCCAACGGCCCCGACTTCGCCGACGAGGCCTGAGCCCGCGCGCCTGTCTTACCCCAGACGCTCGGTCACTCACGCTCGTCGCGCACCCGAGGTCGTCGCCCACCC
>ERZ501033.111-NODE-111-length-16603-cov-4.165579_pt1 | contig 16603 bp, 13 predicted proteins | sample MGYA00248844_ERZ501033 | MGnify/ENA primary metagenome ERZ501033 (study PRJEB25958, sample SAMN03398539) | human skin metagenome | study: EMG produced TPA metagenomics assembly of the Human Skin Microbiome Metagenome (human skin metagenome) data set.
CGGGGACTCCTCGGCCTCCGGGTCGTCGGTGCGGACAGGGATCTCTGCGGTGCGCGAGACGATCCGCAGCTCCGCAGTCACCGGTTCCCGGTCAGCGGCGCCCTCGACCGGCGGCGCGTTGACCACGGTGCCCGGATCGCCCTCCCACGCCTCGGGCACGACGAGGACGGGGCAGCGCGAATGGGACACGAACGAGTTCGACACGCTCCCCATGAAGCGGCCGCCGAACGGGGTGCGTCCGCGCTTGCCCACGACGCCGATCTCCGCGTCCGCGCTCGCGCGCATGAGCGCGCCGGCGGCATCCCCCTCGCAGATCTCGAGGCGGGCCGGGATCCCGGCCTCCTCCGCGCGGGCGAGCAGCGGGGCGGCCGCCTGGCGGATGCGCTCCTCGACCTCGCCGAGGTACGTGGCGCGCTCGTCGGCGACGGCCGGATCGTAGGGGTCGAGATAGGCGAAGGGGTAGGTGAACGCTCCGACGAGCAGGATCTCGAGATGACGGATCCCGGCGATGATGAGTGCGGAGTCGAAGGCGCGGGTCGCGTTGCGCGAGCCGTCCACGCCGACGAGGATCGTGCGCCGGGTGCGGCGCTGGGCAGGTGGTGCTCCTGGTTCCGTGCAGTCCGGTGCCATGGCTCTCCTCCTCGGCAGGCGTCGACGGCGACGCCCTGCGTCCAATCTACGCGGCGGCACCGGGCCGGTGTCACCCCCGTCCATCGTGGGACTCCCCGCTTCTCAGCACCCGGACGGGTCGGCCCTCGGACCCTCCGCTGTCGGTCCGAATGGCGGACGCCCTCTGTCCGTCCACTGGAACTCGCGGCGGAGGCGGCGCACAATGGGGAGGTGCTTATCGACGACACGACGACCAGGGGACTCATCACCGCGACCGAGGTGGAGGCCGCCGCCGCGCGGATCGCCGACTCGGTGATCACCACCCCGCTCCACATCTCGGAGCGTCTGTCGGAGAGCACCGGGGCGACCGTCTACCTCAAGCGCGAGGATCTCCAGTCGGTGCGCTCGTACAAGATCCGCGGCGCCTTCAACTTCATGCTCCAGCTCACCGCGGCCGAGCGCGCCCGCGGGGTCGTGTGCGCCTCGGCCGGCAACCACGCGCAGGGATTCGCCCGTGCGTGCAACGAGCTCGACATCACCGGCACGATCTTCGTCCCCAAGACGACCCCGCGGCAGAAGATCGACCGGATCCGGCATTTCGGCGGTGAGGACGTCGAGGTCGTCATCGACGGCTCGACCTACGACGACGCCTCGGACCTCGCGAAGGCGTGGTCCGCCCGCACCGGCGCACTCATCGTGTCCGCCTTCGACGACCCCCGCACGATCGCCGGCCAGGGCACGATCGCCGCGGAGATCCACGCCCAGCTGCCCGTCGACCCCGACGTCATCGTCGTGCCCGTGGGCGGCGGCGGGGTGCTCGCCGGCATCTCCGCCTACGCCGCCGAGCACATGCCGGGCACCACGGTGATCGGTGCGGAGCCGGAGGGCGCGGCCTCGATGATCGCCGCCCTCGCCTCGGGCCGCCCGGTCACGCTCGGGGACATCGACTCCTTCGCCGACGGCGCGGCGGTCCGCCGGGCCGGCGATCTCACGTTCGAGATCATCCAGCACCACGGCGTCCCGATCGAGGCGGTGCCCGAGGGCCGGACCGCCTCGGAGATGCTCGACCTCTACCAGGTCGACGGCATCATCGCGGAGCCCGCCGGCGCGCTCGCCTCGGCCGCGATCGGCCCGGAGGGCTCCGACGCCCCGATCACCGTGGCCCCCGGCGCCACCGTCGTGTGCCTGGTGAGCGGCGGGAACAATGACATCTCCCGGTACTCCGAGGTGCTCGAGCGCTCCCTCGTCCACGAGGGCCTCAAGCACTACTTCATCGTCAACTTCCCGCAGGAGCCGGGAGCGCTGCGCCGCTTCCTCGACGAGGTGCTCGGCCCCGACGACGACATCGCGCTCTTCGAGTACGTCAAGCGCTCCGACCGGGAGACCGGCCCGGCGTTCGTCGGCATCACCCTCGGCGGTCCGCGCGACCTCGCCGGCCTGCTCGAGCGGATGGACGCCTCCCCCCTGCAGATCGAGAAGGTCAACCAGGACTCCCCGCTGTTCCGCATGTTCGTCTGACCCCGAACAGCAATTTCCGAAGGTTCCTGAGAGCTTTTCCGCAGTTTTTCGCAATCTCAACCTCCGCACTCGCCCCAGGTGCCCGGCCTCTCGCTAGGGTGGAACCATGCGTGCGATCACCATCCCGAATCCCGGCGGCCCCGAGGCCCTCGTCCTCGACGAGGCGCCCGCCCCCGAATGCCCGCCCGGCTCCGTGCTCGTCCGGGTCCACGCCGCCGGCGTCAACCGCGCCGATGTGCTCCAGCGGCAGGGCCACTACGATCCGCCGGAGGGCGCGACCCGCATCCCCGGGCTCGAGGTATCCGGCACCATCGTCGAACTCGGCTCCGAGGTCTCCGGCTGGGAGGTCGGCCAGGAGGTCGCTGCGCTCCTCACCGGTGGAGGCTACGCCGAGGTCGTCGACGTCCCGGCCGGCCAGCTCCTCCCGGTCCCGGAGAACCTCTCGCTCCAGGAGGCCGCGGCCCTGCCCGAGGTGCTCAGCACCGTCCACTCCAATGTCTTCGCCGCCGCCCGCCTGCTGCCGGGCGAGTGGCTGCTCGCCCACGGCGGCGGCTCCGGCATCGGCACCGCGGCGATCCAGCTCGCGAAGGCGTTCGGCGCCAAGGTCGCCGTCACCGTCGGCTCCCAGCGCAAGGCGGACTTCTGCACCGAGCTCGGCGCGGACGCGGTGATCAACTACCGCGAGGAGGACTTCGTCGAGAGGATCCGGGAGATCACCGCCGCGGACGCGGAGGCCGCGGGCACCCGCCCGGGCGCGAACGTCATTCTCGACCTCATCGGCGCGAAGTACCTCGAGCGCAACGTCAAGGCCCTCGCCGATGACGGCCGGCTGATGATCATCGGCCTCCAGGGCGGGGTCAAGGCCGAGCTCAACCTCAACGCCCTCATGCGCGCCCGGAAGTCCGTCATGGGCACCACGCTGCGCGCCCGCCCCGCCCGGCAGAAGGCCGCGATCGTCGACCAGGTCCGCCGCGACGTCTGGCCGCTCGTGGCCGACGGATCCATCCGGCCGATCATCCATTCGGTGCTCCCGCTCGCACAGGCCGGCGAAGCCCAGCAGCTGCTGGAGAACGGCGAGAGCATCGGCAAGGTCCTCCTCGACGTGGCAGGTGCATGATGACGAACAACGACTTCTCGCCCCGGAACCCGGCGGCCGCCGCACCCGCGGCCCCCAACCCCTCCCCGGAGCCGTTCCCCGGCGAGCCGGCCCCCGAACCGCAGGGCGCCGTGCCCGAGGCCCCGGTGGCCCAGCCGCCGGCTCCCGCGGATACCGATGAGGCCTCCGCGCCGACCACCGAGGACGAGGCGACGGGCGGCGAGGGGACCGCGACCTCCCCCGAGGCCGCCGAGAGCGACCCCGCACCCGCGCCGGACGCGAACGGGACCGAGGACGAGGACTCCGAGGTGGCGATCTCCGAGCCCGGCAAGGTCATGCGGATCGGCACGATGGCCAAGCAGCTCCTCGAGGAGGTCCGCGGGATGGAGCTCGACGAGGCCGGACGCGTCCGCCTCGCCGAGATCTACCGCCGCACGGTCGACGAGCTCGCCGAAGGCATGTCCTCCGAGCTCGTCGACGAGCTCAAGCGCCTCAACCTGCCCTTCGACGGCGAGAGCGCGCCGAGCGCCGGCGAGCTCCGGATCGCCCAGGCCCAGCTCGTGGGCTGGCTCGAGGGCCTGTTCCACGGCATCCAGACCGCGATCATGGCGCAGCAGGCGATCGCCCAGCAGAAGGGCGCCCGACCCCAGGGCCAGCTGCCGCCCGGCATGGTCGTCGTCCAGGACGGCGCGAACGACGCCTCGGGCGCCCCGAAGGACGACGGTCATTCGGGAACCGGCAACTACCTCTGAGCACCGGAGGCACTGAGGTCATGGGGGTGTGGGGACGGCTCGTGGAGTCGCTGCGCCCGGCTCCGGCCCGGGGCGGGGACGCGTCGAACGCGAAGTCGACTGCGCCGCGCGACGCCACGGGCGAACGGGGCACCCGGCGCTCCGCCCGCGGGGGCACCCGCGCCGAGGAACGGCGGTTCGGCACCGGCCTGTGGCGTCAGCACCACGACCGATTCCTCCGCGCCGTCGACCGCTTCTACACCACGGCGGTCGACCTCCGCGCCGAGGCCGAACAGGCCTCCCCGACTCCCGCGGCCACGAGCTCGGACGCCGCATCCAGTGCTTCCACGGCACCGGCCGAATCCCCTCGTTCCACCGCTCCCGCTGACGCCGCCGAGGTCGTCGCCCGGCAGACGCTCGTCCTCAACGATCTCGCGGATCGCTTCGACCGGCTCACCGAGACCTGCCACGCCCGGTACCCGCTCGACGACCTCGTCGTCCCCGCGGAGGTCCGCACGGAGGTCGGCATGCTGCCCACCCTGATGTCGAAGGCGGCGGCGAAGACCGCCGAGGCCTGTCAGGCCGCGGCGATGGCCCGGGTCGCGGTGCGCACCGGCACCGACCCCGGCCAGGCCGCCCGCGCCGCCCAGCGCTACGTCGGGGACGCCTCCGCCCTCGTCGCCCGGTGCGAGGAGGCGCTCCGGAATGACTGATGACTCCTGCGGAAGACCGCAGCCGGAGGCGCGAACCGCGGCGCCGAGCGGGATCCGACTCGTCGCGAGCGATGTCGACGGCACCCTGCTCCACGACTGGCAACCGATCCCCGCGCCCACGGTGGAGGCGATCCGCAGCTGCCTGGCCGCCGGGGTCCACTTCGTCCCGGTGACCGGCAGGCCCATCCGCTGGCTCGCCCCGATCCGCGCGAGCGTGCCCGAGCTCGGCCCGGTGATCTGCGCCAACGGCTCGATCGTCTACGACCTCGCCGGCGGGCGGGTGGTCTCCGCGCACACGGTCGACGCCGCGACCCTCGCCGAGTTCGTCGCCCGCGTGCGACGGCACATGCCCGAGGCGGTGCTCGGTTTCGAGACCCTCGACGGCCTGCTCCTCGAACCGGACTTCCTCACCCGCTTCCCCGCCGATGCCACGTGGATCGATCCGGCGGACAGCCCGCACGTCCCCGGGGTCGTCAAGGTCCTGCTCCGCACGGGATCACGGGATTCCGACGCGATGCTCGCCGCGGTCCGCACGGTCATCGGCGACACCCTCCACGCGACCCATTCGAATCCGCGCAACGGCCTCGTCGAGCTGGCCGCCCCCGGTGTCACCAAGGCCGGGACGCTCGCCGCCTGGTGCTCCGCGGCGGGGATCGGATCGCACGAGGTCGCGGCGTTCGGCGACATGCCCAACGACATCGAGATGCTCGCCTGGGCCGGCTCCGGCTACGCCATGGCGAACGGTCACCCGGATGCGATCGCCGCAGCCGGTGGGATCGTGCCGGCGGTGCTCGACGGCGGCATCACCGCGGTGCTCCAGGCGATCGCCGCGCAGGCCTGAGTCCGCGCGAGCCGCCGGGCACCATGTGCCCGAACCGGGGCGCATCGCACGCGACCGAACCGGCCGGTGCCGCAGACGGTCAACACAGCGCCGGACGCACAGCCCGGGCGCGGTCGCTCAGACGTCGAAGTACTCCTCGAGCGCGAGCGCGAGCCCGTCGTCGACGATCGACGCGGTGACGACGTCGGCGACCTCCTTGAGCGCATTGCCAGCCTGCCCCATGGCGATCGCATGACCGACCCATTCGAGCATCTCCATGTCGTTGGAGCCGTCGCCGGCGCCCACGGTGTGCTCCCGGTCGACGCCGAGCTGTTCGGCGACGATCTTGAGCCCGCTCGCCTTCGACACGCCCTCCGGCGCGATGTCGAGCCAGTTGCTCCAGCCCACGGCGTAGGTCACGCCGTGGAGACCGATCTTCTCCACCGCCTCGGCGAACTCCTCGTCCGTGCCCTCGAGCTCGCGCATGACGATGCGGGTCGCGGTCTTCTGCGTGAGCTCCTCGAAGGACACCGTGCGCAGGTTGGTGATCGAGGCGAGCTCGCCCTCCGGGAAGTCGCCGGACGCCCAGCGGACGAGCTCGGTGTCCTCCACCATGTAGAGCGCGGTCGGCAGGACCTCCGCCATGCGGCGCAGCGCCGGTTCGGGATCGAAGCTCTCGACGTGGAAGATCTCCCACCCCTCGTCGAGGTCCTGGCTCAACCGCGTGATGACCGAGCCGTTGGAGCTCACGACGAACCCCTCGACGAGCCCGAGGCGGTTGGCGACCTCGTGCGAGCCGCTCACCGCGCGTCCGGTCGAGATCACGATGTGGTGCCCGGCGGCGGCGACCTTGGTGATCGTATCGCGCACGCGATCGGTCATCATGTCGTCGTAGTCGACGACGGTGCCGTCGACGTCGAGTGCCACGATGTGGGGTTTCATTCTTCCTCCGGTTCTCGGGCGCGAACGGGTGCGGCCCGTGGGGAACGAGCGCGGCTCAGGCGCGGACCGGACCGTCGGGTCCGTAGGCCGTCATCCCGCCGAGGTACGGCTGGAGCGCGGCGGGGATCCGCACGGTGCCGTCCGCCTGCTGGTGGTTCTCCAGCAGCGGGACGAGCCAGCGGGTGTTGGCCATCGTGCCGTTGAGGGTGGCGACCGGCCGGGTGCCGTCGGCCCCGCGCTCGCGGATCTTGAGGCGACGCGCCTGGAAGGTCGTGCAGTTCGAGGTCGAGGTGAGCTCCCGGTAGGTGTCCTGGGTGGGCACCCAGGCCTCGCAGTCGTACTTCCGGGCGGCGGAGTCGCCGAGGTCGCCGGCGGCGATGTCGACGACCCGATAGGGCAGCTCGCACTTCTGGAGCATGTCCTCCTGGAGCGCGAGCATGCGGGCGTGCTCGTCCTCGGCCTGCTCCACCGGGACGTAGGAGAACATCTCGACCTTCTGGAACTGGTGGACGCGGATGATGCCGCGGGTGTCCTTGCCGTACGAGCCGGCCTCCCGGCGGTAGCACGAGGAGATGCCGGCGAAGCGCAGCGGACCGTCGGAGAGGTCGATGATCTCGTCCATGTAGTACCCGGCCAGCGGCACCTCGGAGGTGCCGACGAGGAAGAGGTCGTCGGCTTCGAGGCGGTAGACCTCATCGGCGTGCTCGCCGAGGAACCCGGTGCCGCGCATGACCTCGGGCTTGACGAGCGTCGGGGTGATCGTCGGGCTGAAGCCCGCCTCTTCGGCGACGTCGCGAGCGAGGTTGAGCAGCGCCATCTCGAGCTTCGCGCCGAAGCCGGTGAGGTAGTGGAACCGCGCGCCGGAGACCTTCGTGCCCCGGGCCGTGTCGATGGCCTTCAGCTCCTCGCCGAGGGCGAGGTGGTCGAGGGGTGCGAAGCCCTCCGCTGCGAAGTCCCGCGGCTGACCGACGGTCTTGAGCGTGACGAAGTTCTCCTCACCGCCGGAGGGGATGCCGTCGATGATGAGGTTGGGCAGCTTCGCCGCGAGGCTCTCGAAGGCGAACGAGGCCTCCTCCGACTCCGCCTGCAGGGCCTTGACCTTCGCCGACTTCTCCTTGCCCTCGGCGATGAGGGCAGGCTTCTCGTCCTTCGACGCCTTCGCGATCTGAGAGGAGAAGGCCTTCTGGTCGGCGCGAGCGTCCTCGAACGCCGTGATGGCCGCGCGCCTCGCGGAGTCCGCGGCGAGGACCTCGTCGACGAGCTCGACGGAGGCCCCGCGGGCCTTCTGCGACGCCTTGAACAGGTCCGGGTCTTCTCTGAGCAGCACTAGATCGATCACCGTCTCAGCTTAACGGGCGCGCAGTCATTTCGACATTTCGACCGTTCGGCCTCCACTCAGGTGCACCGGAGTAAATTTGTGCCATGACCCTTGACCTGGACCCCGCCATCCTGTGGCTGCTCATCCCAGGGTTCCTCGTCACCGTCGTCGCCGCCTATCTCCTCGGCGCCCGCAACGGCGGACGCCGGGTCCTGCGCCGCCTTCATCGCTTCTCGAACAACCATGCCCCTGCCGGCATGGAGGAAGTGCCGGCAGACCGCTACCGGGCAGCCCTCGTCATCAATCCGACGAAGGCCAATGCGAAGAACATCGCGGCGACGGCGAAGGCGATCTGCCGGTTCGAGGGGTGGGCTCCCCCGCTCATCTTCGAGACCACCCTCGAGGACGCCGGAGAAGGGGCCGCCAACGAGGCCCTCGAAGCCGGGGTCGACGTCGTCATCGCCGCCGGCGGGGACGGCACGATCCGCGCGGTCGCCTCGGCGCTCACCGGAACGGCGACACCCATGGGGATCATCCCGATGGGCACGGGGAATCTCCTCGCCCGCAACCTCGACCTCGTGCTCGACAAACCCGAATGGGCGATCCGGATCGCCCTGTGGGGCCGCAACCGCGACGTCGACGTCGGGGTGGCGCAGATCAGCAGGGGCGGGGACCGTCACGTGTTCATGGTCATGACCGGGCTCGGCTTCGACGCCGAGGTGATGGCCAAGACCACCGCGAACGCGAAGAGCAGGCTCGGCTGGCTTGCGTACCTCGAAGCCGGTTCGCGCACGCTGGTGGGGCGCCCGAGCCATGTCAAGATCACCTATGACGACGACTATCGGGTCTCGGCACGGGTGCGGTCCGTCATCGGCGGCAACTGCGGCAAGCTCCAGGGCGGGATCCAGCTGCTGCCCGAGGCGGTCATCGACGACGGCCTCCTCGACGTCCTCGTCGTCAGCCCGAAGAACCTCGGCCAATGGGTGGGTGTCGCCGCCTCGATCATCGGCCGCAAGACCCGCAACGGCCTGCACACCGACATCCGCAAGTGCCACAACGTCGTCATCGAATCCCGTGACGAACTCGAGGTCCAGCTCGACGGGGACCCCGCGGGCACGACGAAGTACCTCGCGATGGGGATCCTGCCGTCGGCGATCACCGTCAAGGTGCCGACGACCGATCAGCGCAAGGAGATCAGGGCCGAAGTCTGGCCCGTGTGAGGCGGGCCGACCGAGAAGTGAGGCGGGTCGGCGGGCGTTGCCGGCGGCGCGTCACCTGTGGGTCGACACTACCCGCCGGTAGGTCACGGGATGGTCGCGAACATGTGACGGCATTCACCAAAGTGTTACCGGAATGCCACTCGAACAAAAGTTACAAAAATAGTTCTGATAATTCCCTGTACCTAGGATGACTTCCAGATGTGCACCCCCTCACATATAGATAGAAGGCACTCCAATGAAGAAGATCATCCTCGCGCCGGCTGTCGCCCTCGCGTTCACCGGACTCGTCGCCGCACCGGTCGCCGCCGCCGAAACCCCTTCGACTCAGTCGGCTGAAGCCAAGGCCGCTGAGCAGGAGAAGGCGGAGAAGGAGAAGGCCGAGAAGGAAGCCGCCGCCAAGAAGGCCGCGGAGAAGAAGGAAGCCGAAGAGAAGGCCGAGGCCAAGAAGAAGGCCGACGCCAAGGCGGCTGCCAAGAAGAAGGCGGACGAGAAGGCTGCCGAGGAGAAGAAGGCCAAGGAGGCCGCGGAGGAGAAGGACGACGCGAAGAAGTCGGCTCCTGAACCGGCGAAGAAGGAGACCACTCCTCCGCCTGCGCCGACGCCGTCTTCCTCACCGTCGCCCTCGACCGAGCCCTCGGAGGAACCCACTGACGATCCCACCGAAGAGGCGCCCGAACAGCAGGCCGATCCTGTGCTCGTCGTCCCCCAGGGCGAGATCGCAGCCGAGGATCTTGCTGACCCCTCCAAGGGCGTCACCGTCACGGTCACAGGCCTCGAGACCGGTGATCTCCTCACCCCGCTCAACGGGCTCGCCGGTGACTCCGTCGAAGCCGCAGGCTCGACCGCGACGCTGAATCTCTTCTACGACGGCAACGCCGAAGACCTCGAGGACGGCCCGCTTCCATTCACGATCGACTACCAGGGCGCCGCCGGGATTGAGACGCTTTCGGGCACGGTCAACGTCAAGGCCGTCGATGACCAACCAGTCGAGCCGATCGAAGCAACCCTCACGGTCGACCCCAAGGAGATCACCGCCGAGGACCTCGCGAACGAGGAGAAGGGCGTCAAGGTCACCGTCTCCGGGGTCAAGGAAGGCGACACGATCACCGACGACCTGACCGAAAAGCCGAAGACCGCGACCAAGGACGGCGACTACACCTTCACGATCTACTACAAGGGCAACCCGGACAATCTCGATCCGGGCACAGTCCCGTTCACCGTGACGATCGACCGCGAAGGCACGGAGTCGAAGGAACTCAAGGGCGAGATCACCGTCGTCGATGACGATGCCGTCGACCCGATCGATGCGTCCCTCACGGTCGATCCCAAGGAGATCACCGCTGAAGATCTCGCGAACAGGGACAAGGGCGTCAAGGTCACCGTCTCCGGCGTGAAGGCAGGGGACATCATCACCAACTCCCTGAGCGACGACACCTACACGGTCACCGAAGACGGTGATTACACCTTCACCCTCTACTACGAGGGCAACCCGGACAGCATCGAGCCTGGCAAGGTCCCGTTCACCGTGACGATCGACCGAGAGGGAACGGAGTCCAAGGACCTCAAGGGCGAATTCACCGTCATCGACGACAAGACCGAAGCCCCCGCCGAGGCGTCCCTGACGGTCACCCCGAAGTCGATCGAGGCCGCTGACTTCATCAACGAGAAGAAGGGCGTCAAGCTCTCGGTCAAGGACTGCAAGCCCGGCTCGGATGTCCGGTTCATGGTCACCGCCGATGGCAACTCGCGAGTGACCGCCTACGACCGAACGGTCAAAGCCGACAAGGACGGCAAAGCCTGGGTCCGGGTCTTCGGAACCTCATCGAACGCCTCGGCGTATGTCGGCTCCTACTCGGTCACGGCGACCTGCGGCGATGACTCGCTCAAGGGATCGTTCAAGGTCACGGCCGGGTCCAACGCCGGCGGAGGCGACGGCGGCGGTGACAACGGCAGCGGTGCCGGGGGCAACGACGGCGGCAGCGGAAGCGGAAACTACCTGCCCCGCACGGGTGTCGAACTCGACGGCCTCGCCGCAGGCGCACTCCTCCTGCTCGTCGGCGGTGCCGCGGTGACGATCACGATGCGCCGGAAGAAGGGCGACTTCTCTCCGTCGTACATCTGAAGCACTGATCCACCGGACGGGACAGGCAGAGCCTGAGGGAAGCCAGCCTGCACCGGAACGGCGGACGCGACACAAGGGCCGGGAGTTCGAGCGAACTCCTGGCCCTCTCGCATGTCCGGAAAACGTGATCAGTCCGTGACAGAAACGGCTTATCCGCCCGGATATGCTTCTGTAGTTATCTGACAATCCCCTGAGAGGACCGCCTCCTTCCATGCCCAAGAAACTTGCGCTCATCCCCGCGCTCGCCCTGGCGATCGCCGGACTCGGCGCGACGCCTGCACTCGCCGACACCGCCGCCGCAGACAGCGCCTACTCCGCTCCCGCCGCAGCGGGCGTGGCCGCTGAGAACCCTGAGACCGCCGAGGCGACTGACGACGCCGCGGCAGCTGACGATGCAGCGTCCACCGATGACCCCGCTCCGGCCGAACCCGCCCCGGCAGAGGACCCGACTCCCTCGGAGGGATCGAGCTCGGGCGATGACGCCCCGGCAACCGGAACCCCGGACGCACCGTCACCGGCAGAGGACGAGACCCCTGCCGCCGACGAGTCCACGGACGGGGCCGAAGAGGAGACCGCTCCCGCCTCGGCGCCGATCGAGGCCACCGTCACGGTCGACCCGAGCACCGTCGACATCTTCGACTTCTGGGAGGACGGAGTCACCATCACCGTCTCCGGGCTCGAGAAGGACGACGTCGTGACGAATTCGCTCACCGGCGAGACGAAGACGGCCAAGGGTTCCACCGTCGAATTCGAGTACTTCGATGATGCCGAGGAGATCGTTGAAGCACAGGTCGTCGACTTCGCCGTCACCGTCGAGCGTGCGGATCAGGAGCCGCAGGAGATCCCCGGCCGCTTCACGATCACCGAGGAGGACTACGAGGACTTCCAGGAAGGCGAGCTCTCGCTGGCCACCGATTCGATGAGCGTCTCGGAGTTCAAGAGGAAGGGCATCGCCTACTCGGGTAAGGGGTTCATCCCGGGCGAGACGGTGTTTGCCGTCGCCGCGAAGAACGGGACCGACGAGATCATCTACATCGATGACAGCGTCGAGGTCTCGCAGGACGGCGTCGTCTCCGGCGTCATCCGGGCGACCGAAACGAATGACATCGCACCTGGCGAGTACTTCCTCTTCGCCGACGGTGAACTGCAGTTCTCCATGGCTGAGTTCACGCTCACCGCCGATCAGGCTCAGGCCTCCCTGACCGTGTCCCCGAAGACGATCGACGCGAGCGACTTCGCGAACAAGGACAAAGGCGTGACCCTGACCGTCAGCGACTGCACACCGGGATCCGACGTCCGCTTCGTCGTCACCCCCAAGGGCAATTCGGACGTCACCGCGTTCGACCAGACACTCACCGCCGATGAGACCGGCACCGCCTCGGTGAACGTCTTCGGCACCTCCTCGCGGACCCAGGCCTACGTGGGCGACTACTCGGTGACGGCGACCTGCGGCGATGACACGCTCACGGGTGAGTTCTCCGTGACCTCCGGCGCGAACGCCGGCGGGACCGCGGGAACCGGGAACGTCAGCGGAAGCCAGCTGCCACGCACGGGCGCCGACTTCGGTGGGCTCACCGGCGGACTCGCGCTCCTCCTCGTCGGCGGCGTCGCCGTGGCGATGACCATGCGTCGGGCGAAGGCCGGACAGGCTCCGACCGAGCTCTGAGCGCTTCACTCCGACACACGACTGTGCCCCGACTTCTGTCGGGGCCACAGTCACATCCGGGATCGGGACCACCGCCTCGGCGAGGCCGGGGACCGGCTCAAGGGACGATCGCCTCGGCGGGGGTGCGGTTGCTCAGCGCACCCGCAGGGCGGACGGGGCGATGCTCACCTCGATCCTCTCCGTCTCGCCGAGCTCGTCGCCGTCGACCTCGACGACCCGGGGCTTCTCAAGTTCGATGGTCAGCGAGGTCACGCGCTGATGGATCGCGGTGTCGCTGCTCTGGGCGGAGTCGTCCTTCGACATCATCCGGCGCAGACCGTTGTCCCAGACCATGTTCTTCATCGTGTCGAGCCAGCCGGTGACCCCGTCGGCCTTGAGGACGAGGACGTCGAGCTCGCCGTCGGCGGGATCCGCGTCGGGCAGCAGGGTGATGCCTCCCTGGAGGGTGCCGCAGTTGCCGACGATGAGGGTGTGTGCCGACTCGTCGTCGATCTGCTCGCCCGGGCGGGAGAGCTTGATCTCCATGACGTCGCTGGCAGAGACGGCGCGGCCGAGCGACTCGACGTAGGCGAGCCAGCCCGCCTTGTCCTTGAGGTCGTCGTTGGTCTCGGTGATCATGTGGGCGTCAATGCCGAAGCCGGCCATGACGACGAAGGGCTGGTGCTCGTTGCCGTCGGGGAGGGTGATCTCGACCCAGCCCATGTCGATGCTCTGCGGGGTGCCCGTGATCGCCCGGTCCATCGCGGCTTCCAGATCGTTGAGCGGCACCTCGAGATTGCGGGCGAGCAGGTTGCCGGTGCCCAGCGGCACGATGCCGAGGTCGACGTTCGCCCCGGTCTCGGCGAGGTGGCCGGCCACTGCACGGACGGTGCCGTCGCCGCCGGCGGCGATGACCACCTCGGCGCCATCGGCGATGGCCTGCTCCGCCGCTGACTTGCCGGGGTCGTCCTCCTCAGTCTCGTACCAGGAGACCGAGAGGTCTGGATCGTCCGGCAACGCCGCCACCAGGTCGTCCTTCTCAGTCTTCGCGGGATTCCAAACGATGCCGATCCGTCTTCCAGCCATTCCAGAACCTTCCCTCTCAGCGGTGCGTTGCAGGTCGTATCGTGCGGGCGTGCGGTGACCGAGGGCAGGACATGGTCAGTCCCGCTCTCGGAATCGCCGACGGCTCAATCCATCTTGTCATATCGCGCGCGAAGGAAGAGGAAGACGCCGTAGAGGACGAGCCCGACGCCCACACACAGCAGCAGGATGCTGCCGAAGGGCTGATCGCGCATCGCCTTGAGAGCCCCGTCGACACCGGTCGACTTCTCCGGGTCTCCGGCCACGCCGGAGACGATGACGAGGATGCCGACCGCGAGCAGGGTCGCGCCCTTGCCGAGGTAGCCGACCACGCCGGTCACCGTCAGCAGCTTGCCGACGGCGCGCGACCTCGGCGGGCGGACGTCGTCCTTCCACTTCCGACGGATGCCGTTGACGCAGAAGACGATGCCGATGATGGCGATGACGGCACCGATGAGGATGAGCAGGAGGATGCCGCCCGGCGCCTGCGCAAGCGTCGAGCTCGCCTGCGACGAGGACTGCCCGGAGTCCGAACCCTGTCCGAAGGCGAACTTTCCGAACAGCACGGCCACTGCCGCGTACGCGATGCCCTGGGCGATCGCGAGGACGAACTCCTTCCAGTTGCTCCGGCCGTCCTTGTCCCGCGGGTCGCTCGAGCCATGGCCGCGCAGCGACGCGGTGCCGAAGAAGGCGTTGATGAGGTTCCACAGTGCCAACAGCGCACAGCCGAGCATGCACAGCCACAGCAGAACCATGCCGAACGGCTGGGCGGCCATCTGCTGCATCGCGCCGGACTGCTCGGCCTCTCCCCCGCGCCCCAGCGCCAGTCCCACCGAGGTGGCTCCGAGGATGATGTGGACGAGTCCGTTGGCGACGAAGCCGACTCGGGCCGCGCGTTCGAACCACTTGCTGTCCGCGGCGCTGGTCGCCGCATCATCGGCCTTGTCAGCGGCCTTCTTGATCGTTGAGTCTCCAGTCATAGCACTCAGTTAAACACCGACGGCCTCGGAGTCAAGGGCTGTTGTCTCATAAGGCGTGTTGCAGTCTCAGAAGACGGGTCGCGGTAGACGGGTCGCGGAAGACGGGTCGCGCCGGGGTCGGGCTCCTTGCCGAAGCGGGATTGCTCGAAAAGGGCTGACCAAAACGTTCTAAACTATGTGCGTCGTGAATGTTTCATTACTGTTACTTTCGGAATCGCTCCACCCCCTCGTCCCCGAAGGAACACAATGAAGAAGCTCGCGCTCGCGCCTGTGGTGGCCCTCGCCATCACCGGCCTCGCCGCATCCCCGGTCATCGCCGCTCCGAGTGGAGGCGACGCGTTCGCTCGCACCGGAGTCCAGGCCCCCTCTGACGGCGGACAGCCTGCCGACAGCGGCGCCGACGCCCAGAAGCTTGCGGCGCAGGTGTCCGTGTCACCGCAGGAGATCTCGCAGACCGACCTCAACAACGAGGACAAGGGCGTTGTCGTCACGGTGACCGGCCTCGAAGCCGGTGACAAGGTCTCGGATTCGCTCACGGGAGACGCGGGCGAGGCCAAGGGCGACACCATGTCGTACAACATCTTCAGCGCGGCAAAGGACGCCTCCAAGATTCCGACCGGTACTGTCGACTTCACCGTCACGGTCAAGCGCGGCGAAGAGACCCAGGACATCGCCGCCTCGTTCACCGTCGTCGAGGATGAGACCGAAGAGCCGACCGCACCGGTCGTCGATCCCAAGGTCACGCTCGCGACCGACACGATCTCGGTCGCCGAGATCAGCACCGACGGTCTCAAGTTCTCCGGCGAGGGCTTCACCCCCGGCGGAACCGTGACGATCTCCGGCGGTCAGCTGCCAAACCAGGCGAAGGCCCAGTCCGGCACGCAGGCCGACGAGCCGCTCAAGGCTGACGAGAACGGCAAGATCACGGGCACCCTCGTCGCGCCCGAATCGGTGAAGCCCGGCAAGTACGCCGTCGTATTCACCGACGATGAGACCGGCGAGGCGACCGATCCCCACCAGTTCACCGTCACCGAGGACGCCACCGACGATCCGACCGAGGATCCGACGACGCCGGTGGCCGAGGCCAAGCTCATCGTCTCCCCGGAGTCGGTCACTCCGCAGGACTTCGTCAACGAGAAGAAGGGCGTCAAGCTCGCCGTCGAGAACTGCGAGCCCGGTGAGGACGTCCGCTTCCTCGTCAACCCCGAGGGCAACACGAACGTCACTGCGTTCGACCGGACCGTTAAGGCCGACGACGAGGGCAAGGCCGACGTCACCGTCTACGGCACCTCGAAGTCGAACCCGAACGCCTACACCGGCGACTACAGCGTCACCGTCACGTGCGGCGACGACAAGCTCACCGGCAAGTTCTCCGTCGAGGCCGACCCCAACGCCGGTGGCGGCGCCGGCGGCAACGACGATGGCGGCAATGGCAACGGCACCGGAGGTGGAGACCTCCCCCGCACCGGTATGGAGCTCGGCGGCCTCGCAGCCGGCGCTGCCCTCCTCCTCGTCGGTGGCGCAGTCGTCACCATGACGAAGCGTCGCCGGTCGGCCGCCCTCTCCCCCTCGGACATCTGAGCCGAGCAGAGATCGTCAGCTCAGCCGATCTCAGACGGACCGGCCACCCTTAGCCAGGCCGATCCGGTGATCGAACGGTTGAGCTGCTGACACAGACAGAGGCGTTCAGTCCGATTCCCTCAGGGTCTCGGACGGAACGCCTCTTGTCGTCTGCGAGGACGACGTGAGAAAGCCGCTCAAGCCCGCCGGAGGCGCAAATGAGTCGGTTCTCGCTCGATCGGTCGG
>ERZ501033.112-NODE-112-length-16546-cov-6.957856_pt1 | contig 16546 bp, 12 predicted proteins | sample MGYA00248844_ERZ501033 | MGnify/ENA primary metagenome ERZ501033 (study PRJEB25958, sample SAMN03398539) | human skin metagenome | study: EMG produced TPA metagenomics assembly of the Human Skin Microbiome Metagenome (human skin metagenome) data set.
CATCGGAGATGCGGGCGAAGGTCGTGGGGATCTCCGCCTCCTTGATCTGCCGGATGCCGTCCAGGCCCTGCTCCCAGGTGGGGAACATGTAGGCGATGACCTGGCGCGACGGGGCGATGCGATGGACCTGGACCCACAGCTCGGTGATGATGCCCAGGCGGCCCTCGGAGCCGATGAACATCTCCCGCAGCGACGGCCCCGTGGAAGTGGAGGGCAGCGGACGCAGCTTCACGGTGCCGCCGGGGCGCACCACGTTCATGCCGCGGATGATCTCGGCGATGTCGCCGTACTTGTCCGACTGCATGCCCGACGAGCGCGTGGCCGCCCAGCCGCCGACGGTGGAGTGCGTGAAGGAGTCCGGGAAGTGGCCCAGGGTCCAGCCGCGGGCGTTGAGCTGGTCCTCCATGTCCGGACCCAGCGTGCCTGCCTGGATGCGGGCGATGCAGGAGGTCTCGTCGATCTCGAGCACCTTGTTCATGCGGCCCAGGTCCACGGAGACCACCGTGCGGGTCTCCTCCGGGCGCGGCTGCAGGCTGCGCGAGATGCTCGTGCCGCCGCCGAACGGGATGAGCACGAGATCGCGCTCGACCGCCAGGCGGGTCACCGCGGCGACCTGCTGCTCATCGGCGGGGTAGACGACGACGTCGGGAAGGCGCTCGAAGCGGTTCTGCAGCGTCTTGACGATGTCCATCACGGCCTTGCCAGCCCAGTGCACCACGCGGTCGTGGTCATCGGTCACCGTGTGCTCGGCGCCGAGGATCGCGGTGAGCTCGGAGCGGATCTCCTCCGGCAGGCGGGTCTCGGGGACCTGGGCGGTGGCGAAGTCGACGGTGTCGATCTCGCGGGGGCGCAGATCGACGCCCACCGCCCGGCGCACGATCGGGGCGAAGGCCGGCTTGTTCTGCCAGTTGAAGAAGACGCCCTCTTCTCCCCAGCCCCACCACTTCATGTGCTTGACGTTCGGCATCGCTGCTCGTGCTCCTTCTGCTCGTGTGGTGCCCATCATCCTCCGGCGGCGCTGCCGCGTTCGTCAGGGCCGGGCGCGGCGGACCTTGCTGCCGGGCTCAGGCGGCGTCGGGGTCGTCGATCAGGGGGCGGTTCTGCGCGTACAGCGACCGGACCGTGGCCTGGATCCGCTCGTTGAACGACGGAACGGACTCGTTCGGGCGGTGCCGCATGGGTTCACCCAGGGCCACGACGACCGGCGGGCGGCCCCAGCGCGGCCACGAGGAGCCCTTGGGCATGGCCTCGTGGGCGCCGATCAGGGCGACCGGCAGGACGGGGACCTCGAGGGACTGGGACAGCGCGGCCGCGCCCATCTTGAAGTCGCGCATGCGCCCGTCCTTGGAGCGGGTGCCCTCGGGGAAGATCAGCACGGGGATCCCGGCGGCGATCAGCTTCTTGGTCAGCCCGCGGTTGGCCCCGCTGCCCTTGCGGTCGACGGGGAAGGCGTTGAAGACGAGCTGCGTGAACAGCCGCTTGTGCCAGGCGGTGAAGAAGTAGTCGGCTGCCACGCCGGTGGCGACCTCGTGGCGCAGGTTGGGCGGCAGCGAGCTCATGATCATGGGGGCGTCGAGGTGGCTCGAGTGGTTGCACACCACCACGCACCCGCCGGAGAGCTGCTCCGCTCCCGGGGCCCGGACGACCCGGCGACGGACCGCGCGGTCGACCAGACCCCGGAAGAAGATGGTCTGCGCGATCGTGCGCGCCCGCCGACGGGACTGCCCGGTGAAGTCGGCGAGGCTGATGTGCGCCGAGGCCGCCGGGGGAGCCACGGGATCGGGGCCGCTGCGCTCCTCGCGCTGACCGTGGGAGTCGATGCTCTCCAGGACCGGCTCGTGCTCCGGATGCGTCCAGCCGTCCAGGCGCTGGCGCAGCTCGCGCGCCTCCCGGCTGGCGCGCTCCTGCGCGGCGCCCCACGGGGTGCTGCGCTGCCCGGCCTCGGCGGGATGCTGCGGCTGCGGCTCGGCCGCCTGGCCTGCCTCGGACTCTGATGCGCGCCGGTCGTGGTCCTGAGTGCTCATGCGTGCTTCCCCTGTCCAGCCCGGCGTCGGGAGGTGGAGCCGGAGGCCGCGGGCTCGGCCAGCGGAGTCTCATTGGCGCGAGAGCCCATCAGCATGCCCGAGCACTTGCGCACCACAGCGCGCGGGGCGAGCTTGGCTCCGAGCATGATCGCCTTGTAGCGCAGCGTGGGGATCGACACCACGCGGCCGCGGGCCAGGTCCTTGAGGGCCTCCTCGACCAGGTCGTCGGCCTGCAGCCAGAGGAAGTCGGGTATGGAGGAGCCGCTGATGCCCGCCCGGGCGTGGAACTCGGTGCGCACCCAGCCGGGCAGCAGCGCCATCACGCGCACGCCCGTGCCCTCCAGCTCCACGGCCAGGGACTCGGTGTAGGTGGTGCACCAGGCCTTGAGCGCGGAGTAGGGGCCCATGGTGACCTCGCCTGAGGTCGAGGAGACGTTGAGGATCCACCCCTCGCCGCGGGCGGTCATGGCGCGGGCGGCGGCCGAGGAGAGATCCAGGACGGCCTTGGCCATGACGTCGATGCCGCGGTGGTGCAGGTCCAGGCCCTCGGCCTGGTAGGTGCGCTTGACCGAGAAGCCGGCGTTGTTGACCAGCATGTCGATCGGTGCGCGCGGGTCCTCGATGCGCTCGGCGACGCGGGCGACGTCGTCGGCGTCGCTGAGATCGGCCTCGAGGGTCTCGACCTCGACCGCGTACTCCGCGCTCAGCCGCGAGGCGGTGGACTCGAGGCGCTCGGCGCCGCGGGCGACCAGGACGAGGCTGAATCCGCGGCGCGCCAGCGCCTCCGCGAACGCGGATCCGATGCCGGAGGTTCCGCCGGTGATCAGAGCAGTCATCATGGTGGACAGGTTACACTACGGTGAGCGTAGCGATTCAGAAGAGACGAGGCAGTCCCCTTGGCAGCAGCCGCAGCCCAGCCCCCGCTCGGATACCTGGCCCAGCACCGTTCCGGCAGGCTCTACAGCACCCCCGGGCAGCAGGGGGTCCTGTCCACGGACTTCTCCGTGCGGGAGTTCTTCCGGCGCGAGCGCGGAGCCTTCTCCTCGGATCTCGGGCTGGAGGAGTTCGAGCAGCGTCGACTGGATGACGACGTCCTGGAAGCCGTGCGCCACCTGTGGGACCTGCAGCGCTCGACCACCGGCCGGCTGCGCGACCTGTTCGCCGGGTGGACCTCCAAGGAGGCTCGGATCGACGCCTTCCTGACCACCTGGGCCTATGAGAAGTTCTGGATCGCCGATGCCCTCAAGCGCGTGCTGCGTGCCCACGGAGCCCCCACTCCGCCCGAGGTCGAGCCGGACGACGATCTCCGCGGCCGCCTGGGTCGGCTCCTGGACCACGTCTATCCGATGACCGACTCCGTGTGGACGAACCTGCGCGGCGAGCGGATCGTGGCAGGGCAGATGGCCCGCGAGCTGTCCCGGGAGTCCACGGCGGCAGCACTGCTGCAGCGCCTGGGCGAGGTGGCCGATCACCCGGTCATCGACCGGCTGTGCCGGGAGTCCCTCGAGCGCACCGACGACTACATCGGGTTCTTCCGCGAGGAGGCCCGGACCCGGCTGCTGGCAGACGCCTCGGCCGCAGCGCCCGCCAGGCGCGCGCTCGGAATCGGCTACTCGCCGCTGGTGGCGCCGCGGATGTCGGCCCGCCGGGCTCGACGCGCCCTCGAGGTCCTGGCCCCGGGGGTGCGCGAGCGCCGGCAGCTGAGCAGCCGGGCCGATGCCCCGGTCCACTCCCTCCCCGGCCTGCGCGGGCCCGAGCCGCTGGCTGCGGCGCTGCGCAGCGGCCTGTGAGCCCTCGGCGGCCTGCGTGCCGAGCTGAGATGCCCATCACGAGGCCCGCGACTGTGCCTGTGACGTCCCCGTCGTCCGGCACACTGGTAGCTCCCAAGCCCCGTCCCTGACATCGCGCGGCAGGCGCCGCGCCCCTCGAGGCGGCCGACAGGCCGCCCCTGCACAAGGAGTCCTCTTGAGCGAGACCACCACCAAGCGCGTGCTGCTGACCGGAGCCACCGGCTTCCTCGGCCAGGCGGTCCTCGAGCGCCTGCTCTCCTCCGGAGCGGACGTGCACGTCACCGCCGTCATCCGACCCAAGGGCGAGATCACCGCACAGACCCGGCTCGGGCAGCTCTTCCGCAAGCCCGTCTTCAAGAACTGGCGCGCTGCTGTCGGCGACGACGAGGCCCGTCGGATCTTCGAGGAGCGCACCGATGTGCTCTCCGGCGATCTCTCCGCACTGAGCGAGATCCGCGAGCCGTTCGACGTCGTGATCCACTCGGCCTCGACCGTCTCGTTCGATCCGCCGATCGACGACGCCTTCAAGACCAACGTGGGCGGTGCGCTGAGCCTCTACGAGGCCCTGCGCGCCTCGGGCCAGGACCCCCACGTCATCCACGTCTCGACCTGCTACGTGGGCGGCATCGCCAAGGGCCTGCGCCCGGAGACGGCCGTGGACCACGACGTCGACTGGCGCCTGGAGCTCGACCACGCGATCGCCTCGCGCGCCGAGGCCGAGGCGGCCTCTCGGACCCCGGAGCAGCTGCACGCGTTCGTGGAGTCCGCGACCCGCACCGAGGGCAAGCAGGGCCCCAAGTCGGTGGCCGGCTCGGCGGAGGCCAGCCGCACCGGCTGGATCACCCAGCGCCTGGTGGATCTGGGCCGCACCCGCGCGCAGTCGCTGGGCTGGACCGACGTCTACACCTTCACCAAGGCCATGGGCGAGCGCGTGGCCGAGGACCTGTGGGCCGGTGACGGGCACCGCCTCTCGGTCGTGCGCCCGGCCATCATCGAGTCCTCCCTGCGCCACCCCTTCCCGGGCTGGATCGACGGCTACAAGGTCGCCGATCCGCTGATCATGGCCTACGCCAAGGGCGCGCTGCCCGAGTTCCCGGGCCTGCCGGACTCCGTGCTGGACGTGACCCCGGTGGACTTCGTGGTCAACGCGATCGTGACCCTCGCCCTGCAGGGCCACCGCGGGGAGGCCGAGGGGGAGCGCTCCCGGGCCGGGTACTACCAGATCTGCACGGGGGCCTCGAACCCGCTGCCGTTCCACAAGATGTACGAGTACGTCCGCGAGTACTTCCTCGAGCACCCGGTCGAGGGGCCGGACGGCAAGCCCGTGATCGTCCCCGAGTGGAAGTTCCCGGCCAACAACGGGGTGGAGAGCTCCCTGGCCGTGCGCGAGCGGCTGGTCGATCTGGGCGGGCGGCTCAACGAGCTGCTGCCTTCGACCAAGCGCACCCTGCAGTGGGCGAATCAGCTGCACAAGGCCCAGTCCGGGCTGGGGTCGCTGCGCACCTACGTGGATCTCTACCAGAACTACACGCGCACCGAGATGATCTTCGACGACTCCAGCACGCGTGCGCTCAACGCCCAGCGGCCGGAGGATGCCCCGGAGGACTCGTCCTTCGACCCCCGCGACATCGAGTGGCGCTCCTACTGGCAGCAGATCCACCTGCCTGCCCTCACGGAGATGACCAAGGCGTACTCGCGGGCCTCGGCGGCCCGGCGCAAGCGCACCGAGCGCCCGCGCCGGGAGCTCAAGCCGGGCACCGACGTCCTGGCGCTGTTCGACCTCGAGGGCACCGTGCTCGACTCCACTGTCGTGTCGCAGTACCTCGCCGTGCAGCGCAGGGTCGCGCCGTCGCGCGTCCCGAGCGACATCCTGGGCATGGTGCGCACCGTGCCCACCTACCTCAAGGCCGAGCGGCGCGATCGCGGTGAGTTCCTGCGCTCGTTCCTGCGCCGCTACGAGGGGCTCTCGGAGTCCTCGATCCGCGAGGCCGTCGACGGTCCTCTGGGCGAGCAGATGCTCGAGAAGCTGAACCCGGGGGCGCTGGCTCGCCTCGAGGAGCACCGCGCAGCAGGCCACCGCACCGTGCTGGTCACCGGCAGCCCGGAGCTGCTCGTCTCACCGGTCGCGGATCTGTTCGACGAGGTCGTGGCCTCCCGCATGGGCGTGCGCGACGGCGTGCTGACCGGCTACCTCGACACCCCGCCGCTGGTGGATGAGGCCCGTGCCCAGTGGCTCAAGCGCTACGCGCAGGATCACGGCCTGGACCTGTCCCGCTCCTTCGGCTACGGCGACTCCGTGGCCGATGCGGCGTGGCTCGGTCTGGTCGGGCACCCGGCCGCCGTGAACCCGGACATCCCCCTGTACCGCCTGGCCAAGCGCTCCCACTGGCCGATCGAAGACTGGAAGAGGCACTGATCGCATGGCATTCGACATCGACCGCTTCGCCGAGACCTCCCACCGCGTCGCGTGGGAGGACCTCGACATGGACAGCTTCCGCAGGAACCCCTTGCCGGAGTCGTCGCTGCGGGTGCTGCGCTACATGTGCGATGTCGAGTTCCACACCGTCTGCTACCTGCGCGATCTGCTGATCACCCCGTCGCACCACGACGAGGACGTCTCCGCGTTCATGACCATGTGGAACCGCGAGGAGTTCTGGCACGGCGAGGCGCTGGCGGAGGTGCTGGGGCTGCACGGAATCGTCGTGGACTACGACGAGATCAAGGCCAAGCGCGTGAAGCTGGGCTGGGCGGAGGCGCTCAAGCCGCTGAAGCAGTCGCTGCTGTCCGCGCTGATCGGCCACGACTTCGTGGCCACGCACATGACCTGGGGCGCTGCGAACGAGTATTCGGCGGTGGCGGCCTACAAGCGGATGGCCGCGATCGAGAGTCACCCCGTGCTCTCGGAGCTGCTCGTGCGCATCGCCCGTCAGGAGTCGCGCCACGTGGCCTTCTACTCCACCCAGGCCCGGCAGCGACTGGGGGATTCCGTCAAGGCCCAGCGCATCACCCGGCTCGCGCTGCGCAGCGCCTGGCGCCCGGTGGGCTCCGGCGTGATGAGCGATGAGGAGGTCCGCCACGTGATGGGCCACCTCTTCGCCGGCGAGGAGGGGCGTGCGGAGATGCGCAAGCTCGACGCCAACATCGCCCGCCTGCCGGGCATGGAGGGGCTCACCCTGTTCCAGGATGTCATCGGGCATGCCGAGCCCGCAGATCAGGAGACCGCCGGGCCCGGCGAGGCGGAGTCTGCCCAGCGGCAGGTCGCATGAGCTCGCAGCGGCAGGAAGCCTCGGCAGGGCCGGCGCGGGGGCGCGCTGCCACGACGGATCGCAAGATCGTCGCGGCAGTCCTGTCGCTGCTCGTGCATGAGGGCCCGGGACGGGTCTCCATCGAATCGGTCGCGGCCGAGTCCGGGGTGGCCAAGACCTCGATCTACCGCCGCTACGCCAATACCGAGGCCATGGTCGAGGACGTCCTGGAGCGCAGCGGCGACAGCCTCGCACCGCGGCCCCTGGAGATCCCCCAGGACGGGCAGTGGACCCAGCGGCAGTGGACCGAGGCTCTCGATGCCGCGGTGCGATCGCTGGTTCTCGATCTCGGGACGGGCACGGCAGTCGCACTGCTGTCCCAGCCGACCTCCGAGGTGGCCCGGATCCTGCGACTGCACCTGGTGCGGCCCAGGATCGAGCAGCTGCACCGGCTGCTGCAGCTGCAGGTCGAGGCGGGGCGGCTGCGCTCCGATCTCGATCTGGAGGTCGTGATCGACTTCGTGCTGGGCTCCGCCTATGCGCGTCTGGCGCGGGAAGGGGAGCTCGGCGCCGACTGGGCGCAGCGGGTGCGCGATGCCCTGCTGGGCCAGCTCGGACAGGACTGAGCACCCGCGGATCCGGGAGGCCTCAGAGCCTCATCTGCTCATCGGGCCTGCGCCGCAGCTGGGACTCCAGGTAGTCCTTCGTGGCGACCTCGGTCGGGACGTCGTGCTTCTGCCGCTCGGAGAGGAACCAGCGGTGCTCCAGCACCTCGTGGACGATCTCGGCGGGCTCGCGCTTGGCGCGCAGCTCCGCGGGGACCGCCTGCATCATGGGCGAGAAGACCTCCTGCTTCCACAGGCTGGCGGTCATGTCGTCGGGCAGCCCCGGGTACAGGGCGCGGCCGAACTGGCGGATGTCCGTGAGGATGCGCCGCGCCTGGTTCTCCCGGGCGTGCAGACCGGTCAGGTTCAGCAGCTCCCGGGTGTGGTGCCCCGGCTCGACCACGCGGGGGATCAGGCGCACCACGCCGTCGTCGTCGGTGTCCAGCGAGGCCTCCTCCACATCGAAGCCGAGGTCCTGGAGGCGCTGCACGCGCTCCGCCACGCGCCACTTCTGCTCGTGAGGGAAGCGCTCCTCTCCGGTGAGCTCCTCCCACAGGGAGTCGTAGGTCTCCGAGAGCCGGTTGGCGGTGGCGAACGGGTCCACCGGGGTCGAGGCGGTGGCCTCGGCCGGGAGCACCGGCAGCGCCTGAGTGGCCGCCGCCGGCTCGTAGCCGGGCCCGGAGTGCGTGCCGCGGTCCTCGGGGTCGATCTGATCGTCGCCGCGCAGGTCCTCATGGATGTCTGCGGGGTCCTCGTCCTGCTCGAAGGCCGCCAGCAGGTCCATGAGCTCCCCGGCCACATTGGTCGTGGCCAGGTCCAGGTCGTAACGTCGCTGGCCGTCCGTCAGCCGCGGGTGCAGCTCGCCGGTCTCCGCATCCACCAGGCATGCCGCGAAGGCCCCGGCATCGCGCAGGAACAGGGTGTTCGACAGGGAGGCGTCCCCCCAGTAGAAGCCGGCCAGGTGCAGCTGGACCAGCAGCAGCGCCAGGGCATCCACGAGCTTGTTTGCGATCTCGGGGTCCGGATTGTCCGAGAACAGCACCCGGTAGGGCAGGGAGAAGGCCAGATGCTCCGTGAGCAGCACCGCAGGCAGCTCGGTGCCGTCCGGCGCACGTCGATCGGTGACCACGGCGACCGGCACGACCGACGGCGTGCCCATGTGCCGCAGCTGGCGCAGGACCTCGTACTCCCGCGAGGCATTGCGGGCCGTGGTCTCCTTGGCGGCCAGGACGCGCTCGCCCACCCGGGCGAAGCGCACGACGTGACGGGAGATGCCCCGGGGGTAGGCCACCAGGACGTCCTCGGGCCACTCGGCCAGCGGTACCTGCCACGGCAGATCCAGCAGCTCGGGCTGGGGGAAGCCGGTCTGGATCGACACGCGGCGCGCGGAGCCGTGCGTCTCGGGAGGGGCGGTGGGGGACTCCGACATGGAACAAGATCCTACTGGTCAATCGGCAGCCGTTGAGATGACGCCGGCGCTGCGCACACCACCTGGTCTGCGCGTGTCGCGCGTCACGTAGTGGGCTGAGCATTTAGTCTGAGTCTCCTGCAACCTGGATTCGGGTATGCACCGTCCCAGATCGGACCGGAGATCACTGTGGAGCGAACGCCGTACCCGAGACACCAGGCTGCGACTGGACAGCGTCCTGACCGACGTCTGACGCGCCGGGCCCTGCTGGGCGGAGGCCTGGGTCTGGGTGCTCTCGGGGCGCTGAGCGCCTGCACCGAATCGGGCGCCGGTCTGGGACTCGGTGCAGGAACGCTGAAGATCCAGGCCGGTGACGACGAGATCCCCGGCCTGAGGCGCATCGCCGAGGGATTCACGCAGCAGACGGGCGTGAACGTCGAGTACATCCAGCGTGAGATCAACGCCGACTCGATCTCGGACTTCATCGCGCAGTCGCCCATGGGCCAGGCCCCGGACATCATCATCTCCCCGCATGACAATCTCGGGCAGCTGGCCACGAACGGCGTCGTGGCATCGGTCGAGCTGGGCGACCGGGCGCAGGACTTCACGGACAACGCTCTGACCGCCGTCGTCTTCGACGGGGTGTCCTACGGGGTGCCCTATGCCGTGGAGTGCGTGGCGCTGATCCGCAACGATCAGATCACCGACGCGCAGCCGGAGTCCTTCGACGAGCTGCGGCGGATCGGCCGGCGGCTGATGCAGGAGCAGGGGCTGAGCTATCCGCTGGCAGTCTCCCAATCGCCCACCTCGGGAGATCCGTACCACCTCTACCCGCTGCAGACCTCATTCGGCGCGGAGGTCTTCCACCGGACCGAGGACGGCGAATACCTGCCCGAGCTGACCATGGGCGGCTCGGAGGGCGAGGCCTTTGCCGACTACCTGGCCGAGCTCGGGGAGGCGGGCGATGTGCAGACCTCGATGACTCCCGACATCGCCTCTGAGGCGTTCCTCAACGGAGAGTCGCCCTTCCTGATCGGAGGGCCGTGGGAGCTCGCGGCGATCGAGGCGGCCGGGATGAGGTGCACCGTGCTCCCCGTGCCGCCAGCCGGTGACCAGCCCGCTCGGCCCTTCGCCGGAGTCCAGGCGCTGTTCGTCAACGCCCACGCGGCGAATCCGGTCGCCGCACATGACTTCGTGACCAACTGGCTGCCCACCACCGAGGCGCAGACCGCCCTCTACGAATCCACAGGGCGGCCTCCGGCCTCCGTCTCCGCCGTCGAGGCGATGGACGGCGATCCCCTGCGCGCCGAGTACGCCAGGATCGCCGACGAGCTGGCGCTGCCCATGCCGTCGATCCCGGCCATGGGAGCGGTGTGGAGCTTCTGGGGCACCACGGAGAACGCCATCCTGGACGGACGCGCGGAGCCCGGACCCCAGTGGCAGTCCATGATCGAGAGCATCGAGGGGCAGATCTGATGACTGAGCAGGTGAAGGCTCCGGAGACGGGCTCCGAACTGGGTTCGAAGCCCCCGCGACGCTCCCACACCCGGGGCTTCGGCGCCGGATTCCTGGTCAAGCTCGCCCTGATGGGGCTGGTCAACGCGTTCGGCCTCTATGGGATCGTGGCCTCCGCCACGGTCGGCAGCTGGGCGATCTGCCTCTTCCTGGTTCTCGCGCTGGTCATCGCCGACCTGATCTACTTCGTCCCCTCCCGGCGGATGCTCCCGGGCAAGTACCTGTTCCCCGGGCTGCTGATGCTCGTGGTCTTCCAGGTCTTCGTCATCCTCTACACGGGCATGACTGCGTTCACGAACTACGGCGACGGGCACAACGGCTCCAAGGACGAGGCGATCGCCCAGCTGACCCGCACCTACGAGCAGCGCGTGGAGGGCTCGCCCGAACGTGCTGTGACCGTGCTGCGCAGCGACGACGGCGACCTCGCCCTGGCGGTTGTCGAGGACGAGGAGGTGCTGATCGGCACGGCCGATCAGCCGCTGGCTGCTGAGGACTCTGCCCAGACGGACGGGGATCGGGTCACAGCTGCGGATGGCTACGAGGTGCTGGACTACGCGGGCGTCGTCTCGGCCTCGGAGGACCTGGAGCAGCTTCGCGTCCCGGTCTCGGGAGATCCGGATGACGGCTCGCTGCGGACCGAGGACGGGAGGACCGCCTATGCCTGGGAGCCGACGCTGAGCTACGACGAGGACACAGGCTCCATGGTCGCCGAGGACGGCACGGTGTACAGCGACTCCGGTGAGGGCTCGTTCGTCTCGGAGGCGGGCGAGGAGCTGCGTCCGGGCTGGCGGGAGTTCGTGGGATTCGAGAACTTCGCGGCGATCTTCGACCCCGAGATCCTGGGCGGGCCGTTCGTATCCGTGACGCTGTGGACCTTCGCCTTCGCCATCCTGTCGGTCGCGCTCACCTTCTTCCTGGGGCTGCTGCTGGCGATGCTGCTCAACGACCCCCAGCTGCGCGGACGCGGCTTCTACCGGGCGATCCTCTTCCTTCCCTATGCCTTCCCCATGTTCCTCTCGGCGCTGATCTGGGCCGGCCTGCTGAACACCGACTACGGATGGATCAACCAGGTGCTGCTCGGGGGCGCAGGGGTGCCCTGGCTGGAGAACGCCTGGCTGGCGCGAGGCTCGGTCCTGCTGGTGAACCTGTGGCTGGGCTTCCCGTACATGTTCCTGATCTGCTCCGGGGCCCTTCAGGCGATCCCCTCCGAGATCTACGAATCGGCTTCGACCGACGGTGCGGGCCCGGTGCGTCGCTTCCGCTCGATCACGCTGCCGATGCTCATGGTGGCGGTGGGCCCGCTGCTGATCGCCTCCTTCGCCATGAACTTCAACAACTTCAACGTGATCTACCTGCTCACCGGCGGCGGGCCCGTGGACCTCGAATCCACGACGGGGGTCGGCGGGACGGACATCCTGATCACGTTCGTCTACAAGATCGCGTTCGCGGGCGGCACCAATGACTACGGTCTGGCGGCGGCCCTGTCGATCCTGATCTTCCTCATGGTCGCGCTCATCTCGCTGCTGACCTTCCGTCGCTCCCAGGCTCTCGAGGAGATCAACTGACATGGCCAGCACCGCAGGATCTCGCACCCCTCGTCGTCGTCGCAGCGCCCGTGCACGCTCGAATGCCTGGTGGCGCCATCTCGCCGCCGTGGCCATGTGCGTGTTCGCGCTGTTCCCGCTCGTCTACGCCCTGTCGGCCTCGCTGTCGGCTTCGGGGTCGCTGGTGGGCTCGAATCAGCTGTTCGCCACCGTCACCGATGCGAACTACAGGCAGCTGTTCTCCGATCCGCAGAATCCGTTCCCGCGCTGGTTCCTCAATTCCATGATGGTCTCCACGATCACAGCGATCGGCACGGTGCTCATGGGGGCGGCGGCGGCCTATGCGTTCTCCCGGTTCCGCTTCCGGGGCAGACGCCAGGGGCTCATGGCACTGCTGATCATCCAGATGTTCCCCCAGCTGCTGGCCTTCGTGGCGATCTTCCTGCTCCTGTTCGCGATCTCCGAGGTCTATCCGGTCCTGGGACTGAACTCCCGATTCGGTCTGATCGCTGTGTACCTGGGCGGGGCTCTGGGAGCGAACACGTTCCTGATGTTCGGGTTCTTCAACACCATCCCGCGGGACCTCGACGAAGCCGCGACGCTGGATGGGGCGAGCCATGCCCAGATCTACTGGCGGATGATCCTGCCGCTCGTGACGCCGATCATCGTGGTCGTCGGCATGCTCTCCTTCATCGCGTCGTTCTCCGACTTCCTGCTGGCGCAGATCGTCCTGCAGGATCCTCGTCAATACACGCTCGCGGTGGGCCTCTACCAGTTCGTCTCGGTCGAGTTCGGGGCGGACTGGGGAGTCTTCACGGCAGGAGCCGTGCTCTCGGCGCTGCCAGTCGTGCTGCTGTTCCTCTTCCTGCAGCGCTACATCGTGGCCGGACTCACCGGCGGGGCCGTCAAGGGCTGAGCAGATCCCGGATCCGCTCAGCCCAGGGCGTCCGCCCGCAGCTGCGCGAACTGCGTCAGCAGCCGCCCCAGGGCCTCGGGGGAGGCCACGCGAAACGGCGCGACCGTCTCCTTGTCGCCGATCTTCAGGCCGACGTCCTGGGGTCGCAGCGCTCGCATGCCGTCCTCGTCGGTGACGTCGTCGCCCACGAACAGCGCCGCATCCGCGCCGGTGGCCCGGATCAGCGCCTCGACGCCCTCGCCCTTGGTCGCCGAGAGCACCGAGCACTCCATGACCTGCTGGCCCGGGGTGATGCGCAGCCCGTCCAGGGCCTCGAAGCGCCCGAGCATCTCGGCCAGCGCCTGATCCGACAGGGACTGGTCCTCCATGGGACGGGTGTGCAGGCAGACCCCTGCCGGCTTGAGCTCGGCCTTGGCCCCGGGATACCTGTCCACGACCTCGCGCACGGCGTCGACGGCGCGATCGAGTGCCACGAGCTGCTCCCCGGACAGGCGGATGGCCGTGTCGCCGGCGTCGGGCCCGAGCGGATGCAGGTCCAGCTCGGCCCCGTGGGACCCGCTGAGCAGCTTGGTGCGGTCCTTGTCCACGACGGAGCGCAGGAAGCCGAGGTCCCGCCCGGAGATGATGCCCACGTGAGTGCGCTCCATGGCCGCCAGCCGGTCGAGCGCCTCCTGGGACTCGGGCAGCGCCCGGGAGTCCTGCGGGTCCACGGTGAAGGGGGCCAGGGTGCCGTCGAAGTCGAAGGCGGCCAGCAGGACGGGCGCCTTCGCCAGACGCCGCAGGGCCTCGAGCAGCTCAGGAGACAGGGCGTCGTCGGGAGAGGACATGGGCTCAGGACTCCTGGGCATCGCCGTTGCGGCGGCGGAGGGCGGCGAGGTCGTTGAGGAACGCCTCCTGCCAGGCGTCGACGTCGTGGGTCAGCACCTGCCGGCGCATGGCGCGCATGCGCTTGCGGGCCTCGTCGTCCGGCATGGCCTTGGCCGCGAGCATGAGCAGCTTGAGGTCGTCGATGTCGTGCGGGTTGACCAGGATCGCCTGCTTGAGCTGATCCGCGGCCCCCGTGAACTCGGAGAGCACGAGCCGTCCGCTGCCGTCGGCCTTGGCCGCCACGAACTCCTTGGCCACCAGGTTCATCCCATCGCGCAGGGAGGTCACGAGCATGACGTCGGTGGCCAGGTAGAGCGCGACCATCTCCTCGAACGGATAGCCGTGGTGGAGGTAGCGGATCGCGGTGTGGCCCATGGTGTCGTACTGGCCGTTGAGATGCCCGACCATGCCCTCGACCTGCTCGCGCAGCACCTTGTAGGACTCCACGCGCTCGCGCGACGGGGAGGCGACCTGGACGAGGATGTCGTGATCGACATCGAGATCGCCGTCTGCCAGCAGCTCGCCGTAGGCCTTGATCCGATGGCGGATGCCCTTGGTGTAGTCCAGGCGGTCCACGCCCAGGAACACCGTCTCGGGATCGCCGAGCTCGCGGCGGATCTGCCGCGCGCGCTCCTTCGTCTCCTTCCGGGCGGCCATCTCCTTGATGCCGTCGACGTCGATCGAGATCGGGTACGGACCGGCCTTCAGGGTCCACGACGGATCGTCCGCGGCGTCCTCGCCCGTGAAGTCGAAGGCGGTGGAGGTGGTCTGCGCGGTGATCTCGGCCTCGCCGCGGCGGAAAGAGACTCCCATGAACCGGCGGACGCAGTTCTGGAAGTTCTGGGCGTCGCCGGGGCGCTGGAAGCCGACCAGATCCGCACCGGTGAGGCCCTCGAGCACCGAGCGCCGCCAGGGCAGCTGGGCGAAGATCTCGACCGGCGGGAACGGGATGTGATCGAAGAACCCGATGGTCAGATCGGGACGCATCTGCCGCAGCATCCTGGGCACGAGCTGCAGCTGGTAGTCCTGCACCCACACGGTCGCGCCCTCGGAGGCAGCCGTTGCGGCGGCCTCGGCGAAGCGCCGGTTCACGTCCTTGTACGCGTTCCACCAGGTGCGGTGGTAGCTCGGCGGGGCGATGACGTCGTGGTACAGCGGCCACAGGGTGCCGTTGGAGAAGCCCTCGTAGTAGCGCTCGACCTCCCGGGCGGAGAGCTCGACCGGGACCAGGTGGAAGACGTCGTGGTCGAAGGGCTCAAGCTGCTCGTCCGGGCTGCCGGCCCAGCCGACCCAGGCGCCGTCGTTGCTGGCCATGACCGGGGCGAGCGCGGAGACCAGCCCGCCAGGGGAGCGGTGCCAGGAGCTGCTGCCGTTCTCGTCGACGGCGCGGTCCACCGGCAGGCGGTTGGCGACGACGACGAAGTCCCGGCCCTGCCCGTCCCCAGTGGATGTCTGATCGGTGCTCGCGGATGCGGACTGGCTCACGGTGCACTCTCCTCCATCGGGTGATCTGCTGGCTCCAGTCTAGGTCGCCGCGCCTGGCCCGGACCCGGGGCATCTGCACGTCGGCTGGACGGTCCCTGATCGCGGAGGCGGACGCGGTCACCGCTATCCTGGCGCGTGAGACCACTCGAGCCCGCGATACGCCCCCGGGCACCGTCACCCCCGACCTTCACGCAGAAGAGGATCCATGGCCTCCACCCACGACAAGGACGATTTCAGGGCTCAGGCTCGCGGGATCGCCGAGAAGCACGCCCAGGCCGACCAGCGGCAGAAGCGCCTCCTCCAGGGCGGCATCGCGCTGCTCGTGGTCGCGGTCCTTGTCATCGCCGCGCTGGTGTTCTGGCAGGTGCGCTCCCAGCGCATCCCCGATTCCGGGCCCGTTCCCGCCAGCGCCAACCAGTGGGGCGGGATCGAGATGACCGCCGACGGCATCACGAAGGACTCCTCCGATACGGATGAGGTCTCCGCCGATGACGCCGGCGACCCGCCCGAGACCCCGCCGGAGACCCCGGAGGCCGAGGGCATCGTCGAGCCGGGAACGGCCGCCGATTCCGATGAGCCCGTGCAGATCGTGATCTGGCAGGACTTCGACTGCGTGCACTGCGCGGAGTTCGAGGAGACCCACGCCGAGGACCTCGCGAAGCTCGTGGACGCGGGCGAGGCCACCGTCGAGTACCGCACGGTGAATTACCTGGACAGCGCCACGTACTACTCCTCCCGCTCCGCGGCCGCCTTCTACGAGGTCGCGAACCAGGTGGGCACCGACGAGGCGCTCGCCTTCCAGGAGGAGATGTTCACGCACCAGGGCACCGGCGGACTCGACGACGACGAGATCGTCGAGATCGCCTCCAAGCACGGCGCCGACATCGAGCAGGCCATGGACGATCAGGACTGGCGCCCGATGGTCGACTACACCTCCGCCACGGCCCAGGCCGACGGCGTGAACGGCACCCCCACCGTCATGGTCGACGGCGTGGTCTGGGAGCAGGGCTCGAGCCTCTCCGAGGCCGTCAAGGCCGCCGCCGAGGGCAAGGACCCGAACGAGGCCGGCGGCGAGGCCTCGGACTCCGCCTCGGGCGGGGCCACGGAGTCGCCGTCCGCCTCCGCGTCGGGCTCCTCGACCGCCTCG
>ERZ501033.114-NODE-114-length-16283-cov-5.235211_pt1 | contig 16283 bp, 16 predicted proteins | sample MGYA00248844_ERZ501033 | MGnify/ENA primary metagenome ERZ501033 (study PRJEB25958, sample SAMN03398539) | human skin metagenome | study: EMG produced TPA metagenomics assembly of the Human Skin Microbiome Metagenome (human skin metagenome) data set.
AGGCTCGGGAGCCGGCTGCTCGGCAGCTGCCGGGGTCATGCGAACGACTTGCCGATCCTGCGGGCGCAGCACCACCAGGCGAGCCATCTGCTCCGTCGCCGCGAAGACACCCAGCGGGGCCAAGGCAGCCAGGGCCGCACCGACCCAGGTCTGCCACCACAGCTCCTGCGGAGCCGCCACGGCATGCGCAGCATTCGCCGCCACCGACATCGCCGTGAACACCCCCAGCGAGGTCCACGACGGCCACACCGCCTCGCCCCGCGACCGATGAACCAGCACCGCCAGCGCATAGGTGAGGATCGCGCCGTCGATGAACACCGGCACGGCCCACTGGAGCCCGGGGCCGATGCCCGCCCATGCCGCCACGTCGTGCAGTGCACGGAAGGACACCAGGAACGACGTCAGCCCGAGCAGTCCCACCAGGCCCACGACCGTCCACTGCACACCGCGAGTGTCAGGATCGATCCGAGACGACGCAGCGTTCCGCTCCAGCCGGGCAGGTGCTACCGTGTCGCCCACCAGCGTTGATCCTCCTAGTTCCTTGGGCTTCTGCTGATGAGATGCGCGTCCGGCTGCCCCCGGGCGCGCATCATTTTGCGCTCCCTCAGCCCTGGTCATGTTCGGCCTCCTCCAGGTCACCGATCACTCCGTCCAGGGACTCGATCACGGTCCCCAGGACCTTGCGCAGCGCCTCCTGCGAGTCGGCGTCCAGGTCCTCGACACCCAGGTCCACGATCACGCCACCGGCGGCCAGCACCGTGCGTGCGGCGGTCATCGTCAGCTGAGACGGCCCCGGGTCCTGCGGGTCCTCGACCAGCCGCGGCTGCGCCTTGCGCTGCTCGAGCAGAGCCACGCACCGCGCCTCGGCCTCGACCAGAGCCGAACGCGGCCCCTCCCACCACGCGGCGGACTCCTCTGCCTGGTCGTCGGGCTCGACCACATCCCCGGACAGGGCCTCACTGGACTCCACAGAGCTCGAGCTGGACTTCGTGGCCTGCCGCATCGTGGACGGATCGATCGGCGGCACCCCCAGATCACTCAGGGACAGGGAGCCGAAGTCCACCGCCTCGTCCTTCGCCGGCGTCTGCGGCCGCTGGTAGGACTTCCCATCCAGCCCGACCACGTTCGAGTCCTGCTCAGGTGTTCCATTTGGAACACCTGCTGTCGCTCGATGGATCGTTCCAACGCCGAGGTCAGTGGCCTGCGAGATTGCACGCACGCTCATCCCGGCATCACGCATGGACTGCACGACCTCTTCACGCCGCTCCCGCGGCGGGCGCAGCTGAAGGCCCCGGAAGTTCGCATCGATCCACGCATCCCAGGTATTGAACCCCAGGGCCTCCCATGCCCGGCCCTCCCAGGCCTGCATGATCAGCGCGTGAACATCAGCCAGTCCCTCAGCGATCTGATCCGTCAGCTCTCGTGCATCGGCCTCATTCAGCGGGGTCGTGTTCGTCGTCATAGTCGTGCTCATCGCTGCTCCTCCTTCTCCTCTGCCGGCAGCAGATCTCGCAGGCTCACAGAAAGCGCCTGAGCCACCGACTCCAGCTCGGAGTAGGAAAAGTCCCGCTCTCCACTGAGTCGCGCGGAGAGCGAGCTGCGTCCCATGTTGATCTGCTCCGCCAGTCGGGCCTGTGTCATCTCGCAGAGGGCCATCCGAGATCGGATCACCAGGGCGAGTCGCTTACGTGTCGTCATGACGCTCATCGTTCCACGCCGCAGAACGCTTGGCAAGGACTTCGTTCCCTTTGGCGGAATCACGGTCCGTATGGCAGTCGTACAACCCGCCCGGCAGTATGCTGTGGGGTATGGATGCAGATCAGAAGGAATGGGCAGCTCGTGTCGGTGACGAGGTCAGGGCGTGGCTAGCGCGCTCACGCCACTCCCAAGCCCAGCTCGCGGAGCACCTCGGGGTCGCAAAGAGTGCGATCACCCGTCGAGTGAGGGGTGAGTACCCCTTTGCAATCACGGAGCTGATCGAAATCTCCCGCTGGCTCGACATCTCCCTGGGCGAGTTGCTCGGGCCGGAGATCCTCCAGGCACGCGAAAGCCCCCGCAGTGACTTGGTCACCACGGGGGCTGGAGAGCTCCCCCGGCTGGACTCGAACCAGCAACCCTTCGATTAACAGTCGAATGCTCTGCCAATTGAGCTACGGGGGAAGGTGCACGTCACCGTGCAACAGACAGACACCCTACCCCGTGCGGTGCGCCCGCGCAAAAACCCGTCACAGGCTCGGCTCAGGCCGGACGCAGCTGGCGACGGCGGGCCTCCAGATCGAGCAGGCTGCGGCTGATCTCGCGGAAGCGCTCCGGCTCCTGGGCCGACGACGTGCGCTGCAGCTCGGCTCGCAGATCCGCCTGGCGCCGGTTGATCTGGCGGTCGTAGAGGTGGTTGATCACCCCGGTGGCGTAGCGCTCGAGCTGCTGCTCGGAGGACGCCGGCAGGGCCCGCATGGACAGTCCCGCCAGATAGCCGTGCAGCTCCTGCGGAAGGGCCGCGCGAAGGGCCTCGATCCAGCCTCGCCCCGGGGTGATCTGCTGATCCGCGCCGATACCGGCGAGCACCTGGACCACCCCGCGATGCACCGCGGTGTGCACGGGATGCGCGCACTCGGCCTCGGTGAACTGCTGCCACTCGGCCGTGCCCAGCAGGTGCGGCACCTGCACGACGACCTCCAGCGCCTCCTTCTCCGTGCGCAGCAGCGGATCGCGGGGATCCGGCCACTCGATGCGCGGAGGCTGTGCGGCGCCGTCGTCGGGCGGGCCGTCGGAGTCCTGAGGGCCGCGCGGACGCTGGTCCGACCCATCGACCGGGCGGTCGAACGTGCGCTGCTGCCCGGGGCCGGCCCCGCCGCCGTCACCGCGGGCCTCCGTCCGCGCGGAGGTCTCCACGGCCTGGACGACGTCCGGGACCTCCAGCCCCAGCCACCCGGCCAGCTGGCGGGCGTAGGCCGGGCGCAGCGTGGTGTCGCGGATGCGGGCCACGATGGGGGCGGTCGCGCGCATGGCCTGGACGCGCCCCTCGAGGGATTCGAGGTCGTAGCGCTTCATGGCCGCGCGGATCGCGAACTCGAACAGCGGTCGCTTGGCACTGAGCAGCGAGCGCACGGCGGCGTCCCCGCGGGCCAGGCGCAGCTCGCACGGATCCATGCCGTTGGGCTCCACAGCCACGAAGGTCTGGGCCATGAAGCGCTGGTCCTCCTGGAAGGCACGCAGGGCGGCCTTCTGCCCGGCCTCGTCGCCGTCGAAGGTGAACACGACCTCGCCGCCGGAGCCGTCGTCCGAGAGGAAGCGGCGCACGACCTTGATGTGCTCGGCGCCGAATGCGGTACCGCAGGTGGCCACGGCGGTGGACACCCCGGCCAGGTGCATGGCCATCACGTCCGTGTAGCCCTCGACCACGACCACCTGGCGCTGCTTGGCGATCTGGCGCTTGGCCTTGTCGATCCCGTAGAGCACGGTGGACTTCTTGTAGAGCTGGGTCTCGGGGGTGTTGAGGTACTTGGGGCCGTTGTCATCGTCGAAGAGCTTGCGGGCGCCGAAGCCGATGATCTCCCCGCCGATCCCCCGGATGGGGAAGATCAGCCGGCCGCGGAAGCGGTCGATCAGCCCGCTGCGCCCGGAGGAGAACATGCCGGTGCCCTCGAGCTCATCGTCCGTGTAGCCGCGCTTGCGCAGGTGATCCAGGAGCTTGGTCCAGCCCTGCGGGGCGTAGCCGACGCCGTAGTCGGCGGCGTCCTGCGGGGAGAAGCCGCGATCGCCCAGGTAGGTGTGCGCGGCGCGGGCCCCGGCGGTGCGCAGCTGGGCCTGGAAGTACTCGGCGGCGACCTTGTGGGCGTCCAGCAGCCGCTGACGGCGGCCCACCATGGCCTTGTCCGGGCCGCTGCCCTGCTCGTAGTGCAGCTCGTAGCCGATCCTGGCGGCCAGCCGCTCGACGGTCTCGGCGAATGTGGTGTGCTCCATGGCCTGGACGAAGGCGATGACATCGCCGGACTCGTCGCAGCCGAAGCAGTGGTACGTGCCGTACTGCGGGCGGACGTGGAACGACGGCGTGCGCTCGTCATGGAAGGGGCACAGCCCCTTGTAGGAGCCGATGCCGGCGGACTTGAGCGTGACGTAGCCCTCGACGATCTCGCGGATATCCGTCCGCGAGCGCACTTCGTCGATGTCCTCGCGCTTGATCAGTCCTGCCACCGCACCAGTCTACGACCCGCCGCCAAGCCCCCGATCAGTCGATCGGCTGCCTGTGGACGGGACTGTCCTGGGCCTCGGGGTCCAGGGTCCGGGTGGCCGACAGCGCCCCGCCGCCCAGCAGCGCGGCCAGTGCGAAGGCGAAGAAGCCCCACGGGTAGGCCAGCCCGGCGGAGAGCAGGGTGCCGCCCACCAGCGGTCCGGAGATCGCGCCCAGGCGCCCCGTGCCGGCCGACATGCCCAGCGCGGTGGCCCGGACCTGCGCAGGGTAGTTGGAGGCGGTGAAGGCGTAGACCAGCACCTGCGCGGAGAACACGAAGCAGCCGGTGATGAAGACCATGACGTAGATCCCGCCCAGCGGCAGTCGGATCACCAGCGCTGCGAGCATCACGGCAGCGCCCAGGAACCAGACGATGCCCGCGACCCGCGGGGTGAACCGATCGGCGGCCCGTCCGGCGATGAACAGCCCGACGATCGCGCCCACGTTGAGGATCAGCAGGAAGCCCAGGGCGTTGCCGAGGTCGTAGTCGGCGGCGCGCATGATCTGCGGCAGCCAGGTGTTCAGGCCGTAGACCAGCAGCAGGCCCATGAAGGAGGCGATCCACAGGATCACGGTGTTGCGACGGTACGGACCGGACAGCAGCAGGCCGGCCCCGACCTTCTCCTGCTGGGCATCCGATCCGGCCCGGGTGAGGGCCTCCTGGCGCTCCAGCCGCGCGGCGAAGTCGATCCCGTAGTGCTCCGCGACCGCCCGGGCCTCGTCGCGGCGGCCCTGGGAGAGCAGGAACTCCGGGGACTCCGGCAGGTAGCGCAGCATCAGCGGCACCAGGATCACGGCCGGAAGGGCGCCGGCGATGAACATGGCGTGCCAGGACAGCTGCGTCACGATCCAGATCGCCAGGGCGGCGGTGAGCACCGCCCCCACGTGGTAGCCGGTCATGACCGTGGTGGTCGCGTTGCCTGTGCGACGGGCGGAGGAGAACTCGGTGACCATGGAGATCGCGGTGGGCAGGCAGCCGCCCAGGCCCACGCCGGCCAGGAAGCGCAGGATCCCGAACACGGCGATCGAGTCGGTGAACGCCATGGCCAGGGTCAGCAGGGAGAAGATCGTCACCGCGCCGATCAGCATCCGACGGCGGCCGAAGCGGTCCGTGGCCCACCCCATCCCCAGAGCGCCGACCATCATGCCGAACAGCCCGGCGGTCGCCACGGCCGTGCCGGAGGCGGGCGTGAGGCCGAAGCCCGGGTCCTCGATCATGGACGGCATGACCGCACCCAGCACGACGGCGTCGAACCCGTCGAGCAGCACGGCGATCCAGCACAGCGGCGCCACCCAGGCGCGGCCGCGCAGGACCTGGTTCACGGGGGTCTCAGCGGGCACGGTCGTGTCTCCTTCGCGCAGGGCGATTCGGGGTTCGGACCCACGGGACGCGGGCCGGTTCACTGTAATCCGCGTCACTCGCCGCCCGAAGGCCGGTTCCGTTCAACGGGATGACGGCATGCCGACAGTCGCTGCCGCCGGAGGGCCGTCTTCAGCGCCGCACGATCGACTGGCGGCGCAGCTCCTGGACGAAGACCACGGTGCCCACGCCGACGAGGATCAGCCCGACGACCAGCCCGAGCAAGCGCACCCACGCAGCCACCTCGATCAGGTGCGGCACCACGATCGACAGCGCGGCGATCAGCAGGACGATGGCGGAGACGATCATCCCGGGGGCGCGCGAGGCCTCCTGGAGCTCTGACGAGTCGATCCCGGCGGGGACGCGGCCGTTCGGGGACTGCTGTGCCGATGCCATGATCTGGCGCTCCTTGGAGGGTGGGTGCGGGCGGGGCCCCGTGCTGGGGGCTGGTCCGGTCTCGGGCCGGCGGCAGACAATGACGCGGCCCCTCGGCGCCCCATCCTACTGAGGTGTCCGACGGGCCGCGTCGCGTGCGCCTGAACTGCTCAGGCGAGCATGATGCCGGCGATGGCCGCGGACATCAGGTTGGCCAGCGTGGCCGCCAGGATGGCGCGGATGCCGAGCTCGGCGATCTCCGGACGGCGCTCCGGGGCCAGCCCGCCCAGGCCGCCGAGCAGGATGCCCAGCGAGCTGAGGTTGGCGAAGCCGGTGAGGGCGAACGTGGTGATGGCCGCCGTCTTAGGGCTGAAGCTCTCGATCTGCGGACCGAAGTCGGCGAAGGCCACGAACTCGTTGACCACGACCTTCTGCCCCACGAAGCTGCCGGAGGCCACGGCCTCGTTCCACGGCACGCCGATCATGGTCATGATCGGGGCGAAGACCCAGCCCAGGATCTGCTCGAAGGTCAGATCGGGAGCGCCGAACCAGCCGCCGATGGTCCCGATGATCAGGTTGACCAGGGCGATCAGCGCGATGAACGCCAGCAGCATGGCGCCCACGGTCAGCGCCAGGCGCAGGCCGTCGCTGGCGCCGGCCGCGGCGGCGTCGATCACGTTGCGGTGCTTGAGGGCGTCTCCCGGATCCTCCACGACGACGGCCTCCTCAGGCCGCTCGCCATCGGCCCAGGGGGCATCGGCTGCGGCGTCGTCGGTCGCTGCGACGACGGGGACGTCGCTGTTCTCGGCGGCCAGCTTGGCGGCACCGGCCTTCTCCAGGCGGTCGGCCTCCTCGTCCGAGACGGTCTCCGGCTCGAGGATCTTGGCCATCAGCAGCGCGCCCGGCGCGGCCATGAAGGAGGCGGCGATCAGGTACTCGAGCGGGGCGCCCAGCAGGGAGTAGCCGACCAGCACGGAGCCGGCGACGGTGGTCAGCCCGCCCACCATGACGGCGAACAGCCCGGAGCGGGTGAGCCCGGGGATGTAGGGGCGGATGACCAGGGGCGCCTCGGTCTGCCCCACGAAGATGTTGGCCGCCGTGTTGACGGACTCGGCGCGGCGGGTGCCCAGCAGCCAGCCGATGCCGCGGCCCAGCCAGTTCACGACGAACTGCAGGATGCCCCAGTGGTAGAGCACCGCGGTCAGCGAGGCGAAGAAGATGATGACCGGCAGGACCTGCAGCGCGAAGACCACGCCGTCCTCCGGCACGAGTCCACCGAAGACGAAGCTGATGCCGGCGTTGGCCGAGCCGATGACCTCCTGGACCCCGTTCGAGACGACCTCGAGGACCCGCTGACCGAACGGCCAGTAGAGCACGGCGATGCCGAACACGACCTGCAGGCCGAGCGCGGCCACGACGGTGCGGAGCTTGATGGCCCGCCGGTTCGAGGAGAGGAGGAAGGCGATCAGCAGGATCCCTGCCATGCCGCCGATGCCCCAGAGGATTCCGATCACGGTGTGCTGCCTGTTCCCGCGTCCTGCGCGTGTCGTCGGTGCCTGTCGGCGAAACGGTGGTGCGGGAGCTCACCTGCAGAGTCCCGCTGTGCCTCCGCCATGATGCGGACGCGGGGGAAGTCTAAGGGAGCTGAGCGCGGGCTGAGGAGAACCTGGCAGTTCGGCCCGTCGCCGGAGCAGCGGTCACGACGGCGCGCTCACCACAGAGGGGTGTCCCCCAGGCGCCGGTCGGTGCCCAGGATGCGGTGATGCAGCCGCACCGCCGAGGTGTCGGTCAGCGAGGCCACCTGGTCGATCACGATGCGCAGGCGCAGGGCCTCGGCACCGGGACCTCCGCCGACGTCGTGCCAGTCGCCGCGGAACTCCGGGGCCAGGTAGCGGCCGTCCGAGTCCATCATGGCCTCCACCAGCAGGCGAAGGGTCTCGCGCTGGCGGTCGTAGACCACCTGCGAGTCGCGCTCGGTCATCACGTAGGTCACGGCGATGCCCTTGAGCACGGCGATCTCCACGTCGGTCTCGTGCGGGACCACCAGGGAGGCGTCGTAACGGGTCAGCGGATCCGAGCCGGTCACCCGACGGGTGGCCGCCACGGCCGAGGTGGCGAAGCGCCCGATCAGCTGGGAGGTCATGTCCTTGAGCCGAGCCAGGTCCTGGCGCGATCCCCGCATCTCGGAGGTCCATTCCGGGGCGTTCTCCAGGCGGGTCAGCGCTTCGTCCAGCTCGGCGTCCTCCGCACCCGGGAGGTACCACTCGCGGGTCTTGTCGAACACGCGCTCGCGCTGGGCGGGGTCCTTCAGCCGGGACAGCCGCACGGCTCCTGCGGCGACGGCGTCCTCGACGTCGTGCACCGAGTAGGAGATGTCATCGGCCAGGTCCATGACCTGTGCCTCGAGGCACTTGGTGCGCGCCGGGGCACCCTCGCGCATCCATTCGAAGACCGGCAGGTCGTCCTCATAGACGCCGAACTTCCGCGAGCGCGTCCCGTCCGCCTGCTGGGGCGCCTCCGAGGCCCGCCACGGGTACTTGCATGTGGCATCCAGTGCGGCGCGAGTGAGGTTCAGCCCGGCGGGGCTGCCGTCCGGGGCGATGACCTTGGGCTCCAGGCGCACGAGCAGCCGCAGGGTCTGCGCGTTGCCCTCGAAGCCGCCGATGTCCCCAGCGAGCGCGTTGAGCTCGGTCTCCCCGTTGTGCCCGAACGGCGGGTGGCCGAGGTCGTGGGACAAACAGGCGGCGTCGACGACGTCCGGGTTGCAGCCCATGAGCCGGCCGATCTCCCGGCCGATCTGGGCGACCTCGAGCGAATGCGTGAGGCGGTTGCGCGCGAAGTCGTCGGCCCCGGGGTCGACCACCTGGGTCTTGGCGGCCAGTCGGCGCAGAGCCGAGGAGTGCAGCACGCGGGCGCGGTCGCGCTCGAAGTGCGAGCGGTACTTGTTGTGGTGGTCCTCGCGCACCCACCGCTCGATGTCGCGGGCGCTGTAGCCGGGCTCGGCCTCGCGAGTGCGGTCGACGGCAGCGAGCATCTCCGCCACGCCCTCGAGGGGAAGCTCCTGCTGGTTCTCGTGGCTCAGCTCATCCATCACCAGGCCATTGTGCCCGCTCGGGGGCGCCTCAGCCGCCGGAGACGTCGAGCTCTGCGTCGACCAGACCCAGGCGCTGGTCGTCGTGGATCTGCCGGTCCTCGAGCCAGCGGTCCGGCAGAGCGGCCTTCTTGGGGTTGCCGGCGCGACCGCGCGGCCCCTCCACATCAGCACCGGGGTACGGCTGATCCAGGTCCATGGAGGAGAGCAGCTCCTCGAGCTGATCCAGCGTCTCGACCAGGGACAGCTTCGCGCGCAGGTCGCCACCGACCGGGTAGCCCTTGAAGTACCAGGCCACGTGCTTGCGGATCTCCCGCAGGCCCTGCAGCTCGTCGCCGTCCTGCTCGGCCAGCAGCTGGGCGTGGCGGTAGATGGTGGCGGCCACGGCGCGCAGTCCGGGGCGGGCTCGCTCCCGACTGCCGTCGAACGCGGCCTGCAGATCGCCGAACAGCCAGGGCCGCCCCTGGCAGCCGCGGCCGATGACCACGCCGTCCACACCCGTCTCGTTCACCATGCGCACGGCGTCCTCGGCGGACCAGATGTCGCCGTTGCCCAGGATCGGCATGTCCGGGATCGCCTCGCGCAGCCGCGCGATCGACGACCAGTCGGCCTGGCCGGAGTAGTGCTGCTCCAGGGTGCGCCCGTGCAGGGTCATCCCGGCGATGCCGAGGTCTCGGGCCATCCGACCCGCCTCGAGGTAGGTGAGGTGGTCGTCGTCGATGCCCTTGCGGGTCTTGATCGTGACGGGCAGCCCCTGGGCCTCGCGGACGGCGGCGGAGAGGATCGCCTCGAAGAGATCCGTCTTCCACGGCAGCGCCGATCCCCCGCCGCGCTTGGTGACCTTGGGCACGGGGCAGCCGAAGTTCAGGTCGATGTGATCGGCGATGTCCTCCTCGACCACCATCCGCACGGCCTTGCCCACGTTGACCGCGTCCACGCCGTAGATCTGCACCGAGCGCGGGGTCTCGTGCGGGTCGTGGTGGACGATCTGCAGGGACTTCTCCCGCCGCTCCACCAGGGCGCGGGCGGTGACCATCTCGGTCACATACAGCCCGCCGCCGTGGGCGCGGCACAGCGCGCGGAAGGCCTTGTTCGTCACCCCGGCCATGGGCGCGAGCACCACGGGGACGTCGATCGTCAGTCCGCCCAGACGCAGCGGCGGCAGGTCGAGGGTCACGGCCTCATCGGCCAGCGTGGTCTCGATCGTCCCCGGGCCGAACGGCTGACGATACGACGACGGCCCCTGCGCTTGCTGCGCGAGGGCGGTCTCCTGGCGGGGCTCGGCGGTGGTGGTCATCCGGGCATCTTCCCACAGGACCGTCGCCCTGTTCGGGCGATCTCCGGCACATTCCAGGGTCGCCGATGCCTGGTCCGGAATCCGGCGATGGAGTTCACATGCGCAAATCAGTCGCCTAGGATGGGAGCAGGCCCGGTGGTGCACCTCGATGCCGCTCCTCCCCGACCGACAGGAGATCGCCGTGACGCACATTCCGACCGGCTCGCAGCCGACCCCCGATGCGGCGCAGGGCCCCTGGGGTCACCAGCCCGCGCCCGGGACGCCCGGACAGGCAGCGGCTCCTCAGCCGGGACCGCGTCAGGGCTGGGGCGCCCCCATGGATCCGGCGGCCACGCAGGCCGCCTGGCACTACTCGGCGCGCTCCAAGAACAACACCGTGGCCTGGCTGCTGTGGCTGGGCGGGCCGTTCCTGATCGGCCTGCCCATCCACGACTTCTACTTCGGCGCCGTGGGACGCGGTCTGCTGAAGCTGGGGCTGATCGTCTTCGCGTTCATCGCCCTGTTCGGCGGGATGATCGGCGGGGCCGCGGCCTCCGGCAGCAGCGAGAGCACCGCTGGCGTGCTGATCATTCTCGGGGTCGTGCTGTGCATCGGCTCGTTCGTCGCCATCCTGATCTGGTGGATCGTCGACGGCGTGACCATGACCTCGCGCCTGGAGCGCACCAACGACCGCATCCGCCGCGAGATCGCCGCCCAGCAGGGCGTCGATCCCTGGTCGTTCTGAGCCGGCCATGACCTACCCGCACCCCGCCGGGCCCTGGCCCGCACGCCCCGGCCCCTGGACCCCTGCGCCCATGGATCCCGCGCACCGCCAGGCGGCGGTGCGCTACGAGGCCCGCGCGAAGAAGCCGATCGCGGCCTGGATCCTGTGGATCCTCGGCCCGTTCATGCTCCACGTCCCCGTGCACGACTTCTACCTCGGCGCCGTCGGCCGCGGGCTGGTCAAGCTGATCCTGGCGGGCATCGCGTGGGCGGGTGCCATCACGGCCTACGCCATGCTCATGGTCACCTATGAAGAGGGCTTCGACACCGGCGAGCCCGGAAGCGTCGGGGACGCGGCCATCACCGAGCCGGGCCCCGTCCTCTGGGCCGCGCTGATCGTCATGGCTCTGACTGGGCTGGTGACCGTCATCTGGTGGATCGTCGACGGCGTGGGCATGAGCCGACGGCTCGAGCGCCTGGACGCGCAACTGCGGCAGGAGCTCTCCCGCGACCACGGGGTGGATCCCTGGTCCTTCTGAGGACCTGCCCGCTGCAGCAGCCGTCTCGGCCGCCCAGCCGTCCCAGCCGATGGACCCGGAGGTTGTCCGGGCCGGCTGGCGCTACAGCGCCCGGTCCAAGAACCAGGGACTGGCGCGGGGCCTGTGGGCGGGTTCCGCGCTTCTGATCGGGCCGTTCGCCCTGGCCTTCGTCGTCTACATCGCGACCTTCGCCCTCGCCATGAACGCGGATCTCGAGGGGCAGGATCCCGTCAGGCTCATGATGCCGATCTTCATCGCCTGGGCCCTGCTGATCCTCGCCGGGTTGGCGGCCTTCATCTGGTGGCTCGTGGACGCCGCGAAGATGAACCAGAGCCTGGAGGCCGCCGACGAGGAGATCCGCCGAGAGGCCGCCGCCGAGCACGGCGTCGATCCCTGGGCGTTCTGAGCGGCGCGGCCGTCGCGCGCTTCCCATGCCACGACAGCGGCCGGTGCCTCCCCGCTGAAAGGGAGGCACCGGCCGCTGTCGTCAGCCCAGAAGGTGCGGGCTCAGGCGGAGAGGCTCACTCGGTCGGATCGGCGTAGGTCACGGACTCGTCCACGACCTTGGCCACCCCGTCCGCGACGAGCTGGGCGCACACGATCGCCAGCGGGCGCATGGCGTCGGTGACCTCCACGCGCACCGGGTAGCGGGCCACGAGCAGACCCAGCAGCTTGGCGACCGCGATCGCCGCGTCCTCGTCGGACAGCGACGGGTCCCAGCCGACCAGGACGTCGGTGGGCAGGTCGTCGAGCTCCTCGAGCCGCTCGGCGTCGGCCTGCGAGCGCTCCTGATCCAGCTCGAGCGAGCGGTAGCTGATCGCGAAGGCGCCGATGCTCCCGCTGCGCCCCGCCCCGCGGTCGATCCCGCGGCGCAGCACGATCGCCCCGTAGGCCTGCGAGGTCTCGGAGAGGAACTGCTGGTTCACCTTCCCCAGCGACAGCTCGGCCGGGGCGTCCCAGGCGTTGACGGCGCGGTAGAACTCCCCCACCGCCTTGGTGAGCTCGACGGAGCCGGTGGCCAGGTCCTCGATCGCCTCGGTGGCCGAATCGCCCTCCCCGATCGGCTGCGGCGGCAGGGCGCCGGGCGCGATGACGACATGGCGGTGCGTCATGACCGGCACCATGCCGGAGTGCTCGGCGAAGCCCGCCCCCGAGGTCTCGGGTGCGGCCTTGGTGCGCAGCGGCTTGTCCGGGAAGGCCTCGGCTGCGATCTGCCGCAGGCGGTCCGCGATCAGCCGGCCCGTGCCCTCGCCGCGGTTGGCCGTGGCGACCTCCGCGAAGGCCCACACCCGCTCCGGGTGCAGCGGGTGCAGCTGCACGGCTCCGCCGCCGATCACCACGTCGTCGTCGACGGCCACGACCGTGCGCGACCACGCGGGCTCGTCGGTGTCCGGACCCATCAGTGCCCGCAGGGCGACGACGGGGTCGGCCTCCGGCGCGGGCAGGACCTCGAGCAGGGCGAGGTCATCGCCCTGCTCCCAGGAGCGCAGTTCCACACTCATGCGATCCCCCCGCTCAGCAGCCCAGCTTGTCGGCCAGGTACGAGCTGACCTTGTCCAGAGAGACGCGCTCCTGGGTCATCTCGTCGCGCTCGCGGATGGTCACGGCCTGGTCCTCGAGGGTGTCGAAGTCCACCGTCACGCAGTACGGCGTGCCGATCTCGTCCTGGCGGCGGTAGCGGCGGCCGATGGCCCCGGCGTCGTCGTAGTCGATGTTCCAGCGGCGCCGCAGCTCGGCGGCCAGGTCCCCGGCCACGCCCTTGAGGTCGTCCTTCTTGGACAGCGGCAGGACCGCGGCCTTGACCGGGGCCAGGCGCGGGTCCAGGCCCAGCACGGTGCGCACATCCGTGCCGCCCTTGGTGTTGGGAGCCTCCTCCTCGCGGTAGGAGTCCACCAGGAACGCCATCATGGAGCGCGTGAGGCCGAAGGACGGCTCGATCACGTACGGGGTGTAGCGCTCGCCGGAGGCCTGGTCGAAGTACTGCATCTTGGTGCCCGAGGCCTCGGTGTGGTTGCTCAGGTCGAAGTCCGTGCGGTTGGCCACGCCCATCAGCTCGCCCCACTCGGAGCCCTGGAAGCCGAAGCGGTACTCCAGGTCGATCGTGGCGTCCGAGTAGTGGGCGCGCTCGCCGTCCGGCACATCGAAGCGGCGCAGGTTCTCGGGGTTCACGCCCAGATCGGTGAACCAGCGCTCGCAGTCATCGACCCAGGTGTCGAACGAGGGCTTGGCCTCGTCCGGGTGCACGAAGTACTCGATCTCCATCTGCTCGAACTCGCGGGTGCGGAAGATGAAGTTGCCCGGGGTGATCTCGTTGCGGAAGGCCTTGCCGATCTGGCCGATCCCGAACGGCGGACGCTGACGGGCGGCCGTCACCACGTTGAGGAAGTTCACGAAGATGCCCTGGGCGGTCTCCGGGCGCAGGTAGTGCTTGCCCTTCTCATCGTCCACCGGGCCCAGGTAGGTCTTCATCAGGCCCGAGAACTGCTGCGGGTCCGTCCACTCGCCCTTGGTGCCGCAGTTGGGGCAGTTGATCTCCGCCATGGACTCGGGCGCGCGGCCCTTCTTCTCCTCGAAGGCCTCCTCCAGGTGATCCTGGCGGTGGCGAGTGTGGCACGAGGTGCATTCGACCAGCGGGTCCGTGAACGTGGCGACGTGGCCGGAGGCCTCCCACACGGCCGAGGGCAGGATGATCGAGGAGTCCAGGCCCACCATGTCCTGGCGTCCGCGCACGAAGGTCTGCCACCACTCGCGCTTGATGTTCTCCTTGAGCTCCGCGCCCAGGGGGCCGTAGTCCCAGGCCGAGCGCGAGCCGCCGTAGATCTCACCCGCCTGGAACACGAAGCCGCGTCGCTTGCACAGCGAGATGACGTTGTCCAGCGTGGACTTGGGGGCCATGAGATGCACACTCCGGTATCTGCCGCGACCGCTGGCTGCGGCCTGGCGTGGGGTTTCCGTACGGGGTCCTCGGGTGCACGAAGGCACCGACCGCCAGGGTAGTCAACGACGACGACGGCCCGCGACTCCCGGTGCGCTCAGCGGTGCTCAGCTCTCCAGACGGCGAATGCGGTCATGTCTGCTCCCTGTACGGCGACCCTGATCAGCCGCTCCGACCGAGCAGCTCGACCAGCTGCGCCTCGCTCAGCGGCGGATGCTCGGAGGTCGCCTCGGGAAGGGAGATCGCATCCAGCAGCAGATCCGCGTAGCGGTGCACGAGCTTCGGATCCACAGACCCGGCGCGCTCCTGCACCGCCCCGAGCATCGTGAAGAACATCGGCAGGTCGGCAGAGCTGAAGTCGGCGCGGATCTGGCCGTCGCTCTGAGCGCGCGCGATCAGCTGCTCGATCAGCGGGATGGACTGCGCGCGGACCCTGAGCAGACGCGCCTGGTGCTCCGAGCGCCCGTCGAGCAGCTGCCCGATGGCCACGGAGTCGCTGATCCAGCCCACCACGGTGCGCAGGAAGCGGAAGAGGCCCTCGCGGGCGTCGTCGTGCTCGGCGCACGAGCGCGCCAAGCTGAGCATGCCGTCCAGGCGATCCGCCAGGACCGCCTCGATCAGCTCCCCCTTGTTCGCGAAGTTCCGGTACACGGTCCCCACGCCCACGCCCGCCTCCTGGGCGATCCGATCGAGCGTGACGTCGACGCCCTCGGCGGCGTAGACCCTGTCTGCGGCCGCCAGGATCTTTCTGCGGTTGGCGCGGGCGTCGCTGCGGGAACCGGATGTGGGAGAGGACATAGGTCCCATCGTCGCATAACTGGAGACGCCATCTCCATCTGCGTGCTAGCCTCCCAGGCGGAGATCAGCTCTCCGTTTCCCATCTACGGCGCCAGCACCCGATCGAGAGGTCTCCCCATGTCCAGTCCCAGCCTGGAAGTCCACGGCCAGCTCAGCGCCAAGCCGGTCACGCCGTGGCCCAAGGTCCTCATCACGGCGCTGATGTCCGCCGTGGTCATCTCGATCATCGTCCTGGCCTTCTCCTGGCCCACGGTGACCTTCGAGCCCAAGTCGATCCCGCTGATGATCGCGGGCCCCGAGCAGCAGGTCGAGATGGTCCAGGACCAGCTCGAGGACGCCCAGCCGGATCTGTTCGACATCACGACCGGCGAGGACCGTGACGCCGCCGTCGAGGCCATCGAGCAGCGCGACGTCTACGGCGCCATCGTGATCGGCCGGCCCGTGGAGGTCCTCTCCGCCTCGGCGAACAACGCCGCGACCGGCCAGATCCTGCACCGCGTGAGAGAGCAGCTCGTCCAGAAGACAGGCATGCCCGTGACCCAGACGGACCTGATCCCCTTCAGCGAGAACGACCCCAACGGTGCGGGCCTGGGCGTGCTGGCCTTCCCCATGGTCATGGGCGGACTCGCCGGCGGCATCGTGATCGGGCAGTACCTGCCGCCCGGGCGATCTCCACGCTGATCCGCGACATCTCCTACTTCCCGGAGGCCGATACCACTATGCAGTGGCTCGTGCTCTCCGGATGGCTGGCGATCGGGCTCGTGCTGATCGGGATCGGGCTGGCCTGGGAGCGCGGTGCCGTGCGCCGCTCCGGCGGCTCGAAGTCCCGGGCGCTGCTGGACGCGCTGACGATCCGGCGCGCCAAGGGGCGGCTGCACCGGCTGACGGTCGCGATCTGCGGCGACATCACGCACTCGCGCGTGGCGCGCAGCAACGCCGCGCTGCTCAACAAGTT
>ERZ501033.117-NODE-117-length-16121-cov-5.747853_pt1 | contig 16121 bp, 12 predicted proteins | sample MGYA00248844_ERZ501033 | MGnify/ENA primary metagenome ERZ501033 (study PRJEB25958, sample SAMN03398539) | human skin metagenome | study: EMG produced TPA metagenomics assembly of the Human Skin Microbiome Metagenome (human skin metagenome) data set.
CTTCGACGCGCAGCTTGCGCTCGTTAACCTCGGTCTCGGTAGCCGCACCGACGCGGATGACGGCCACGCCGCCGGAGAGCTTGGCCACGCCCTCGCGGCGATCGGCGGCGGCCTGCAGGATCGCGGTGACCGCCTTGTCGGCCTCGCGCGCCTGCGCCTCGCTGTCCTCGCGGTCCTGGATGGCCTCGGCCAGGGTGTCCACGGCTTCTTCGACCTGCTCCAGCGCCGACTTCTCCTCCTCGCGGGTGCGCGCGGCCTGCCCGGCCAGCCGGTCCGGGTCGCGGTCCGAGGAGGGCTGCTCCTCCGTGGCTCCGAGCAGTCTCCGCCGCTCCCCTGCCAGCTGCTCGAGCGAGCGGTGCCGCTCGCGCACCGAGGTCAGCTCGTACCAGGTCTCGCGCGCCGCCGTCACCGCCGGTGTGGCCTGCGCGGCGCGGGTCTCCAGCTCGTTCTGGCGGGTGCGGCCCGCCCCCAGACGCCGTTCGGCGTCCTCCTTCTCCTCGCGCAGCCGCTGCTCGGTCTCGACGTCGACGGCCAGTGCGGACTGCGCCTGCACCAGGTCATCGGCGAGCAGGCGCGAGCGGGCGTCGCGGACGTCGAACTGGATGCGCTGGGCGCGGCGGGCGACCTTGGCCTGACGGCCCAGCGGCGTGAGCTGACGCCGGATCTCGGAGAGCAGGTCGTCAAGGCGGTCCAGGTTGGCCTGCATGCCCTCGAGCTTGCGGATCGTGCGCTCCTTGCGCCGCCGGTGCTTGAGGATCCCGGAGGCCTCCTCGATGAAGCCGCGGCGCTCCTCCGGCGTGGCATGCAGGATCCGGTCGAGCTGGCCCTGCCCGACGACCACGTGCATCTCCCGGCCCAGACCCGAGTCCGAGAGCAGCTCCTGGATGTCCAGCAGGCGGCAGGACTGGCCGTTGATCGCGTACTCGGAGCCGCCGGTGCGGAACAGGGTGCGCGAGATCGTGACCTCGGTGTACTCGATCGGCAGGGCGCCGTCGGTGTTGTCGATCGTCAGGGCCACGTGCGCTCGCCCCAGGGCCGCCCGGCCCGAGGTGCCGGCGAAGATCACGTCCTCCATCTTCCCGCCGCGCAGCGACTTGGCGCCCTGCTCGCCCATGACCCAGGACAGGGCATCGACCACGTTCGACTTGCCCGACCCGTTCGGGCCGACGACGCAGGTCACCCCGGGCTCGAACTCGAAGCTCGTGGCCGAGGCGAACGACTTGAAGCCGCGCACGGAGAGGGTCTTGAGATGCACCCGGCGAGCCTACCGGGAGGGGGCCGACGACGCCGTCAGCCCGCCCCCGGGTGAGGTCGGCAATGAGATCGCCGGTCAGGAGCCGACCGAGAACACCCTCTGAGCCTGCCTCACTCGGCTGGGCGCCCCTCCGGTCGGGTGCTGTCGCCGACGACCGGCGTGGAGCCGGTGGTCGGCGTGCGGCTGGCCTCCGGTCGGCCGATCGGCTCGTCGCCGTCGCTGCGCACCGGCTGCTGGCCCTGCTCCTGCTCCCCGCCCCGACCGCTCGAAGGGGCGTGCGCGTCCGAGTGACGCTGTCCCGACGGCCCGCCCGGAACATGGCTGCCGCCCGAAGAGGCCAGCGAGCTGCCGGCGCCGACAGTCGCCATCATCCCGGTCTGCGTGGCCATCTCGTCGTTCCAGTGGGGCCCGTCCTCGTCCAAGAAGCCGAGCGGGGCGTGCTCGCCGAAGTGATCGGCGTCGGCCTCGGCCCAGTCCGCGGCCCAGCCGCGCGGGGGCTGCTCGAGCAGCTCGCCCTCCCGCAGCCAGTTGTAGATCGAGGCGTAGGAGCGGGTGTTGAGGTGATCCACCCGACGGCGCAGCATCCGCGCGTTGAGCTGCGACGGGGCCTCCACGCCCATGGAGGCCATGATCTGCACGGCCTCGCGGACGGTGAGCTTCTGGTAGTTGTGCACCCGCTTGGCCTTGTCCTCCACGTCCAGTGCGCGCATGAGGCGGGCGTCCTGGGTGGCCACGCCCACGGGGCAGTGGTTCGTGTGGCACTTCTGCGCCTGGATGCAGCCGGTGGCCATCATCATCCCGCGGGCGGACATGGTGAAGTCCGCGCCCTGGATCATGCGCTTGACGATGTCCGAGCCGGAGACCACCTTGCCTGCGGCGCCGATGCGGATCATGTGCCGCAGTCCGGTGCCCACCAGGGCGTTGTGCACGAGCATGAGCCCCTCGGTCAGCGGAGTGCCCACGTGATCGGAGTACTCGAGCGGGGCGGCGCCGGTTCCGCCCTCGGAGCCGTCCACGATGATGTAGTCGGGCGCGATCCGCTCCTCCCACATGGCCTTGCACATGGCCAGGACGTCGGTGCGCGAGCCCACGCAGAACTTGATGCCGATCGGCTTGCCGCCCGAGAGCTCGCGCAGCTGCCCGATGAACCGGACCATCTCGCGCGGGGTCGTGAACGCGGAGTGCGAGGCCGGGGAGATGCAGTCCACGCCCTCGGGGACCTCGCGGGCCTCAGCAATCTCGGCGGTGACCTTGGAGCCCGGCAGCACGCCGCCCAGGCCGGGCTTGGCGCCCTGGGACAGCTTGATCGTGATGCCCTTGACCTCGTCGTAGCGGGCCTTCTCGGCGAAGCGCTCGGGGTTGAAGCGCCCGTCGTCGTACCGGCAGCCGAAGTACCCGGAGCCGATCTCCCAGAACAGGTCGGCGCCGCTGCCGAGGTGATACTCGGTCAGCCCGCCCTCGCCGGTCTCGTGCACGAACCCGCCCATGGCCGCGCCCTTGTTCATGGCCAGCACGGCGTTCTTGGACAGCGAGCCGAAGGACATCGAGGAGATGCTCATCAGGGGCATCTCGTAGGGCTGAGCGCAGTCCGGCCCGCCCACGCGCACCGTCGGCGGCTCCGCGGCCGGGGCTACCGGGGCGGTGGTGTGCAGCAGGAACTCGTAGCCGATCTCGTCGGTGGCCTTCTCCGTGCCGAAGGCCTTGTGATCGTCCTGGCCCTTGGCGCGGGCGTAGACGATCGAGCGCTGGTCGCGGCTGAACGGCTTGCCCTCGGTGTTCTTCTCGATGAAGTACTGCTGGATCTCGGGGCGGATGGACTCCAGCAGGTAGCGGGCGTGCCCGAGCACGGGGAAGTTGCGCAGGATCGCATGGCGCGGCTGGACCAGGTCCCAGATGCCCAGCCCCAGCAGCAGCAGGGCCACCACGCCCAAGAAGATCCAGGCCCACATGCCCACGAGATAGGCGACGAGGAGGACGAGGGCCAGGGTGACGACGGCCCCGGCCATGAGGAAGCGATTGTTCATGCGCCCATCGTCTCGCATCGGCCCCGGGACGACGAAGCGGCGGACATGGACGCGCTGCCGTCAGGTGATGTCCAGGCGCGTCGATAGACTTCAGGACAGACTCCTCACACCTTCGTCGAAAGCAGTGCCTTGCCAGGGAACTCCATCATCCGCCACAGCAGCGCCTCGCTGCTGTCGATCCAGAAGGTCGAAGCCGACGTCGTCGTCTCCTCCGCGCGCGCCGATGAGCAGCTGGGGGCGACGTTCGAGCGGCTCAAGCTGCCCAAGGGCCTGCTGGAGCGCTTGGCCGGCGTCAAGGAGCACCGCGAGTGGTCCCCTGGCCGCCACTACACCGACGGCGCGATCGAGGCTGCGCAGGCCGCCATGGACCAGGCTGGCATCAGCCCGGACCAGGTGGGCCTGCTGGTCAACTGCTCGGTGACCCGCGACGGCTACGAGCCGGCCCTGGCCTCCGGGGAGCACGCCCGGCTGGGCCTGCCCAGCTCGGCGCTGAGCTTCGACATCACCAATGCCTGCCTGGGCTTCATCAACGGGATGACCGTGGCCTCGTCCATGATCGACTCCGGGGCCATCGACTACGCCCTGGTCGTGGCCGGCGAGGATCCCACCCGCTGGCACCGCGAGGCCTTCCGCCGCCTCAGCGGGCCGGACGTCACCCGCGCCGAGGTCATCCGGGAGTTCGCCACGCTCACGCTGGGCTGCGGCGCCGCGGCTGCCGTCGTGGGACGGGCGGACAACCACCCCGACGGCCATCGGATCCGCACCTCCGTGACGCGTTCTGCCACCGAGCACTTCGAGCTGTGCGTGGGCGGCTTCGACGGCATGTTCACGGATGCGGGCGGGCTGCTCAAGCACGGCGTCGGCCTGCTCACGGACACGTGGGAGGAGGCCCGCACCCAGGGCTTCGAGTGGGATGACTTCGACTGGGTGGTCGCCCACCAGGTCTCCACCTCCCACACGGACAAGACGGAGGCGGACATCGGGATCCCCGCGCACAAGCTGCCGCGCACCTTCCCGTTCTGGGGCAACGTGGCCTCAGCCGCCCTGCCGATGACCCTGGCGCTGCAGGCCGAGAACGGCTCGTTCCAGAAGGGCCAGCGCGTGCTGGCCATGGGCGTGGGATCCGGACTGAACGCGACCTTCATGGAGATCGACTGGTGAGCATGCAGACCGACACCCCCCGGATCGACTGGGCCGGCTTCCCCGGTGTGGACCCCCGCTGGTCCCGCACCGTGGAGGCCCCCTCCCACGCGGCCTGCGAGCCGGTCCCCGGCACGACCCGGCGCTGGCACCTGCTCGACAACCAGGCGGTGCTCCAGGAGCAGGGGAAGACCCCGGCCGGCACCATCCTGGCCGTGCACGGCAACCCCACCTGGTCGTACCTGTGGCGCTCGGTCCTGAAGGCCGCGACCGAGGCCGAGACCCCCTGGCGCGTGGTGGCCGTGGATCAGCTCGACATGGGCTTCTCCGAGCGCACCGGCCTGTTCCGCCGCTACGACGACCGCATCCAGGACCTCAGCGACCTCACCGCCGAGATCGGCCTGGACGACGAGCGCGTGGTCACCCTGGCCCACGACTGGGGCGGTCTCGTGTCCATGGGCTGGGCCGAGCTGCACCCGAAGGCGCACGCGGCCACGATCATGACCAACACGGCGATCTACCACGATCCCGAGTCCGGTCCTATCCCGGATCCGCTGCGTCTAGCGCTGGCGCCGAAGGTCCACGGAGCCGTCACCTCCCGGACCACCGCGTTCCTGGACATCTCCCTGTCGCTGGTCTCCCCCTCGCTGGCTCCCGAGATCAAGGCGGCGTTCAAGGCGCCCTACGACACCCCCGAGCATCGAGCCGGCATCGAGCACTTCGTGGCGGACATCCCGGCGTTCGCGGATCATCCGTCGAACCACCGCTACGAGCGCACGGCGTCCTGGATGGCCACCTCGACCGTTCCCGCTCTGTTCCTGTGGGGCCCCAAGGACCCGGTGTTCCTGGAGCGCTACCTCCAGGACCTTCGCAAGCGCATGCCGCAGGCGGACGTCCACCGCTTCGAGGGCGCCAACCACCTGCTGCCCGAGGACCGGGACATCGCCACGCCTGTCATGCAGTGGCTGCAGCAGAACCTCGTCGATCCACACCCCCGCCGCTTCCAGCACCTCGAGGCCCGTCCGCAGGCCGAGGAGCCGTTCGTGCCCTTCACGGCCGGGCTGTCCCACCGGGCCGGCCTGGACGAGGCCACGACCGCGGTCGCCACCGTGGACATGGGCAAGGCCGAGAACGACAGCGCCCCGGCCGTCGAGCGCAGCCTCACCTGGGCGCAGCTCGACGAGCGCGTGGAGCGCATCGCCGCCGGGCTGATCGGGCTCGGGGTGAAGCCCGGAGACCGCATCAACCTCATGGTGCCCCCGGGGGCCGACCTCACCACGCTGATCTACGCCTCACTGCGTGTGGGAGCCGTGATCGTCGTGGCGGACACCGGACTGGGCCTGCCGGGGCTGCGCCGCGCCCTCAAGGGCGCCTCCCCGCAGTGGTTCATCGGCATCCCCGCGGCTCTGACCGCCGCCCGCACGCTGGGCTGGCCGGGGCGGCGCATCAGCGTCGAGACCCTGGATCCGGTGCGCCGGCGCGTGCTGGGGATCGAGGCTTCCGTGGCCGAGCTCGAGCGCACCGCGCCGGGCCCGCTGCCGCAGATCGACCCGGATGCGGACGCCGCCGTGCTGTTCACCTCGGGCTCCACCGGCCCGGCCAAGGGCGTCGTCTACACCCAGCGGCAGATGGCCGCCATGCGCGATGCCGTGGCCGCCGTGTGCGACCTGCGCCCCGGCACCGGGCTGGTTGCCGCCTTCGCGCCGTTCGCACTGCTGGCCCCGGCCATGGGCGCGGCCTCGGTGACCCCGGACATGGACGTCACCAGACCGCGCACCCTCACCGCCCGGGCGCTGGCCGATGCTGCGGCGGCGATCGAGGCCACCACCGTGTTCGCCTCGCCCGCTGCGATCGTCAACGTGCTGGCCACCCAGAACGACCTGGCACCGCATCAGCGCCAGGCCCTGGGCCGCGTGCGGCTCATGCTCTCGGCCGGGGCCCCGCTGCCGCCGCCGCTGCTGGAGCAGCTGCAGAAGCTGCTGCCCGCGGCCGAGCTGCACACCCCGTACGGCATGACCGAGGCCCTGCCCATGACGGACGTCCGCCTGGAGACCATCCGCGAGGCGGCCGTCGACTCCCAGCCGCTTCACCCCGAGCAGGGCTTCCGCTCGCAGGCCCGCGTGCGCGGGGCCGGCGAGGGCGTCTGCGTGGGCGCCCCGGTCCCCGGTGCGGCCGTGCGGATCGCGCCGGTCGATCACGACGGCGTCCCGTCCGATCAGCTCGTGGATCTGCCGGACGTGCTGGGCGAGATCGTGCTGCAGGCCCCGCACGTCAAGGACCGCTACGACTCCCTGTGGATCACCGAGAACGAGTCCACGCGGATCCCCGGCTGGCACGCCACCGGAGACGTCGGGCAGCTCGACGACAAGGGCCGCCTGTGGGTCTCCGGACGCCTCCATCACCTGCTGCTGACCAGCGACGGACCGGTCGCTCCCGTGGCCGGCGAGCACGCCGCGCAGACGGTCTCAGGAGTCAGCCGCGCCGGGCTCGTGGGTGTCGGGCCCAAGGGTGCTCAGGTGCCCGTCGTCGTGTGCGAGACTGAGCCTCCGGCACGCCGATCCGGCCCCGCACGAGCGGGCCTGGCCGGGCGCGTGCGCAGTGCAGTCCACGACGCCACCGGCCTGGATGTCGCGGCCGTCCTGGTGGTGCCCCGGCACCCCACGGACATCCGCCACAACTCCAAGGTCGACCGCACGCGCCTCGCCGCCTGGGCCGATGATGCCCTGAGCGGGGGAAGGATCAGGAACCCGTGAGCACCACGCCAGGCATTCCCCGCGCCGCCGGAGCACCCCGGAAAGCGCACCGCGCCACTGCGGAAGAGCTGAAAGACGTGCAGGAGCTGCAGGGGAAGGGCCGCACCGTCCTGGTGACCGGCGCCTCCGGGATGCTCGGCGAGTCCGTGGCCCGCAGGCTGATGAGCCAGGGCTGGACCGTGCGGGTCCTGCAGCGCGGCCAGGCCCGCATCGCGCTCGAGGACGGCGTGGAGCAGGTCCTCGGCTCCATCACGGACATGGAGACCGTGCAGCGCGCACTCGACGGCGTGGACGACGTCATCCACCTGGCGGCCAAGGTGTCCTTCGCCGGTGACTGGGAGGACTTCGTCTTCACCAACATCACCGGAACGCGCCTCCTGCTGGAGTCGGCGCGCAAGGCCGGTGCCCGCAACTTCGTGTTCGTCTCCAGCCCGTCGGTGGCGCACACGGGCGTGTCCATCGCCGGCGACGGCGCTGGACCGGCCAATCCGTACAAGGCCCGCGGGAACTACGCCCGCTCCAAGGCGGCGGCCGAGCTGCTGGCCCTGGAGGCCGATTCCGATGCCCTGCGCGTCACCGCGGTGCGCCCGCACATCGTGTGGGGCCCCGGCGACACCCAGCTCGTGGAGCGCATCGTGGACCGGGCCGCGCGCGGGCGCATGCCGCTGCTCGATGACGGCGCCGCGCTGATCGACACCACCTACGTGGACAACGCCTCCGAGGCCATCGTCCGGGCGCTCGAGCGCATCGAGGTCGCCCACGGCGAGGCCTTCGTGGTGACCAACGGCCAGCCGCGTCCCGTCGGCGAGCTGATCGGCATGATGTGCCGCGCAGGCTCCGTGCCCGCTCCCAAGCGGAAGATCCCCGCCGGGGTGGCGCGCTTCGCCGGCCGCACGATCGAGAAGGTCTGGGCCCGGTTCCCCGGCAACGACGAGCCGCCCATGACCGAGTTCCTGGCCGAGCAGCTCTCGACCGCGCACTGGTTCTCGCAGAAGCGCACCCACGAGGTCCTGGGCTGGGAGCCGTCCGTCTCCATCGAGGAGGGCATGCGCCGGCTCAAGCAGCACTACGACCACCATCCGCTGCCGGTCGTGGTCGAGCAGCGCGAGAAGCGCGAGAAGCGCGTCGAGTCCACGACCTTCAAGGCCGGCAGCTGAGCCTGCTGGTTGCATCGACTGATCTGATGATCGGCAGGTCCGCTGGCCTGCAGCGTCACTGAGCGGCAGACCTGCGCAACGTTCGCTTCGGCCCAGCCTCGTCTCACGAGGCGGGGCCGACGCCATTCCGGAGTCCCTCTCCCGCGACGAGGCCACGTCGGCCAACCCGAAGGTCCCGTGATTCCCACGGAGAGACAGCACTTCACAGGTCGAGAGGCCGCGACCGTTCGACACGGCGTACGGGCGGTCGAACTCGTCACCGTGATCCTGGCCCGTTCGGAGACGGTCTCCCATCAGCTGCGGCGTGCCGGAGAGCCGCTCGAATTCCTCGACGGTGAGCAGCACATGCGCTGCCCGACCGTGATCGATGACCATGACCGGGCCCTGCTCGGCGGCTCGCATGGCTGCGCCGACGTCGCAGTCGAATTCACGGGTGGTGACAGGGGCGCTCACGTCGGGCCTCCCGGTAGGAATCGCCTTCACAGCAGGCCTGCCGCTCACTCGTCGGGAAGACCACGGCCGCGCAGCTGCTGGATCGGACGACGAGCTCTGGCCCCGGATGCTGACGCCGCATGACACCCACCCATCAGAGCTGATGGCATGCGCACGTGCGGCCTCAGCGGGGCGGGCAGGCGGCAGGTCAGTACCGCGCGCGGCGAGGGCGGCGCTGGCACACGGAGCACCGGTACGACGACCGGTTCATGAACTGCTCACGCACGATCACGCCATCGCGGCCCTCGGCCTCGCAGCGCGGGCACGCCTCACCGGCGCGGCCGTAGGCATTGAGGGAGCGGGAGAAGTAGCCGGATTCCCCGTTGATGTTCACGTACAGGGAGTCGAAGCTCGTGCCGCCGGCCTCCAGGGCCCGGGCCATGACGTCCTGCACCGCCTCGACCACCCGCTGGGTCTCCGGGCGCGTCAGGGTCTCGGTGGGGCGGGCGTAGTGCAGCCGGGCGGACCACAGGGCCTCGTCGGCGTAGATGTTGCCGATCCCGGAGATGAGGCCCTGATCCAGCAAGGCGCGCTTGATGCCTGTCTTGCGGCGGCGCAGGGCGGCGTGGAAGGCGCCGGGGTCGAAGTGCGGGTCCAGCGGATCGCGGGCGATGTGCGCGGCGTGCTCCGGAATGAGCGGCAGTCCCAGGGCGCCCCGGCCGCCGGGATGGCCGTCGGCGGTGGGCTCCAGGGGATCCAGGAACATGCCGCCGAAGATGCGCTGGTCCACGAAGCGCAGCTGCCCGGGCAGCCCGTCGGGAGTCTCGGAGAGCCCCAGGCGGACCTTGAGATGGCGCTCGTCGGGCTGGTCATCTCCCTGGATCAGCGCCTGTCCGGACATCCCCAGGTGCATCATCAGCGCGAGCTCGTCGCCGGAGGCCAGAGCTACGGGCAGCCAGAGGAACTTGCCGCGGCGCACCGCATCCAGGATGGACGCGCCCTGCAGCCGCTGCACGAAGTCGCCCGGACCGCCTATGTGGCGGCGCAGGGAGCGCGGGTCCAGGACCTCGACGGTCTCGACCCGGCGCCCGACCGTCCAGCGCTCGAGGCCGCGGCGCACGACCTCGGCCTCGGGCAGCTCGGGCATCTCAGCGCCCGTCGGCCAGCGGCCGGCCGTGGCCGTCGGTGCGAGTGGTGCCGGTGATCGCCGAGTAGGCGGACTCCGCCGCCCGGCGCTCGGCCTCCTTCTTGGAGGTGCCGGGGCCGGTGCCGTGCACGGTTCCGCCCAGCAGGCAGGAGGCCGTGAAGGAGCGGTTGTGGTCGGGGCCCGTGCCCTCGACCTCGTAGGTCACCGCGCCCATGCCCCGCATGGCGGCCAGCTCTTGGATCTCGGTCTTCCAGTCGCGGCCCTCGCGGATCACGAAGTCGTCCTCGAGCAGCGGCACGATCATCTGCAGCACGAACGCTCGTGCCGCATCCAGGCCCTGGGAGAGGTACAGCGCACCGATCACGGCCTCCATGGTGTCGGCCAGGATCGAGGACTTGTCGTGCCCGTCCGTGCGGATCTCGCCGCGACCCAGGCGGATGAACTCCCCCAGCCCGCGCTCGCGCGCCAGCTGCGCCAGGGTGCGCGTGGAGACCACGGAGGCACGGATCTTGGCGAGGTCGCCCTCGCTGCGCTCGGGGTAGCGCGTGAAGATCTCGTCGGTGACCGTCAGCCCCAGCACGGAGTCGCCCAGGAACTCGAGGCGCTCGTTGTGCTTCTGACCGGCATGCTCGTAGGCGTACGAGCGATGCGTCAGCGCAATGAGCAGCGTCTCGGCGTCGATATCGACGCCGAGACGCTGCAGAAGATCCTGATGATCAGACGCCAACTCAGGCGTCCGCCACCTTGCGGCCCTTGTACTCGTAGTACAGGGCGGTGCCGGCGGAGTCGGTGACCAGCTTGGCCTGGTGCGGCAGGGAGTACACGGTCTTGCCGTTCTCCACGGTGCGGACCAGCTTGGGGGCCTTCGCCTTCCACTGCGAACGACGGGCGTGCGTGTTGGCTCGCGAGAGCTTCCTCTTCGGAACAGCCACTGCTATCTCTCTTCTCTCGGGGACTCGTCCCCCTGCTCGAGCAGGCCTGCGAGGGCGCTCCAGCGGGGGTCGAGCACTTCATGTACATGATCGGGGTCGTCCTCCAGCCGCGCGCCGCACTGGGCGCACAGACCGGGGCAGTCCTCCCGACACACTGGCTGGAACGGCAGCTTGGTGATCGCTGCGTCCCGGAGCATCGGCTCCAGATCGATGTGATCGTCCTGGACGGTGTACATCTCGTCGGCGTCGTCGTCCTCTTCCGGAGTCTCGGAAGGGGCGTCGAACAGGAAGAGCTCCTGCACCTCTACGGTCATGTCCTCTTCGACCGGATCGAGGCACCGACTGCACTCGCCGTGAAGGCGGGCTGTCACCGTGCCGGAGACCAGGATACCGTCCACGACGGATTCCAGCCTCAGGTCGGCTGCCATGTCGGAGCCCTCAGGGGCCCCGATGATCGCATTGCCGAAATCCTTCGGCGCAGGCAAGGTCTCCTGGAAGAGACGCATCGTCCCGGGACGGTGTTCCAGGTCCCTGACGTCCAGCGCCAGCGGTGAAACGTTGTCTCGACTGATGATGATCTCCTGTGGGTTCAATGCCAGCACGTCATTCTAGACGGCAGGACGAGGATGCTCAACCGATGGCGTCGCGGGTCCCGTCCAGGGCGGCCAGCACCTCTGGCGTCACGAACGCGGAGACGTCCCCTCCGAAGCCGTGGACCTCCTTCACGAGCGACGACGACACGTGCGCGAGCTCCGGCGCAGCGGCCAGGAACACCGTCTCCATGCCCGTGAGGCTGCGGTTCATCCCGGCCATGGGCAGCTCGTAGTCGAAGTCCTGCCCCGAGCGCAGGCCCTTCACGACCGCCACGGCGCCGCGGCCGGTGACGTACTGCGCCAGCAGTCCCCCGCCCAGCGGCTCGATCCTCACCCGCTCCGACGACGAGCCCAGCGACTGCTCCACGAGCTCCACGCGCCGATCGATCGGGAAGCGGTGCTTCTTGCTCGGGTTGTCCGCCACGGCCACGATCACCTCGTCGAACAGCCGAGCCGCGCGCTCGATGATGCCCACGTGGCCCAGGTGGATCGGGTCGAAGGACCCGACGCAGACGGCTCGGCGCCCAGCGCTCGGAGTCTGCTCGGGCGCGGCCGACGCGGGTGCAGGGTTCTCAGTCATGCCGGACACGCTATCGCGGCGGCCGCCTCCCTAGACTCGAGCCCATGAGCCTTCCGCAGACCGACTCCCCCGACCTCCCCTGGCACGACCTGGCACGCGGTGCGGGTCTCATGCAGGACTCCGGGGCGCTGCGCTCCACGATCTTCGACGAGACCTCCGTCCTGGCCCGCGCCCACGGCGCCGTGAACCTGGGTCAGGGCTTCCCGGACGCCGACGGCCCCGCCGCCATGATCGAGGCCGCGGCGGAGGCCCTGCGCTCGGGGCTCAACCAGTACTCGCCCGAGCGCGGGCTGCCCGAGCTGCGCGAGGCGATCGCGGCCCAGCAGCTCGCCACGCAGTCCCGCGAGCTCGACCCCCACACCCAGGTGGTCGTCACGGCCGGCGCCGCTGAGGCCCTGGCCGCCTCGCTGCTGTCGATCCTGCGCCCGGGCGACGAGGTGGTGGTGCTCGAGCCGCACTACGACCTGTACGCCGCGATCGTGGCCTTCGCCGGGGGCGTCCTGCGCCCCGTGGCCCTGCGCCCGCCGGAGTTCGGTGTGGACCTGGAGGACCTGCGCGCCGCCTTCAGCGACCGCACCGCCGCAGTGCTCGTGAACGATCCCCACAATCCCACCGGCACCGTGCTCAGCCCCGAGACCGCACGCGAGATCGCTCGGCTGGCCGTGGAGCACGATGCCGTGATCCTCACCGACGAGGTCTACGAGCACCTTCGCTACGACGGAGCGCACCTCTCCCTGGCGGCCGGGGCGTCGTCGTCCATGCTCGAGCCCGAGCTGGCCGAGCAGGTCCGCGAGCGCACGCTCGTGGTGTCCTCGGCCTCCAAGTCCCTGCAGGTCACGGGCTGGCGCATCGGCTGGGTGAGCGGGCCGGCCGATCTGATCAGCGGGGTCAGCGCCGTGAAGACCTACCTGAGCCACTCCGCGGCCGCTCCCCTGCAGAAGGCCGTGGCGGCAGGCCTGCGCGACCTGCAGACCTGGGGGCAGACGCTGGCCGCCGAGCAGGCGCAGCGCAGCGCACTGGTCGGGCAGGCGCTGCGGGATCTGGGGCTGCAGGTCGCCCAGCCGTCCGGCTCCTACTACGTGGTGGCCGACTTCTCGCCGCTGTTCGACCGCTATGGCGCCACGACGTCGGCGGAGATGTCGCGCGCGCTGATCGAGCAGGCCGGGCTCGCCCTGCTGCCCCTGTCGGCCTTCGCAGCCCCGGAGAACCAGGAGCTCTACGCGGGCTGGATGCGAGTGGCCGCATGCAAGCGGGAGTCCACGCTCCAGGAGGGCATGGACCGGCTGGCCGCAGCCCTGCGCTGAGGCTCAGCCCTTGCGCCCCAGCGCGCGGTAGGTCCAGTCCGCATCGATCCACTGCTGCGGATCGAGCACGTTGCGCCCGTCGAGGATCTGGCGACGCCGCACCAGCGGAGCCAGGTCCTGCGGCGTCATCCGCCGGAACTCGTCCCACTCGGTGAGCAGCACGACCACCTCGGCGCGGGCCACCGCCTGGATCAGCGAGCTCGCGTAGTCCACACGCGGGTAGCGCTTGGCGGCGTTCTCATTGGCCTTGGGGTCATAGACGTGGACGTCGGCGCCGATGGAGTGCAGGCGCGCAGCGATGTCGAGTGCCGGCGAGTCGCGGACGTCGTCGGACTCGGGCTTGAAGGCGGCGCCGAGCACGGCGATCTCCCGGCCCATGACGGAGCCGTCGAGCATGTCGGTGATGACCCCGACCGTGTGCTCGCGGCGTCGGGTGTTGATGTCGTCGACCTCGGCCAGGAAGCGCACGGACTGATCCAGGCCGAGCTCCGAGGCCCGGGCACGCAGGGCGCGGATGTCCTTGGGGAGGCAGCCGCCGCCGAATCCGACGCCCGCGTTGAGGAACTTGCGCCCGATCCGCTCGTCCATCCCGATCGCATCGGCCAGCGTGCGGATGTCTCCGCCCACGGCCTCGGTGAGCTCGGACAGCGAGTTGATGAAGCTGATCTTGGTGGCCAGGAACGAGTTCGCCGCGACCTTCACGAGCTCCGAGGTCTCGTAGTCGGTGACGATCAGCGGAATGCCCTCGGCCAGCTGCGGGGCGTAGACCTCGCGCATGAGCGACTCCAGGCGCTGGGCCTGCTCGTGCTCCCTCGCATCAGCGGAGCCGTGCCCGGGCAGGCCGATGACCATGCGGTCGGGGTGCAGCGTGTCCTCGACGGAGTGGCCCTCGCGCAGGAACTCGGGGTTCCACACCAGGTCCACCTCGATCCCCTCCGGCGCATTCTCCCGCGCCAGCTCGCGCAGCCGCCGAGCGGTGCCCACCGGGACGGTGGACTTGCCGGCGATCACGGCATCGCGGGTCAGGTGCCGGGAGATCTGCTCCACGGCGGAATCCACGAAGCTCATGTCCGCGGCGAATGCTCCGGGGCGCTGCGGGGTGCCCACCCCGATGAAGTGCACGTCCCCGAAGGCCCCGGCCTCCTCGTAGTCGGAGGTGAAGCGCAGGCGCCCGGACTCCACATGCTTGCGCAGCAGCTGCGGCAGCTCCGGCTCGTGGAAGGGCAGGACTCCGGCCGACAGCGATTCGAGCTTGGCGGGGTCGATGTCCACCCCCAGCACCTCGTAGCCCATCTCCGCCAGCGACGCCGCGTGCGTGGCGCCCAGGTATCCGGTCCCCAGAACGGTGATGCGCATCCGGTGCGTGCTCCTCGGTCTCGTGTGCGTGCCCAACGCACGCCGTTCCGCAGTGCGGGCCGCACAGACGGCAACCCACACCAGCAGACTAGCTATCCTCTTCCTCCCCGGAGCGGGGGGCCGCGGCGTGCCAGGTGAACTTCAGATGATGCCGGCGTCGACGTCCCCGCCCGCACCCCGGATCCGCTCGGGCGACGAGCGAGTCAGGAGGGGTCGTCGGCCTCGGCGAACCAGAGCATGGTCTCGCCGTGCCTGCTGCTCTCGAGCCGACGCAGGCCCTGGGGCCAGGCGGGCTCCGGGCTGCGCGAGGATCGCTCGATCACCACGACGCCGCCGGGGCCGAGCTTGCCGCTCAGCAGGGACAGCACCTCGCTCAGCTCGGCCTCCCCCAGCGGGTAGGGCGGATCTGCGAGCACGAGATCCCAGGGACCCTCGTGGGCCGAGGCGTATCCGTGCACGGAGCCGCGCTCGCAGCGCACCCGCTGCGAGCCGAGGGCACGATTGACCGTCTCGGCATTGACCCTGCACACCGAGACGGCCCGCGGATGCTTCTCCACGAGCACGACCTCGCGCGCGCCGCGGCTGGCGCACTCGCAGCCCAGGGCCCCGGAGCCGGCGAAGAGGTCCAGGACGCGGGCGTCGTCGAGCATGCCCCAGGCGTCCAGGCGGGAGAACAGCGACTCCTTGACACGATCGGTCGTGGGCCGGGTACCGGTGCCGGGCACGGAGGCCAGTCGGGTGCCGCCGGCCGCTCCGGCGATGATGCGGGTCACGAGCGGATCAGCCCCTCTCCAGGTACTTCTCGGTGTCCTCGTCGAGCGCCGCGCGGATGGCCGCGAGCAGCTGCGGGTGCTGCTCGAGCCCGGGATCGGCCGTCAGCACGGCCTGGGCCTCGCGGCGGGCGCGCTCGATGACGCCGGCGTCATCGACGGCGCGCAGCAGCCGCAGGGTGGAGCGCCCGCCGGACTGGGCATCGCCCAGGATGTCGCCCTCGCGGCGCTGAGCCAGATCGGCCTGGGCGAGCTCGAAGCCGTCGGTCGTGGCCGCCACGGCCGCGATCCGCTCCCGCGAGGGATGCTCGGGATCGCGGCGGGTGACCAGCAGGCAGGTGGAGCGGTGCGCCCCGCGACCGATCCGCCCGCGCAGCTGGTGCAGCTGGGAGATGCCGAAGCGATCGGCGTCCACGATCACCATGAGCGTGGCATTGGGGACGTCGACGCCGACCTCGACCACGGTGGTGCAGATCAGCAGATCGATCTCCCCGGCGGCGAAGGCCTCCATGGTCTCGGTCTTCTGCGCGGCGTCCAGGCGCCCGTGCAGCACCGCGACCCTCGCCTGCTCCAGCTCGGGCGCCCGCTGCACGAGCAGCTCGAGCCAGGTGGTCGAGACCATGGCCTCGGCGGCCTTCTCATCGGCGGCCGAGCCTGCCAGGGAGAACGGCGGGACCT
>ERZ501033.118-NODE-118-length-16040-cov-5.063309_pt1 | contig 16040 bp, 13 predicted proteins | sample MGYA00248844_ERZ501033 | MGnify/ENA primary metagenome ERZ501033 (study PRJEB25958, sample SAMN03398539) | human skin metagenome | study: EMG produced TPA metagenomics assembly of the Human Skin Microbiome Metagenome (human skin metagenome) data set.
AGCGAACGCGCTCTCGATCGCGCAGCGCGGTCTCACCCCGCCGCGGCCGATGACGCATGCCCTCCTGCTCGACGTCCTCGCCGCCCATGACGACGAGCTCGCCGACGTCACGATCACCGGCCGCGACGGTCAGATCTTCCTCGCCGAACTCCACACCGAGGACGGCAGGACGATCTCCGCCCGACCCTCGGACGCCGTGACCCTGGCCCTGACAGCCGAGTGCCCGGTCTACGTCGATTCCGACCTCCTCAAAGACGCCGGCATCGAAGCGCCCGAAGCAGACGAGGAGGAGGTCGCCCAGTTCCGCGACTTCCTCGACAACGTCTCCGCCGAGGACTTCGAGACCGGCGACGAGCAATGAAGAAAGAACTAGCGTGAGCCTCCACATCGATCCGGTCTTCGCTCAGACCGACATCACCGCAGCCGGCACCGACGACCTCACCGGTCTCGACGACTGGAGGTCGATGGACGCCAAACAGCAGCCGACGTATCTCGACGCCGAGGCGCTCGAGGACTCCCTGACGAAGCTGCGCAGCCTCCCGCCGCTCATCTTCGCCGGGGAAGCCGACGTGCTCAAGCAGCGGATCGCGGCGGCCTCCCGCGGTGAGGCGTTCGTCCTCGCCGGCGGCGACTGCGCCGAATCCTTCGCCGGTGCCCAGGCGGACAAGATCCGCGCCCGGGTCCAGACGGTCCTCCAGATGGCAGCGGTCCTCACCTACGGCGGTTCGATGCCGGTGGTGAAGATCGGGCGCATGGCAGGGCAGTTCGCCAAGCCCCGCTCGGCGGACATGGAGACCCGCGACGGAGTGACCCTGCCCTCGTTCCGCGGGGACATCGTCAACGGCTACGAATTCACCGAGGAGTCCCGACGCCACGACCCCGCGCGGCTGCTCCAGGGCTACCACGTGTCGTCGTCGACGCTCAACCTCATCCGCGCCTTCACCCAGGGCGGCTTCGCGGACCTGCGCCTCGTCCACGAATGGAACCGCGGCTTCCTCGCCTCGAACCCCGGTTACCAGCGCTACGAGCAGACCGCCCGGGAGATCGACCGCGCGATCCGCTTCATGGACGCCTGCGGCGCCGACTTCGACGCCCTGCGGACGACGGAGTTCTACTCCGCCCACGAAGCGCTGCTGCTCGAGTACGAGCGGGCGCTCACCCGCATCGACTCCCGCACCGGCCTGCCCTACGACGTCTCCGGCCACTTCCTGTGGATCGGGGAGCGCACCCGCGAGATCGACGGCGCCCACGTCGACTTCCTCTCGAAGGTCCAGAACCCCATCGGCGTCAAGCTCGGTCCCACCGCGACCGCCGAGGACGCCCTGGCGCTGGCCGAGAAGCTCGACCCGAACGCCGAACCCGGGCGCCTGACCTTCGTCACCCGGATGGGTGCGGGGAAGATCAACGACGTCCTGCCGAAGCTGCTCGCCGGCATCGGAGACCGACTCCCGCAGGTGACGTGGATGAGCGACCCCATGCACGGCAACACGATCACCTCGAGCACGGGCTACAAGACCCGCCGCTTCGAAGACGTCATGGCCGAGGTCGAGGGCTTCTTCTCAGCCCACCAGGAGGCCGGGACGATCCCCGGCGGCCTCCATATCGAACTCACCGGCGACGACGTCACCGAGATCATGGGAGGCGCCACCGAGATCGACGACGAGGGGCTGCGTCGTCGCTACGAGACCCTCGTCGACCCGCGCCTCAACCACGACCAGTCGCTCGAGATGGCCTTCCAGGTCGCCGAGTACCTCACCCGGAGGGGCTGAGCGAGCCCAGCACTGAGACGACGAAGCGCCGGCGGTGATCCGCCGGCGCTTCGATCGTCTCAGGATCCAGGGGCGTCCTACTTGCCCTCGTCCTTCTTCTCATCCTTCGGCTTCTCGTCCTTGGGCTTGTCGTCCTTCTTCTCCTCTTTGCCCTTGGAGACCCGGACGATGACGAGGGAGTTGTACGGCTTCGCCTCGGTGCTCTTGGGCCACTGGAAGACGACCTTGCCCTTGGGCACCGTGTCGGAGAAGACCTCCTCCTTGCCGACGCGGAAGCCGCGCTTCGTCAGGGTGGCGAACGCCGCGTCGTAGGTGAGGCCCTCGACGTCCGGGACCTCGACCGGGGCGTCGCCCTTGGAGACGACGAGGTCGACCTTCGCATCGTGGACGAGTTCCTCGCCTTCCTTCTCCGAGGCGCTGATGACGATGCCCTTGGCGACGTTCTCGTCGTACTTCTCGTCGACTTTGCCCACCCCGAGGCCCGCGTCGTCGAGCGCGGCCTTCGCCTTCTCGGCGCTCAGTCCTTCGAGTTCGGGCACGGCGAACGTCTCGACCCCCTTCGAGACGACGAGCGTCACCGTCGAATCGGGGGAGAGCTCCGTGCCGCCGACCGGCTCCGAGCCGATGACGGTGCCTGCAGGGATCGAATCGTCGAAGACCTCCTGCTTCTCCGGGTTGAGACCGCTGCTCTCGACGACCTCGGTCGCCTCGGAGAACTCCTTCCCGGCCAGCTGACCGGGGACGATGGAGGTGGGGGCAGGCAGGTTGGCGATGATCAGCCACGCGAGGAGCACGAGGACGACGAGTCCTGCGCCGACCGTCGTCGCCAGACGCCGACGCCTGCGCCGTCGGGTGTGCGCGGCACCGGCCGCCACCGGGGCCGGGTCGTCATCGCCCGCACCGCGGCTCCCGCCGCCGGTGCCTGAGCCGCCGCTGCCAGAGCCAGCGGAGCCGGAGCCTCCGCTGCCGGAGCCGGCGGCGGCCGCTGCGGACATCGCCGCCGCCTTCGTGCGGGTGCGCTTGCCCGCGCGGGTGGATTTGCCGTCCTTCCCTGTGTCGGCGGCATCCTCCGAGGCGGTCGCATCGTCGGCCGTGTCAACGTCGCCCGCCGAGGCGGTCGCGCCGTCGGCTGCGGCATCGTCGTCGCTCGCGTCCTGAGGATCGTCCGTGTCCTCGGCGGGTTCCGCTCGGGGAGCCGTGGCGATCGCCGCGGCCGTGCCACCGGCGGCCACCGCGGCAGCGGTACCGGCGAGAGGGACGGACGCCGAGTCCTCATCGCCGTTGGCCGCGGCATTGGCGGCATCATCGGCGGCAGCGGTGCCCTCGCCGTCGGCATCCTCCTCGGCGAGGTAGGGGATCTCGTCCGTCCGGGCGCGCGGCTCCTTGGGCTCCGGCTGCTCGGGGTCCTCGTCGATGACCATCGTCGCGGTGAGCACGGGGGAGTGGACTGCATCCGGGGTAGCGGTGCCCGCGTCGAGATCGAGCTCGGCCTCGGACAGCGACATCCGGGCCTCGGTGAGCGCGGTGCGCAGGGCGGTGGCGCTCTCGGGCCGGTCGTCGGGCTCGCGCGAGGTCGCCCACAGGACGATCGCGTCGAGCAGCGGGCTGAGCCCGTCGCGCGCCTCGGACGGCGGCGGCACCGAGTCGTGGACGTGCCGGTACGCGACCTGGATCGGCACCTCGTCGGTGTAGGGCTGGGACCCGGTGAGCATCTCGTAGAACATGATGCCGAGCGTGTAGAGGTCGGTGCGCGCGTCGGCCCCCGTGCGGGTGACGAGCTCGGGGGCGACGTAGCCGACGGTGCCGATGAGGGTCTTCGTCGTCGTCGCGCTCGTCACCGCGCGGGCGAGCCCGAAGTCGGCGAGCTTGATCTGCCCGTCGGTGCCGAGCAGCACGTTGTCGGGCTTGAGGTCGCGGTGGATGATCCCGGCGGCGTGGACCGCTTCGAGCGCGGAGAGCACGGAATCCATGACGACGATCGCCTGGCGCGGGCTGAGCCTGCCGCGGTGTTTGAGCTCCTTGCGCAGGGTCACCGACTCGAGATACTCCATGACGAGGTACACGATGTCGCCGTCGCGGCCCTGGTCGTGGACCGCCACGAGGTTCGGGTGGCTGAGCTTCGCGGCATTGATCGCCTCGCGCTTGAAGCGTTCGACGAAGGTCTCGTCGCCGAGCAGGTGACCGTGCATGACCTTGATCGCGATCTCCCGATCGAGTCGGAGGTCGGTGCCGCGGTACACCATCGCCATGCCGCCGCGGGCGACGACGGAGTCGACCCGGTAGCGCTCGTCGAGCACGATCCCGAGCAGCGGGTCCTGGAGGGCCATCATGAGTTCTGCTCCTGTGTCCTGAAGCGGTCCTGCTGGACCTGGACGGCGCGCACGAAGCGCCGGGTGTCTGGGTGCTGTCCGTTCTCGCGCACCGAACCGAGTCCCTGGTAGTAGGCGGCGAGCGCCTCCGACTCGGAATCGGCGGTGTCGAGGAGCCGGCGGAGGATCGCGGTGCCGGCGGTGATGTTGTCCGCGGCGTCGAGGAGATCGAGCTCGCGGCCGACGATCCGGCCGGCCCACTCCCCGGCTGCGGGGGAGACCTGCATGACGCCGATCGCGTTGGTCGGCGAGACGACCTTCTGGTGGAAGCCGGACTCCTGCTGCGCGACGGCGAGGACGAGGTCCGCGCTCACCTCGAGCTCGTCGGCGATCCGGCGGATGAGCGCGATGATCTCCGCGCGGCCGGGAGCCGATCGTGCGCCGAGCGTGCGCTTGTTGATCCGGGCGGCGGTGTGGACCGCGGCAGGGTAGGCGCGTCCCTCGTAGGACCGCGGCAGGGACGGCAGATCGCTCTCGACCGGTGCGGCGGGGCGCTGGCTGCTCGCGCCGGTGCCGGTGAGGGACAGCACTTCGCCGGTGCGGATGATCGTCGAATCGCCCATCGCGTTGGCGCGCTGGAGCGCGGCCACGGTGGCGTGGTGGCGGGCTGCGATCGAGGCGAGGGTGTCGCTGGGCCGGACGCGGTGCCCGGCGGGGGCGGGAGGAGCGCTCTGCTCGGGGAGCGAGAGGATCTGGCCGGGGCTCACGAGGGCGCGGCCGCGCAGCCGGTTGAGCTCGACGAGGGCGGGTGCGGAGACCCCGTGCCGGGCGGCGATCGAGACCACCGTGTCGCCCGTGCGGACCCGGTAGGTCCGGCCGCCGTGCGACACCGGGACGGCGTCGGTCGTCGTCCCGGAGGTGAATCCGGGTCCGTCGTCGAGGAGCGGGAGCTCCGGGCCGTTCGGCGATCCGCTGGCGGGCGCGGGGAGTTCACGAGCGGGCGCGGAGGACGCGAGGAGGGCGGCGACCATGAGCGGCGCCGAGGCGGCGTCGGTGTACGCCCGGCGTGCCCGCGGCGATCCGGGACGCGTCGCTGGTGTGCTCATGCGATGACCTGCAGTTCATAGGGGGAAGACAGCCTGCACGTGGAGTCGGCACCAGCCTAGCGAGGGAGAGGGTCGAAACCGGGGGAGCGTGCGCGTCCGGCGTGTCGGGCAGTACGCTGGATCCGTGAGCGATGCAGAGAACCTCGTGGAGGAATGGACGACCCTGCCGGATATCGCCGAGGCGACCGGGGTGGGGATCTCGAAGGTGCGGCGCTGGGTCGAGGACCGCGCGATCCTCGGGTACAAGCACGGCACTCCCGCGGTGTTCCGCGTGCCGGTGCTGTTCGTCGACGCGGACGGGCCGGTGCCCGCGCTCAGGGGCACCCTCATCCTGCTCGAGGACGCCGGGTTCGACGCCGAGGAGGCGATCGCCTGGCTGTTCACCCCGGACGACACGCTGCCCGGACGGCCCATCGACCTGTTGCGCGCCGGCAACAAGGGCGAGGTCCGGCGGCGCGCTCAGGCGCTCGCCTTCTGAGTCCCGTCCCCGCGCTCAGGCGCTGCGGCGGGTGAGCCGGCGGATGTCCCCCGCGAGCCGGTCCCGGTCCGCGTCCGCGATGTCGAGGCGGCCGAGGGCGGCGTCGGCGCGGGCGATCTCGGAATCGATCTCCTGCTCGAAGGCCGCGAGCGCTCCGGTGGAGCGCAGCAGCTCCTCCATCCGTCCCATCTCGGCGTCGTTGAGGTCCGGGGCGCCGAGCCGGGAGGAGAACCAGTCCGCGGTCTCCGCATCGAGCCGGGTGAGCGCCGAGCCGACGAGCACGGTCTTCTTGCCCTGTCGGAGGTCGTCGCCGGCGGGCGCTGCGCTCTCGCGCTCGCTGGGGCTCGGCGATGCGGTGGTCATCGGGCTCGGCTCGATGATCGGCGCCGGCATCTTCTCCGCTCTCGCGCCGGCCACCGCCGAGGCGGGAGCCTGGGTGTTCCTCGCGCTCGGCCTTGCTGCCCTCGTCGCTTACTGCAACGCCACCGCCTCCGCGCAGCTCGCCGCCCAGTACCCGACCTCCGGCGGGACCTACGCCTACGCCCGAGCACAGATCAGCCCCGGGCTCGGCCTCGTCGCCGGCTGGGGGTTCGTCATCGGCAAGACCGCCTCGACCGCGGCGATGGCGCTGACCTTCGCCGCCTACGCCGCGGGGGAGGCCTGGCAGAAGCCGCTCGCGATCCTCGCGCTCGTCGCGATCACCACGGTCAACTCGCTCGGGATCACGAAGACGGCGCGGATGACGCGGTGGATCGTCGCGGCTGTCCTCGCGATCCTCGCCGTCGTGCTCGTCGTCATCACCGTGAGCGGCGAGTTCTCCCTCGGGGTCATGGGTTCGGCAGCCGCGCGCCTCGACGACTCCGGTGAGCTCGCGGTGCCCGCCGGATTCGACCTGTTCGGTGTGCTCCAGGCCGCCGGCATCCTGTTCTTCGCCTTCGCCGGCTACGCGCGCATCGCCACCCTGGGGGAGGAGGTGCGCGACCCGCGGCGCACGATCCCGCTGGCCATCGTCACCGCTCTCGCCATCACCGCGGTCCTCTACGCGGTGATCGCGGTCGCGGTGATGGGAGTCCTCGGGCCGGGGCAGCTCGCGCAGAGCACCGCACCCCTCGCCGAGGCGGTCGGCCGCACGCCGTGGGCGCAGGTGCTCGTCAGGATAGGGGCGGTGCTCGCTTGCCTCGGTGCACTGCTCGGCCTGGCAGCCGGGCTCGGACGGACGATGTTCGCAATGGCGCGAGACTCCCGGCACTTCGGCTTCCTCGCCCACGTCGGTGAGCGGTTCCGGACCCCGGCGCGCGCCGAGTTCCTCGTCTGCGCGGCCGCGATCGTCCTCGTGCTCCTCGGCGACATCCGGCAGGCGATCGGCTTCTCGTCGTTCGGCGTCCTCGTGTACTACTCGATCACCAACATCACGGCGTTCACCCAGACCGGGGAGCACCGCCGCTACCCGCGTGCCCTCCAGGTGCTCGGCACTCTCCTCTGCCTGCTCCTCGCTTTCACCGTCTCCGGCCGGGCGGTGCTCGTCGGAGCCGTGCTGTTCGTCATCATCACGGTGGTCGTCCTCGTCCTCCGCAGCCGGTCGCGCGAGGACTGAAACCCGGGAGCGCGGCGGAACCCGAGCCTCCGGCATCCGCTGCCGAGCCCCGGAACGACCCTGGACCGCAGTCGGGGCGGGACCTACAGTGGGTGCATGAGCGACGACGACGTCCGATACCCGCCGGTCGAGCTGCGCGACCTGCCCGACGACATCCGTGAGATGATCGAGGCCCAGGCCGAGCGCGCCGGATTCATCCCGAACGTGTTCCTCTCCCTCGCGCGGAGGCCCGCCGAGTTCCGCGCGTTCTTCGCCTACCACGCGGCCCTCATGGACAAGGACACCGGTTCGCTGACGAAGGCGGACCGGGAGATGATCGTCACCGCTACCTCGGCGGCCAACGACTGCCTGTACTGCGTCGTCGCGCACGGGGCGCTGCTGCGGATCTATGCGAAGGATCCGTACATCGCCGACGCGGTGGCGGTGAACCCGCGCTCGGCGAACCTGCCGGAGCGTCAGCGGGTGATGATCGACTTCGCGCTCAAGGTGTGCCGGACCCCCGGCGAGATCGACGAGAGCGACTTCACCGCGCTCCACGCCCAGGGGTTCGACGACGAGGACATCTGGGACATCACGGCCATCACCGGGTTCTACGGTCTGTCCAACCGGATGGCGACGGTCGCCGGGATGCGCCCGAACCCGGAGTTCCACCTCCTGGGCCGCGTGCCCCGGAGCTGATCGGACGCCACTTGGACGACTGCGGGGTCGCACGTCCGCGCCCCGGAACTGACCGGGTGGCGCCCGGACGACGGGCCCAGGGCCGTGCGGGCGCGCCCTGAAGATGACCGGGCCGCACCCGGTCGCCCGGTCACGGGGGCCGCGAGGCCGGGGCTCGGAGCTGACCAGGAGGCACCTGGGCGACCGGTCCCTGGGTCGCGCGGGCGCGACCTGGAGACGGGTCCAGGGATTGCGGGGGCGCTCCCCGGAGCTGACCAGGCGGCACCCGGGCGACCGGTCGAGGTGGCCGCGTGGCCGAGGCTCGGAGCTGAAGTGCCGGCACCCGGGAGAGCGACCTCGGGGGACGCGACCTCGGCGAAGCCGGTGGCGCCGGACCGTTGAGCCCGGCGCCCGTCCGTCCTAGGCTGGATGGTGCGCCGCTCGCATCACGCGCACGTCTCGATGAGGAGAGTGACACCATGAGTGCCGACCCCGCGATCCTGGAATCCGCCCCCGCCATCACCGGGGAGACCGCGTCCCGCGTGGCGCTCACCCCGGCCGCGGTCGACTTGCTCCGGGAGCTCATCGCTCAGCACGGGGACCTGATGTTCCATCAGTCGGGCGGCTGCTGCGACGGCTCGACGCCGATGTGCTTCCCCACCGGTGAGTTCCTCACCTCGGACGCCGACGTCCTGCTCGGCACCTTCGAGGTGCCGCTCGAGGACGGGCGGACGAGCCCGCTCGAGTTCTGGATGTCCGCCGAGCAGTTCGAGTACTGGAAGCACACGAAGCTCACCGTCGACGTCGTCCCCGGTCGCGGTGCCGGCTTCAGCGTCGAGTCGCCCACCGGCAAGCGGTTCCTCATCCGGTCCGCGCTCATGGAGTGATCGTGTCGGTGGACTGAGATTTCCGGTGCCCGCGCCCATGGACCGAGAGGTCCGGTGCCAGTGCTCAGTCGGCGAACGCACTCAGTCTGCGTCCGCGAACGCGCTGAGGTCCTGCCATTCCTCCCACGAGTAGACCCAGTCCGCGACCTCGCCGGAATCGACGGTGAGATCGACCGATGACCCGGTGATCTCGACGGGATCGCCGTAGATCGCCGAGTCGTAGTACTCGCTCGCGCGCTCGGTGGTGAGATTGATGCAGCCGTGCGACACGTTCGCCGACCCCTGGGACCCCGCGGACCAGGGCGCCGCGTGGATGAACTCGCCGTTGTTGTGGATCCGCACGGCGTGCGTCACCGGCGTGGCATAGCCCCACTGCTCCGAGGTCATCGTGTAGGTTTCCGCCTTCGACATGACGATGTGCATGCCGTTGTACGACGGCGAGCGCGGGGCGCCGAGCGATGCCGGGAAGTCCATGACCTCCTCGCCGTCGCGGGTGACGGTCATCCGGTGGGTCTCCGCGTCGGCGACGGTGATCTGCTCGCGGCCGATCTCGAAGTCGAGGGTCATGTCCTTGCCGCCGTGTGTCGAATCGGAGAACGGCACGTCCTCGAGGGGGAGATCGACGGCGACGGACGAGTGCGCGGGCCAGAACTCGGCCGGACGGTAGTGAATGCGGGAATGGCCGTCGATGTTCGGCAGCCAGGCCCAGCCGCCCTCGACCTCGCGCGGCGCGCCGTCCTCGTCGGCGACCTCGACGCTGAGCCGCTGCTCGACCTCGTCCCGGAAGTGCTCGTCGACGGTGCCGCCGAAGTTGATGATGATCGGTGCGCCGACCCCCACGGTGTCGTCGTCGGCGATGACCGAGCGCGCCCGCTGCGGGCTGCCGGCGAGAGCACTCGTGTCGAAGGTGCCGGATGCGGTGTGCTCCGAGCCGTCGGGGGCCGTGGTCGTGGCCGTCCAGGTGTAGGAGGCGCCGCCGGCGAGCCCGGCGCGCGCCTGCCAGGTCGTGCCGTCCTCGCTCACGGAACCGGTGTCGGCCGGGACCGCGTCATGGTCGGCGTCGAGGAGCTCGACCTCGGTGAACGTCCCGCCGGACACGGTGAGGGCGAAGGTGTCGCCGGGGGCGAAGTCGATGTCGGCGGCGTCGGGTGACGTGCTCGGGGCATCCGAGGCGGTCGGGCCCGAGGCGTCCGGGCCCGAGGTGCCGGTCGCGGCCTCCGTGGGTGCGGCGGTGTCCGTCCCGTCCGTGTCGGTTCCGTCCTCGTCCGCGGGCACCTCGGCGGGATCGACGATCTCGACCACGGGTGCGGCGGCCGCAGCCGTGGTCGACTCCGTGGGAGCGGCCGGCCGGGTGTTCGGAGCCGAGGCGCCGTCGGTGCCGGCGGTGCAGGAGCTGAGGAGGAGGACGGCGGTGAGGGCGCACAGGGGTGCGAGCGGACGACGGACCACGACGGGGATCTCCTGGGAACGAGGCGGGCGGAGCGGGTGTCGAGCGGCGGGACGCGGCGGCGGATCGCACGGCGCTCGATGACGTCTTCTCAGGATAGTGCGCGCACTGTCACGATCTGCCGACGATGATCACCGGGTGCGGCCGGGCGCTTCCCCGGATACGCCGCTGACCTGCAGGTTCGTCTGACACGGATGTTGCACGATTGTGACAGCGGCTCCGTGGCTCCGCTCATCCCGCCTGCGGGCGGCCCGCTCATCCCGCCTGCGGGCGGGGTCGGAGCAGCCGGGTCGCGATGAGCCCGAACGTCAGCGAGAGCGCTACGGCCACGACGAGCACCCACCCGAAAGCGGTGCGCGCGGGGAACACCGCGAGGAGCACGGTGAACAGGCTCGACAGCGTGGCCACGCCGATCCCCATGCCCGCCTGCTGGGCCGTGGCGATGAGGCCGCCGGTGAGGCCCGCGACGCGGTCGGGCACGTGGTTCATCACGACCGCGATGAGCGGGCCGAACATCAGACCCTGTCCGCCGCCGATGAGGATGCCGACGAGCTGCAGCCAGAGGAGGAACGGCTCGGCGCCGAGGAAGGAGACGACTGCGAGCAGGCCGAGGCCGAGGGCCTGGAACCCGGCGCCGATGAGGAGGATCTTCGGCCCGATGGAGTCGAGCAGCCGGGTCGCCACGGTCGACGATCCGACGAAGGCGACGGCGAGGATGAGGAGCGCGAGGCCGGAGTGGAGGGGCGACCAGCCCATGCCCTGCTGGGTGAGGATCGCGAAGTTGTACATGAACGACGACATCATGAGGAAGAACAGGGCCGCGAGGACCATCCCGATCTTGACCCCGGGCTCGATGATGACGTGGAGCGGCAGCACCGAGGGCCGCTGGGACAGCTCGCGGTTCTGGAGGTGCCGTCCGAGGACGAGGAACCCCACCGCCGAGGCGATGAGGAGCCCCACCGTGAGCGCGATCATCCCCGGGGAGGAGAAGGGGTCGAGCGGATCGACAGCGGCGGCGTTCGTCAGACCGGTGATGAGGCAGAGGAGGGCGAAGGCGACGAGGGCGGAGCCGGGGAAGTCGAAGCCCTCGGGGTCGGGGGAGCGGGATTCGCGCAGGTATCCCGTGCCGGCCCAGGCGATCGCCGCGATGACGGCGATGCTCATGAACGCCGCGCGCCACCCGTACTCCTCGGGGAACAGGCTGTTGATCGTCCCGCCGAAGATGTTGCCGCCCACGGTGCCGACCCCGGCGAAGATGCTGTAGCCGCTGATCGCACGCGACCGCGCCCGCCCCTCGAGAGTCGCCTGGATGGTCGAGAGGATCTGCGGGGTGGTGAGGGCAGCCGCGCACCCCTGGAGGAGGCGACCGAGCACGAGGAGCTCGACGGTGGGGGCGAGCGCGGTGAGGATCGCGCAGACGAAGATCGCCGCGATCCCGATGCGGAACAGCCGCCGACGCCCGAAGGTGTCCCCGAGGCGTCCGCAGATGATGAGGCCGGCGGCGAAGGACACCGAATAGGCCCCGATGACCAGGGTCGTCCGTGATCCGGGGAGGTCGAGTGCGGCCTGCATCCCGGGTACGGAGATGTTCGCGACGGCGAACACGTACGTCGATAGGAACGTCGCGAGATACAGCGGCCAGACCCGGGGTGAAAGCGACGATGCTTCCATGAACTGAACCCTAGCGTACGTTCGGGTCTATTGAAACGGTCAGGGGTGACCGGTGCCGGGCGGGCGGGTCGGAGGCTGAATGTCAAGGACTCCCCGTGCACCCGCCAGAGCCTTCTTACCCTTGCTACCTTTCGGTCCTGGGGGATTCGCAGGATGACGCCACACGGAGAGCCGCATCCCAGTGTAGTGCAGACCCCGGGAGACGATGAAATCTCCCGGGGTCTGCATGCGGCGTCGGCGCCGTTCCCGCCGCAGAGCGGTGCGAGCGGCCGCTCGGACTCAGCTCAGGGCGTCAGCGATGGCGCGGTTGAACGCCTCGAGGTCGCCCGGATTGCGCGAGGTGATGAGGTTGCCGTCGACGACCACCTCGGAGTCCTCCCATTCGGCGCCGGCGTTGACGAGGTCGGCCCGGGTGGAGGTGTACGAGGTGAGCTTCCTGCCGCGGGCGACGTCGGCCTCCGCGAGGATCCACGGGGCATGGCAGATCGCCGCCACCGGCTTGTCCGCCGCGAAGAACGCCTTGACGAGGGCGACCGCGTCGGGGTCGGTCCGCAGTGCATCCGCGTTGAGCGTGCCTCCTGGGAGGACGAGCATGTCGTAGTCGTCCGCCGAGGCCTCGCTCACCGGGACGTCGATGTCGAAGGTGTCAGCGTGATCCCAGTCGCCCTCCATCGCCTGCAGGGTGCCCTCGGACGGGGAGACGATCACGGTGGTGGCTCCGGCCTCGTCGAGGGCGGAGCGCGGGTCGGTGAGCTCGATCTGCTCGACGCCGCGGGTGAGCAGGAATGCGACCTTCTTGTCGGACAGTGCCATGGTGCTGCTCCTTCGTTCGGAAGACGTGTACTCGGAGGGAACGGAGCGAGGGGGGAGGTGTATTCCGCTGCCCACGGCCGTGCCGGTCGGGGCGCGGAGGGATTGGCGCATTCACTCGCCGTTCGGGTAACGTTCTCTGCGGAGGATTCGCCTAGCGGCCTATGGCGCACGCCTGGAACGCGTGTTGGGTTAACGCCCTCGGGGGTTCAAATCCCCCATCCTCCGCCACGCGGAAGCCCCTTCGATCAGCACAAGTGGTGATCGAAGGGGCTTTCTTCATGCTCGAATCCAGCCGGGCTGACCGCCAGGCCCTGAGCTGCCGAGAAAGCATGTGCGAACGCTCAGATGTGATCCACGCCGTCATCGGGTGTGACGAATCCGGTGAAGATGAACGGAGTCTTTACAGATACCGTGTCCTGCATGAACAGCACGACACCCCCCGAAGACGCCCCCGCCCCCCGCCCTCGCTGGACCGGGATCGTCGGCGGAGCGGTCGTGATGCTCGTGCTGTCGGCGATCTGCGCGTTCATGCTGCAGAGCTCGGCGCGTGTGGAGGACGACACCTTCGGGCACCTCGTGGAGCTGACGTCGCCGTTCGACGTCCTGGTGATCTTCGTGCTGATGTCCTTCGTCTGGCTGCTGATCGGACGGTTCTGGTGGTCGGTCGGCATCGTCACCGCGGCCCTGGCGATCCTGGCGGTGGCCAGCAAGCAGAAGCTGATGATCCGGCAGGAGCCCGTGTTCCCCAGCGACATGGAGTTCGTGGGACAAGCGGGCTTCCTGCTGTCGATGGTCACGGGCCAGATGATCGCGGCGGTGGTGATCGGGCTCGTCGTGCTGGTCCTGGTGATCGTCGTGATCGGGAAGCTGATGTCCCGGTGGTTCCCGCGCCCGCGCCTGCGCCGCGCGGAAGGCGGAGTCCACAAGCGCTACTTGGGGCTGCGCATCCTGGGAGTGATCGTGACCGGTGCCCTGCTGATCCACACGGTGAGCTTCAATTCCGAATCCAACATGTGGCGTGCGCTCTACGACACGAATGGAGAGGACTGGGGCAACTCGAGCCAGCTGTACAACTACCGCGTCCACGGCTTCGTGGGCGGGTTCCTCTACAACATGCCGACCGATCCCATGGATGAGCCCGAGGGCTACGACGAGGCCGCCATGTCCGATCTCGCCGAGCGCTACGAGGGCCGTGCGGAGCAGATCAACGCCGACCGCGACGGCTCGCTCGAGGACACCAACGTGGTGGTCATCCTCTCCGAGTCGTTCTCCGATCCCACGCGCATGGACGGCGTCGAGCTCGACGAGGACCCGATCCCGCAGACCCGCGAGACCATGGAGGAGACCCTGTCCGGGACCATGTACTCCAACTCCTACGGCGGAGGCACCTCCACCATGGAGTTCGAGTCGATGACCGGTGAGCCCGTGGGGCTGTTCCGCCAGCAGGCGAACTCGCCGTACCAGAACTTCGTCAGCGACCTGGACGGATACCCGTCGGCTGCGGGCGCCTTCGAGGAGATGGGCCACGTCTCCGTGGCGATCCACCCCTACAACCTGCACATGTACAAGCGCCCGGCGGTCTACGAGAACTTCGGCTTCGACCGGGTGATCAACGAGGACAATATCCAGGAAGACGACCACCTGGGGCGCAGCCCGTACATCAGCGACGCCTCGGCCTTCGACGAGGTGCTCCACCAGATGGACACCACCGACGAGCCCGTGTTCACGAACCTGGTGACCATGCAGAACCACGGTCCGTACTTCGACTTCTACGACGACCCGATCGGAGTCGAGGTCGCCGACGGCTCGGACACCGGTCAGCTCAGCCAGTACGCCCGCGGCCTGCACAACACCGACGACGCGATGGCCGAGTTCCTGCAGCAGCTGCGCGAGGGGGACGAGAAGACGATCGTGGTCTTCTACGGCGATCACCTTCCCGGCGTCTACTCGGATGAGCTGCGCGCGCAGAACGACCCGGAGACCAGCCTGCAGACCCCGTACTACGTGTGGAACAGCGAGACGGATCAGACCTCCGAGGGCACCGTGACCACCCCGGCCATGTTCCTGCCCAAGATCTACGAGGTCGCCGACGCCCCCGTCACGCCCTACCTGGCGCTGCTCGACGACGTGAACGGCTCCATGCCGGTGATCCAGCGCGAGCGCATGCTGGACCCGCAGGGCGAGCAGCTGGATCCCGAGAACCTGGACGAGACGCGAGCGGACCTGCTCCAGGACCTGAAGCTCGTGCAGTACGACTTCTCGATCGGCGAGAGGTACGTGGTGGATGAGATGTGGCCGGGGGCCGTCCAGCGGGAGTGAGGGACGGTTCCGCTGGCGGATGATCGGCATCGGGGTGGGGCCTCTTCGGGTCACATTGCCGTCGGATCGGGTGAGGGGCCTGTCTCCCCAGGTCAGAGGCTTTTAGGATCCGTCGGGCTCTGTCCAGCCCATTCCCAGCCACGGGCCGGCGTCCCTGCCCGGATGCGGAAGGGGCCCTCTCCCACGCCCACGAACCGACTTCGCGCACGCCATCCGGCCGAGCCTCGCACCCGTCCGCTGCTCCCGGAGGTGCGCAGACTCGCAGCGCTCGCCGCGGCGGCGCTCTCGTGGGTGCGGTCGACTCCGTCGTGGTGGACCCGATCACCGCCTCCGGGAACCTGCCCGCCGGCTCCTGCAACCTGGCCGACATGCGCGCCGCCAACCCCGGAGTGAAGTTCTACGCATATCTGGACATCGGCGGCATGTCGAACGCCTCGTCGTGGACCAGGGAGCCCTTCCACAGCACCTGCGTCTCGCTGAACCGCGACGGGGCGAGCCACACGGTCAAGCCGAACAACGGCAGGGTCGCCGTGGACTGCAGCGGCAATGCGGTGTACCCGGGCTTCTCCTTCCTGCGCATGGGCAGTCTCTCCAGCGCCTACAACGTTTCGTGCGCGGATCGCGCCGCGGACATCGTGACCACGGACTCCGCGTGCGGCACGACCGGCGCGGCGCCCACGCAGTTCGACGGCGTGTTCCTGGACGACATGGCGATGTCCCCGGCGCAGGGCCAGAACATGCGCGACAGTGGACTACCCGAACCAGCAGGCGCTGGCGCTGCGCCTGGGCCAGTCGCGGGACCTGGACTGGATCTTCCGCGAGTCCACGATCGGCGGCTCGAACGGCGCGCCACTGGGGCCCTGGTACGTGACCCAGCAGAACGGGGCACTGATGAACCGAGTGGCCGCTGCCGGCACCCCGCTGATGTCCCGGGAATCCGGCAGCCACGTGCAGACGGCGGTCTCCGAACTGGAAGGGCCTGTATGCCGT
>ERZ501033.120-NODE-120-length-16036-cov-5.736875_pt1 | contig 16036 bp, 14 predicted proteins | sample MGYA00248844_ERZ501033 | MGnify/ENA primary metagenome ERZ501033 (study PRJEB25958, sample SAMN03398539) | human skin metagenome | study: EMG produced TPA metagenomics assembly of the Human Skin Microbiome Metagenome (human skin metagenome) data set.
CGTGTGCTCTTCCGATCTGTTCCTGCTCAGCCCACCAGCCCGAGCTCGTGGGCCAGCACCACGGCCTGCACGCGGTCGCGAGCTCCTGTCTTGGCGAGCACGCGGGAGACATGTGTCTTCACGGTCGGCTCGGAGAGCACCAGAGCCTCCATGATCTCGTGGTTCGACATCCCGCGGCCCACGAGCTCGAAGACCTCCTGCTCCCGGGGCGTCAGGGACCGGAGGCGGGGGTCATCGGCCACGGTGCGCTGCGGCGGGTCGATGAACCGGCGCATCAGGCGCTGCGTGGTCGACGGCGCGATCACGGCGTCGCCACGGGCACAGGTGCGCAGGGCGCCGAGCAGCTCCTCCGGCTCGGCGTCCTTGAGCAGGAAGCCCGAAGCCCCGGCTCGGATGCCCTCGAGCGCGTACTCGTCCAGATCGAACGTGGTCAGCAGGACCACCGTGACCTGCGGATGCTCGGCCAGGATGCGACGGGTGGCCTCCAGGCCGTCCATGCCGGGCATGCGGATGTCCATGAGCAGGACATCGGGCGCCTCACCGGTCGCGGCCAGGCGCGCGACGAGGTCCACGGCCGCCTGGCCGTCCCCGGCCTCGCCGGCCACGACGAGGTCGGGCTGCGAGCCGATCAGCATGGCCATGCCGCTGCGGATCAGGGGCTGGTCGTCGATCAGCAGGATGCGCAGGGGATCGGTCATCGGGTGCCCTCCTCGGTGGTCGTGGGGCTGCCGTTTTGCGGGTCGGTGGCCTGCGGATCACGTGGAAGATGCGGATCCTTCTCGACCGGCTGATCCCGTGCGGTCGGCTGGTCTCGTTCGTCCTGTTGGTCGGATGCCTCGGACGAGGCGGCCTGCACGTTCTGGGCCTCGGCGGGCAGGCGACCGGCGAGCAGCCATCGTCCGGGCGATGCGGGGTCGGGGCCGGCCTGGATGGTCCCGCCATAGAGACCGAAGCGCTCGCGCAGGCCGCGCAGGCCCTGTCCGCCGCCGTCGTGCCCCGGGCGGGGAGGCTCGGGGGACTCCGCGCCCAGGCCGTCGCTGGTGACGCGGACGGTCAGCTCCGCGCCGTCGTGGCGGAGCTCGACCCTGACCCGGGAGGCATCCGGGGCGTGCTTGAGCGTGTTGGTCAGGCCCTCCTGCACGAGGCGGTAGGACGCCAAGGAGGGTCCTGAGGCCAGCTCCGGCAGCGGCTCCGGGGAGGTCTCCACATCGATCTGCAGACCGGCGCTGCGCACCGAGTCCACGAGCGCCGGGAGGTCCTGCACGGTGGGGACCGGAGCGCGCTCGGCCTCCTCGCCTTCGGTGCGCAGCACGCCCAGCAGGCTGCGCATCTCGCTGAGCGACCCGCGAGCGGTCGTGGCGATCGTGGCCAGGACGTCGGCGGCCACCGAGGGATCGCTGCGCACGGCGTACCGGGCGCCGTCGGCCTGGGCGATCACGACGGACAGCGAGTGGGCCACCACATCGTGCATCTCCCGGGCGATGCGGGTGCGCTCGTCCTGTGCGGCCAGGCGCACCTCCTGATCGCGCTCGACCTCCAGGCGGTGCGCCCTCTCGGCGAGGACCTCGGCGCGGTGCGCCTCGGCCTCACGGCGCTCCAGGGTCACGCGATGCAGATCGCCGGCCAGGTACGAGGCGACGATGATCAGCATCATCATGATCCCCTGGGTGGCGGCGCCGATGGCCCACTCGGTGGTCGTGACCTCGTCGATGCCGAAGGACAGGGGACCGCCCAGGCGCCATCCGGGCCAGCTGGCGCTGACGATCGCAGCCACCAGCAGGGCCAGCGCCAGCACCGACACACGGGTGCGACGGCGGCAGCGCGAGGCCACGGTGTAGAGCAGCCAGGGCACGCCGAGCAGGCCGATGCCCAGGGGGAAGACCCCCAGCACCACCGTGGCGATCACGGAGAAGAGGGCGAACAGCGCGGCGGACAGGGCGGGACGAAGGGGCCGCAGGACCAGCACGGCGATGAGCGCCAGCGAGCAGGCCATCTGCACCGGAGAGCTCACGGTCACGAGCAGGGTGAAGGCGGCCAGCACCAGGAGGAACAGGGCATTGGCCCAGACGGAGTGGGTGCGCAGCCAGTCGGCCACGCGGTGATGCAGCTGCATGGGACCTCGGGGGAATCGAGCGGATGGGCATCGCGTCGACACTGGGGCGACGGGCCTCGAGGCGGCCGCGTCGACAGGACAGCGGAGAGTGCTCAGGGCAACGGCCGCGGCCGGGATCCGACGGATCGGGTCCCGGCCGCGGATGCGGATCGGATCAGTCCAACGATGCCAGACCCTCCACGGGGGCCACCCGTGTGGCGCGGCGGGCCGGCAGGGCCGAGGACACCAGGGCCACGACGAGCACGCCGATCGCCACGGCGAACAGACCGCCCCACGGGACCGTGATCGCCACGGGGATGGTGTCGGTGACCATCGCGGAGACCACGCCGGTGCCCAGCAGCCAGCCGGCCACCGCTCCCGCGACGCCGGCCGCGGCGGAGATGACCAGCGCCTCGCGGCGGATCATGGCGCCCAGCTGAGCGCGTGAGAGCCCCAGGGCCCGCAGCAGCGAGTTCTCCCGCGTGCGCTCCAGCACCGACAGCGACATCGTGGACGTGATGCCCAGGACGGAGACCGCCACGGCGGCGGCCAGCAGGCCCAGCGCAACCCAGAGCATCACGTTGAGGATGTCGACCATCACGGCCTTCTGCATGCCGTTCGCCGCGATCTCGTAGGCCTCGGTGTCCGTGAGCTCGGCGATCTCCTGTGCTGCGGTCGTGGTCTCCGTGGAGCCGATGCCGCGCTCGAGATCCACCTCCACGGCGTCGTCCGTCTGCTCGACGGAGACCACCGAGTCGACGTCCTCGATCTGCTGCAGGGTGTCCTGGTCCACCTGCTGGGAGACGGTGATGTCCACCGGCATGGAGCGGTCCAGGTCATCGAGCACCGACTTCTGCGCCACGGCGTGGCCGGTGAGCACGGTGGTCACCAGCGTGATGCCGATCAGCAGCGCGGTGGCCGTCGTCGTGGTGCGGGACTTGTGGCGGATCGCGTTCGCGGCTGCAAGCCGCGACGGGACGCCGCCGGGCAGGATCCGTCCCAGCACGCCGACGATCGCCGGCATCCACAGCCGCGAGGTGAGGATCAGGCCCACGCCTGCGCCGATGCCGCTCACGACGCCCACCGCCGGGTGGTCGTGGGTGAAGGCTGCCCAGGCCAGGACGAGGGCCGACGGGATCAGCACGAGCAGCCCGAAGCCGGAGCGCACCCACGGGATCCGCTCGGCGCGACGGGAGCCGCGCATGCCGTCCAGCGGGGAGGCGCCCATGGCCCGGCGCGCGGGCCCGAGCGAGGCCAGCACGGTCACCAGGATGCCGATCACCAGGCCCAGGACGACGTCCTTGGGGGCCACGGCGACGTCGATCGGGGCGGTGGCGGGAAGCAGCGGCTCGAGCGCGAAGCCCGCACCGACCACCGCCGCTACGCCGATCGCCGAGGAGACGAGCCCGAGCACGAGCGCCTCGAGCAGCACCGAGCGCTGGATCTGGCCGCCGGTGGCGCCCAGGCAGCGCAGCAGGGCCAGCTCCCGGGCCCGCTGGGCCGTGAGCACGCCGAAGGTCGTGGTGATCACCAGGAAGGCCACCAGCACGGCCAGCATCGCGAAGGCCAGCAGGAAGGCGGACAGGCCTGCGGCGGCGCCTGCCATGTCCTCGAGGGCGTCCTCGGTCTGCTCCTGCGGGGTCTGCACCAGGAAGGCGGTGTCGCCGGGCAGGGACTCGAGCTGATCCTGGATGTCCGCGCGCACGGTCTCCAGGTCCGCGCCGTCGAGGAGCATGATCTGCGCGCTGCTCGTCAGCGGAAGCAGGTCGGTGTCGAACGGGGAGATGGTGCTCATCACCTCGGGGGAGACCCACCCGTTGTACGTGTCGGCGCTGGACTCGGCCCCCACGATGCCCGTGACGGTGACTTCGGCGTCCTCGCCGGTGGGGTAGCTCTCGGCACCCGAGATGCCCTGCTCCTCCGGCGAGGGGGAGGACAGGGTCAGCGTGTCCCCGACACCCACCCCGAGCTGCTCGGCCTGTGTCGTGTTCAGCGCGATCTCGCCGTCGCCCCGGGGCATGGAGCCCTCGTCGAGCTCCCAGGGGAAAATCTGGGGATCCTCCGGGGCGGTGCCGATGTAGAGGACCGGGGAGGAGCTGTCGTTCGATTCGACGTCGACGGCGGTGCCGGTCGGGGCCCACACCGTCTCCACGCCGTCGATGTCCTGCAGCTGCTTGATGTCTCCGCTGGAGACGTAGTCCGCCCCGTACAGCGACTCGGGGTCCTCGGGATCGGAGCCCTCGGTCTCCTCGGTCTCTGCATAGGTGCTGTTCTCCCAGTCCTCGCTCACCACCAGATCCGCGTTGCGGGTCGAGTCGGCGATGGTCGAGACCATCGAGTGCTGCATGGTCGTGCCGAGCATCAGCGACCCGGTCGCGAAGGCGGCCGAGACGGCGATCGCCAGCAGGATCAGCACGTAGCGGGTCCACTGCAGGCGCAGTCGGCTCAGGACGATGCGGCGCATCAGCGCACACCCCCTGCCCTGCTGCCGTCGGCGACCGGGCGGCCGGCGCGGGACTCGTCCGAGACGATCGCCCCGTCCTGCACGCGCACGGTGCGGTCCGCGAAGTCCGCCACACGGGGGTCGTGGGTCACGACGACGACCGTGTGGCCCTGCTGGTGGACGGTGTCGGCCAGCAGCTGCAGGACCTGGGTGGTGGTGTCGGTGTCCAGGGCGCCCGTGGGCTCGTCGGCGATGATGACGTCCGGGCTCGTGATCAGCGCGCGGGCGATCGCCACGCGCTGCTGCTGACCGCCCGAGAGCTCGTCGGGGCGGTGGTCCAGGCGCTCTGTAAGACCGAGGCTGTCGGTGATCCGGGCCAGCAGCTCGGGATCGGGCCGGTGCCCGGCCAGGCTCAGGGGCAGCTCGATGTTCTGCCGCGCGGTGAGCACGGGGACCAGGTTGAAGGCCTGGAACACGAAGCCCACGTGCTCGCGACGGAACTCGGTGAGCTCCTTGTCGTTGAGGGAGACGATGTCCCGGCCGCCCACCACGATGGAGGTCTCCGGGCGACGGTCGGGGGAGTCCAGGCCCGCCAGGCAGTGCACGAGGGTCGACTTGCCGGAGCCCGACGGTCCCACGACCGCGGTGAAGGTCCCGCGCTCGATGTCCAGGGAGACGGAGTCCAGGGCGGTGACGGTCAGCTCGCCGTCGCCGTAGGTCTTGGAGACGTTCCGGGCGGCCACCGCGAGCTCCCGCGGGGGCTGCCAAGGAGTGTGTGGGATGGCTTCGTGGGTGTGGCCGGACGGGGCAGATGACTCAGGCGATGTGCTCATGGTCCAAGACTGCGCCCTCCAGGCCTGCGGCACATCGGACCGACGGCCTATTCGGGGCAGTTGTCTGGTCATCCCGGGGTATGACGTCCTGGGGCGTAGGTCGTGGTCGCGGGCTCCGGTGCGGCCTCCGGCGGACTGCTGGGTGGCCGTCGTCGTTCAGAGCAGCCCGAGCACTCCCTTGACCACGGCGGCCGCCCCGCCGAGACCGGCGAGGATCAGCGCCAGCGTGCGGGCGCGCTCGGGCGTCACGCGGGACTCGAGGGCGGCGGCGACTCCCACCCCGCCGAGCACCAGGGCGATCACCGCGGGCAGGACCCACCACGGGGGCAGTCCCTGGTCTCCGGTGGCGCCCATCAGGGACTTGAGCACGACCGACATCAGTCCCATGGACATGAAGATCGGCTGCAGCGACGCCGCGAACGCCTTCTGCTCCCAGCGGGTGAGCCGCGAGACGATGACCATGGCCGGGGCGGCCACTCCTGCGGTGGTGTTCAGCAGGCCGCCGACAGCTCCGGCCACGGGCAGCGCGGCGCGATTCGTGACATGCGGCAGCTCCGGCGTGGCGACGGTGAGCGACAGGGCGATGAGCACCAGCACGCCGATGCCGATCTGCAGCCAGGAGGCCTCCAGCCACAGCACCAGCAGAGCGCCCAGAACCGCCCCCGGCAGGGCAGCGGCGACCACGATCCCCGCGCGGCGCCAGTCCACGCGCTTGCGGACCGAGAGCATGATCGTGAATCCGGAGACGGTGGTGACCGCATTCGTCAGCAGCACCCCGGCCACGGGTCCGAGCAGCAGGGAGAGCACCGGGGTCACCACCAGCCCCACGCCGGTGCCCGAGAGCCGCTGCAGCGCGGAGCCGATCAGGATCGCCGCGGCAGCCAGCACCAGAGCACCCCACGAGAGGTCGCTCAGCATCCAGGCTCCATGGCGTGGCCCCTAGAGTGATTCTCGGCACGTTCGATCAGCCACCACGCTACTCGCCTGAAAGGTCCCTCCATGTCGATGGATGCTCCGGCCGCCCGTCCGTTCGCACTCGATGCCCTCGAGGTGCCGCTGATCGCAGCGCCCATGGCCGGCGGGCCGTCGAGTCCGGAGCTGGCGGTCGCGGTCGCGCGCGCCGGCGGACTGGGGATGCTGGCTGCCGGGTATCAGTCGGCCGAGGCGCTCGCCGAGCAGATCGCGGCGGTGCGCTCGGGGCTGCGTGACGTCGAGCGTCTGTTCGGTGTCAACGTGTTCGTGGCGGAGTCCTCGCCCACCGATACGCAGCAGCTCGCGGACTTCCGCTCGCGGTGGGTGCAGGCGGTCGCTGCGCTCGATGCCGAGATGGGGGAGCAGGCCGCGGCGCGCCCGCTTCCCGACTACTCGGACGACGGCTGGGATCAGAAGATCGCCCTGCTGGTCGAGGATCCGGTGCCTGTCGTGAGCTTCACCTTCGGCCTGCCGCCGGCGGCCACGATCCGGGCGCTGCAGGATGCGGGCACGACTGTGCTGCTGTCGGTGTCCTCGTCCGAGGAGGCGGTGGAGGCCGCGGCCTTCGGCCCCGACGCCCTGGTCCTGCAGGGCCCCGACGCCGGCGGGCATCGCTTCACGCTCGCGCAGGACACTGCGCCGGGGACCACCCCGCTTCCGGAGCTGCTGGAGCAGACGCTGGCGGCGCTGGCGTCGTCCCATCCGCAGCTGCCGGTCATCGCGGCGGGCGGCATCTCCTTCCGCGCGGATGCGGCTCGGCTGCTGGAAACGGGGGCCCACGCCGTGCAGGTGGGCACCCTCTTCCTCGCCGCCGAGGAGGCCGGCACCGGGGCGGTCCATCGGGAGGCAGTGCTGGCTGCGGCGGGCGATCCGTCGTCGGCGCAGACCGTGGTGACGCGCGCGTTCTCCGGTCGACCTGCTCGGGCGCTGTCCACGCCGTTCACCGAGGCGATGGCTGAGCACGAGATCGCGGGCTATCCGCAGGTCAACTCGCTGACGTCGCCGATCCGCAAGGCCGCGGCTGCTGCGGGGAAGCGGGAGCTGGTGCACCTGTGGGCCGGCACGGGCTTCCCCGCGTGCCGAGCCCGCCCCGCCGCCGAGATCGTGGAGTCCTTCCGGGGCCTGTGACCCGCACCGGATCACGTGCGTCCTCGGCTGCGTTCTGTACCGAGCCGTACCGCCGCACGCACCCAACCGCGACGTCCCACCGCGCCCCACCGGGCCGCGCCGGCCCCGCCCACCCGACCACCGCACACCGCCTGCCCCGCGACTGGCCGATTCCTCACCTGTTCCGCCGCGACTGGCCGATCCTTCACCGATTCGACGTCGAGCCGGTTAAGGATCGGCCCCTCGATGCGGGTTCCGTTGGGAATCGGCCACTCGGCGGCGCACCCAATGCCGGTCGACGCAGCCCAGAGACAGGAGGAACGCTCCGTGCGTGATCGCGAGACCATCCGAGCGATCTACGACGAGGTGGCACCGGCCTATGCCGCGGCCCTGCCGGATCTGCGAGCGGAGCAGCCACTCGACCGGGCGCTGCTGCGGGTCCTCGCCGAAGAGGTCCAGGAGGCGGGCGGCGATCGGGTGCTGGACGCCGGGTGCGGGACCGGCCGCATGCTGGGTCCGCTGCAGGAGCTCGGGCTGAGGGCCGTCGGCATCGATCTCTCCCCGGCAATGCTCGCCGAGGCCCGTTCCGCGATGCCCGGAGCCGAGCTTCATGTGGCGGATCTCGCGGAGCTGCCCTTCGATGACGCGAGCTTCGACGGCGTCGTGGCCTGGTACTCGCTGATCCACCACGATGCTTCATCGCTGCACGATGCGCTGGCGGAGCTGGCCCGTGTGACCCGCGACGACGGCAGGCTCCTGACGGCCTTCCATACGGGCACGGGTCAGGCGCCCGGCGCACGGGCCTACGGGACGGCGCACACGATGCCCAAGCATCTGCGGGAGCCTGTCGAGATCGCCGAAATGCTGCATCGCACGGGATGGGCGACGACGGCCGCGATCCGACGGGAGCCGGTGCACGAGCGGCACCCTCAGGGCTTCGTCATGGCGCGTCGTCGCCCGCGGCGCATCGACGACTGAGTCGATTCTCAGGCCGAGAGGCCGGCAGCCGCCCTGGCCACGAGGGCGACAGCGCGAGGGACCCAGCGCCCGGCGAGGAGCTCCTGCTCCACCAGATCGCGCGCCGTGAGTCGGATCTCCGTCCACCCGTTCCGGGCCGTGGCACGCTTAGTTAGGGCGCTCGCAGCTGCCGCGAAGTGAGGCCGACGGCCATCGCCTCCGGGCGAGCGAAGATGCGCCCTGCAAGAGGCTGGGGAACCTGATGACGCGGCGGCGTGCGCCCAGGGTTTACCGAAACGTCGACGGCGTCCTCCGCGAGCTGTCCGTGTGGAGGCCGAGCCGGGGCGCAGGCGTCGTCCCTCGGTGTGTGTCGCACCCTCAGCTGTTCGGCCGCTGTGCCGAGGAGACGGATCGCCCGGACAGGGAAGCGGCTCCCAAGCCACGCGTTGATCCTGTCGCGTCGAGCGGCCGATCTCTCACCGTTCATGCATCGAGTGGCCAGAAGCTCACCGTTTCCCGGCGGAACCGGTGATGGAACGGCCACTCGATGGGAGAGGGGTCAGAAGCGGCCACTCGATGTGCGGGGCCGGTGCCGGAGCGGGTGCCGGCGACGGGCTGAGCGGCGTGCGAGCGCTGCGACGGCGACATCGGCGTGTGAGGTGCGCGACGTCCCGGGGGAGGGGTTGGACTTGCGCGCTAGACTCGTCGGCGGACTTCCGCGACCCTCGTCGCGACCCCCGCCGGCCACGGGCCGGAACCGAGCACCGTCCTGGCAGAAGGGGCGGGAGCACGCCATCGTCTGAAGAGAGACCCCACTCGTATGAGCACTGCCCAGCGCACCGACCTCCGCAACGTCGCGATCGTGGCCCATGTGGATCACGGCAAGACCACGATCGTCGACGCCATGCTCCGGCAGACGAACACGTTCTCCGAGCACGGCGAGGTGGCCGAGCGCGTCATGGACTCGGGCGATCTCGAGCGCGAGAAGGGCATCACCATCCTCGCCAAGAACACCACGGTGTTCTACGAGGGCCCGTCGGCGAACGGCGAGGTCATCACCATCAACGTGATCGACACCCCGGGGCACGCCGACTTCGGCGGCGAGGTCGAGCGCGGCCTGTCCATGGTCGACGGCGTCGTGCTGCTCGTGGACGCCTCCGAGGGACCGCTGCCGCAGACCCGCTTCGTGCTGCGCAAGGCCCTCGAGGCCAAGCTGCCGGTGATCGTGGTCGTCAACAAGATCGATCGCCCCGACGCCCGTGCTGAGGAGGTCGTCTCCGAGACCATGGACCTGCTGCTCGGCCTGGCCTCCGACATCGCCGAGGACTACCCGGACATGGACCTGGACGCCGTGCTCGACGTCCCGGTCGTCTACGCCTCCGGCAAGGCCGGCCGCGCCGACACCGAGTTCCCCGGCGACGGCAACCTGCCGGCCAGCGAGGACCTCGAGCCGCTGTTCAAGACGATCATGGAGCACATCCCGGCTCCGTCCTACGAGGACGACGGCGTGCTGCAGGCCCACGTGACCAACCTGGACGCCTCGCCGTTCCTGGGCCGCCTGGCCCTGCTGCGCATCTTCTCGGGCACGCTGAAGAAGGGCCAGACTGTGGCCTGGGCGCGCAAGGACGGCTCCCTGAAGAACGTGCGCATCTCCGAGCTGCTGGCCACCAAGGGCCTGGACCGCGTCCCGGCCGAGTCGGCCGGCCCCGGCGAGATCGTGGCTGTGGCGGGCATCGAGGACATCACGATCGGCGAGACGCTGACCGATCCCGAGAACCCCAAGCCGCTTCCGGTCATCACGGTCGACGATCCCGCGATCTCCATGACCATCGGCATCAACACCTCGCCCATGGCCGGTCGCGTCAAGAACGCCAAGGTCACCGCCCGCCAGGTCAAGGACCGCCTGGACAAGGAGCTCGTGGGCAACGTGTCGCTGCGCGTGCTGCCGACCGAGCGCCCGGACGCCTGGGAGGTCCAGGGCCGCGGCGAGCTCGCCCTGTCGATCCTGGTGGAGCAGATGCGCCGCGAGGGCTTCGAGCTCACGGTCGGCAAGCCGCAGGTCGTCACCCGCGAGATCGACGGCAAGGTCCACGAGCCGGTCGAGCGCATGACCATCGACACCCCGGACGAGTTCCTGGGTGCGATCACCCAGATCATGGCCACCCGCAAGGGCCGCATGGAGACCATGACGAACCACGGCACCGGCTGGGTGCGCATGGAGTTCGTGGTGCCCGCCCGCGGTCTGATCGGCTTCCGCACCACCTTCATGACGGAGACCCGCGGCGCGGGCATCGCCTCGTCCTACTCCGATGGCTTCGAGCCCTGGTTCGGCCCGATCGAATACCGCACCAACGGCTCCATGATCTCGGACCGCGCCGGTGTGGCCACTCCGTTCGCCATGATCAACCTCCAGGAGCGCGGCACGATCTTCGTGAAGCCGACCGAGGAGGTCTACGAGGGCATGGTCGTCGGCGAGAACGCGCGCGCCGATGACATGGAGGTGAACATCACCAAGGAGAAGAAGCTCACCAACATGCGCTCGGCCGCGGCCGACAACTTCGAGAACCTCACCCCGCCGCGCCAGATGACGCTGGAGGAGTGCCTCGAGTTCGCCCGCGAGGACGAGTGCGTGGAGGTCACCCCGGAGGCCATCCGCATCCGCAAGGTGATCCTGGAGTCCAACGAGCGCGTGCGCCAGGCGCGCCAGCGCAACCGTGCCTGATCAGCACCACGAGTCGACGGCGCCGGGGGAGACCTCGGCGCCGCCGTCGTACCCGCTGCCCGGCACGCTGATCCGCCCGGATGCCGTGGACTCGCTGCTGACGCGCGGCACGGCCCCCGAGCAGGCCCGCGTGGTGGCCGTGCACGCGCATCCCGACGACGAGACTCTGGCCTCCGGGCTGGCCCTGGCCTCGCTGGCCCACGCCGGGGCGCAGGTCCACCTGATCACCATGACCCGCGGGGAGCGCGGCGAGGTGATGATCCCGGAGCTGGCCCACCTGGAGGTCGGGCACCCGGACAACCACGACGGCGGCACCGCCCTGGGCGCCTATCGCGAGGGCGAGCTGGCCGCGGCCTGCCGTGCCCTGGGCGTGCAGCACCACGTCTACGCGGGCCAGTCGCCCGCCCTGGACGCCCAGACGGGCTTCCCGGGCGGCGGGGACCGCTTCATGGACTCCGGCATGTCCTGGGGCCCCGAGGGCCGGGCCCAGCCCGCCGAGGACGTCTCGCCGAAGGCGCTCACGGCGGCCGGCGTGGATCAGGCCGCCGCCCACGTGGCAGCGGCCCTGCGCGAGATCCGCCCGCATGCGGTCCTGAGCTATGACGACGACGGCGGCTACGGCCACCCCGATCACGTGCGCACCGCGCGCGTGCTGGCCCGGGCGCTCGAGCTGCTCGAGGACGAGTCCGGCGCTGAGCCGGCCCTGAGGCCTCTGGCCTGGGCGATCGAGGGCCAGCCGGATCCGCAGGACGAGCGCCCGCAGGCTGTGGTGCACGCCGACGAGGCCTCGCGCGCCGCCCGCCACGCGGCCATGCGCGCCCATGCCACCCAGATCGAGACGGGCGATGATCCGGCGGATCCGCGCTACGAGCTCTCGAACCGGGTGCCGCAGACCATGCCGCAGGCCGAGACCTTCCGTCTCATCGGAGGCGACGCCGCCAGGCTCGCGCCGCGGGAGCCTGCTCGATGAACGGCGAATGGGATGAGCAGGGCCGCAGACGCGGCCGTTCGTCGGTGGATCAGGCGTCCGTGCCGGTCTCGGCGACCATCGCGATCGTCAGCGGCATGCTGGCGGGCGTGGTCGGCACGGCGGTGCACGGCAACATCGCCCGCTTCGGCGACGGCGTGTGGATCCCGTGGGGCGCCCCGCTGGCGCTGGCCCTCCTGCTGAGCCTGTCGGTGTGGTCGGGGACCACCACGCGGCGCATCTGGGCCGCCGCGGTGCCCGGGATCGTGGCCTACGCAGCCGCCTTCGTGCTGGCCTTCGGCCGTCAGGACTCGCCGCTCGTGGTCCTATCGACCACCTCGGCGATCGGGCTGGCCGGGCTGCTGTGGTTCGGCGGCATCCTGGTGGTCACGCTGGTCTCGGTGGTCCTGGTGGGTCGCTGGTGGCGTCGGCGTCGTGCGGCGGTGCGCCGGGACCTGGCGGAGCAGGCCGCGGAGGCCTTCGACGCCGAGCCGCTCGTCAGCCCTGAGGACGTCAGCGGGGCCGTCGGCGCGGCACCGGAGGCGGGACCTCGCGGGCGAGCCTGACGAGCTCGAGCGGGATCAGCACCTGCCCGCTGCGCGTCTGCAGGGTCACGGCGGGGGGATCGTCGTGCCGGCAGACGAGCGTGCCGATCGCGTCCGTGCGTTCCTTGCCGGACGGGTCCCCGGTTGGCAGCGCATAGCGCACACTGAACCGGGTGCCGAGCGCTGCGCCGGCCAAGCGGCTCAGGGCGATGCTCCGTGCGGGGTCCTGCTGAGGCTGGGACGTCATGGGCCTCACAGTATCGGCGTATGACGCGCGGGGCGGACCACCGGGCGCTCGCCCGTAGAATGGGCGGAGAACTCCGCGAGAAAGGACCGTCGCCACCATGACTTATGTGATCGCTCAGCCCTGTGTCGATGTCAAGGACAAGGCCTGCGTGGAAGAGTGCCCCGTCGACTGCATCTACGAGGGCGAGCGCAGCCTCTACATCCACCCCGACGAGTGCGTGGACTGCGGAGCCTGCGAGCCCGTGTGCCCCGTCGAGGCCATCTACTACGAGGACGACACCCCGGACGAGTGGGCCGAGTACTACAAGTACAACGTCGAGTTCTTCGACGACCTCGGCTCGCCCGGCGGCGCCGCCCGCCTGGGCAACACCGGCAAGGACCACCCGGGCATCGCCGCCCTGCCCCCGCAGAACCAGGACTGAGTCCCGTGACTCAGCAGCCCCGCGCCTTCGGCCTGGATCTGCCGGAGTACCCCTGGGAGTCGGTGGCCCCGTACCGGCGGATCGCCGCCGAGCACTCGGAGGGGACCGTCGATCTGTCGATCGGCACGCCCGTGGACCCCACGCCGCTGGTGGTCCAGGACGCGCTGGCAGCGGCCTCCGACGCCCCCGGCTACCCGACCACCCACGGCACCCCCGCGCTGCGCGAGGCCATCGCCCGCTGGTACGACCGCCGTCGCGGCGTGCCCGGACTGGACCCCGAGCAGATCATGCCCACGGTCGGCTCCAAGGAGCTCGTGGCCTGGCTGCCCCTGCTGCTGGGACTGCGCGCCGGGGACGTCGTCGTGCGTCCCTCGGCCGCCTACCCCACCTACGACATCGGGGCGCAGCTGGCCGGTGCGGAGCACGTGGCCGCAGAGGACCTGGACGAGCTGCCGCAGGACGTGCTGGAACGGGTCCGCCTGATCTGGCTGAACTCGCCGGGCAATCCCACGGGTGCGGTCGCCGACGCCGAGGCCATGCGCGCCACGGTGGAGAGGGCTCGCGAGCTGGGCGCGGTCGTGGCCTCGGACGAGTGCTATGCCGAGCTGGGCTGGGGCGAGTGGGATCGCGAGGAGGGCGGCCAGGCTGTGCCCTCGGTGCTGGATCCGCGCGTGTCCGGGGGAGACCTCACGGGGCTGCTGTCCGTCTACTCGCTGTCCAAGCAGTCGAACCTCGCGGGCTACCGCGCGGCCTTCGTGGCCGGCGACGCCCAGATCGTCGCCGGGCTCGTGAATTCCCGCAAGCACGCGGGCATGATCGTGCCGGCCCCCGTGCAGGCGGCCATGCGCGCCGCGCTCGACGACGACGCCCACGTGGTCGCGCAGAAGGCGCTCTACCGGGCTCGTCGGGAGCGTCTGCGCAGCGCCGTCGAGGCCTTCGGGCTGAGCATCGAGCACTCGGAGGCCGGACTCTACCTGTGGTGCCGGCGCGACGGCCGCTCGGCGCAGGACACCTGGGACCTGGTCCGCGAGTTCGCCGAGCTGGGCATCGTGGTGGGCCCCGGGGTCTTCTACGGCGATGCCGCGGCAGGCTTCATCCGGATCGCGCTGACGGCCTCGGACGAGCGGATCGACGCCGCCGTCGCCAGGCTGCAGGCCGCCGCCGACTGAGTTGCGGCTCGATCCCGCCGAGGGCTGGCAGGGCGCGCCCCAGATTGGCGGGGGCAGGCGCCGTGCGAGTAGATTGGCATTCGATGGCGTGTCTGCACACGCCCCGTGACCTTCCGCCGCGCGACAGCGACGTCGCCGGCTCCCATGACCCGACGCCCCGGCAGCTGACCGGTGCGCGACGGGACCAGGTGAGCCCATGGGCTCACAGACTATGGAGGAGACCCATGACCGAGTCCGGCAAGGACGGCCGCACGGCCCAGCTGAGCATCTCCGAGGGCGCGCCCCTCGAGCTGCCCATCCTGGAGGCCACCGAGGGCAACGAGGGCATCGGGATCGGCGCCCTGCGCAAGGAGACCGGTGCCGTCACCTACGACCCCGGCTTCATGAACACCGCGAACGCGCGTTCGGCGGTCACCTACATCGACGGCGAGAACGGCGTGCTGCGCTACCGCGGCTACCCGATCGAGCAGCTCGCGGAGCACTCCAACTTCCTGGAGACCGCCTACCTGCTGATCTACGGCGAGCTGCCCACGCAGGAGCAGTACGAGGACTTCGTGCACCGGATTACCACCCACACCATGGTCCACGAGGACCTGAAGATGTTCTTCAACGGGTTCCCGCGCTCGGCCCACCCCATGCCGGTGCTGTCCTCGGCGGTCTCCGCGCTGTCCACCTTCTACCACGACTCGCTGGATCCGCATGATCCCGAGCAGGTCGAGATCTCCACGATCCGCCTGCTCGCTAAGGTGCCCACGCTGGCCGCCTATGCGTACAAGAAGTCCATCGGCGAGCCCATGCTCTACCCGCGCAACGAGCTGTCCTACGCGGAGAACTTCCTGCGCATGTGCTTCGGCGTCCCGGCCGAGGACCACGAGATCGACCCGGCGCTGGCCAAGTCCCTGGACATCCTGCTGATGCTGCACGCGGACCACGAGCAGAACTGCTCGACCTCCACCGTGCGCCTGGTGGGCTCCTCCGAGGCCAACATGTTCGCCTCGGTCTCCGCCGGCATCAACGCCCTCTACGGCCCGTTGCACGGCGGCGCCAACGAGGCCGTGCTGGCCATGCTCGACCAGATCCAGAACCAGGGCCTGTCGCCCGAGGACTTCATGGAGAAGGTCAAGAACAAGGAAGACGGCGTGAAGCTCATGGGCTTCGGGCACCGCGTCTACAAGAACTACGATCCCCGCGCCAAGATCATCAAGGGCTACGCCCACGACATCTTGGAGCGCCTGGGCGGCGACAACGAGATGCTCGACATCGCCATGCGCCTGGAGGAGAAGGCCCTGGCGGACGACTACTTCGTGGAGCGCAAGCTCTACCCGAACGTCGACTTCTACACCGGCCTGATCTACAAGGCCATGGGCTTCCCGGAGCGCATGTTCACGGTGCTGTTCGCGATCGGGCGCCTGCCGGGCTGGATCGCCCAGTGGCGCGAGATGGTCCAAGACCCCGAGACCAAGATCGGGCGTCCGCGCCAGCTCTACGTGGGCGAGGGCGCGCGCGACTACCCCACCAAATGATCGGACGCGCGGGCGCGGGCTGCTGAGGCTCCCGGGCC
>ERZ501033.121-NODE-121-length-15936-cov-6.702412_pt1 | contig 15936 bp, 13 predicted proteins | sample MGYA00248844_ERZ501033 | MGnify/ENA primary metagenome ERZ501033 (study PRJEB25958, sample SAMN03398539) | human skin metagenome | study: EMG produced TPA metagenomics assembly of the Human Skin Microbiome Metagenome (human skin metagenome) data set.
GAGGCTTCCGGGGCGCTGCGGCCGGCGTGGGCTCAGGCCAGCCGGGACGTCCAGCCGCGGGTGTCCTCCACGGCGCCGGTCTGGATGCCGAGCAGCTGCTCGCGCAGGGCCATGGTGACCTCTCCGGGCCGGGCGTCGTCCGGGCCGATGGCCTCCTGGGGCGAGATCAGCCGACCGACCGGGGAGATGACCGCAGCGGTGCCGCAGGCGAAGACCTCCGTGAGGTGCCCGCTGCGCACGCCCTCGCGCCACTCGTCGAGCGTGAATCGTCGCTGCTCGACCGTCATCCCGCGGGCCTCGGCCAGCTCGATGATCGACGAGCGGGTCACCCCCTCCAGGATGGTCCCGGTCAGCTCGGGGGTCACCAGGCGATCGTCGTCGAAGACGAAGAACACGTTCATTCCGCCGAGCTCCTCGACCGCGTGATCGCGGTTCGGATCGGTGAACAGCACCTGGGCGCAGCCGTGGGCCTCGCCCTCCATCTGGGCGATCAGCGAGGCCGCGTAGTTGCCGCCGCACTTGGCCGAGCCGGTCCCGCCCACGCCCGCGCGGGCGTAGTCCTGGGACAGCCAGATGTCGACGGTGTCGACCGTGCCGAAGTAGGAGCCCGCCGGAGAGGCGATCACGCAGAACAGGTAGCGGCGCGCGGGCCGGACCCCCAGGTAGGACTCCGTGGCGATCATGAACGGGCGCAGGTACAGCGACTGCCCGTCCCCCGAGGGCACCCAGTCCTGATCGGCGCTCACGAGCTCGCGCAGGGAGGCCAGGAACAGCTCCTCCGGCAGCTCGGGCATGACCAGCCGCTGGGCGGAGCGGCGCAGCCGGCTCGCGTTGGACTCGGGGCGGAACGTCCACACGGAGCCGTCGTCGTGCCGGTAGGCCTTCAGCCCCTCGAAGATCTCCTGCCCGTAGTGCAGCACGGCGGCCGCCGGGTCGAGCTGGAGCGGCCCGTAGGGCTGCAGGTGCGGGGTGCCCCACGAGCCCTCGCCCGACTCGACGTCGCCGGTCCACTCGATCGTGACCATGTGATCGGTGAAGTGCTGCCCGAAGCCGGGCGCGGCCAGGATCTCCTCGCGCTGCTGCGCGGTGGCCGGATTCGGGTTCGGGGTGCGCTGGAAGTCGATGCTCATGTCGGTTCCGTCGATTCTGCCGCGGCTGCGCGCGCGGCCTGCGCCCGGCTCGGGAGCCGGAGAGCCTGTGTGCTGGTGGTGCGGGAGCCCTGGCCTGATCAGGCCAGGGCGGCGACGACCGCGTCGCCGATCTGCTCGGTGCTGCGGCGCTGCGAGCCGGAGGCCTCCAGGTCGCGGCGCACGGCGTCGCGGATCTGCTGGGCCTGCTGGGGGTGTCCCAGGTGATCCAGCATCATGGCCCCCGCCAGGATCGAGGCGGTGGGGTCGGCGATGCCCTGTCCGGCGATATCCGGGGCCGAGCCGTGGACGGGCTCGAACATGGACGGCGCGGTGCGAGCGGCATTGATGTTGCCGCAGGGAGCCAGGCCGATGCCGCCGGAGACGGCGCCGGCGAGGTCGGTGATGATGTCGCCGAAGAGGTTGTCCGTGACGATGACGTCGAATCGAGCCGGATCCACGGTCATGTGGATGGTCGCGGCGTCGATGTGCATGTAGTCGACCTCGACCGTCGGGAACTCCTGGGCGATCGCATCCACCGTGCGCTGGTAGAGGCGCCCGGAGTGGACCAGGACGTTGTGCTTGTGCACGAGCGTCAGCTTGTGCCGGGGCCGCTCGGCCGCCAGCTCGAAGGCGTAGCGCACAAGTCGCTGCACGCCGTGGGCGGTGTTGATCGAGACCTCCGTGGCGATCTCCTGATCGGTGCCCTCGCGCAGCGCACCGCCGTTGCCGGTGTACGGGCCCTCGGTGCCCTCCCGGACCACGACGAAGTCGATGTTCCCGGGGTCGCTCAGCGGAGAGACCGCGCCGGGGAACAGCTCCGACGGGCGCAGGTTGATGTAGTGGTCCAGGCTGAAGCGCATCTTCAGCAGCATCTCGCGCTCGATGATCCCCGACGGGATCCGCTTGTCGCCAGGAGCCGCGCCCACAGCGCCGAAGAGGATGGCGTCATAGCCGCGCAGCTGCTCGAGCGTCTCATCCGGCAGGGTCTCCCCCGTGGCCAGCCAGTGCTCGGCGCCCAGCGGGAAGCTGGTCTCCTGCAGCTCGATCCCTGCCGGGGCGCACACCGCCGCCAGCACCTTCTGCGACTGGGCGACGACCTCCGGGCCGATCCCGTCCCCGGGGATCACGGCGATGCGGTGGGAGGCGGACGAGGCGGTGGCGGTGTTCTGCGCGGTCATGCCCCTCACGATACGACGGCGCGGGCCCGCCGTCCCCGGCCCGCGATGTCATCTCATGATGTGAGACGAACGTCCACGTTGCGGGCAGGCAGGGCGCTCAATCCTTCGAGGGCTCCTCGTAGCGCGGGAAGACCGGCGTGGGCTTGGGCAGCGGTGTGCCGGGCACGAGCTCGCGCGACAGCGCGGTGAACTCGCGGTCCTGCGCTTCCTGCCCGAGCGCGTCGAGCAGGCGTGCGGCCGATCCGGGCATGACGGGCTGGACCAGCACCGCGACCGTGCGCACGACCTCGAGCGTGGACCACAGCACCGTGGCCATGCGCTCGGGATCGGTCTTGCGCAGCACCCACGGCTCCTGCGAGCTGAAGTAGCGGTTGCACTGCGCCACGACCTTCCAGATCTGCTCCAGACCGCGATGGAACTGGAGCGCGTCGAAGGCCTCGCGGACCTGCGGCAGCAGGGCGTGGGCGTCGTCGAGGATCTGGCGGTCCTCGGCCGTGAGCTCGCCCGGCTGCGGGGCGCGACCCTCGAGGTTCTTGGCCACCATGGACAGCGAGCGCTGAGCCAGGTTGCCGAGGTCATTCGACAGGTCCGAATCGATGCGCGAGACGATCGCCTCGTGCGAGTACGAGCCGTCCTGTCCGAAGGGGACCTCGCGCATGAGGAAGAAGCGCAGGGCGTCGAGGCCGTAGGCGCTGACCAGCGACTGCGGGTCGATCACGTTGCCCACGGACTTGGACATCTTCTCGCCCTGGTTGAACAGGAAGCCGTGCCCGAAGACCTTCCGCGGGACCGGCAGTCCGGCCGACATCAGGAAGGCCGGCCAGTAGACCGAGTGGAAGCGGATGATGTCCTTGCCGATGATGTGCACGTCCGCCGGCCAGAACTTCTGGAAGAGCTCGCCGTCGACATCCGGGTAGCCCACACCCGTCAGGTAGTTGGTCAGGGCGTCCACCCACACGTACATGACGTGATCCGGGTCCCCGGGCACGGGGACGCCCCAGTCGAAGGTGGTCCGCGAGATCGACAGGTCGCGCAGTCCGCCGCGCACGAATTCGGCGACCTCGTTGCTGCGCGACTGCGGGCCCACCAGCCCGTCCTCGTAGAGGGCCAGCAGACGGTCCTGATAGGCGGAGAGCCGGAAGAAGTAGGAGGACTCCTCGGTCCAGGTCAGCTCCGTGCCAGTGCCCTTGGACAGGCGCACGCCGTCGACGACCTCGGTCTCGTCCTCGGCGTAGTAGGCCTCGTCGCGCACCGAGTACCACCCCGAGTACGAGTCCAGGTAGATGTCCCCGTTGGCCTCCATGCGCCGCCAGATCTCCTGCGAGGCCTCGTAGTGATCCGCATCCGTGGTGCGGATGAAGCGGTCGTAGGAGACCTGGAGCATGTCGTCCATGGACCGGAACGCGGCCGCGTTGCGATCGGCGAGCTGCTTGGGCGCGATGCCCTCGCGGTCGGCGGTCTGCTGCATCTTCTGGCCGTGCTCGTCGGTGCCGGTCAGGAAGCGGACGTCATAGCCGTCCAGGCGCTTGAACCGGGCCAGGACATCCGCGGCGATGGCCTCGTAGGCGTGCCCGATGTGCGGCGCCCCATTGGGGTACGAGATGGCGGTCGTGAGGTAGAACGCCGGTCGCGCGCTGGTCACGGTCTCGGGCTCGGGGGTCTCGGCGCTCACGTCGGCAGTCTGCTCAGAAGTCACGCGGACCATCGTAGCGGCGACGACCGCGCCCGCCCCACCGCCGGCGCCGTGCCCGCCCCGACACGGAGCGGCCACGATCCCGTCAAGTATTCACTTAAGCAATTTCATGTGAGACGCTGATCCTGCCCGCGACCGTCGGGCGTCTCCCAGCACGAAAGGCACGCGATGCGCAGCGAACTGTTCGCCCCGGATCACATGGAGCGCGAGACGCAGGACCAGTGGGCCCTGCAGTCCTCCAAGATGCTCCGGGTCAACATGTCCCAGGACATCATCGCCACCAAGGGCGCCATGGTGGCCTATCAGGGGCAGATGACCTTCACCCACGAGGGCTCCGGCTCCCTGGGCAAGTTCCTCAAGAAGGCCATGACCAGCGAGGGCGGGGCCATGATGCGCGTCTCCGGCCAGGGCGAGGTCTTCTTCGCGCGCCAGGCGCGCAACATCTTCCTGATCCAGCTCGAGGGCGAGGCCATCACGGTCGACTCCGACTCCCTGCTGGCCTTCGACGGCTCCCTGAACTGGGACATCAAGCGCATCCAGGGCGCGGGCTTCATGGCCGGCGGCCTGTTCAACCTCGAGCTGTCCGGTCACGGCTTCATCGCCGTGTGCTGCGACGGCGAGCCCATGGTCCTGGATGCCTCGACGCAGCCCACCTTCGTGGATCCCCAGGCCGCGGTGTGCTGGTCCACCAACCTGGCGCCGTCCATCAAGAACGACTTCAACTTCTCGGGCATGTTCCGCGGCGGCTCCGGGGAGGCCTTCCAGCTGGCCTTCCACGGCCCCGGCTTCGTCGTCGTCCAGCCCTCCGAGGGCGTTCCGGTGATCACCACCGGCAGCTGATCGGCTGCGCACAGCGCGACGGCGGCCTCCCCTCCTGATGGAAGGGGAGGCCGCCGTCGTGATGAGGTGCTGCGCGGATCAGCGAGCGGCGGAGCCCTCGTTGTAGTCGGCGTCCGAGTCCGACCAGACGAACAGCTTGCGCAGCTCGCGGCCGACGGACTCGATCTTGTGGCCCTGGCCCTTCTCGCGCAGCTGCTGGAACTCCTGGGCGCCGTTGTCCTGGTCCTCGATGAACCGGCGGGCGAAGGTGCCGTCCTGGATGTCGGCGAGCACGGCCTGCATGTTCTCCTTGACCGACGGGTCGATCACACGCGGGCCGGAGACGTAGTCGCCGTACTCGGCGGTGTCCGAGATCGACCAGCGCTGCTTGGAGATGCCGCCCTCGACCATCAGGTCGACGATCAGCTTGAGCTCGTGCAGGACCTCGAAGTAGGCGATCTCCGGCTGGTAGCCGGCCTCGGTCAGGGTCTCGAAGCCGTACTGGACCAGCTGGGACATGCCGCCGCACAGCACGGCCTGCTCGCCGAACAGGTCCGACTCGGTCTCCTCGGCGAAGGTCGTCTTGATGACGCCGGCGCGGGCGCCGCCGATGGCCTTCGCGTAGGACAGGGCGAGCTCGAGGGCCTTGCCGGAGGCGTCGACCTCCACGGCGACCAGGTCCGGCACGCCGCGCCCGGCCTCGAACTCGCGGCGCACGGTGTGGCCCGGGCCCTTGGGGGCGACCATGGCGACGTCGACGCCCTGGGGGGCCTCGATGTAGCCGTAGCGGATGTTGAAGCCGTGGGCGAAGAAGATCGCGTCGCCGTCCTTGAGGTTCGGCTGGATCGACTCGGCGTACACGGTGCGCTGGACCTGATCCGGGGTCAGGATCATGATGACGTCGGCCTCGGCGGCGGCCTCGGCCACCGTCAGGACGCGCAGGCCCTCGGCCTCGGCCTTGGCGCGCGAGCGGGAGCCCTCGGCCAGGCCGATGCGGACGTCGACGCCCGAGTCGCGCAGGTTCAGCGCGTGGGCGTGGCCCTGGGAGCCGTAGCCGATGACCGCGACCTTGCGGCCCTGGATGATCGAGAGGTCGGCGTCATCCTCGTAGAAGATCTCTGCTGCCATGTTCGTGTGCATCTCCTTGGGTGGGTGACCCGCAGCGGGTGCGGGCGTTTCGGTGCCGGCGCTGCGCCTGCGACGATTCCCCGTTCCGTGCTCGACGGCCCGGGGCGGGGCCGCATCAGTGGCGCAGCGCGCGGTCGGTGATGGACTTCGATCCGCGACCGAGCGCCAGCGTACCGGCACGGGCGATCTCGCGGATTCCGAAGGGCTGGAGGACCTCGAGCAGCGCTTCGAGCTTGTTCGAGGAGCCGGTGGCCTCGATGACGACCGAGTCCGGGGAGACGTCGATGATCGAGGCGCGGAAGAGGTCGGCGGCCTGGGTGACCTGCAGCCGCGTGGCCGCATCAGCCCGGACCTTGATCATGACGTGCTCCCGGGAGACCGAGGCCTCCGGGGCGAGCTCCACGATCTTGATCACGTTCACCAGCTTGTTCAGCTGCTTGGTGACCTGCTCGAGGGAGTGCGGGTCCGCGTTCACGACGACCGTGATGCGGGAGAGCCCCTCCTGGTCCGTGCCGCCCACGGCGAGCTGGTCGATGTTGAACGCGCGCCGGGCGAACAGGGCGGCCACACGGGTCAGGACGCCCGGCTTGTCCTCCACGAGGACCGAGAGGGTGTGTCGGGACTGCTCAGGCATCGTCCTGGTTCCAATCTGGCGTCATGTTCTGGGCGATCTGGATCAGGTCGTTCGCCACGCCGGAGGGCACCATGGGCCACACCATGGCGTCGGCGGAGACCACGAAATCGATGACGACCGGGCGGTCGTTCACCTCCATGGCCGCGCGGATGGTCTCCTCGACGTCCTCCTCCCGCTCGCAGCGGAAGACGGCGCAGCCGTAGGCCTCGCCGAGCTTGAGGAAGTCGGGGACCCGCCGGGAGTCATGGCCCGTGTTCAGGTGGGTGTTCGAGTAGCGGCCGTCGTAGAACAGGGTCTGCCACTGCCGCACCATGCCCAGCGAGCCGTTGTTGATGACCGCGACCTTGATGTTGATCCCGTTGAGCGTGCACGTGGCCAGCTCCTGGTTGGTCATCTGGAAGCAGCCGTCGCCGTCGATGGCCCACACCGTGCGCTCGGGCTCGGCGACCTTGGCGCCCATGGCCGCCGGCACGGCGAAGCCCATGGTGCCCAGTCCGGCGGAGTTCAGCCACTGGCGCGGGCGCTCGTGGCGGATGAACTGCGAGGACCACATCTGGTGCTGGCCCACGCCCGCGGCGTAGACCGACTCCGGTCCGCTGAGCTCCGAGATCTTCTGGATCACGAGCTGCGGGCTGAGGTGGCCGTCCTCGGTGGGGGTCCAGCCGAGCGGGTAGGTCTCGCGCACGCCGTCGAGGATCTTCCACCAGTCGGCGAGGTCCGGCAGCTGCTGCGTGCCGGAGCGCAGCGCCTCGGAGAGATCCGGGATCACCGTGGCCAGATCGCCCACGATCGGGACGTCGGCGACGCGGTTCTTGGAGATCTCCGCGGGGTCGACGTCGGCATGGATGACCTTGGCGTTCGGGGCGAAGGAGGCGAGGACACCGGTCACGCGGTCGTCGAACCGAGCGCCCAGGGCGATCAGCAGGTCCGCCTGCTGCATGGCGTAGACGGCCGGCACCGTGCCGTGCATGCCCGGCATGCCCAGGTTCTGGGGGTGGGAGTCCGGGAAGACGCCGCGGGCGGTGAGGGTCGTGACGACCGGGGCGCCGGTGAGCTCGGCCAGCTCGGCCAGCTGCTCGGAGGCCTCCGCCTTGATCGTGCCGCCGCCGGCGTAGATCACCGGACGACGGGCCTCGCGGATCAGGCGCGCGGCCTCGCGGATCTGCTTGGCGTGGCCCCGGGCGATCGGGCGGTAGCCGACCAGGTCCAGGGTGGGCGGCCAGGAGAAGGTCGTGGACGCGACCTGCGCATCCTTGGCGATGTCCACCAGCACGGGGCCGGGACGGCCGGTCGAGGCGAGGTGGAAGGCCTCGGCCATGATGCGAGGGATCTCGTCGGCGTCGGTCACGAGGTAGGAGTGCTTGGTGACCGGCATGGTCATGCCCACGATGTCCGCCTCCTGGAAGGCGTCCGAGCCGATCAGGCTCGAGGCGACCTGACCGGTGATCGCGACCATGGGGATCGAGTCCATGTTGGCATCGGCCAGCGCGGTGACCAGGTTGGTGGCACCGGGCCCGGAGGTCGCGATGCACACGCCCACGCGCCCGGAGGCCATGGCGTAGCCCTCGGCCGCGTGCCCGGCGCCCTGCTCGTGGCGGACCAGGATGTGATTGATGCCCTCGGCGTCCATCAGGGGGTCGTAGGTGGGCAGGATGGCCCCGCCCGGCAGGCCGAAGACGTCCGTGACGCCCAGGGCCTGCAGGGACTTGATGACCGCCCCCGACCCGGTGGCCTCCTCCGGAGCGATCGTGGGGTTCGGCCCCATGACCCGCGGCATGACGACGCCCGAGTCGGAGGCCGCCTTCTGGTGCCCCGCACCCGTGCGCCGACTGGCCATCAGCGCGGGGCTGATCTCTGTTCCACTGCTCATGTCATCGTCCTTCGTGCCGAATCCTCGGCGCTGCGGTCCTCGGCCCAGCGGCCATTGCAGACATTGTCCCCGATCCGAAGGCCTCCCGCGGCCCCCTGGCGCACGACGGCGCCGGGAGGTCTCGGGCATCTCGCCATCCTCCGGAAGCGGCCGCTCGCCGGCGCCCCGGGTGCCAAGGCGATCGTGCGGGCGGGCTGAACGAGCGAAGGCCCCGATCCATCCTGGTGCGGACGGGCGACGGGGCCTTCAGCTCGCGGGATGCTCAGCGCGCGTCAGACCGGTCGCCCGACTGGGACGACCAGCCCGGTCAGGATGACCGAGTGACGGCGCGCTGTGATCCACTGCATGTCGGCCATGCTCCGATGCCCCGCAAGGGCGTGTCAATCCTCGGGACGACCGTCCCGCATAGTGAGACAGGCCACGTCCGGGAGCACCAAGTGGACAGCGCCGGGAACCTCCGGTACATTCTTTCTTCGTCGTTCGACGGAGCACAGCTTCGCGAAACGGATTCCCCGCACCCCTCCTGGAGGTCCAGCGAGTCCGAGTTCGCCCTGTGGTAATGTCTTGCGGCGCAGATCGAAGGAAGCGGCAGCGTTCCGCTCCCCCAGATCGCATCCCGCGCCTCTAGCTCAATTGGCAGAGCAGCTGACTCTTAATCAGCGGGTTCTCGGTTCGAGTCCGAGGGGGCGCACAGGAAAGGCAAAGGGCCCGACTCCAGCTGGAGTCGGGCCCTTATGCATGAACACCGTCATGAACGCCGCATGCCGCGCTCGCCGGGGCGCAGAGCCGGCCGGGCGCCGCGGCCTCAGACCGCCTCCGACCCCCCCGGCGCTGGAGCAGACTCGGCAGGGCGCTCACCCTGGTCCTCGGAGACCTCGTGGACCGCGCCCTGGGCATCGACATCGAACTTCCAGCGGGAGGCGCCGAGAGTGGAGATGATGTGCGCCAGGCTGCGGCGCAGCTGCTCGTCGCTCAGGGTGCCGTCGTCGATCAGCTCGCCCTCCAGGCGCGAGGCCTCGTCCAGGACGTTCCGGCCCGCCTCGGTGATCGAGACCAGGTGGCTGCGCCGATCCTTGAGATTGGGGCTGCGGCTGATGTGCCCGTGGCTCTCCAGCCGGTGCAGGGTCTTGCCCATGGTCTGCGCCTGGACCCGGACCTCCTGGGCGAGCCGGGCCTGGCTCAGCGTGCCGTGCTCGTGGAGCACGTCCAGCGCCATGTACCCGGCGTGGGTCACGCCCAGGGCCGCCAGCCGCTCGTTCCACGAGTGCTCGACGAGCCGGGCCGCCGTGGACAGGAGGCGATTGGTCGACCACTCGGAGTTCTCGGACATGACACGATTGTAACCATGACGAGGGAAGCAATCCTCACTGCCGCATGGGTCCGGCCCCGACTGCCGGATCAGGCCGATCTGCGACCATGTCAGCAGCACCCGACAGCGACGAAGGAGTCCGAACATGTCCCAGCGACTGACCCCCGGAGAGCAGGCCCCTGACTTCACCCTCACCGATGCCGCAGGCGAGGAGGTCACCCTGTCCGGGCTGCGCGGCAGGCGGGTCATCGTCTACTTCTACCCGAAGGCCTCCACCCCGGGCTGCACCACCCAGGCCTGCGACTTCCAGGACCGCCTGGAGCGCTTCCGCGCCGACGGCTTCGAGGTCCTGGGCATCTCCCCCGATGCCCCCGCCGCTCTCGAGCGCTTCGCGCAGAAGGAGTCGCTCGGCTTCCCCCTGCTCTCGGACCCCGATCACGAGGTCGCCGAGCGCTGGGGCGCCTGGGGCGAGAAGAAGAACTACGGCAAGGTCTACGAGGGACTGATCCGCTCCACGATCGTCGTCGACGCCGACGGCGTCGTCGAGCTCGCCCAGTACAACGTGCGCGCCAAGGGCCACGTGGCCAAGCTGCGCCGGGACCTCGGCCTGGAGGACTGAGGCGCTGCGGCCGTCGTCGTCGGCTCCGTCGACGGTATGATCGGGCGGCCCCCGCAGTGCGGGGCGAGCGCGAGTGGTGGAACTGGCAGACACGCAGGATTTAGGTTCCTGTGCTCCGGCGTGCGGGTTCGAGTCCCGCCTCGCGCACTCCCGCAGCGCGCCTGCTCATCGCCCGCGCGCTCCCGCACCGCCGTCCCCGACCGAGACCAGCCCCAGGAGGAATCGTGAGCGCCCAGCCGACCCGCCGAGCGCTGCTGCTCGGCGCCTCCGCCCTGGCGCTGGCCGGCTGCTCCCGGGGATCGGAAGCCGACTCCGCCTCCGAGGAGCAGAGCGCATCGCAGCGGCCGTACGTGTTCGCCAATGCGGCCACGGCCCCCACGCTGGACCCCACGCTCACGGACAACGTGGAGACCAATCGCGTGGCCCGCCAGGTGCTCGACGGCCTCGTGGCCCCGGATTCCCTGACCGGCGAGGCCGTGCCCGCGCTCGCGGTGAGCTGGGCCGCCTCCGACGACGGACGCACCCTCGACTTCGCTCTGCGCCGCGACGTCGTCTTCCACGACGGCGAGAAGCTCACCGCCCAGAACGTCTGCCGCAACTTCGAGCGCTGGGCGGCGGCCTCCGTGCGAGACACCGCGACCGGGCGGCACAGCCTGTTCGATGCCATCTTCCGCCGCGGCACCCCCCAGGGAAGCCTCTACGACGGCTGCGAGGCGGTCGACGAGCACACCTTCCGCCTGCTGCTGACCCGCCGCTTCCCCGCCCTGGTCACGTGCCTGACGCACCCGGCCTTCGGGATCGCCTCGAGCGCCTCGATCGACGACGACACCGTCGGCACCGCGCCCGTGGGCACTGGGCCGTTCCGCGTGGTGCGCGGACTCGACCCGGGCGCAGGCCAGCTCCCGGACGATCCCATCGAGCTCGAGTCCTTCCCCGAGCACTGGAACGGCACCGGAGACATCGGCCGCCTGTCGTTCGTGGCGATCCTCGACCCCCGCATGCGCTACATCGCCCTGGAGACCGGACGCGTGGACGGCTACGACCTGGTCGGGCTCTCGGACTTCGCGCCGCTGGCCCGCGACGGAGTCCAGGTCCTGCAGCGCGACCCCTATGCCCTGTCCTACCTGGGCATCCACACCTCGTCGAAGTGGCTGGACTCCCTCGAGGTCCGCGGCGCGGTGATGTCCGCGATCGATCGGCAGGCGCTGGTGCGCGAGCACTACCCCGAGGGCACCGGGGTGGCCCAGGACTTCATGCCAGCCCGCTTCAACATCCCCGACGGCACCTCCGGATACCCCGGCTACAACCCGCAGGACGCGCGCCGGGCCCTCGAGGACGCCGGCTACGACGGCACGCCCCTGCGCTTCGCCTACCCCACCGGAGCCTCCCGCTCCTGGGCGCTGGAGCCGGAGCGGCTCTACGCCGACATCTCGGAGCAGCTGGTGCGCTGCGGGTTCGAGATCGCGCCGGTGCCGCTGCCCTGGAGCACCTACGCGCAGAGCCTGCGCACCCGCTCCGCCGATCACGACCTCTTCCTCAGCGGCCTCAGCGGCGGGCTGCGCGATCAGGACTTCTTCACGGCCGTGCTCTTCTCCGCGACCACCCCGGAGCTCGACCTGCGATCCGAGAGCCTCCACGAGCTCATCGAGGAGGCCGCGGGGGTCCCGGACGGCGAGCAGCGCCAGGAGCTCTACAGCAGAGTCGGCGACCAGGTCGCCCAGCACCGCGCCGCGCTGCCCCTGGCCTTCCCCATCACTGCCGTGGCCGTGAATCAGCGCACGGCGTCCTTCCCCCTGTCCTCCACGGGCTTCGAGCCCTTCCGCGAGGTCGAGCTCACCCAGTCGTGACCGCAGGCACGGCCCACGACGGAGTAGCCTGGGAGGCGACCACGCGCGCGGAGGCCCGGGTCCAGGGCAGCTGATCTCCGCGCCCGAGCAGACGGAGGCCTCTTCACATGACCAAGACCATGGAATCCACCGACGTCGTCCTGGTGGGCGGCGGCATCATGTCCGCGACCCTGGGCGCCATGCTCACGGAACTCGAGCCGAGCTGGAGCATCACCCTGCTCGAGCGCCTCGACCACTTGGGCCAGGAGAGCTCGGCGGTGTGGAACAACGCCGGCACCGGGCACTCCGCCCTGTGCGAGCTCAACTACGCCCCGCGCGCCGCGGACGGCACGGTCGATGCCACCAAGGCCGTGAAGATCAACGAGCAGTTCCAGGTCTCGCGCCAGTTCTGGTCCACGCTCGTCACCGAGGGCAAGCTCGGCCAGCCGGGCTCGTTCATCAACCCGGTCCCGCACATCTCCATGGTCTTCAACGCGGACCACGTGGAGTACCTGCGGGCCCGCCACGAGTCCTTCTCGCAGCACAAGCTCTTCGAGCGCCTCGAGCTCTCCGAGGACCGCGACCAGATCGCCCAGTGGGCCCCGCTGACCCAGGAGGGCCGCGGCGCCGGCCCCGTGGCCGCTTCCTTCGCCCCGGAAGGCACCGACGTCAACTTCGGCGAGCTGACCCGCCAGCTGATCCGGCACATGGAGGCCAACGGCGCCGAGATCCGCACCGGCGTCCAGGTGCAGAACCTGGACCGCCAGCCGGACGGCACCTGGATCGTGCGCACCCAGAACCGCCTGAACTCGGAGGACTCCCGCGAGATCCGCGCCAAGTTCGTGTTCGTCGGCGCCGGCGGCGGAGCCCTGCCGCTGCTGCAGAAGTCGGGGATCCCGGAGATCAAGGGCTTCGGCGGCTTCCCGGTCTCCGGGCTGTGGCTGCGCAATTCCAACCCCAGCACCGCCGAGCGCCACGACGCCAAGGTCTACGGCCAGGCGGCCGTCGGCGCCCCGCCCATGTCGGTGCCGCACCTGGACACCCGCTACGAGAACGGGAAGAAGTCGCTGCTGTTCGGCCCCTACGGCGGCTTCAAGCCGAACTTCCTCAAGCAGGGCTCCCTGCTGGACCTGCCCAAGTCCGTGCGCCCCGACAACATCTACCCCATGGCCCGCGCAGGCCTGGCCAACCTGGACCTGGTCAAGTACCTGCTCTCCGAGCTGGCCAAGAACAAGGACCAGCGCATGGAGGCCCTGCGCGAGTTCTACCCGCAGGCCCAGGCCGAGGAGTGGGAGCTCGTCCACGCCGGCCAGCGCGTGCAGGTCATGCGCAAGGACAAGAAGAAGGGCGGCGTGCTGCAGTTCGGCACGGAGCTGATCACCGCCGACGACGGCTCGATCGCAGGCCTCCTGGGCGCCTCCCCGGGCGCCTCGACCGCGGTCCCGATCATGATCGACCTGCTGGGACGCTGCTTCCCGAACCACTCCGCGGCCTGGAAGTCCCGCCTCACCGACCTGATCCCCTCGCTGGGTCAGCAGCTCGATGAGAACCCGGCGCTGGCCGACGAGATCATGGGCCACACCGCAAAGACCCTCGGAATCCGATGAGCAGATAGCCTGCGAGCGCTTTCATGACGCACGCCTGAACGACGGCCTTCCATGCATATGCATGGGAGGCCGTCGTCGTCCCGGCCCGTCCTTCCGTGACGTTGCAGGCCACAGACACGGACGGAGACCGCCGTCGGAACTGTCCCCGACCTTTTCTCCGGACACAGGCGCCTTTCGGTGGACACGGAAGAATCATGCATTCGACTTGGATGACATATGATCTGGCTCGTGCCCACCAGAGAATCTGACAACGACCCCGTAGAGACCTCCACCACTGCATGGGAGGCCCTGTACCGAGCCCAGGTCACCGTCATGCGCAAGCTCCAGCGACAGGAGGAGTTCGCGGATCTGTCCATGCGCGAATACGACGTCCTGTTCAACCTGGCCCGCTCCGACGCCCGCGGCATCCGCCTGAACGAGCTCAACGAGTATGTCCTCCTCACGCAGTCCAGCCTCTCCCGCATGCTCGAGAGGCTCGAGGCCAAGGGCCTCGTCCACCGCTGGCAGGATCCCCAGGACCTGCGCGGCCTGCGCATCAGGCTCACCGAGGACGGCAAGGACCTGCAGCAGCGCATCGCGGAGCACTTCGACCGCCACGTGCACGAGCTCATGGTCGCCGGGCTGGACTCGGAGGAGCTGCGCATCCTCACCCGGCTCTCCGATCGCCTGCGCCACAGCCTGACCGACTGATCCCCGCACGGACCTCCCCGGTCCGCGCCCTGCACCATGCGGACCCTGCCGCCTCGACCCGCCCTGCCCGGCGCGTCGGAGCGACGGGGGGGCGCCGGCTCCCGGGTCCGCGGGCCGGATCTCAGTACACTGAACTCCCGGATCGCGACGGCCGCCCGAGCTCACGAGCGATCCGAGTTCCCTCTCGACCCTCAGCAAGGAGCCCCACGTGGCGAAGAACAACCTTCGCGAGACCCTGGAGCGCGCCGAGGCCCCCGCGGCCGAGAGCAGCTCGAAGCCGGACTCGCCGACCAAGATGAAATGGGGCTATGTCCTCAAGCGGTCGTTCGCGGAGTTCACGCAGGACGGCTGCACGGACCTGGCCGCAGCGCTGACCTACTTCACGGTCTCGGCGATCTTCCCCGGCCTGCTGGCCGTCGTCTCCCTGCTGGGCGTGTTCGGCCAGGGCGAGCAGACCACGCAGGCGATCACCGGCTTCCTGGACGGACGCGTCCCGCCGGAGCTCAACGAGCTGCTCTCCGAGCCGATCAACAACCTCACCAGCTCGACCGGCGGCGGCATCATCGCCCTGATCATCGGTGTGGCCACCGGACTGTGGACGGCCTCCGGCTACGTCGGCGCATTCTCCCGGGCCATGAACCGGATCTACGAGGTCGAGGAGGGCCGCGGCTTCGTCAAGCTCAAGCTGTCCATGCTGCTGACCACGCTGACGGTCGTGATCACCGTGGTGCTGATCTTCCTGATGATCCTGCTCTCCGGCGGCATCGCGGAGACCCTGGGCGATGCCATCGGCCTGGGCTCGACCGCCGTGACCGTGTGGAACATCGCCAAGTGGCCCGTCATCCTCTTGCTGCTCATGCTGCTCGTGGCCGTCCTGTACTACCGGACCCCCAACGTCCGCCAGCCCAAGATGCGCTGGATCTCCCCCGGTGCCGTCTTCGCAATCCTGGGCGCGATCCTGGCCGCCGGCGCTTTCTCCGTCTACGCCACGCAGTTCGCCACGCAGACCGCCACCTACGGCGTCATCGGCGCCGTGATCCTGGGCCTGCTGGGGGTGTGGATCATCAACAACGTGCTCCTGCTGGGCGCGGAGATCGACGCCGAGATCGAGCGCACCCGCGAGCTGCAGGCCGGCATCCCCGCCGAGGACACGCTGCAGCTGCCCCCGCGCGATGTCGGCACGGTCGTGGCGAAGATCGAGAAGCAGGACAAGCTCATCGAGCAGGGCCGGCAGCTGCGCCTGGACTCGGACTCCGGGATCGACTACACGGCCAGTGGGAAGGACTCCGGCGCGGAGGGCGCCGACGAGGTCGCCCACTTCGATGACGAGGCCCGCTCCGTGCTCGACGAGCAGCGCCAGCGCGAGGTCTGAGACAGGCGGGCCAGGCACGACGTCTGTGCTGTTCGCTACAGTGGCGGGAGGCGCCGCGGCC
>ERZ501033.124-NODE-124-length-15829-cov-4.190186_pt1 | contig 15829 bp, 9 predicted proteins | sample MGYA00248844_ERZ501033 | MGnify/ENA primary metagenome ERZ501033 (study PRJEB25958, sample SAMN03398539) | human skin metagenome | study: EMG produced TPA metagenomics assembly of the Human Skin Microbiome Metagenome (human skin metagenome) data set.
TACCACTCTAGTGCGCCCTCTCAGGACGCGTCGGCGGCTCCGTCCTCGGGCGGATCCGGCAGCGATCTGATGCCGTTGCGCAGCACGCCGCCGATGAGCTGGGAGGCGGCGTCGGCCTCGACCTCACCGCTCTCGGCGAGCTCGAGAGCTGCGGCCTCGGCCATGCTCGTGACGGCCCGGGCGAGCAGCCGGGCCTCGGCCGCGGTGGCGGCCGACTCCCGCTGGATGAGCTCGGCGATCCAGGTCGCGGCCCGATCGGACGAGGTGCTCGCGCGCTTGAGGGCACCGGGTTCGTAGGAATCGGCCCGCGCGATGATGAGGAACTCGGCGCGGTGATCGGTGACGAAGTCGAAGTACGCGGAGATCGCGGCGCTCACGCGCTCCTCGTTGTCATCGCTCGAGTGGAGCGCCTCGGTGAGCACGGTGTCGAAGACGGCGTTCGCGGCATCGATCACCGCGAGGTAGAGGGACTGCTTCGAGTCGAAGTGCTGGTACAGCACGGGCTTCGACACGCCCGCGGCGATCGCCACCGCATCCATCGAAGCGGTGCGGTAGCCGGACCGGGAGAAGACCTCCGTGGCGACGGAGACCAGCTGATCGCGGCGCTGCGCCTGCGGCATCCTCTGCGATTTCGTCATCCCCCCAGCTTATCGTCTCGGGAGTGCCGATCGCTCAAATGTTCATACGGGTGTGACCGGGATTTCCCTTCCGCTCGGCCCGTGTCCGTGCCGCGTGTTCCAATGAATGACATGGGAATCAGTCCGGAGGACATCGCACGCGACCTCGTCGAAGGCACCGCAGTGACCGTCGTCGGAGCGCCGGGAACCGGGAAGACCGCGCTCCTCACGGCGGTGCACCGCCACCTCGCGGGGCTGCCGGCCACCGGGCCGGACGACACGCTCGTGCTCACCCCCACCCGGGACCATGCCTCGGACCTGCGCGACCGGATCGCGCCCGACCCCGGGCAGGTGCGGACGGCTCCGGCCGCACGGAGCATCCACTCCCTCGCCTTCGGCATCGTCGCGGCCCAGGCCGCAGTGCGCGACGGCGCCGGCACGAGGTTCGTGTCCGGGGCGGACCAGGACGCACTGCTCGCCGCGCTCCTCGACGGCTACGAGCAGGGCCGTGCGACGCCGCCGGATTGGCCCGCCCGCATGACCGCCGAGGTGCGGCGCACCGCCGGTTTCCGCGACGAGCTCCGCGAGGTGCTCAACCGGGTGATGGAGCGCGGCTGCGCTCCGGCCGACGTGCTGGCGGTCGCGCGGGCCGCTGGACGCCAGGAGTGGACCGCCGTCGCCCAGGTCCTGCAGGACTACGAGGACCAGCTCGCCGTACCGGTGTTCGGCGGCGTCGACACCGCGGCCGTCCTCGCCGAGGCCGCCGCCGTGCTGCGCGAGGAGCGCGAGGCCGGCACCGTCGCCGGGCGGCGCTGGAGCTTCGCGGGGGAGATCGTCCCGCGCTACCTCCTCGTCGACGCCGCGCAGGACCTGCCCGACGCCGCGGTCGCCGTCCTCAGCGGACTGCGCGACCTCGGCACAGGGATCGCCGTCGCCGTGTCCCCGGACACCGGCACCCAGGGCTTCCGGGGCGGTTCGGGCTCCGTCGTCGCCGCGGCCACAGCCCACGGCGCTCCGGTGATCGCCGGACCCGCGGGCCACCGCACCCTCGTCCTCGACGCAGCGGCCGGGCACGTGCGGGGTGCCGGCGCGATCGCCGCGGTGTCCCAGGACTTCGCGCGGCGGATCTCCATGGACCTCGCGCACGGCCACGTCCCGCGCACGGCCGCAGGCGCACCGGACGGGGACTCGCGCGTGCGGGTGGCGCGGTCGAACTCGGCCGCGGAGCGGTCGCGCACCGTGGCCGCGCTGCTGCGCACGTGGTTCCACGATGCGGGGACGGACTGGTCCGACATCGCCGTCATCGGCCGCACCTCGGGGACCGCGGCCGCGCTCCGGCAGGAGCTCGGGCACCTCGGGATCCCGGTCGGCGCGGTCGAGCTCCCGCTGCGCACCGACCCGGCCACCGCTCCTCTGCTCCGGGCGCTCACCGTCGACCTCGGTGATCCGGAGGCCCTCGGCGATCTCATGCGGGAGCTCCTCACCGGGCCGTACTTCGGCGTCGACGCGGTCGCCCTGCGCGGACTCGAGCGGGAAGCCGCGGTCCTCCTCTCCCGCAGCGCGGTCGACACCCCGGACGACGACGGGGCCGCTCGCCCCGCCCGCCCCGGGTCCGTTCTCGTGCGCGCCCTGCTCGACCTGCCGCCGGCCGGGCTGCCCGAACCCCTGAGCACCCTCGCCGCGGTGCTCGACACCGCCGCGGACGTCGCGGAGGCGGACGCGCACACCGCGGTGTGGCGGCTCTGGCGGTCCACCGGGGTCGCACGGGCGTGGCGAGCGCGCGCGCTCCACAGCCCCGGCGATCCGATCAACGACCGCCTCGACGCCGTCCTGCGGCTGATCTCGCTGGCGGAGAAGTTGGGGGAGGACCTCGCGGGCCGGGGGTCGCTGCGGGCGCGATCCTTCGCCGCTCTCGTCATCGACCAGGAGTTCGCGCAGGATTCGCTCGCCGCCCGCCGCACGCGGACCGCGGTCCGGGTCGATTCGCCGGCGGCGCTGGCGCACCGGAGCTTCTCCCGAGTCGTCGTCGTCGACGTCGACGAGGGACAGTGGCCCGACCCGCGCGTGCGCGGCTCGATGTTCGCCACCGAGGCGCTGCTGCTCGGCCTCACCGGGGGAGAGCCGGACCCGGACGCGGGCGCGGAGTACGCCCGCCGGCGGCGCGCGACGATCATCGACGAGGGCCGGCTGTTCCTCAGCGCGATCACCCGCGCCGCCGACGACCTCGTCGTCATGGCCCTCGACGACGGCGACACGTCGCCGAGCGCGTTCTTCGACACCGTGGCCGTCCATCCCGCGGTCGAGGAGCTCGCTCCTCCCGCCGTCGTCCCGGACGACCGCAACGACGCCGGACCGGACAGCGGTGCCGCCTCGGAGCTCCTCCCGGTGAGCGCCCGCCAGGCCGCGGCCCGTGCGCGCAGCCGGTTCGTCGCCGCCGCGGACGGCGGCTCGGACACCCGCGAGTGGGCGGACCTGCTCCTCGCGCTCGCCGCGCACGGAGTGGCGGAGGCGAACCCGGACAACTGGACGGCCTGGCAGGAGGTGACGACGTCGACCCCGCTGCTCGGACCGGAGGACGAGGCCCGGATCTCCCCGTCCGCCGCAGAGGAATTCACCGCGTGCGCCCTGCGCTGGTTCCTCACCCGGCACGGCGGCCGGACCGCGAGCTCGCGCGCGCAGAGCCTCGGCACCCTCATCCATGCGATCGCCGAATCCCATCCCCGCGGCGGCTTCGCGGACATGATCGAGGACTTCGACGCGGGGTTCGCCGAGATCGAGTTCGAGGCCGCCTGGGAGCGCGACCGCGAGTACGCGACCGGCCGCCGGATGGTGGAGAACCTCGATCGGTACCTGCGGGAGTCGTTCGAGCGCCGCCCGGATCTCGAGGTCGCCGTCGAGGTGGGCGTCGACGCGGCCGCTCCGGACGGAGCCCTCGGGGCGCCGTGGCGGATCACCGGCCGGATCGACCGCCTCGAGATCATCCCCGGGCGTGCGGGCGCCCCGGACGGAGTGCGCCCGGTCGACTTCAAGACCGGGAAGACCCCCGTGTCCCGCGCCGACGGCATCACCCATCCGCAGCTCGGGGTCTACCAGCTCGCGCTGCGCGCCGGGGGCGCCGAACGCGCCGACGGCACCCGGATCACCGGCGAGCCCGCCGGGGCGGAGCTCGTCTACCTGCGCAACGCATCACCGACCCAGCGTGAGCAGCCGGCGCTCGACGAGTCCGCGGATCCCGCCTGGGCCCAGACCCTCGTCGCCGGCATCGCCGAGGGCATGCGCTCGGACCGCTTCGTCGCCACCCCCGCACCGGACATCTGCCGCTCCTGTCCGGTGAGATCGTCGTGCCCGGCCTTCGCCGGCGCCCCGGAATCAGGAGCCGAGAGCGCATGACTCCCGTCGCACCGCACTACACCGCACTCCGGCTCGCCGACATCATCGGCGTGCCGCCGCCCACCGAGGAGCAGCAGCGGATCATCGAGGGTCCGCTCGACACGGCGGTGGTCATCGCCGGGGCGGGTTCGGGCAAGACCACGGTCATCGCCCAGCGCGTCGTGTACCTCGTCGCCAACGGGATCGTCGACGCGGAGTCGATCCTCGGCCTCACCTTCACCCGGAAGGCCGTGGGGGAGCTCAACGAGCGGATCCGGAAGCTGCTCCACCGCTTCCGCGAGGCCGAAGGCGTCCGGCGCGGCGCGACGGACCTGCCCGGGATCGACGTCCCCACCGTGACGACGTACAACTCCTTCGCCGCAGGGATCGTGGCCGACCACGGCGTGCGGATCGGTGTCGAACCGGAGTCCCGGCTGCTCGACATCGCCGACGCGATGGCGCTCGCCGGCACCGTGGTCGACGCCGCGACGGACCGGGAGATCCCGCCGAGGATCGCCCGCTCGACCGTCATCGATCAGATCCTGAGCCTCTCCTCGCAGATCAACGAGCACCTGCAGACCCCGGAAGCGGTCATCGACCACCTCGACGACTGCATCGACGGGTTCCTCGTCGGGGAGGCCTTCGCCGCGCTGCTCGCGTCCGTCCGGAGGAAGCGGATCCCCCGGGAGGAGAAGGAGCAGCTCATCGACGAGGCGGCGGCGCTCGCCGCCCGCGCCGGGCTCGGCGAGGCGCCGGCCGGTCCGCGGAGCCTGGCGAGGGCGGAGGACCCTGCTCGCCGCGAGCTCCTCGATCTGCTCGTCGGGCGCGACATCGCCCCGGACCCACTCGTCCCGCTCGTCAGCAAGCGGCGCATCGCGGTCCTGTCCCGTCGGTACCTCGATCTCAAGCGAGCCGACTCGGCCATGGAGTTCTCCGACCAGGTGGCGTTCGCCCACCGGATCATGACCGAGGTCCCTGCGGTCCGGGACATCGAGCGTGCACGCTGGAGGGTCGTCATGCTCGACGAGTACCAGGACACCTCGGACTCCCAGTTCGAGCTGCTCCGCACCGTCTTCTCCGGCCTGCCGGTCATGGCGGTGGGGGACCCCCGGCAGTCGATCTACGGCTGGCGCGGGGCGAGCGCCCGGAACATCGGCGAGTTCCCGCTCCACTTCCGCTCCCCGGACGGCACCCCGGCCCGTGCGCTCTCCCTGAGCACGAGCTGGCGCAACGACGTCGAGGTCCTCGCCGTGGCGAACCGCCTCGCCGCCGAGCTGCCGGACGCGGACCCGGCCGACGCGCTCACCGCGAGCCCCGTCGCCGGGCCCGGACGCGTCGACATCTCCGCCACCCCCGGTGAGCCCGATGCGGAGTACGGCTCCGATCAGTGGGCGGCGCTCGCGCAGTGGATGACGGGGATCGGCGAGGAGGAGCCCGCCTGGACGCGGGCGGTGCTGTGCCGCAAGCGCAGCCAGTTCGCCCCCGTCGTCCACGCGCTCACCGCCGCCGGGATCGACGTCCACATCGCCGGCTCCACCGGCATGCTCGACGACCCGTTCGTCGCCGACGCGCACAGTGCGCTGCAGGCGATCGTCGACCCCGGTGCCGGCGACCACGCCATGCGGCTGCTCAGCGGCACCGTCTGCGGCCTCGGGGCCTCGGACATCGCCGCGCTCGACCGGTTCACCCGCCGGCGCAGCCGTCGCCTGCGCGAGCGGCTCGCGCCTGCCGGTGACGGGGACCGCGGAACCGCTGCACCCGAAGGTGGGGAGGCCGCCTGCCCGGTGGCGGAGATCGAGGACATCACCCTCGTCGAGGGCATCGACGACCTGCTCACCACCACCGCGCAGGCGGAGGCGCGGGCCGTCGGGCTGTCCGCGGCCGCGCTGCGCAGGATCACCCGGCTCGCCGCCGCCCTGCGGTCCCTGCGGCGTTCGACGACGACGATCCCCGGGCTCGTCCGCGAGGTCGTCCGCGAGCTCGACATCGACACCGAGGTCGAAGCCCTGCCCGCCGCCGCGGCGCAGGTGCACCGCGCCTCGCTCGACGCCTTCGTCTCGCTCGCCATCGACTACTCCGCGCAGCATCCGGAGGGCACCGCGCGCACGTTCCTCGACTGGGTCGCCGTCCTCGAGTCGAAGGACGCGCTCGCGAACCCGGAGGGCGAACAGGACCCGGCGGCGGTCACGGTGATGACGATCCACTCCTCCAAGGGCCTCGAGTTCGATGCGGTGGCGATCCCCGACTGCGTGGAAGGGGATCTGCCGACCGGGCTGCGGGAGACGAAGGGGTGGCTGGCGTCCGGAGCGCTGCCGTACCCCCTGCGCGGCGACCGGGCGAAGCTGCCGTCCTTCGACATCGTGGCCCGCGGGGGCTGCTCATCCAAGGAGTTCAAGGAATGGCTCGCCGTGGACGTCCAGCCGCGGCTCACGGAGCACCATCTCACCGAGGAGCGCAGGCTCGCCTACGTCGCGGTGACCCGGGCGAGGTCCCGCCTGTGGCTCGGTGCCGCGCTCTACACGACCCGGGCCGCAGCCAATGATTTCTCCCCGTTCCTGCGCGAGGCGATGGAGGTGCTCGGCCGCGATGAGAGCGAGCTGCCGGAGGCCGCGGACGACGGCGAGCGCACGGTCGCCCCGATCGTCGGCTTCCCGTGGCCGATGATCGACACCGAGCGCCGCGATCGCCGGCATGCCCATCTCGAGCGGCTGCGCGCGCGACGTGGGGAGCACCCCGACCTGCGGACCCTCGCGGAGTCCGCCGCGGATCCGGAGGTCCGGTCGATCGCCGCCCGGGTGATCGCGCTCGACGAGGCCCGCACCGGCGACGGCGAGGGTTTCACCCTCCCGGCACGCCTGTCGACGACGGGGATCGTCGCGTTCCTCGGCGATCCGACGGGCTTTGCCGCGAGCACGAGCCGTCCGATGCCCTACGCCCCGAACGAGGCCGCCGGCCTGGGTACGGCCTTCCACACGTGGGTGGAGAACTACTACGGGCAGGCCGCGCTCGGCGACGTCGACGACGAATCGGCCGGGGTCGCGCTGTCCGGGACGGCCCGGCGGCGGCTGGGCGAGCTCACCGAGATCTTCATGGCCTCGGAGTTCGCCCGCCTCGAGCCCGCGGAGATCGAGCTCCCGTTCGAACTCGTCCTCGAGCGCTCCGACGGAACCGCCATCCACGTGCCCGGCAAGATCGACGCCGTGTTCCGCACCCCGGAGGGCATCCGCGTGGTCGACTGGAAGACCGCGCAGGCACCGGGGGAGGACACGCTCGGGACCATGGCGGTGCAGCTCTCCGTCTACGCTCTCGCGCTCTCCCGGATGCCGGAGTACGCCGGCATCCCCGTCGAGGCGGAGTTCTACTTCCTCGGCAGCGACCGGGTGGTGCGCGCCCCGCGGCTGCTCGATGCGGAGGAGCTGCTCGCCGCCCTCGAATCCGGTGCGCACCTCCTCGCCGAGCAGGACCGGGAGAGCGCTCGGATCAGCGGTCCTCGGGGTCGGTGATCCGCTCGGTGGGCACCGAGGCGGCGGCCTCCTCGTCGATGTCGCCGCCCAGCGGAGCCGTCGGTCGGAACACGTCCGCGGCCCGGACCGCAGGGCGGGCCGCGTCACCGGAGGACGTTCCGGCCGAGGTGTTCGAGCTCGCGCCCGTGCTCGCGGGTGCGGTGCCGTCGCCGGGCCGGGAGTCCTGCTGCGCAGATGCGCTCGCGGTGTCCGGAGTGTGCGGGTCCGCGGGGTCCGGAGACGAGAGGGGATCCTGAAGATCCGAGTCGTCCTGATCGGGCGCGGTTCCGGTACCAGCGGTGTCGTCCCCGCCGTACGGCCCGCGGGACGCGGCCGGGCCGGCGGTCAGCGCGGCGAGGGACTGGACGAGCGCGGTGGCATCAGCGAGATCGGCGGGATCGCCGCTCCGGTGGGCTTCGAGGAGCCAGTCGAGAGCGGTGAGCTCGGACCGGAGCTCGGTGCGGCTGCGCAGGCCCGGATCGGAGGCCGTGCGCAGTCGCCGGTACGTGCGGAAGAACGCTTCGACGGCGTCGGGAGCGAGCAGTGCGGTGACGGCCGCGAGGTCCGCGGCGGGGTCGCCGATGTGGAGCGCTCCGAGGTCGGTGACCGCGGCGATCGCGTCCCCGTCGGTGCGCAGGGCGTCCTCCGAGAGCCCGCCGTGGACCGGACACGGGAAGAACCGCCAGGTGGCGACGTTCTCGAGGGAGGACTCCCAGCGAGTGAGGAGCGAGGAGGGGACGTGTCCCGTCGCGGCGCCGGCGTCGAGCGCATCGAGGAGGCGCTGTCGCTCCTCGGCGCTGTCGAGGACCGGCAGGCCGGAGTCGGCGATCTCGCCCGGATCGGCGCTGTGGAGCTCGGCGAGGAATCCGGCGAGGGCGTCGACGAGGGCGGGGGAGTCGGCGAAGGCGATGGTGGAGACGGGGGTGCCGGGCAGCGGCACGCTCACCCGGATCTCCTCCCCGGCGCCCGCGTACTGGTCGGCGGACACCGTCCGGCGACCGATCACCTGGGGGAAGGCGACCGCGGTGTGCGGCAGGAGACCGCGGAGCAGCGCCGCCGCGTAGTCCTCGGCCTCCGCCTCGGCGACTCCGGTCCCGGACAGCAGCGCCGCCACGACGGTGCGGTCCCCGTCGGAGACGAGCACCCTCCGGCCGCGCGGATCGGACAGCGGGAGCCACGACCGGGGTTCGAATCCGTCGACGATCCCGGCGGTGGCGGCAGCGATCTTGAGGTCGAGAGTCTCCACACCCCCAACCTACCCGGGATGCCCGCCCGTGGCGACGAACCGCACGGGCCGCGCCCCGGTGATTCGCGGGACCCGGACGTGTCCGGCGCGTTCGCTATCGTGGAGCGCATGAGACCACTCCCGCTCCTCGAACCGGCCAGCCTGGCGCGCAGCGACGTGCGCCGCAACCACCTGTCCCGCGGCACCGACGGGGATCTCTCGGAGGTGTGGGCCCGCACCGGCACCCGGGGTGTGCTCGCCCACCGGGGCTACGTCCTCATCGCCTCCGGCCGGCTGTTCACCGTCGATGCCGCGGACGCCCCCGCCACCGGCACCCAGGTGTACCTCGGCACCGACGCGGAGGGCACCGAATACATCGGCATCGACCTCGACGACGCCGGGCGTTCGGAGGTGGACTCCCGTCTCGCCGCTGATCGCGACCGCGATGCCGAGGACCTCCTCGACGGTCCGGCGACCGGCATCCACGTCTCCGATCCGACGTGGCTCGACCTGCGGCACGTCGCGACCGAGCTCGGCGATCTCGACATCGGTCTCGCGTGCGCCCTCGTGGCGGTCGGCAACTGGCACCGGACGCACACCCATTCGCCCCGCAACGGATCACCCACCGTGCCGATGCACGGCGGCTGGGTGAGGCAGGACCCGGACACCGGCAGCGAGCACTTCCCGCGCACCGACCCCGCCGTCATCATGGCCGTCGTCCACACCGACGACTCCGGCACCGAGCGCCTCCTGCTCGGGAACAACGCCCAGTGGCCCGCGGACCGCTATTCGCTCCTCGCCGGCTTCGTCGAGCCCGGGGAGACCCTCGAGGCCGCGGTCATCCGCGAGGTCTGGGAGGAGGCGGGGGTCGACTGCGTGCGTCCCGCGTACGTCGGCTCGCAGCCGTGGCCCTTCCCGTCCTCGCTCATGCTCGGCTTCACCGCGGAGGCGACCTCGATGGACACCCGGGCCGACGGCGACGAGATCACCCGGGTGCGCTGGTTCACCCGGGAGGAGCTCGCCGCGGAGGTCGCGGCGAAGACCGTGTGGGTGCCCGGTGAGGTGTCCATCGCCGGGCAGATCCTGTCCGCCTGGCTCGCCGGGGATTCATGACCGCCGGACCACCTGCGGCAGTCGGTGCATCCTCTCCCTCACCCGGTTCGCTGCTCCCGGCCGACGCCGACGCGCTCCTCGAGCACCTCGATCCCGAACAGCGCCGCGTCGCCGAGCACGTGTCCGGGCCGCTCGTCGTCCTCGCCGGGGCCGGGACGGGCAAGACCCGGGCGATGACCCACCGGATCGCGTACGGCGCGGCGACCGGTGCGCTGTCCGTCCAGCACGTCCTCGCACTGACCTTCACCGCCAAGGCCGCCGGCGAGATGCGCTCCCGCCTGCGCGCCCTCGGGGTGCCCGGGGTGCAGGCCCGGACGTTCCACTCCGCGGCGCTGCGGCAGCTGCGCTTCTTCTGGGACTCCTTCGCCGAAGGCCCGTTCCCGGAGCTCCTCGGTCAGAAGTCCGGCATCCTCGCGCGGGCGATGGCGGAGGCCGGCTTCGAGGTCGAGCGAGAGACGGTGCGCGACGTCGCCGCCGAGATCGAGTACGCTGCGGTCTCCCTGCTCGCCGTCGACGACTACGTCGAGCAGGCCGCATCGCGAGAGCTCCCCGCCGGCATCACTCCGGCCGGGATGGAGCAGATCATGCGCTACTACAGCGAGATCAAGTCCCGCCGCCGGCTGCTCGACTTCGAGGACATCCTCCTCACCCTCACCGGACTGCTCGCGACCCGCGAGGACATCGCCGCGCGGATCCACGGCCAGTACCGTCATTTCGTCGTCGACGAGTTCCAGGACGTCTCCCCGGTCCAGTACGACCTGCTCATGCGCTGGGTCGGACGCCGGGAGTCGCTGTGCGTCGTCGGGGATCCGGCGCAGACGATCTACACCTTCGCCGGTGCCACCGACTCGTTCCTCCACCGACTCCCGTCGCGCCTGCCGGGTGCCCGGACGGTGTCGCTCGTCCGCAACTACCGGTCGACCGAGCAGATCGTCCAGGCCGCGAACGCCGTCCTCGCCCGCACCGGCCGGACGCCCCTCGTGCTCCGCGGCACCGGGCGGAACGGCCCGCCGCCGCGCTTCACCGAGTACGCCGACGACCGGGCCGAGGCCGAGGCGGTGGCCGCGCGGATCGCCGGGGAGATCGCCGGCGGGCGCCGGGCCTCCGACATCGCGGTGCTGTTCCGCACCAACGGCCAGAGCCAGGCCTTCGAGGACGCGCTCGCGCGCCGCGGAGTCGGCTATGTTCTGCGCGGCGGCGAGCGCTTCTTCGCCCGACGCGAGGTCAAGGAGGGCATCGCGCTGCTGCGCGCCTCGGCGGCGACCCGCGGCCCGGGGGCTCTCGACACGGTCGTCGGCGAGGTGCTCGACGCGATCGGCTGGGCACCGCAGCCGCCGACGGGCACCGGTGCGGCGCGGGAGCGCTGGGAGTCGCTCAACGCCCTCGTCGACCTCGCGGCGACGATCCAGCGGGACTCGGAGCTGCCCGTCCCCCTCCCGGACTTCCTCGCGGAGCTCGCCGACCGGCAGGAGCACCAGTTCGCACCGCCGGTCAACGGCGTCACCCTCGCCTCGGTCCACGCCGCGAAGGGCCTGGAATGGGAGAGCGTCCACCTCGTCGGCCTGTCCGAGGGCCTGCTGCCGATCAGCTTCGCCCGCACCCCGGCAGCGGTCGCCGAGGAGCGACGCCTGTTCTACGTCGCGCTCACCCGGGCCCGCACCGAGCTGTCGCTGAGCTGGTCGCTCTCCCGCCAGGAGGGCAGCCGCGCGCGGCGCTCGCCGTCGCGCTTCGTCGGAGAGATGCAGGGTGCCGGCGGGCAGCGTCCGCAGGCCGTCGGGGGCGCCGGAGCGCGCAGTGCGCGTCCGCGACCCGCTCCGCAGCAGTGCCGCCGCTGCGGCAGGGTCCTCGTCTCCGCGGTCGAGCAGAAGCTCGAGCGGTGCGGGCACTGCCCGGCCGAGGTCGACGAGCGTCTGCTCGCCGCCCTGCTCGAATGGCGCCGTGAGCGCTCCGAGCACATGCGGGTGCCGGCGTACATGGTGCTCACCACCGCGACGGTCAATGCGATCGCCGAGGTCAGGCCGCGGACCGCGGCGGACATGGAGCGGATCCCCGGGATCGGCCCGGTGAAGCACGAGCTGTACGGCACCGAGATCCTCGCCCTCGTCGAGCGGCACGCGGAAACCTGACCCGCGGCCGCCGCGAGCTCAGGCGGACACGTCGACGGTGCCGGCCACCGGGATCCGGCAGTCGCAGGCGTCGTGGAATTCGACCTCCGTCTCCGTCACCGCGCCGTCGGGCAGGGTGACGACGGCATCGACGGGGACCGGCCGTCCGCCGAGCAGATGACTGCGCAGCACGAGCGCGGCGTGCGCCATCGCCAGGGTGCCGAGCACCGGGTCGGTGCGGGCCGGCTGCGGCGCCTGCCGCCACAGGGACCGCCAGGCGAGGAACCAGTCGGCGTCCTCGTCTGTCCGCCGGAGCACCCGGCAGCGGGTGCACGGGGTGACTCCGGGGACCACGACGTGGGAGATCGTCGCGCCGGACTGACCGACGACGACCTGCTGGTGGGTGATCCCGTTCTCGACGAGGCAGGCCGCGGACACCGCGTCCTCCACCCACACCCCGGTGAGCACGACGACGGGGGAGCGGTGGGCGGCGGCGTCCTCGACGCGGTCGATCGGGGACGCCTCGAATCCCGCGGCGACGAGGACGGGGAGGAGCTGTCGGGCGAACGGGCCGGAGACGAGCACCGGAGCGGCGGTGAGGGTCTCCGCGACCTGCGCCGGCGGGATGCCGAGGGTCGCCGCGACCGGGTCGACGTGGACCGTCGGGAGGCGGGTGGTCGAGCGCGGGCCGATCGGCACGAGCGCGCCGGCCTCGTCGAGCAGGGCGAGGAGGGACGAAGCCCGTGCCGCGGAGACGCCGAGGTGCGCGGCGCGGTCGAAGAAGTCGTCGACGCCGATCCCCATCCGGAGCACGGAGACGAGTTCGGTGTCGGGCGGGGTCAGCCCGTCGATGAGGATCGGTTCGTCGATCCCGAACTGCACGCAGCGATCGCTGCGCCACACCACCGGGACCGAATGGTAGAGCTGATACACCGGTCAACCACCTCCTGCTCCGGAGGGTACCGAGGTGCGGGCGGGGTCCGACAGCCCTGGGGAGAACCTGTGGACAACCGCGGTCGGACGGTGCCGGGGAGGACGGGACCGGGCAGGGTCGGAACGGCTGCCGATCATCGGATCCGCATGTGCCGACCGCCCTGCCCGGTGGAGACCCCCAGCCGCGCTCGGTGTGTCATGAGCCTTCCCCTTGCCCATGAAACCCGGGTTTTCCGGGGGTCTGACTCCTCAAAATATGCGCGGTCGCGCGATGCCGTCAACACCGCTCGGACCCGCCCCTGTGCACAAGCGGGGAGATCCTGTTGATGACTGCGGCCCCGCCTGTGGACGGGCATGTGGAGATCCGGTGCGACGAGGTTCGGACCGTGCTCGATCCGGCCCGGTGGAACCGGCGATTCGCACCCGTGCGGCACCCCGGAGGGCCGAGGTGCGGTCCGGGCTCGGAAATTTTCTTCGCTCATCGGCGTGTCGCTCATCGCGGGAACCGGCGGGCCGTGTCCGCGCCGCCCTCTAGGGTGGATCGCATGGAAGCAGCAGAGGTCATCGCAGCTCTCGACTCCGGGTCCATCGCCGTCCGCCGTTCGGCCCGGCGGCGGAAGACGATCTCGGTGAGTCGGCAGCACGGTGCCTATCTCGTCGCCGTGCCCGCCCGTTACGACGTCCGGCGTCATGCGGCGGACATCGGAGCGCTCATCGCCCGCCTCGAACGGCGTGCCGCGGCGGTTCCGCGCGGCGATGCGGACCTCGAGGTGCTCGCCGCCGAGCTCAACGACCGCTACTTCGACGACGGTGTGGCCCCGAGCTCCGTGCGCTGGGTGGCGAACCAGCGCCGGCGGTTCGCCTCGGCGACCTCGGCGACGCGGTCGATCCGGGTGTCCGACCGGCTGCGCGAGGTGCCGCGCTGGGTCCTCGAGTCCGTCCTCGTCCACGAGCTCGCCCATCTGCGGGTCCCGGACCACTCCGCGGCGTTCGACGCTCTCACCCGTCGCCATCCGGACACGGACCGGGCGGAGATCTTCCTCTCCGGCTTTTCCCACGGCGAAGCCGCCGCGGAGGGCGTCGGCGAACCGGGGAACTGATCCTCGGGCGTCCGAACCGGCGACCCGCGCGACCCGGGGGCAGTGCGGGCGCTGTGGTGCGCCGTGTCGGGCCGGTACTGCGGGTTGAGCGTCCTCAGTGCTCGGCGGAGCCGGCCGCGGAACGGGCGTCCGCGGTGAGCGCGAACAGCCGGGGGAGTCGATCCGGCAGGTCGGGGAGGATGTTCTCCGGGAGTGCCGCGAGATCGAACCAGGCGACGGCGTGCGACTCCGGCGAGGCGCTCACCTGCGCGTCCGCACTCGCGATCGCGGCGTAGACGACGTCCCGGTGGATGCGGCACGTGCCGAAGGCCGACGGCAGCGCGTGCACGTGGAGGTCGACCGGTGCGGGGGAGAGCCAGTCCACCGCGGCGAGCCCGGATTCCTCGAGGCATTCGCGCTCGGCGGCCGGGCGGAGGCCCGCGTCGGAATCCTCGATGTGACCGCCGAACTGTCCCCAGGCGTCGGCCTTCCGATGATGGTGGAGGAGCACGCGGCTCGCGGCGAGGTCGAACACGACGCAGCTCGCCGTGAAGTGCTCGGCCCCGCCCGTGCGCCGGAGCGCGGCATCACCGTGCTCGGAGAGGAAGGCGAGTGCCGCCTCGCGCTCGTCGATGCGGTCCGCAGGGGCCGGCCAGGAGCGGAGCTCCCGGTCGGCGAGGTGTGCGCGCATCAGCTCGCCGGGCCCGCTGAGCGGTCCTCGCCGTCCTCGGGGCCGCTGTCGTCCGTGCCGTCCGCCGCGGTGCCGGAGCCGCCCTCTCCGGAACCGGAGCCATCAGCTCCGGTCCCGGAGTCGTCGGCTGCATCGGTCCGGGATCCGTCGGCCGGAGCGGATCCGGAATCAGCGGTTCCCGGTCCGGCCTCGTCCGCGAGCAGCCGGACCAGCGCCTCGTCCATCGAGGAGTCGGAGGTCCATTCCTGAGCACGCCGTTCGCGGTAGCCGAGCGGATCGTCGAGGTCCTGGGTCGTCGGGAGGAGATCGGGGTGGTTGAAGACCGCGTCCCGCGCCTCGGCGCCCTCGGACTGCTCGAGGTAGGAGAAGAGCGCCGCGGCGTCACGGAGCCGAGCGGGCCGCAGGTCGAGGCCGACGAGGTCGGCGAAGGTCCGGTCCGCGCTGCCCTCGGTGGCATGGCGGGCGCGCAGGGCCTCCCGGATCGCGCTGCGCGAACCGAGTGCCTCGCAGGCCTCGTAGGTGACGACATCGGCCCAGCCGGCGACCACCGACAGGAGGTTCTGCACGCTCGCGAGCGCCTGCTTCTGCTCCGCGGTCGGCTGCGGGTGGAACAGCCCCTGCCGGATCTCCTCGCTCATCTCCTGGAGGCGGCTCGGATCCATCTGACCGGCCATGCCCTGGATGCGCTCGAGATCGATCTCGATGCCGGAGGCGTACTTGCTCAGAGCCGTCTCGACATGGCCCGCGAGCCACGGGGCGCGCTTGAACAGCCACAGGAGCGCGAGCTCGCGCACGGCGAGGTAGATCCGCAGCTCGGTGGCCTCGACCCCGAGCTCCGAGGCGGCGCCGGTGATGTTCGCCTCGACGAGCGCTGGCCGCTGGCCCTTGACGAGCGGGAGCCCGTGCTCGGTGCCGCTGAGGACGGAGCCCGACAGCGCGCCGAGCGCCTCGCCGAGCTGCAGGCCGAACATCGAGTCGCTCATCGATGCGAACATCTGGCCGGCGCCGGCGAGCATCGGCTTGAGCTCCTCGGGCGCCTGCTCGGCGATGCTCGCCGACAGCGCGCTCGACATGTTCGACTGGACGGGCTTGACGAGCCGCTGCCAGCCCTCGAAGGTCTGCTCGACCCATTCGCGGCGGGTGAGGGCGATCGCCTCGGGGACGCCGATCGCCGAGGGGGTGACGTTCTCGAGA